>LXNJ01000245.1_pt1 | contig 38824 bp, 35 predicted proteins | sample 809081 | NCBI WGS metagenome assembly LXNJ01 (sample SAMN04870510, study PRJNA318959) | sponge metagenome | biome: sponge; feature: marine sponge reef; material: water | host: Petrosia ficiformis | place: Greece: Milos, Mediterranean Sea | collected 2013-05-29 | depth 5-7 m | reverse complement strand
GTACGAGCGGTTCGTCATCATCGTGACCTCGCTCGCCCACGAGTACGAACCGGGCGGCTGGGGACTCTACACGCCGAGTTGGGTGGAGATGTCGATTCTGGTCGGCAGCTTCTGCTGGTTCTTCTTCTGGTTCCTGCTCTTCTCGCGCAGCCTGCCGGTGATCTCGATCGCCGAGGTGAAGGAACATCTCGCACACGAGCACGCGCACGCACACGGCGATGTACACGGGGAAGAGGATGAGTAGCGGCGTCCTGGGGCAGTACGACACGCTGCCCGGCACGCTCGACGCCATCGCGCGGCTGCGGGAGGCGGGACACCGCGACATCGAGGTCTTCTCTCCGATTCCGTCGCCGGAGATCGAGGAGGCGATGGACATCCACTCCTCGCCGGTGCGGGTGTGGGCGCTGACGGGCGCGATCACCGGCTGCACGCTCGGGCTGCTGCTCACGGCGGGCACGTCGCTGGCCTATCCGCTCGTCACGCAGGGCAAGCCGCTCGTGTCGCTGCCCCCGTTCGTCATTTTCATGTTCGAACTCACGGTGCTGCTCACGGGGATCTTCGGGCTGGTCGCGCTGCTCGTGCACACGAGGCGGCCGGTGATCAAACTCGACCCGGCGTATCGCACGTCCTTCTCGGTCGACCGCTGGGGGATCTTCGTCCCGGCCAACGGCGAAGGCAGCGCCGCCGCCGAGGCGCTGGTGCGGGAGACCGCCGCCGTGGACGTCGAGGTGCAGGGATGAGCGGCCGGGCGACTGTGGCCGTGCTGCTCACGGCCCTCGTGGCGGGCGCCTGCGACGACCAGATCAAGCATCTGGAGCAGCGCACCCCGTTCTTCAACACGATGTCCTGGCAGCCCTCGGTGGAGGCCTTCGAGGAGCGGGCGCGGACGCCGGTGCCCGGCACGATGCCGATCGACGGCGAGCGCACGTACGACCTGATGGCGGCCGACTCCATGCTCGTCAGCCCGATCTCCGGCACCGAGGCCGACCTGGCCCGGGGCGCGGAACTGTACAGCCAGTTCTGCACTCCCTGTCACGGCGTGACGGGGGCGGGCGACGGCTCGGTCGTGGGACAGAACCGGATCCCGAACATCCCCCTCCTCAACATCCGCGGCGAGCTCACGCGCGGATACACGGACGGCTACATCTGGGGCATGATCGCGAACGGACGCGGGCTGATGCCGCCCTACCGGCGCATCCCCGCCATGGATCGCTGGTATCTGGTCGCGTACGTGCGGCAGCTGCAGGCAGAGGCGATGGCCGAGGAAGCGGCGGCAGCCGAGGCCGAGGCGGCAGCGGCGGAAGCGGCGGAAGGCGAGGCCGCAACGGGCGAGACGGGCGAGACGCCCGGCACGGGTGGCGGACAGTGAGCGGCGACGACGGCCGTCCAACGCTCACCACGGGCGAGGCGCTGAAGACGATCGGCGGCCGCATTCCGACGGTATGGCTCGCCGCGTGGCTGGCGGCCGTCGCGATCGGGGCCGTGGGCTTCGCGACGACGGTGGGCGGGGACGCACAACGCGCCTGGATGAGCGTGTGGTCGAACTTCCTCTTCTGGACGGCGATCTCGATGGCGGGCGTCGTGTTCGGGGCCGTCCTCCAGGTCGCGAAGGGTCACTGGGGCAAGAAATTCCGCCGGCTGGCCGAGGCGGCGGGCGCCTTCCTCCCCATCTCCTTCGCCCTCTTCTTCACGCTCCGGCTCGGGGCCGAGCACGTCTTCCCCTGGATCGGGCCCGTGGAAACGTCGCACCTGAACCGCGACTGGCTGACGCTCGAGGGCGTCTTCCTGCGCAACGGGGTCCTGCTCGCGGTGCTCTACCTGCTCGGCTTCGTGTGGCTGTTCTACTCGATCCGGGCCGACGCGCCGCTGGTCGCCGCCGAGAATCGGGGCTGGCGCAAGGCCGTGGTCTCCCTCTTCGCCCGGGGCTGGCGCGGAGACGACGTGGAGGTCGAGCGCTGCCGAAGCCGGATCGGACGGCTGTCCGCCGTGCTGATCCTGAGCTGGGCCATCGTCTTCTCGCTCCTGGCGTTCGACTTCGGCATGTCGCTCACGCCGGGGTTCATGAGCATGGTGTGGGGGCCGTACTACTTCATCGGCGGCTGGCTCGGCATGCTGGCGCTCGTCGCGATCGTGGCCCACCGCACCAACGGACGAGCCGGCGGGATGCAGCTGTGGGGCAAGTACGATTTCCACGACCTCGGCAAGCTGACGTTCGCCTTCGTGGCGTTCTGGACCTACCTCTGGTTCGCCCAGTATCTCGTGATCTGGTACGGCAATATCCCGCGTGAGACGAACTTTTTCATGCCTCGCTCGACGGGCGCCTTCGGCTGGATGTTCTGGCTCCAGATGGTGCTCATCTTCGCTCTCCCCTTCCCCTTCCTCCTGGGGCGGAGCCCGAAGATGAGTTCGCGCTGGCTGGCGTTCGTCGGACTGCTGATCCTGATCGGCTTCTGGGTCGAACGCTGGAACATGGTGGCGCCGTCGATCTGGCACGGGGAGGGACTGCCGCTCGGCGTGCCGGAAGCGATGATCTCGGTCGGCTTCCTCGGCCTGTTCGGGCTGGCATACAGCGCCTACTCGACGACCTTCCCGAAGGTCCCGCTGCGCGAGACGATCGCGCTGGGGAGTCCCGGCCGCGGCCCCTAGGCGGCAGCCCGGCGCCGCCCGCAGATGACAGGGGGTGCCCCGGCCGGCCTCCGGCCTCTATTTTCAGATGCTGGCAGTATGAGGTGACGGTGCGAACCATGCCGGTGTGGCGAGGCGTCGCACCGCGAAGTTCTTGACCGAGGCGGTTTGGATGGAGCTTTCCGACAACTACGAGCAGATGCTGCAGCGGACGACCGCGACGGTCGAGAAGTACCGCGAAGGGGCCGAGGAGCTGAGGGTGAAGCTCCGGGAGGCCCGCGCCGGCCGAAAGGTGCAGATCATGGCCATGATCGACCGGCTGGAGCGCAAGTACGATGGAGCGAAGACGCGCCTGGAGGAACTCTCCGACTCCGAGGAGGACGGCAACAGTCAGGCCCTCGGCGTACTCCACCAGAAAGTGGTCTCCGAGTTGTCGGACATGAAGCGGACGATCCAGACCCGGATCCGCTGACCTCCGCTTTTTTGGATCCCCCAGCGGTGCTTAGAAGCGCCTGAGGACGCGATCGGGGATCAGCGGTTCACCCGCCTCCCTCTTCCGCGCGATCTCGACGTGGACCTCCTCGAGGAAGAGGAAACGCTCGGGATAGGCGGGGTGCGAGGCGTCCCGGCGGTCCCGGATCCCGGCGGCATCTTCCGCCGCCATGCGTCGCCAGAAGCGGGCTGCGCCGCGCGTGTCGATGCCCGCCCTCGCCAGGTAGTACATGCCCACGTAGTCGGCTTCGCGCTCCTGGGCCCGGCTGAACTCCCCCGGCGGCGCGACGCCGCCGGTCGCCGCCGCGGCGGCATCGCGGACGGCGCCGCGCATGCCCCGCAGTCTCTCGTACTCGCGGCCCTGCGCGGAATGACCGATGGTGTTGTGCGCCATCTCGTGGGCGATGACGAGTTGCAGTTCCTCGTCCGATGCCGCGAACCGCAGCAGGCCCGCGTTCACCTCGATCCACCGGCCATCGGCGGAGGCGTTGATCTCATCGCTCGGTGACAGGTGGATGGGGAAATCGCAGCCTCGCTCCGCTGTGATCTCCAGCGTCACGCTATCCCGGCCCCGGCGCACGACCACGGGCAGCGGCTCGCCTGTCCTCCGCTGAACGAGTTGAAGCGCGATCTCGACGGACCCCTGCGTACCGGACGGCACGTCAACCCCGCCCAGCCCGACGATCACGTCGCCGGGGGCGAGGCCGGCGCGCTGCGCCGCGCCGCCACTTGTCACGCCGATGATCGTCGGTCGCTCGCCGACGCCGAACAGCTTGCGGTAGGCGTCGCGGCCCGCCTCGTCCTCGATCTCCTCCAGCGCCAGGTATCGAAATCCGTAGTGGCTCACTTCGTGCCCACAGAGGGCCCGGCCATGCCGAAGAAGCGGCAGGGAGACGTCGTCCAGCCGCTGGAGCCGCGCCTCGCGGGTGCGGACGGCGGCTTCCGTCTGCAACGCCCGCTCGCCGGCAGCAGAGGGGATGCCGACCGGGGAGGGGTTCGACGCCACCATCGAAGGCTTGGCGCAGGCGGCGATGGCCACCAGGAAGATGAACCCCGGGATCAACGAATCTCTCATGGACGCCCTCGACACCGCCCCTCGCACGGCCCCTGACAGGGCCCCTTTGCGCCGACACCAGCCTCCCGGAGACGGCTTCGCAGTACCTTAGCGTGCGCCCGGCGGCGTCGAAAGCGGCTGGAGCGCGTGGATTCGTCGAGGAGGTTCGGGGTGGAGAGTGAGTGAGAGTTTGCGACGCCTGCGCGTCGCGGCGGCGCTTCTGATGGCCGTGGCCGCCGTCGCGTGCGACCGGTCGCCGGCAGCCTTCCACGAAACCCTCGGGCAGAGGGCGGGTGCGGGGGACGCGGAGGCGCTGTCGTGGCTGCTCACCGCGGCGGAACAAGGCCACGGCGGGGCCCAGGCGAGCCTTGGCCTGCTGTACCTCGGAGGCCAGGGAGTCGAAAAGGACGGGCCCGCGGCGGCGCGGTGGCTATGCGCGGCCGCCGGACGTGGTAGCGGGGAGGCGTTGGCGGCGATCACCGGCGCCGCGGAAGCCGGCGATCCCGGCTTGCAGAACACGCTGGGGCTGATGCACCTGCACGGGTACGGCGTTCCGCGGAACACGGCGATGGCGGTGAGATGGGTCGATGCCGCCGCGACCCGGGGTCACCCGGATGGCCAGTACAACCTGGCCCTCCTGTACGCCGAGGGCCGCGGCGTCGCCAGGAACGACTCGGCAGCGGTGGCGTGGCTCGAGATGGCGGCTCGGGCGGGACACGCGGGGGCCCTGAACGCCCTCGGCCTGCGGCACCTCGACGGAAACGGCGTGGATCAAGACGGCGACGCGGCCATCCGCTGGTTTCAAGCCGCCGCCGAACAAGGCCACGCCGGGGCGCAGAACCACCTCGGTCAGGCCTATGCGCTGGGAATGGGCGTGATCCCGGACGACCTGGAGGCGATGCACTGGTTCCGGGCGGCGGCGGAGCAGGGCGACCCGGTCGCACAGTACAACCTGAGCTTCCTGTACACCCGGTACGGCAATACGGCCGAGGCCGTGCGGTGGATGCGCGCGGCCGCCGAGCGCGGCTACGCGGACGCGCAGTTCTCTCTCGCAACCGAGTACATGTCGGGCGATGCGCACGCCTACGCCTGGCTGCACCTCGCCGCCGAGCAGGGACACGAGGAGGCGGACCGGCGTCGGCAGGAGTTCTGGGAGTACATGACGCACGACGACGTGTCGCTGGCCGAGGAACTGAGCGCCGGCCTCACGCGCGGAACCGGCGACCCCGACCCGGAACGAGATGCGTGCGTGGGTTGATACCGGCCCCGGTCAGCCAGCGTCCGTGGCGGTGTCCGGCAGCGGGACCCCCAGCACATGTCCCTCGAGTCTGGCCACGGCCATGCGCGTCCTGGTGAGTTCGGCCGCGACCGCGTCGATGCGGCCGCCGAGTTCGACCCGCAGACCCTTGAAATCACTCCGAAGCTCGGTGCGCACACCCTTGATCTCGTTCCGGAGTTCGGCGCGCATGGTCGCCATCTCGCCGCGCACGCCCTTGATGTCGCCCCGAAGCTCGTCGCGCACACCGTTGATGTCGCCCCGAAGCTCGTCGCGCACACCGTTGATGTCGCCCCGAAGCTCGTCGCGCACACCGTTGATGTCGCCCCGAAGCTCGTCGCGTACACGGTTGATGTCGCCCCGAAGCTCGTCGCGCACACCGTTGATGTTCTCTCCGAGCTTGCGCGTGAGGCGACCCAGCGCCACGCCCACACCGATGATGGCCACCAATACGGTGACGAGTGCGATGATCACATCCAGCCCCATCCTCTGACGACTCCCGTTGGAGGTTCCGTGCGGCACGCGGCCCACCGGCCGTAGCCTCGACCCCACGAACCTCCATCTGTCGATCAAGGTGCTATCAAACGGCGAGCGCCTCAAGCCATGCGGCTGCGCAACACGACGCCAACACTGGAAGGCGGCGCTGACCCGAGCTCAGCCCAGCCGGAGGGCAGCCCTGAGGAAGCGGCGCTGGCGGCGGACGTGCTTGCCGAAATAGCCCTCCGCGGGGCTGGCGCGCTCGGGGCGGCCGATGTAGACGGGCTCGCGGCCGATGAGCTGACGCAGGTGCGGGCGCATGAACGTCCAGGCGCCCATGTTCTCCGGTTCTTCCTGCACCCAGCAGATCTCCGCGTCGCGGGGATACGGGGCGAGGGCCGCCGCGAGTTCCTCCGCCGGGAACGGATACGGCTGCTCCACGCGCAGGATCGGGATGTCGTGCGCGGGGGGAGACTCGGCGAGCAGGTCGAAGTAGACCTTGCCGCTGCACGCGATGATCCGGCTCACGCGCGACGGATCGGCCTGGAAGTCGGGGTCGGGGAGGACGGGGCGGAAGGCGCCGCCGGTGAGGTCGCCGATGGTCGAGCGGGCGCGCGGGTGGCGCAGCAGGCTCTTGGGCGTCATCACGATTAGGGGGCGACAGGTCGCCCGTAGCGCCTGCCAGCGCAGGGCGTGGAAGAATTGCGCGGGCGTCGTGCAGTTCACGACGCGGATGTTGCCCTCGGCGGCCAGTTGCAGGAAGCGCTCCAGCCGGGCGCTCGAGTGTTCCGGTCCCTGCCCCTCGTAGCCGTGCGGCAGGAGCAGGACGAGCCGCGACTCCAGCCCCCATTTGGTGCGGCCCGACACGATGAACTGGTCGATGATCGCCTGCCCGACGTTGGCGAAGTCGCCGAACTGGGCCTCCCACATGACGAGCGCGTTGGCGGCGATCGTGGAGAAGCCGTACTCGAAGCCGAGGGTGGCGATCTCGGACAGGGGGCTGTTCGCGATCCGGAACGACGCCTGCCCTTCCTCGATGTGGGCCATGGGCGTGTACGAGTGTCCGTCCTCGGCGTCGTGCAGCACGAGATGGCGGTGGCTGAACGTGCCGCGCTCGGTGTCCTCGCCGGTGAGGCGCACGGGGACGCCCTCGGTGAGCAGGCCCGCCAGCGCGAGCGCCTCGGCATGCCCCCAGTCGATCCCCGCATCCAGCGCGGCACGGCGTCGCTCCAGCTGGCGCCCCAGCTTGTGGAAGGGCGTGAAGCCCTCGGGCCAGCGGTGGACCGCCTCGTTGAGTTCCCGCAGCCGCGCCTCCGGAATGCCGGTCGGCCGCGCCGGCTCCGCCGGATCCAACAGCCGCTTCGGGTCCGGCGCCGCCCCCGTCTGCTCGTCCGCTTCCTTGTGCGCGGCGATCGCCCCCCTGGCCGCTTCCAGTTCCGCCTCCACGCCCGCGACCATGTCGTCGGCCTCCTCGCGGGAGATGAGCCCCCGCTCGATGACGGCCTCCGCGAACTGCGCGCGCACCCGCGGGTGCGAGGCGACCCGCTCGTACATCATGGGCTGGGTGTACGAGGGTTCATCCCCTTCGTTGTGCCCGTAGCGCCGGTAGCCCACGAGATCGATGACCAGGTCCTCCCCGAACTCGAACCGGTAGTCGACGGCGAGCCGCACGGCGGCCATGCACGCTTCGGGGTCGTCCGCGTTCACATGCACGACGGGGAGCCGGAAGCCGAGCGCGAGGTCACTTGCATACCGCGTGGAGCGGCTGTCGCCGGGAAGGGTGGTGAAGCCGAGCTGGTTGTTCGTGATGATGTGGAGCGTGCCGCCCGTCTCGTAGGACCGCAGCCGGCACAGGTTCAGCGTCTCCGCCACGACCCCCTGTCCCGCGAAGGAGGCGTCGCCGTGGATGATGATCGGGAGAATGGCCGAGGAGTCGGAGGCCTCGCCCGTGAAGCGCGCCGCCCGGGCCATGCCGAGGACGACGGGGTTCACGTGCTCGAGGTGGCTCGGGTTGGGGGCGAGCCGCACGTCCAGTTCGACCTCGTCCTCCGCGACCTGCGACCGGCCGCCGACATGGTATTTGACGTCGCCGGAGCCGTGTTCCGGGAGGGCGGTCATGATGCCGCGCGCGGCCTGCTCCTCGAATTCGGCCACGATCGACTCGTAGGACAGTCCCATGACGTGGGCCAGCACGTTCAGGCGCCCGCGGTGCGCCATCCCCACGAACACCTGCCGTGCCCCGCGCCGCCCCGCGCTCCCGATGATCCCGCGCATCATGGGCACGAGCATGTCGAGTCCCTCGACGGAGAAGCGCTTCTTCCCGAGGTAGGTGCGGTGCAGGAACGTCTCGAGCCCTTCCACGCGGGTCAGCCACTCGAGGCACGCCGTCGCCCGCACGCGGCTCATGAGGAGTCGGTGGCGGTGCGACTCGATGTAATCCACGAGCCAGTCGCGCTGGGTCGGGTTCTCCATCTGGTCGAGCTCGTAGCCGATCGGGCCGCAGTAGATCTCCTCGAGGCGGTCGATGACCTCGGCGGCGTTGTTGCCCAGGTGCTTCAGCCAGACCGCGGAGGCGGGCACGCGCGTGAGTTCCTCGCGGCGGATGCCGTGGTATTCCGGTTCGAGCAGCGGGTGCCTCGGAGGCTCGGAGCCGAGCGGGTCGATGCGCGCTCCGAGGTGCCCGTACGCCCGGTAGGCCTCGACGAGCGCCCCGGCGATGGCGGCGAGCCGCAGATCCTCCGTCGCCACGACCTCCGCCTCGGCAGGCGTGGGTTCGGGCGGGGGAGGAGCGGGGGGAGGGGCAGGAAGGGCCGTCCCCGGCGGCGCTTCAATGGTCGCCCCGGCCGACGGATCCCAGCCCGCCAGCGGGGGCGGAATCACACCCCGGTCGCGGAGCGCCCGTTCGACCAGCCCCTCGGCGTATCCCGCGTTGTAGCCGTCCGCGGCCCAGCCGCCGTCAGCAGCGGCGCGGCCTCCATCCTCGCTCACCTAATGGTGTCCGTGGCCGTGGCCGTGGCCGTGTTCGACGTCCTCACCGCCCGCCGCGCCGGAAAGGCTGCGGTGCACGGTGTCGAGCCAGCGTTCCGTCGAGATGAACCCGGCGCCCCAGTCCGCCCACTCCTCGGCGACGCCCTCGCCCTGGACCTGCTCGCTGCTCATCCCGGCGTCGATCTTCCCGCGGACCATCGCGATCGTCTCGGTGATCATGCGGTGGTACGTCCGCAGGTCGTCCACGGAAGAGAGCGGGCCGTGCCCGGGGATGATGCGGATGTCGGCGGGCACGTTGTCCAGCACGTCCGAGATCCCGTTCGCGAGCCCCTCCACGCTCCCGCCGCTGTCGATGTCGACGAAGGGGAAGCGTCCGGCGAAGAAGTCGTCTCCCATGTGGAGGACGTTCGAGCCGGTGAAGTAGATGAGGGCGTCCCCGTCCGTGTGTCCGTGCGGGATGTGGAACGCCCGGATCTCCTCGCCGTTGAAGTGGATGGAGACGGCGTCATCGAAGGTGACGACGGGCAGGGCCACCTCGGGCGATCCGCCCGCCACCAGCCTCGTCCGCACGTTCGTGTGCGCCACGATGGTGGAGGCGTCTCCGAACTCGACGTTCCCGCCCGTGTGATCGCCGTGGAAATGGGTGTTGAGAAGGAACTGCGGCTCCGCAGCCTCCTCCGACTGTCCGACCTCGCGCAACGCATCGCGAATCTTGTCCGCCAGCGGCGCGAACTGGTCGTCGACCATCAGCACTCCATCGGAGCCCGAGGACACGCCGATGTTGCCGCCGCTCCCCACCAGCATCCAGACGCTGCCGGCCACATGCGTCGCCTCGATCTGGACAGCCGAGAAATCACGCTGCGCGAGGACGGGGGTGGAGAAGAGACCGGCGAACAGGGTCGCGAGAGAAAGAGCGAGAAAACGAGATCGAGCTTTCATGGAATGCACTCCTGGATACGGACCTGGTACGGACCTGGATACGGACCTGCTACGGACATAATGCGGACGCCGCGAAACGCCGGACGCGTACCGCCGGGCGCCCGAAGATGGGGCCATGCCTGAGCCAATGCCAACTCTGCATGCAAACTCTTGTTTTCTCAGTTGGAGCCCTTCGGCAACAGGGTGCCGCCAAACGGCGTCAACCCAGCGGGATAGCGGGCCGCAACGGCGCCCGTGCCGTCCTCCCCCAGGTCGATGACCGCGACGTCCCCTCGTCCGCGCACCATCACATAGAGCCTCTTTCCATCGGGCGAGAAGAGGGGGAACCCGGGCCCGGGGCCGACCGTCACATGCCCCGTGACTTCCCGCGTCTTCACGTCGAGGATCGCGACGTTCTCCGTATCGTTCCGGGTCGACGCCGCAAACCGCCCATCGGGGGAGATCGCGATGCGGCCGGCCCCGCCGCCGCCGGTGGCGACCGTCGCCACGACCTCGTCGCTCGACGTGTCGATCACCGTGACGGTGCCGTCGTAGTCGGAGTGCACCCACGCCTCCCCGTCGGGCGTGAAGTCGACGCCGACCGGGCCGCCGGGGACATCGATGATCTTCACGATCTCGTCGGTGCGGGTGTCGATGACGACGACCCGGTCATCGTCGCGGTGCGGGTAGTACAGCTTGTCGGTCCGCCGGTCGACGGCGAGGAAGTGTCCGCCTTCGAGGAGCAGGTCGATCTTCCCCGCCACCTCCCCGCGCGCCACGTCGTAGATGACGAGGCCGGGCACCTCGGACCACTCGACGCCGACGTAGAGCTTCGTGCCGTCCCGGTTCAGCGCGACGCCGTGCGGGAGCGCCGACCGGTTGGTGATCATCTCGGAGCCGTACGGCCGCAGGTCCGGAGGTCGGTGGAAGTACGCCGACTCGATCCTCCCCTTCTCCTCGAACGTCCTCGCGTCCAGGATTACGACGTAGGGGGGGTCGCGGGGGACCGCCACGAAGATCGTGCCGCCATCGGGACTCACGACCGCTTCATGCGGCTGGTTCTCGGCCGTGAACCGGTTGACGATGCGGCCGGTTTCCGGATCGATCTCGTAGGCGGTGAAATCGTCGTGGCTCAGGGCGATGATCGTATGATCCTGCGCGACGGCCACGCCGGGAGCGCAGAGTCCGACCCCTGCGGTCGCGGCGAGAATCAGCGCTCGCGGCCATCCTCCGACCGTTCTCCGACAGACTCGGAACATGCCGTTCTCCTCCTCCGGCCGCAGCGCCGGAACTCTTGACCGCTCCACGATTCCTGAGGCACACTGCTCGAAATGCGCAGCTATATCGTCTTTCTTCTTCTCCTTTCGATCAAGGTCGCGGGGAAGGCGTTCTGCCGGGTGCGGCTGGAGTGGGTTCGAGACGCCGACGAACCGTGGGCGGATCTGCGCGTGCTCGCCCTGCTCAATCACACGAGTCTCTTCGAGCCGGTTTTCCTCGCGGCGGTGCCCAGCCGCCTGCTCTGGCAACTCGCCACACACGGGGTGCTGCCCTTGGCGGACAAGACCGCGGCCCGGCCGATCCTGGGACGGCTCTTTCTGCTCATCGCCAAACACGTGGTCCCGGTGACGCGCGAGAAGGATGACACCTGGGAGGAAGTGCTGCGGCAGGTTCGCGATCCGGAGGCCGTGCTCCTCATCCTCCCCGAAGGGCGGATGATGCGCCGAACCGGGCTGGATCGTGAGGGGAATCCGATGACGATCCGCGGGGGGATCGCGGACATCCTCCGGGCGACGCCGGACGGCCGCCTGTTCATCGCCTACAGTGGGGGGCTCCATCACATTCAGGCGCCGGGGGAACGCTTTCCGCGACCCTTCCGGCGCGCCTGGCTGGGCGCTGAGGTCGTGGACATCGGGGAATACCGCGGAGCACTCGGCGGCTCGGAGTGCGCGGAAGCCTTCAAGGTGGCCGTGATCGAGGATCTGACGCGCCGGCGGGACGCCTACTGTTACCGCACCCGATAGCGGCCGGTAGCGGCAGAGCGGGATAGCGGCAGAGCGGGCGTTTGCGTCAGTTGAAGCGGACGCGTCTCCAGGCGTCATCGGGACCGAGGGTCCAGGCCCGCCCGTCCATCACGACGAGAGAGATGCGGCGCGCGTTCCGGATGTCGGCGACGGGATTCGCCTCCAAAACGAGGAAGTCCGCGCGCTTCCCGATCTCGATCGTCCCCCGCTCGTGCAGTTGGCCGAGCGCTATGGCGCCGTTCCTCGTGGCCATCCCGAGAACTTCGAGGGGAGGGATGCCGGCCTCCACGAGCAACTGCATCTCACGGTGGAAACCCTCACCCCACGCCCTCGTTCGCGGCGCATCGGATCCCACGAGCAGGCGGACCCCGTGGCCGTGGAAGGTCTGGACCAGCGCCTCGGCCTTGGGCCAAACCGCCTGAAGCGCGGTCCGTTCGTCGTCGGACAGCGGCGTGCAGGTGGCGGACTCGGCCGGGCAGTCGAGGGGGGCGGACGCGCTGGCCAGTAACGGCATGAGGGCCGAGTCATTCGAAAGGAGCGCGGTGACGGCGCGGTCGACATCGGGTCCGTGCGGCTCCAGCCGCTCCAGCCAGGCGATCCGGCCCGGGACCCGCCCGGCGTCCGCGAACGCCTCGAAGGGTCCGCGCGCGCGCTCCGGCAGCAACTCGGAGTCGCCGGAGACCAGCGGGCTCGCGACGGCGGACCCGGCACGGAGGGCCAGCAGCCAGCCCCCATCCCGGCGGTCGGCCCACAGCGGCACGTCCGCCCGGCGCGCGGCCCGCGCGATCCCGACCAGCCACGACGGAGGCACGCTCGAAGCGACGGAGACGAAGCCGGCCCCGTCCGCGGCCTGCCGCGCCACCTCGGCGACGGCGGCGGCTTCCGATGCCAGCGCCGCGCCGCGCGGCGCGTCCCCGGCATCGAGGACGGGCCCGCCGATGTAGACGGCGGGAACGGGGTCTTCGCCGAAGCCTCCACGGCCCCGCTCCGCGAAGGCGGCCAGCGAAACGGCTCCGTCGCGCACGCCCGTGATCCCGGCCGCCAGCAGCGCCCGCAATTCGTCCGTGGTTCGAGGCGAGGCGTGGGCGTCGATGAACCCGGGGATGAGATAGGAGCCCGAGAGATCCACGACGACGGTGCCTTCCGGAGCGGCCACGGAGCCCTGGGCGCCGACGTCCTGGATGCGGCCGCCCCGCACGAGGACCGCGGAGGCAGGCCTGGGTGGCCCGCCGCGGCCGTCGATCACCGTCACATTGGTGAACAACTCCGACTGCAGCGCGAGGAATGTGTCCTGGCCTGCGCCGGCCAACCCTCCGGGGAGACCCACCGCCGCCACCGCCGCGGAGATCGCGAGGAGCGGCCGGCGTCCGGGCGTCCCGGCGCGCCTCAACTCAGGCCCCGCCGGCCAGCGACCCATCCGCGGACCGGATGTAGAGTTCCCGCTTCGGATAGGGTATCTCCACGCCGGCCTTCTCGAAGGCGGGGAGCGCCCGCTCGCTGATGTCGTCGGCGATGCGCCGTCTCGCCCTCGCCTCCAGAATCCAGACGCGCAGCTGAAGCTTGACCTCCGACGGGCCGAAGCTTCGGGCAATGACGATCGGCGCGGGATCAGCCTTCACCCCCTCCACGCTCAGGGCGATGTCCACCAGCAGCGACTTGGCCCGCTCGATGTCCGACTCGTAGGCGACCGAAAACGGGATCCGCAGCCGGATGTCTTCGCCCGACATCGTGTAGTTGATGATGTCGCGCTGCATGATCTGATTGTTCGGGACGACGACGACGAGGTTGTCGGGATTTCGGATCTTCGTGGCCCGGAGCCCGATCTCGATCACGTCGCCCCAGGACCCCGTCTCGTTGGGCGCGGTCCAAAGTTCGATCCGGTCCCCGACCTGGAAGGGGCGATCGACGATGAGGAGCACCCCCGCGATCACGTTGGAGAGCGTGTCCTTGGCGGCGAGCGAAAGGGCGAGACCCATGACGCCGGCGCCGGCGAGGAGAGGCGCGATGTTGATGCCCAGTTCCGCCAGCGCGAGGACGATGCCGAGGGCGATGATCGCGAAGCGGATCGCCTTGTTGACCATCGGGAGCGCCGTCTTGTCGAGCGGCGTCGAGGTGCGGGAGACGACCTCGGTCTCGAGCGCCGTCAGGAGATCCCCGACGAAGCGGCTCAACGGGAAGAAGAGGACGCCGATCCAGATGGCGTAGACCCACTGGGCCACGGTGGGCAGGGTCCAGATCTCCAGCAGGCGCCAGACCGCCCAGGCCCCGCTCGAGAGCAGCAGAGCCTGGCGGAGCAGCCGCACGGCGAGATCGTCGAGTTGGGTCGCGGTTCGCGTGACCCAATGCTTCTGCGCGCGGCCCAGGACCATCAGCGCCACGAGGTAGACGAGGCCGGCGACCGCGATCACGATCAGGCTGGGCAGCCAGCGCGGAGCCATGAAGGCGACCGCTTCGCTCCACAGTTGTGACAGTCTCTCCATCACGCCTCGCCGCTCTCAGGGTTTGCCCGCCACGTTTGCCCGCCACCCGCGTGGCGCCCGCATCCGCACGCATGATAGCCTCATGATGCCGCGCACCATCGTATCGTAATGGTACCGTGCGAGCCCCCTCACGGATAACTTGGGGGATCGAGCGGCAGGAATCGAACCGGGAGTGATGATGTTGAACGAAAAGTTCGGAAAGGTGGGCGTCGGAGCGGCCTCGATCGGCCTGGCGCTGCTCGTCGGCGGGTGCGCGCCGGAGGCGTCGGCGGACAGCGGAGACACGGCGGCCGCGACCCCCGCCCACGCCATGGTCGATGGGACGGCCGATGGGACGGTCGGGGCGACGGTCGATGCGGCACTGGCCGCGACCATCGCCGAAACGCCGACGATCAAGGTCTACAAGTCGCCCACCTGCGGGTGCTGCGCTCTCTGGGTGGACCACATGCGGGAAGCCGGGTTCGAACTCGACGTGGAGGACACCGACGACATGATCGGCGTCAAGATCGACGCGGGCCTGCCTCTCCAACTGCAATCGTGCCACACGGCGCTTGTGGGCGGCTACGTGTTCGAGGGCCATATCCCGGCGGAAGTCATCGCCCGGTTCCTCGCCGAGAAGCCCTCCGCGAGCGGGCTCGCGGTGCCGGGGATGCCGGTCGGCTCTCCGGGCATGGAGTTCGGGGACCGCGTCGATCCCTACGACGTGATCCAGTTCGACGCCGAAGGCAACGCGTCCGTCTACGAGAGCCGCTGACTTCCGTGGCCCGCCGAGCGACGCGGAGGTCGGGGCGGCGGGTCGGGCTTCCGGTCTCTTTCGTCCTCGTTCTGGCCGCGCTGGCCCCGCCGGCGGCGTGGGCCCAGAGCGACGAACAGGAGATCATCGATACGCTCGTCGCAATGTGGGCCGCGATCGAAGCCGGGGACCTCGACACCTACGCGCAGCACATCCACCCGGACTTCACCGCCTTCGGGGAAAACGACGTCTACCTCGCCGAAGGCCGGGCGCTCGAGCTCAGGAGCTACGGAGATTACCTGACGCGCGCGCGCGACGTACACACGGAGATGCACCAACCCGAAGTCACGATACGGGGCGACGTGGCCTGGATTACCTACTACTGGACGGATTCCGGCTACACCGACGCGGGACGTTTCACGAGCAGGGGGAAGTCGACGAGGATCTTCGTGCGGGAGGACGGCCGCTGGCTCTGCATCCACGGCCACTACACCGCGGTCCCTTGACGACATTTGTCGAATCACCCTTCTTTTGCGGAGGGGGGGGGTTGGACCCGGTAGCGCGGGACAGGTCCCCCGTCCGACTGCGAGGCTGATACTGCAAGGCTGATGTTCAACCCTGGCGGGGCATGGTTCCGATGAGCCACGACGGCAGTCATGACGATCATGGACACCATCACCACGATCACGGCCACCATGGCCACGATCATGACCACCATCACCACCACGGCATTTTCGGGGCCCACGATCACTCTGAGGAACTGAGAAACGCCAGCAAGCGGGATCTCACGATCGCGCTGGTGATCATCGCGAGTTTCATGTTCGTCGAGGTCATCGGCGGCATCCTGTCGGGCAGTCTGGCGCTCATAGCCGACGCGGGACACATGCTCACGGACGCGGCCTCGATCGGCCTGGCGCTGTTCGCGGTGCACTTCGCGACGCGTGCCGCTTCCGTGGAGCGCACCTTCGGGTACCACCGGCTGGAGATCCTCGCCGCCCTCATCAACGCGCTCACGCTGTGGCTGATCTCCGCCTGGGTGATCTTCGAGGCGTACCACCGCTTCCGGGAGATTCCGGAGGTCGAGGGTGGCCTGATGCTGATCATCGGGGTTCTCGGACTTCTCGCCAACCTCGCCGCTGCGTGGGTCCTCCACCGGTCGGCGAAGCACAGCGTAAACGTCGAGGGCGCCCTGGCTCACGTGATCGCCGACATCCTCGGCTCGGTGGCGGTCATCATCTCCGGCGTGCTCGTGTGGGCCTTCGACTGGTACATCTCCGACCCGATCCTCAGCGTCCTCATCGGCATCCTGATCCTGCTCAGCACGTGGCGCCTGCTGGCCAAGGTCGTGCACGTACTGCTCGAAGGGACGCCGGAACACGTTGACGTGTACAATCTCTGCCACCAGATCGAAGATCTCGAGGGAGTCACGGTCATCCACGACGTTCATGTGTGGACGCTCGCGCCCGGCTACGACGCGCTCACCGCGCATGTTCTGGTGGACCCCGAACACGAGAGAGATTCGGCGAAGCTACTGCACGAGATTCAGGAGATCGCGTACAACAAGTTCAACATTCAACACATCACGGTTCAGGTGGAGAGTTCGGCCGCACACTGCAACGAGGACCACCACGTCGACCACCTCGTCGCCACCGCGCGGCCGCACTAGCGGCCACACCAGGCGAACCAACAGGAGCAAAGATCATGGACGGGCACGACCACGACTGTGAACACCACGACAGCAGCCATACGCACGGCGAGGGCTGCGGCCACGAGGCCGTCGAGCATGACGGCCACACCGACTATGTCGTCGATGGCCACCTGCACCACGTCCATGGGGACCACTGCGACGACCACGGCCCGGCGCCGGGGCACGGTCACGATTGTGAGAGCCACGACGACGGGCACGTGCACGGCGAGGGCTGCGGCCACGAAGCGGTGGAACACGACGGGCACGTCGACTATGTCGTCGACGGCCATCTGCACCATCAGCACGGCGATCACTGCGATCATCACGGACCGGCCGGACAGGGCTAGCCCGGACGCTGCCCGGACGCTGAGTGGTTCAACTGATCGCAGTGCTCGTGGCGCCGGCCGTCGGCGCCGTTCTGTACGTTGTGCTGCATCGAAGGCCGCGCACCATGCGGCTCGTCGATACGATCGTCTTCGTTGCGCTGCCGCTCCTCATCGCGTGGCAGGTGCTTCCCCACGTTTGGCTCGAGCGTCAGGTCGCACCCCTCCTCGCCGTCGGCGCCGGCGTCGGTCTCCTCTATCTGCTTGAGAGATTCTCCGAGACCCTTGCGCGGCACACGGACAACGCGACGATCCTGCTCGGGGTACTATCGATGGTGCTTCACGCCCTCCTCGAGGGCGGCGCCCTGCTGGTCGGGCCCTCGAGCACACCCTTCACGTACGCCCTCGTCCTTCACCGCGTCGCAGTCGGACTGCTCATCTGGTGGCTGCTCGAACCCCGGCACGGCGTGCGGGGCGCCCTGATCGGGGTGGCCGCCATCATCGTGGCTACGGTGATCGGGGCGCTCGCGGGGACGGAACTGCTGCCGGAGGACCACTCGGTCCTCGAGCTATATCAGGCGTTCGTGAGCGGCTCGTTGCTGCACGTCGTCCTGCATCAGGGCCGCCGCGACCATCAGCACCGACCCGGACACGCCCACGTCTGAAGGATCCGGGGTCGTCGCCGGTCGCCGGCGACTCGGGAGACAGGGTACGTCGGCGCCACGGTTCGGGGCCGTAGCCGCAGTAGGCGTCGGGCGCCGTGCCGGCGAGGAACAGTTCGGGCTCGCCTCGACACCCCCACCCGGCGCGCCGTCCGGTCGCGGGCTCGACATCGACCCATTCCACTCCCGCGGGGAAGCGGAAGTCCCGACCGCCCCGCGGTCCCAGAACGCGGATCATGAAATCGGCAAAGATCGGGAGCGCGGCCCGGGAGCCGGGGAGACCGACCGGCGTCCCGTCGTCGAATCCCACCCATACGCCGACCGCCAGTTCCGGCGTGTAGCCGATGAACCAGGCATCGCGGGAGTCGTTCGTCGTCCCGGACTTCGCTGCCAGCGGACCCCGATACCCCGCGGCACGGACGCCGCTCCCGGTCCCGTGTTCGACGACACCCCTGAGCGCGGACGTGATCAGGTACGCCTCCGCCGGACTGACGACCGACTCGCGGGGGGCCGTGGTCTCCCGGCGCGCGGTACCGTCGCGGTCGAGCACCGTTAGCGCCGAGGCCGGCCGAGTGCGCCGGCCCTCCGCCGCCAGCACCGCATAGGCCGCCGTCAACTCGAGCAGCGTGACCTCGGAGGCGCCCAGCGCCAGGCTCGGATATGGCGCGAGGGGGCTCCCAATGCCCAGCCGGCGCGCCGTCTCGATGATCCTGTCGGGACCGACCGCCAGGCCGAGGCGGGCGAAGGGCACGTTGCGAGACCCCTCGAGCGCCTCGCGCAGCTTGATGGGGCCGAGGAACGCGCGGTCGGCGTTCGCCGGCTTCCACACGCCGGCGGGCGTGTCGAGTGCGAGCGGTTCGTCCCTCAGCATGGAAGCCAGGGTGAAAGAAGGCTCTGCTTCCGGCGCCAGGGCGGCCAGCGCCACGACCGGCTTGAAGGCGCTTCCCGGCTGACGCCGGGCGTCCGCTGCGCGATTGAACTGCGACGTGCCGTACGAGCGACCGCCGACCATCGCCAGGATGTCGCCGGTCCGCGGGTCGAGGGCGACCAGCGCCGCCTGGAGCGGGCCCGACTGCTCCTTCAAGCGGGGACGCCGACGCTCCATGCCGAGGATCCCGTTCGACACCGCGGTCTCGGCGGCGCGCTGAAGCTCCGGTGCGAGCGAAGAAAGCACCGTTCGACCGCCACCCCCCAGTTCCAGCGAAGCATCCCCGGCCGCCAACTCCCGCCTCAGGAAATCCAGGTACCAGCGAGCATCGAAGTTCCGTTCCGGAGGACGTCGAATCTCCGGATCGGCTTCGAGCGCGGCGTCGCGCCGATCGTCGTCGAGGCGCCCGACCGCGTGCATCTGCCGCAGCACCATGTCGCGCCGTGCCCGGGCACGCTCCGGGTGCCGATGGGGCGAGTACACGCTCGGGCCCCTGACAATGCCGACCAGCATCGCCGACTGGCCCAACGTCAACTCCGAGATGTCGCGGCCGAAGTAGAACTGCGCGGCGCGCCCGAAGCCGTGGATGGCGGTCCCCCGGTGCTGCCCGAGATAAATATGGTTCACGTAGGCCTCGAGCAGGCGCTGCTTGGAGAAACGTCGTTCCAGCGCCACCGCGATCGCCGCCTCGCGCAGCTTTCGGAGCACGGTGCGGTCCGTCGACAGGAAGAGCGTGCGGGCGAGTTGCTGAGTGATCGTGCTCCCCCCCTCGGCGACCCGCCGCTGCCGGAGGTTCGAGAGTGCGGCGCCGGCGATGCGGCGAGGATCCAGCGCGCCGTGCTCGTAGAAGCGACGATCCTCCACTGTCAACAACGCGTCGAGCAGGTGTTCCGGCACCTCGTCGAGCCGGACGGGCACCCGGTCCCGGCTGCGCTCTCCGAGGGATGTCCCGATCACCTCCGGATCGAGCAGGAGGTGGGCGATGTCGTTGCCATCGGCATCCCGAATCGACGAGATGCGCGCATTGCTCTGGAGGCTGCTCCGAAAGCTGCTCGGGAAGCTGCTCCGGAAACGCACCCGCGCCCGCACGCCGGGGTCGACGAAGGCTCCGAACCGAAGCGTGCGGCGGCCCACGAGAAGATCGCGGCCGCGGGCGCTGAACTCTCCGGCTTGCGGCGTGCTGCCGGAGACCGACCGGTAGCCGACCTTCTTCAGTTGGTCGATGACGCGCCGGGGGTCGACCCGGTCGCCGGCGCGGAGGGTCCACGGTCGCGTCAGGATGCGGTCCGGGGAAGAGGCATCGAGGGCTTCGAACTCGCGTGCCACGCGAGCCTCGAAGGCCAGATAGCCGAGGCCGGTGGCGAGGATCGCCACGGCGAGGAGCGTGAGCCACCGACCCCTGCGCATCTTCCCTCTCGACGGGAGCCTCCGCCGAGCCCTTCCGCTGTCTCTCACACCGTCTATGACGCCCCGGGGGCACCAAAGGGTTTCCGCTGCTGCGCCAGGTTGCCCGAAGCCGCAACGCCAGCCTAACGTCCTGTGCCCGCGCTTCAGCTTGTGGCCCTTGCGTAAGCCCTGGAGACGCAGGGCGGGAGGGACCGTGTCCTCAACCCGGACGGGGAGCAGGTGGAAGCCGACGTGAAGCTGTCCATGGTGGCTCGTGCGTGTGTCGGCGGAATCCGTCGCCATCCGCTGGCGCTCGTCTTGTGTTTTGCGGTCGCTCCCGCGCTCGCTACCCCCCAGGTCGCCGCGCAGGAGCCGGGGCAAACGCATGTGTTCGAGGGCAACGTGCGCGACGCGGGTACCGGTCAACCGCTGGCGGGAGCGCACGTATCGGTGGTCGGGAGGGAAACCCGGGCGGTGACCCGCGGGAACGGGACCTTCCACCTGACCGGGATTGCCGCGGGCGTGTACACCCTTCGAGCCGAGCGGCTGGGCTACCGTGGCGCCACCGTGGAAGTCACCGTGGGAGTGGTGCGCGCACGCCGAGCGGTGGCGGAGTCGGCGGAGATCGTGATCGAGTTGGTACCGTCTCCCATTGGGCTGGCGGACCTGGTGGTGACGGCGACGATCAGCGAGCGGACCGCGGCCGAGGCGATCCGGCCGGTCAGCGTCATGGCGGGCGACGACTTGCAGCGCCAGATGACGGCGACCGTAGCGGGGACACTGGCGTCAATGCCGGGGCTGGCCGCCACCAGGATGGGTCCGTCGGTTGCGCAACCGGTGATCCGGGGAATGAGCGGGGATCGGGTCCTGATGCTCGAGGACGGGACCGCGGTCGGGGATGCCTCCAGCTCGGGCTCGGACCACACCACCGCACTCGATCCGTCCTCGGCACGGCGGATCGAGGTTGTGCGGGGTCCCGGCGCGCTGCTCTACGGGGGCAACGCGCTGGGCGGGGTCATCAACGTCATCCGGGACGAGATTCCGACGGCCATGCCGCACCGCCTGACGGGCGCGGCGACCCTGCAGACGGAGACCGCGACCGGTTCGCTGGCCGGCAGCGCGTCGACCGTGTTCCCCCTCGCCGGGCGCGTGCCGCTGCGCGTGGAGGTGGCCGCACGAACCGCGGGAGATTTGAAGACCCCCATCGGCACGCTGCTCAACACCGATGGCGAACTGTTTAGCGGGGGTGCGGGGACGGCCTACGTGGCCGATTGGGGTCGCCTGGGGGCGTCCTTCCGCGGCTACCGCAACTACTACGGGATCCCGGGCGGTTTCACGGGCGGGCACGAGGAGGGGGTGCGCATCGAAATGGAGCGCATCTCATCGAAGTTCCGGACCGTGGTCGATGAGCCGATCGGACCCTTCCACAATCTCCGCCTCGACGCGACGCACACCTGGTACACGCACCGCGAGATCGAAGCAGCGGACATTCTGGGCACGCTCTTCGAGCAACAGCGCGCGAGCGCGGACATCCTGGGCCGGCATGAGGAGGTGGGACCGTTTACGGCGGGTGCGATGGGCGGCCGCGCCTCCTGGGAGGACTTCGGATACGGGGGATCCCTCCACACGCCGGACACGCGTCGGCTCAAGGCCGCCCTGTACCTGCTCGAGGAGGTGGACCTGGGCTCCATCCGGATCGAGTCGGGGGTGCGCTACGACTGGACCCTGGCCGATCCGGCGGAAGATCGGGTCTCGGACATCGGCGAGATTCGTGACCGCACGTTCCACTCCCTGTCGGGTTCGCTGGGTGTCCTCTACAAGTCCGCCTCGGGGCTGGTGCTCGGCGCCAGCGTGGCCCGGGCGGTCCGCACACCCGACGTCCCGGAACTCTATTCGGAGGGGCCGCATCTGGCGGCCTACGTCTTCGAAGTCGGAAACCCCTCTCTGGAGAGCGAGGTCGGGAGGGGGCTCGATGTCTTCGTCCGCTTCGAGTCCGACCGGCTGAGGGCCGAGGTGACCGGCTTCCACAACGACATCAGGAACCACATCTACGGGGAGGACACGGGTCGGCTGAGCCGCGTGCGCCTCCCCGTTTATCAGTTCCGGGGCAACGACGCCGTGTTCAGCGGCTTCGAGGCCGGCGTGGACGTAGACGCCGGGCGGGGGCTGGCGCTGGAGGGGGTGGCGTCACTGGTGAATGGCAGTCTCAAGGAGACCCGTCGGCCGTTGCCTCTCGTGCCTCCCCTCAAGGGACATGTGGCCCTGAAGTATGAGAGGCCGTCGTGGTATGTCCGGGCGGAGGCCGAGATGGCGGACCGGCAGGACCGGATCGGCGAATTCGAGACGCCGACGCGCGGGTACACCATCTTCAACGCCACCGCGGGGGTGCGGCTTACGGTCGGCGGGCGGCTGAACGTCCTGACCGTGAGCCTCGTCAACGCCGCGAATACCGAGTACCGGAACCACCTCTCCCGGGTCAAGGAGATCATGCCGGAGGCCGGACGGGGACTGAACCTCAGCTACCGGGTGGTGTTCTGACGCGCCAGCCGCCTTTCTAGCGCGCCAGCCAGGCGCTGAAGCGCTCGTTCAGTTCGTCCTGGTAGTCGACCCAGAACTCCCAGTCGTAACGAAGCGCACGATCCGCGTTGCCCGCGCCGGCCGGCATGTGGGGCGCCATGTCGACCCCCGCGACCACATGGGTCGTCACCAGCGGCATGCCCGATCTGCGCGCCGGGGAGTAGGAGATGCGGCGGCCGATCCGCGCCAGAGACTCGGCGCTGGTGCTGAAGGCCACGTATCTCAGTGCTTCTTCCAGCCTGGGCGTACCCGCGACGATCCCGACCTGACCCACGTCCAGCAACTGCCCGTCCCACACGATCACGAGCGGCTGGTTTTCCAGGAGCTGGGCGTTGAAGATGCGGCCGTTGTACGCCGTGCTCATGACCACTTCCCTGTCGGCCAACATCTGCGGTGGCTGAGCGCCCGCTTCCCACCAGACCACCTCGTCCTTGATCGTTTCGAGCTTGGCAAAGGCCCGGTTCAGGCCCTCCGGGGTTCCCAGCGTGGCGTACACCTCATCAAGCGGCACGCCATCGGCGATGAGGGCAAACTCCAGGTTGACCTGCGGCACGCGCCGCATGCCGCGGCGGCCCGGGAACCTCTCCAGGTCGAAGAAATCGGCCAGCGTCGTGGGCTTTTCGCCCGGGAAATCCCTGCTGTTGTACGCGTACACGGTCGACCAGTACAGATTGCCCACGCCGCACTCCGTCTGGCTCTCGGCCACGAAGTCGTCGGCCGCGGGCGTGCCGTCGGGTCCGGGAGGCAGATCGTTGATGTCTATCAGCTCGAGCAGCCCTTCGTCGCAACCGCGCACGGCATCGGCGATCTCCAGGTCGACCACATCCCAGTGGACGTTGCCGATGTCCACCTGGGCCCGTATCTGGGCCAGGCCACCGTTGTAGTCCTCCACGCTGATTCGGATGCCGGTCGCTTCGGTGAAGGGAATGTTGGCGCCCTCGTTGACGGCGCGGCCGTAGGAGCCGCCCCAGGACACGACGGTGATCGACTGCCCGGCGACGGGGAGGAGCGGGATGCCGGAAAGGAGCGCAGCGAGCCCCAGGGTGGTCACCGCGGGAAAACGTCTCACGACTCCTTCTCTCATTCCGTTTCTCCAGTCCTCGCGGTAGAAAGCTCCGATGATCCTCCGGGGCGGCCGGTCTCCGAGGAGTGCCGGCGCACCTGATTGTAGTCGCTGGCCCGGTGCGGGACGACGGCCGCGGGTGCCGGAGGCGCGGGTGGCTCAGGCCGGGCCGACGCCGAGGCGGGGCATCACCTGCTTGCCCGGATGTGCGCGGAGAACGTGTCGAGATCGATGTTCGACCCGGAGAGCACGAGGCCGACGCGACAACCTTCCAGCCTCTCCCGGAGGGGGCCGCACACGGCGGCCAGCGGCGCGGCGGAGGCGGGTTCGGCGACCAGCTTCGCGTCGAGGAACAGCGCCTTCAGGGCGGCGCGAATCGCGTCGTCATCGACGAGCACGACATCGTCCACGTAGCGCTGCACGAGGCCGAAGCTGTACGGCGCGGCGTGAGGTGCGCCGAGGCTGTCCGCGATCGTGTCGATGCGATCGAGGGCCGCCGGCTCGCCCGCATCCAGGCTGCGTCGCATGGAGTCGGCGCCGACGGGTTCCACCCCGTAGACCCTGCACGCGGGGGCAAGCTGTTTCACGATGCTCGACGTGCCGGAGATGAGGCCTCCGCCCCCGATGGGTACGACGAGCGCATCGAGGCCGGGAAGTTGTTCCGCGATCTCGAGACCCACGGTCGAAGTGCCGAACACGGTCGCCTCGCCCTCGAACGGATGGATCCCGAGCCGGCCCTCCTGCCGGGCGATCTCCTCCATGCGCGCGAAGCCGGCCGCCCCGTCGTCCGCGAACTCGATTTCCGCCCCGAAGTTCCGGCAGCGCGCGACGCGGGCCGGATTGGCGGATGACAGCATGACGACCTTGGCGGTCGTACCGGCGGCCCGGGCGGCGTACGCCACGGAAATGGCGTGGTTCCCGGCGCTCACGGCCGTGACGCCTCGGCGCAGCGTCTCCGCCTCCGCGCAGAAAACGTTGTTCAGGGCGCCGCGGACCTTGTAGGAACCCGTGCGCTGGAAGAGTTCCAGTTTGAGAAAAAGCTCGATTCCTGCGGGCAGAGAAGCGATGCCGCGGTCGGGAACCCAGCGTCTTGCGGGCGTGCGTTCGATCCACGGCGCGACGCGCGCGCGTGTCTCGCGGCTCTCGGCCGGCGTCGGGGGCCGGGGGCCGGAGGCCGGAGGTTCGGTCATGGTTTCCCCGGGGTTGAGGTGAAGCGGTCCTGGGTCCGGCAGCCGGTCGACGCCGCGGGGGCGCGCCGGGTCGCCGGCTTGACAAGCTAACGGCGCGATGCGATCCTCCGCGCCCATGACGAACACCCATCCGTTTTTCGGCCATTATTTTATCCACCGCGTGCGCGGAGGCCGGTGATCGTCTAGCTGTTTCCTGAACACAGGTTGCGAACGATCGACGCCGGCCCGGGGTGGCCGGCTTTTTTTGTCGCTGCCTCCCCGCCGGTGTCGGCCTCCAGAGCCAGAGCCAGAGCCCACGACGGCCCACGACATGAATCACAAGACGACAAGACTCGCCCTGCCCAAGGGACGGATGCAGTCCGGCGTGCTCGAACTGCTGACCGCCGCCGGCGTGCGGGTGGACCTCGGAGAGCGCCGCTACCGTCCGGTCATCTCGGTCCCCGGCTTCGGCGCCAAGTTGCTCAAGCCGCAGAACGTCGTGGAGATGCTGCATGCGGGATCTCGCGACCTGGGGTTCGCGGGGGCCGACTGGGTGGCGGAACTGAACGGATCGCTCGTCGAGCTGCTGGACACCGGGCTCGACCCGGTGCGCGTCGTGGCCGCCGCTCCGACCCCGGTCGCCCGGGCGGGATTGCACGCCGCCGGCCGCCACCTCACGATCGCGTCCGAATACACGCGGCTTGCCTCGCGCTGGATCGAAACCCGGGACCTCGATGCGACGCTCGTGCGATCGTACGGCGCGACGGAGGTGTTTCCGCCGGAGGACGCCGACGTGATCGTCGACAACACCGCGACGGGCGCGACGCTCGACGCCAACGGGCTCGAGATCGTCGACGAACTCATGACCTCATCGACTCGCCTCTACGCGAACCCGCGGGCGCTCGAGGATCCGCGGCACCGCGAGCGAATCGACGACCTGGTCGTGGTGCTGAAGTCGGTCGTTGAAGCCCGGCAGCGGGTCATGCTCGAAGTCAACGTGGATGCGGTGCGACTGGACGACCTGGTGGCCGTGCTTCCCTGCATGCGCAAGCCGACCGTTTCGCGTCTGCACGGCGAAGAGGGGTACGCCATCCGCGTCGCAGTGCTGCGCGAAGCCCTTCCGGGCCTGATCCCCCGCGTCAAGGCGCAAGGCGGTACCGATCTCGTCGTGACGACGCCGGGACAGATCGTCGCATGAGCGGAATGGCGGTGGCCGCGCGACCGGGCGAACGGCTCCGGCTCGATCACAACGAGCGCCTGTTTCCGGCGCCGGAACTCGTCCGTCTCCTCCCGAAGGTTCCGGCGAGCACGCTGACGCGCTATCCGGATGCCTCGAGGCTGGAGCGCCGACTGGCTGAAGCCATGGGGACCGAGCCGGACCGCGTGCTCGTCACCGCGGGGGCGGACGACGCGATCGACCGCGCCTGCCGCCGCTGTCTCGCCGGAGGCCGGGAACTGATCACGGTGGCTCCGACGTTCGAGATGGTGCCGATGTTCGCGGCGCTCGCGGGCGGGCGGGTGCGGTCGATACCGTCGCTGAACGACCCCGCTCCTCTTGAACCCATACTCGACCGACTCGGGGAACGGACGGGGCTGGTCACCGTGATCTCGCCGCACAACCCCACGGGAAAGGCGGTCCCGGTCGGGCGGGTCCTGGCCATCGCCGACCGCCTGCCGGCGAAGGCGATGTTGCTCGCGGATCTCGCCTACGTCGAGTTCGCCGACCGCGACCCGACACCCGAACTGCTGCAGCACGACAACATTCTGGTCGTACGGACGCTGTCCAAGGCCTGGGGCCTCGCCGGGCTTCGCGTGGGTTTCGCGTTGGGCCGGCCGGCGGTCATCGCGGAGTTGCGGGCCTGCGGTGCGCCCTTCCCGCTCTCGGCCCCCTCCATCTGGTTGGCGGAACGGGCGCTGGCGTTGGGCGACCGGGTCACGGGGACGTACGTGGCCGCCGTGCGCCGCGAGCGCGAGGAGCTTGTCTCGGCGCTGTTCGCGGCAGGGGCGGCGCCCTGCGAGTCGCAGGCGAACTTCGTGCTCGCATCCACGGAGCGGGCGGCCGCGCTGTACCGCCGCTTTCGGCAGCGGGGCATCGCCATCCGACGCTTTCCGAACCTCCCGGACCTTGTCCGGATCACGCTTCCCGGGGACGAGGCGACGTTCCGCCGCGTCCTCCGTGTGCTCGACACGACGTTTGGACACATCTCGTGAGGGGGATTCCATGAACGCGGACTCCAGAGAGGGTCGCTCGGCCACCCGGCGGGTGGGAGAACGGTCGCGCCGAACGCTCGAGACCCGCATCGAAGCCCGGCTGGACCTGAACCGGCGGGGACGCAGCCGCATCGATACGGGGCTGGCGTTTCTCGATCACATGATCGGCGCCGCGGTCTTTCACGGCGGCATGACGCTGGACCTGCGCGCTCAGGGCGACCTCGACATCGATGATCACCACACGGTGGAAGATTGCGGGCTCGTATTCGGTTCGGTCATCCGCGACGCGCTGGGGGACCGGGAGGGGATTCGCCGCTTCGGGTACGCCTACGCGCCTCTCGACGAGGCGCTGGCCCGGGCGGTCGTGGACCTCTCCGGACGCCCCTTCGGCAAGGTGGACCTCGGCCTCCGGCGCGAGATGCTGGGGGCCGTCGCGACCGAGAATCTCACCCATTTCTTCGCCTCGCTCGCCACGGCGGGAGGCCTGACGCTTCACCTGGATGTCATCCGCGGCGATAACGACCACCATCGCGCGGAGGCCGCCTTCAAGGCCTTCGGGCTCGCCCTCGCCGAAGCGGTGGCGGAACGCTCCGCGGCCGGAGTCCCGAGCACGAAGGGAGTGCTCGGATCGGGCGAGTTGCCCGCGGCCGACGTGCCCGCAGCCGACATGGAAGAGGACGTGGAGGAGGACGTGGAAGAGGGCGCGGACGCGGGGGCCGGGGCCCTCGAGACGGTGTCCAGATGAGCGCCGCGCGCGTGGCGACGGGCCCGGACGATGTGGGGATCGTCCCGACGGGCGTGGCGAACCTCGAGGCGGTGGCGGCCGCTTTCCGGCGGTTGGGAAGAACCCCCCGGCTGCTGGATTCCGCGGCCGGGATCTCGAGCGCCAATTACGTCATCCTCCCCGGCGTGGGGTCTTTCGCCGGAGGCATGGCGGAACTTCGCCGGCGTGGATGGGCGGAGGCCGTCCGCCGGCGCGTGACGGAGGGACGGCCTACGCTCGCCATCTGTCTCGGGCTTCAACTCCTGTGCGAGGAGAGCGAGGAAGCTCCGGGCACCGCCGGTCTTGGGTGTGTGCCGGGCCGCGTGGTCCGATTGGCGGAGAACTGCCGGGTTCCCCAGTTGGGTTGGAACCGTCTCGGTGCCCCGGCCGGGACCACGTTCCTGAGGTCATCCATCGTCTATTTCGCCAACTCCTACGGGCTCGAAGCGGGGCCCGCCGGCTGGACCGCCGCGATGGGGCGGCACGGAAGCCGGTTCGTGGCGGGACTGGAGCGCGGCGGAGTCCTCGCCTGCCAGTTCCACCCGGAGCTGTCGGGGAAGGTCGGCGCCGGCCTGCTGAAGCGATGGCTCGCGGAGGCGCCGGGCGCGGCAGCCGAGTTCGAACGGCGCGTGGAACGGCCCACGCTCGCGGCGGCATGCTGAACGTTCGGGTCATTCCGTGCCTGGATGTGAGGGACGGCAGGGTCGTGAAGGGCGTCCGTTTCGACAACCTCGAAGATCAGGGCGACCCCGCCCGGCTCGCCCGACGCTACGAGCGCGAAGGGGCGGACGAACTCGTGATCCTGGATGTCTCGGCCACGGCGGAGGGAAGGGTGGCCCGGTTCGAGACGGTCGGCCGCGTTCGCGATGAGATCTCGATTCCGCTCACGGTCGGCGGCGGCGTGCGGACGGCGGAGGACGCGGGCGCTCTGCTGGAGGCGGGGGCGGACCGGGTCGCGGTCAACACGGCGGCGGTCGAGCGACCGGAAGTCCTGTCGGAGATCGCGACTCGTTTCGGGGCCCAGTGCGCCGTGCTGGCGCTGGACGCCGGCGCGACCTCGGATGAGCTCGGACGAGGGGCGTGTCCGAGCGGTTTCGAGGTTCTGACGCACTCGGGAGGGCAACGCACCGGCTTCGATGCCGCGGATTGGAGTCGCCGCGCGGCGGCACTCGGCGCGGGCGAGATCCTCCTCACGAGCTTCGACCGCGACGGTACGCGGAGCGGCTACGACCTGGCCCTGATCGGTGTGATCCGCGAGGCGGTGCCGCTGCCGATCGTGGCTTCCGGCGGGGGCGCCCATGCGGGTCACATGTGCGCGGCGGTCGAGGCCGGGGCCGACGCCGTGCTCGCGGCGTCGATCTTCCACCAGGGCGACTGGTCGATCGGCAGACTCAAGGATCGACTGCAGCAGCTCGGGGTCGCGGTGCGTCGATGATCATCCCATCCATCGACCTCATGGGGGGCCGGGCCGTGCAGCTTCGGCAGGGCTCCACGCTGGAAATCGATGCCGGCGACCCACGGCCCCTGGCCGAGAGGTTCGCGGTCGCGGGAGAAGTCGCGGTCATCGATCTCGACGCGGCGCTCGGCCGTGGAGACAACGCCGCCCTCATCCGGGAACTGCTCCCGCTCGCTCCCTGTCGCGTGGGCGGCGGCATTCGGTCCCGCGAGGCGGCGCTCGACTGGCTCGACGCGGGTGCGCGCCGCGTGATCCTGGGCACGGCGGCGAGTCCCGAAGTCCTGGACGGACTTCCCGCGGAACGGGTGATCGCGGCGCTGGACGCCCGTGATGGCGAAGTCGTCGTGGAGGGTTGGCAGCGCGGTACGGGCCGCGACGTCATCGGGCGGATGGAGGAACTCGATGGCCTCGCGGACGGCTACCTGGTCACCTTCGTAGAGGTGGAGGGCACGCTGGGCGGAATCCCGCTGGATCGCGTATCCGCCCTCGTCGGCGCCGCGGGATCCGCGCGCGTTACGGTGGCGGGGGGAGTCCGCGAGGTTTCGGAGATCGCGGCACTGGACCGAATGGGTGCGGACGCGCAGGTGGGGATGGCGATCTACAGCGGGCGCATGGACCTGGCGGACGCCATCTCGGCTCCGCTGCGGTCCGACCGGGTCGACGGGCTGTGGGCGACGGTGGTCGAGGACACGGCCGGGCGCGCGCTCGGGCTGGCCTGGTCGAACGCGGAGAGCCTGCGCACCGCCGTCAGCGAACGGCGCGGCGTTTACCAGAGCCGATCACGGGGACTCTGGAGGAAGGGTGAGACCTCCGGCGCCACGCAGGAACTCGTCCGCGTGGCGGCGGACTGTGACCGCGACACGCTGCGCTTCACGGTACGACAGCGCGGGACCGGCTTCTGTCACACGGGCGCCCCGACCTGCTTCGACGATGGGCCCGATCTCGAGACCCGCCTCCGCGAGCGACTCGCCGATCCGGAGCCGGGCTCGCTCACCGCGCGACTCGCCGGAGATCCGGGACTGTTGCGGGGGAAACTCGTCGAGGAGGCGCATGAACTGGCGGAAGCCGGGTCGAAGGCCGACGCGGTGGCGGAGTTCGCGGACCTGTACTACTTCGCGCTCACGCGCCTCGTGAAGGCCGGCGGCTCCCTCGACGACGTGCGCCTCGAACTCGAGCGGCGCGCCCTCAAGGTGCGTCGTCGAGCTCCGAGGCCGCCGGGAGGGCCGACCGGTCGGACGGCTGTGGCCCCCGCCGCGACGGTTGCGGGCGGGATCCTGCCGCCGATCGGCCTCGAGGAAGCCGTGCGGGCGGTGCGCTCGCCGGCGCTCGACCCGGCGGCCCTCGAGGTCGCGCGGACGATCCTGGACGATGTCGAGCGGCGCGGGGAGCCGGCGCTCCGCGAGCATGCCGAACGGCTCGGCGACCTCGAGCCGGGCGACGACCTGCTCCTCGACCGGTCCGCTCTCGAGCGCGCGACAGAGGCACTCGGCCCCGACGACCGTGCACTGCTGGACCGCGCAGCAGACCGGGTCCGCGCGTTCGCGGAGGCCCAGCGGGCGGCCGCGACCGACCTCGATACGCCGGTCGCGGGCGGCCGCGGCGGGCATCGGCTCGTACCCGTCGGGGCGGCGGGCTGTTACGCCCCCGGGGGGCGCTTCCCCCTTCCCTCCTCCGTGTTGATGACCGTCATCCCGGCGAGGGTGGCGGGCGTGGACGGCGTGTGGGCCGCATCGCCGCGCCCGACCGCCGCGGTGCGGGCCGCGGCGTTCATGGCCGGCGCGGACGGGCTGCTCGCCATCGGCGGCGCGCAGGCGATCGGCGCGCTCGCCTTCGGCGTCGGAGGCGTCTCCCGCTGCGAGAAGATCGTGGGGCCGGGCAACCGGTTCGTCACCGCGGCCAAGCGTCTCCTCTACGGTCGGGTCGGCCTCGACACCGTCGCCGGCCCGTCCGAGCTGCTCATCGTCGCCTCGCCGGATGCGGCGCCGGCGCGCGTCGCGGCCGACCTGCTCGCCCAGGCCGAGCACGACCCCGACGCCGTCCCGCTTCTGTGCGCCTTCGACGAAGCGACCGTCGAGGCCGTGCGCGAAGAGGCCGGGCGGCAGTTGGCCACGCTGCCGACCGCACCGATCGCGCGTCAGGCCCTGGCGGCCGGCGGCGCCCTCCTCGCGGCCGGCCCCGACGAGGCCGCCGCCATCTGCGACGCCGTGGCGCCGGAACACCTGCACCTGCACGGAGCGCGAGCCGAGGCGCTCGCCCCTGCCGTTCACCGCTACGGATCGCTCTTCCTGGGAGCGGCCACGCCCGAGGCGGCCGGCGACTACGGAGCCGGACCGAACCACACCCTTCCCACGTCGGGCGCGGCGGCGTTCGACTCGGGGCTCTCGGTGTTCTCGTTCCTGCGTCGACCGACGTGGCTGTCGCTATCGCCCGAAGATGCCGCCTACGAGGACCTGCTCCGCGACACCGCCGCGCTCGCCCGGCTGGAGGGACTTGAAGCGCACGCGCGCTCGGCGGAAGTCCGGCTCACGGCGAGGGGCCGGAGAGATCGCGGTCGGAGGGCCCGCGCTTCGTAAGGTGGTCGAGGGCACGGTCCACGGCATCCTTCGTCGAAGCCGTGATCCCGCCCCGCTCATACTCCTGCACCGCCAGCCGCTCCAGGCGGTCGACGAGCGTATCGACCCCGGGCCGCGGGGACGACAACTGAGCGCGGACATGGTCCGTAGCGCCGAACAGGTTGATCCAGTACTCCGTTCGGCGCCCCCACTCCAGCAACTCGTAGAACTGCCGGCCCGCCCGGGGCCCGACTCCAAGTACATCGAGGAGGGCGACGAAGAGCGAGATCGGCAGCAGCAACGCATCCCTCAAGCCGTCGAGGACCAGTTTCAGCTGGAAGACGGCCACGTCGCGGATGAGCGTCCAGCGGGAGGGCACGATTTCGGGTTGCAGGGTTGCTCTGGCCGGGAACTCGTCCATCCTGTCTCTCGATTCCTTGATCCGCGAAATAAGCCTCGCGGCTTTCGTGTAACCCTCGCGTAGCGAACAATCACCACAGGTCTACATCGGTGCCCGCGACCATGGGAGCCATATTTGAACAGCTCGGAGGCAACCGACCGGATGCTCGTTCTTCGCGCGCAGAGTGGCGAGCGTGCGGCCTTCGGCGAACTCGTCACACGATACATGCAGCGTGCCTACTATACCGCACTCGGCCTCGTCGGGAACCACGACGATGCCCTGGACCTCTCTCAGGAGGCCTTCGCCAGGGCGTTCCGCGCGCGCGCCCGGATCGACCCCGAACGTCCCTTCTTCCCCTGGTTGTACCAGATCATCCGACGACTCTGTTTCAACCATACACGGGACCAGCGGTCACGCCGCCTGAAACTCGAGAAGGCGGGCAGCTGGCTTGCGGATACGACGATGGGACGGCGCCCTCCCAGCCCGGACCAGGCGGTCATGCGCGCCGAACTGCGCGAACAGGTCGGCGCGGCCATCGAACGGCTGCCGGAGCGGGAACGGGAGACGCTCGTCCTGCGCGAGTTCGAGGAACTGCGTTACCGGGAGATCGCCGAGTTGCTGGGAATCCCCATCGGCACGGTGATGTCGCGCCTCTATCGGGCGCGGCGCTCCCTCGCACACGAGATCGAAACGACGGGAACCCGTCCCGGCCGGGAGGGAGGCGCGGGCAATGAGTGAGAGAAACGTGAGTCCGCCCGGCGACGAGCGGGTGCGCCATCTGATGATGGCCGAACTGGACCAGGAGATTTCGGGAGAGGGACGCCTCGAACTCGAGTCCGCGCTCGGCGAGGACCCGGGTCTTCGCGACGAACTGGCGACATACCAGCGCCTGAAGGAGGTCACCGATACCATGACTCCGCTGAAACCGCCGGAGGAAACCTGGGACAGCTACTGGGAACACGTCTATCGCCGGCTCGAACGCGGCATCGGCTGGGTTCTGCTCTCGCTGGGAACGATCGTTGTGGGGACGTGGGCGCTGTGGACCGCCGTCAGCGAGTTGATTCGGGACACGACGATGCCCGTGTACATTCGCTGGGGGATGCTCGTGCTGATCGCGGGCTTCGTGATCCTTTTCGTCTCCGTCGTTCGCGAGCGCCTGTTCATGCAGAAGAAAGACCCCTACAAGGACGTGGTTCGATGATCAGCACCTCCCGAAACGACCTCGCCGGCCACCGCATCGTAGAGGAGTTCGGCCTCGTCCGCGGCAGCACGATCCGGGCGCGCCACCTGGGCCGCGATATTCTCGCCGGCCTCAAGACCATCGTCGGCGGCGAGATCCAGGAGTACACGAAGATGATGGCCGAGGCGCGCGAACAGGCGATCGATCGCATGGAGAGCGAGGCGGCGGCATTCGGCGCCAACGCGATCCTCTGTGTCCGCTTCTCCACTTCCTACATCCTGGGCGGGACCGCCGAGATCGTGGTCTACGGCTCCGCCGTCAAGGTCGAGGAGGATTGACCGTGGCCCTGAGAATGTTGATCGCGGCCGGGTGCGTGCTCTCCTCTCCGGCGCTGGCGCAGGAGCCGGATCCCGACCCTGACGCGGGAGGCGGAGGCATCGAGGGCAGGTGGGCGGGATCCGTCGTTCTCCCCACGGGCGAGTTGCCCTTCTCGGTGACCTTCGAGCGCGCCGATGGCGTACTCTCCGCCACGATGGACATCCCCGCGCAGGGCGCGCTGGGTCTTCCCCTCACCGCCGTATCCCACATCGCCGGCCGGGTCCATTTCGAACTCGATGCCCGGATCGGTCTCGCCGTGTGGGACGGAGCCCACAGCGGCGACACGATCGAGGGCGAATTCACCCAGGGGGTCGTGACCAGCACGTTTTCCGTGTCGCGGGCGGATCTCCCGGAAGCGGAGGCGGAAGAGCCGGCGCCCTACCGGGCGGAGGAGGTCTCGTTCGAGAACGGTGACGTACACCTCGAGGGTACGCTGACGCTGCCGGAGGGGACGGGTCCGTTCCCGGGCGTCGTCCTGATCACGGGGTCGGGGCCCCAGGACCGGGACGAGGTCGTGGCCGGTTTCTCCGTCTTCCGCCCCCTTGCCGATCACCTCACGCGGCAGGGCGTCGCCGTCCTCCGCTACGACGACCGCGGCGTCGGCGGCTCGACCGGGAGCGTCTCCTCATCCACCACTTCCGACTTCGCGGGGGACGCCCTGGCGGGGCTCGCGCGGCTCTCGGAGCATCCGGACGTCGACCCCGCCCGCGTCGGCTTCGTGGGACACAGCGAGGGGGCCGTCGTGGCTTCGCTGGCGGCCTCGCGCTCGGAGGCCGTCCGCTTCGCCGTGTTGCTGGCGGGCTCGACCGTACCTGGCACCGAGATCCTCTACGAGCAGTCCGCGGCCATTCAACGCGTGAGCGGCGTGCCCGAGGACCGCATCGAGTGGAACACGGACTTCCAGCGCCGTTTGTTCGCGGCCCTGGAGGCCGGAGAAGGCCTCGAGGCGTATCGCGAGGAGCTTGGAGCCGCGATCCGCGAGGGCATCGAGGCCCTGTCCGAAGCGCAGCGCGCGCCGATCTCCGACCTGGACAGCTACGTCGAGGCTCAGGTGGCCCAGCAGATCGATGGCCTGGAGAGCCCCTGGTATCGCTATTTCCTCACGTACGATCCGGCCGAGGGTCTCCGGGGCACGCGGGTGCCGGTGCTCGCGCTCTTCGGCGGACTCGACCTGCAGGTGGTCGTCGACCAGAACCGCGGCCCGCTGGAAGAGGCGCTCGCCGGGAACCCGGACGTGACGGTGGAGGTACTCCCGCGCGCCAATCATCTCTTCCAGGCCGCGACGACCGGATCCCCCGCCGAGTACGCGCTGCTCGAGAAGCGCTTCGTCGACGGTTTCCTCGAAACGATCTCCGACTGGATCCTCGCCCGCTTCGGCAGCTGACACCGCCTCGCGGCGTGCCCGCATCTGGCGCGGCGCGCCGCGTCCGGTAGCTTCGCGGAGACCGACATCTCGCGTCCCGAGCGGCGGACGGGAGCCGCCGCCGATGTCCGAATCCGGGAGATCCAGGAGCCATGCATACACTCGAGGCCCTCGCCCTGCCGAGGTCTTTCACGCCCGCCATTGCGGGGTTTCTCCTCCTTGGCGCGGTCCTCGTCGCGGGCAAACCGACCGGGCTGACTGCCCAGACGCCGGGTGAGGAAGTTCGGGACCTCGCCGAGCATCCCGCGGTGCGGAACGCCTTCGGCATCATCGAGGAACTCGAGCCGAGGACGATCCGGGAACTCATCGAACTCACGCAGGTTCCGGCGCCCCCCTTCATGGAAGACGAGCGCGCACAGGTCTACGCGGAGTGGCTTCGCGAGGCCGGCGCCGACTCCGTGTTCATCGACGAGGAGGGCAACGCCGTCGCGATCCGCTACGGCCGGGGCGGCACGCGGGGCTCGACGCCGGAGGGGGAGCGGCGGACGGTGGCGCTGTCGGGACACCTGGACACGGTGTTCCCGGAGGATGTCGACGTGACGGTCACGCAGCGCGGGGACACGCTCTTCGCCCCCGGGATCGGCGACGACACGCGCGGCCTCATGGCGGTTCTCACCGTGCTGCGGGCGCTCGAAGCCGCCGGCATCGAGACGGAGGCGGACGTTCGGTTCATCGGGACCGTCGGAGAGGAGGGGCTCGGCGACCTGCGCGGGATGAAGTACTTGTTTCGCGATGGCGCGGACCCGATCCACATGTGGATCGACATCGACGGCACAGGGCTGGGCCGCATCGTGAACAAGGGGCTCGGCTCCCATCGTTTCCGCGTCACCTTCCGGGGCCCGGGCGGCCATTCGTGGGGGGCGTTCGGGCTCGCGAACCCGGCCCACGCGCTGGGACGCGGGATCCGCCACTTCCAGGACGTGGCGGATACGCTCACGCGCTCGGGGCCCCGCACGAGCTACAACGTGGGCCGCATGGGAGGCGGGACGTCGGTGAACGCGATCCCCTTCGAGGCGTGGATGGAGGTGGACATGCGTTCGGAGAGCGAGGAGAGTCTCGGCCGCATCGACGCCGCGTTCCGGGACGCGATGCGACGGGCGCTGGACGAGGAGAACGCGCTGCGCCGCGACGGACCCGAGATCGAGCTTGAACTCGACCAGATCGGAGACCGTCCGTCCGGGGAGGTTGCCGACGACCACCCTCTGGTCGATCGGGCGATCGAGGTCATGCGCGTGTTCGGGGCGGTGCCGGCGCTGACCCGTTCGTCGACGGACTCGAACATCCCGATCTCACTGGGAATCCCCGCGGTGACGATCGGGAGCGGGGGCATCGGGAGCGGCGCCCACTCCCCCGGCGAATGGTGGATCAACCGTGACGGCCACCTCGGGATCCAGGCGAACCTCCTCCTGCTGGTGAGCGAGGCGGGCCTGGCCGAGCCCATTCCCTGAGGACGCCCAGGGCCGGGTTCGGCCTCCATACGGCGGCGGCGGTCGTCGTCGCCAACATGATCGGGACCGGCGTCTTCACGAGCCTCGGGTTCCAGCTCGAGGCTCTGAGATCCGGGTTCGCCCTTTTGATGCTGTGGGTCGTGGGCGGCGTCGCGGCCGTGTGCGGCGCCCTCACCTACGCCGAACTGGGATCGACGATCCGGCGCTCGGGCGGCGAATACACGTTCCTCTCGCACATCTACCACCCGGCCGCCGGTTTCGTCTCGGGTTGGATTTCGGCCACGATCGGGTTCGCGGCGCCCACCGCGCTGGCCGCGATCACGTTCGGGACGTACCTCTCGTCCGTCTTTCCGGTGCTGCCCCCCCGGTGGCTCGCGGTCGGGCTCGTCGTGCTGCTCTCGGTCGTCCATGGGCGCACCCACCGGACCTCGGGCGGCTTTCAGCGCTGGTCGACGACGGCCAAGGTGGCGCTGATCCTCGCCTTCGTCGCGGCCGGGCTGTCCCTCGTCGCGGAACCCCGGGACATCGGCGTGCTCCCCTCGGCCGAGGGCGTCTCGAACGTGTTCTCCGCCGGCTTCGCCGTGTCGCTCATCTTCGTGTCGTACTCGTATTCGGGCTGGAACGCCGCCACGTATGTGACGGGCGAACTCCGCGACCCCCGGCGGACGCTCCCCCGCGCGCTGGCCATCGGGACGCTGCTCGTGATGCTGCTCTACGTCGGGCTCAACTACGTCTTCCTGCGTGCCGCTCCCGCCGAGGCGATGGTGGGACGGCTCGAGGTGGGATACATCGCGGCGGGGTACATATTCGGGCCGGTCGGGGCCGACCTGATGGGGATCACCCTCGCGCTCCTCCTCGTCTCCACCGTGAGCGCCATGGTGCTCGCGGGTCCGCGCGTCCTCCATGCGATCGGCGAGGACTACCCGACCTTCCGGCTCCTGAGTTCGATCAACGCGCGGGGGACGCCCGGCATGGCTATCTTCACCCAGGCGGCGATCAGCCTTCTCTTCATCCTCACGGAATCCTTCGAAACCATCCTCGTGTTCTCCGGTTTCACGATGGGCCTCAACACGTTCCTGGCGGCGGGCGGGGTGTTCCTCCTGCGCCGGAGGCAAGCCTCGGGCCGGATCCCGGGGGGGGTGGTCGGTGCCGGGGGAGACGGAGGATCCGCGCGAGGCGAGAGCGGCGCGTCGGCCGAGGCACCCGGAACGGACCCGCCGTACCGGACCTGGGGCTATCCCGTCACGCCGCTCATCTTCCTGGCCGTGACGGGCTGGACGCTGGCCTACATCCTGCGCGACCGGCCCCTCGAAGCGGGGCTGGGACTGGGGCTCATCGCCGCCGGCCTCGTCATCTACGCCGTCACGCGGGCGCGTGACCGAAGGACCCGCGCTTGAACCGGAGCAAGGTTGATCTGCTGCTCGCGTTCGCGGCGGTGTACCTGGTGTGGGGGTCGACCTATCTGGCGATCCGCTTCGGCGTCGAGACGATTCCACCGTTCCTCCTCGGTGGCACGCGCTTCCTCGCGGCCGGCGTGGTCCTCGCGGTCGTGTCCCGGCTTCGCGGCGCGCCGGCTCCGAGGCCTCGCGAATGGAGGGCCGCCACGGTCTCGGGCGTGTTCATGGTCGCAGGCGGCAACGGACTCGTGTGCTGGGCGGCGCAGTACGTGCCCTCGGGGCTCGCCGCCCTGCTCGTCGCCGCGGTACCGCTGTGGCTGGTCGCGATCGCGCGCCTCGGACCGGATCGCGAGACCGCGAGCGCGCTGGAGGTCGCGGGGCTCGTCCTGGGGCTGGGCGGGGTCGTCCTCCTCGTGAGCAGTTCCGGGGCGGAAATCGGGATTCGCGGGGCGAGCGCGAACCAGGTCGTGGCCGGAGCGCTCGTCGTCGTGGCGGCGTCGATCAGTTGGGCCATCGGCTCGATGTACAACCGGCGGGCCGCGCTGCCGCGGCCGCCGCTCTACGGCACGGCGCTCACGATGGCCGCCGGAGGGATGGTCCTGCTGCTCATCGGGCTCGCGGCGGGGGAGTTCGGGCGCCTGTCGCTCGGCGACGTGTCCCTGCGGTCGTGGCTGTCGCTGCTCTACCTGGCCGTCATGGGGTCGATCGTCGCCTTCTCGGCCTACATATGGCTCCTGCGCAAAGTGCGGCCGGCGGC
>LXNJ01000244.1_pt1 | contig 38866 bp, 32 predicted proteins | sample 809081 | NCBI WGS metagenome assembly LXNJ01 (sample SAMN04870510, study PRJNA318959) | sponge metagenome | biome: sponge; feature: marine sponge reef; material: water | host: Petrosia ficiformis | place: Greece: Milos, Mediterranean Sea | collected 2013-05-29 | depth 5-7 m | reverse complement strand
TCCAGAGTCCGGAAGAGCTCCTTCTTCGCCCGGGCCGACCGCGGACGCCTGGCGGGGCTCACCGTGGAGCACCGCGCTGGCTGCCAACCCCGCGGCGGCCGCCGTGGTCTCGCCTTGGCTGCCACCACCTTCTCCTGAACCGCCGCACGACCAGACACAACCGTCCGCCGGCGATCCCGTCGAGGTCCACAAACTCGCGGTTCCCCTCCCCTGCACCTGCGGCCCGCGGCACGTTCACCGAGTAGTCCTCTCCGCGCCACCGGAACGACACCACGTTTTCGCCCTCGTCGGCCTCCACCTCCAGGAACATTGAGGAATCCAGTCTCACTATTCCGTCGGCACCGGCCGGGACGGCCCGGTAAAAGCCGGCATCGAAGTCTTCGCCGGCCAGCCGCCGGTAGTTCTGTTCTTCGGCCCAGTCCACCACGTCCAGGCCGTACTGCCCGGCGGCCGCTTCCCTGTGGTGAAGCAGCTCGTGGAGGATCGTCTCCCACATTTCGGCCTTCCAGTCGAACGCCGGGTCCATGGCGGCAAGCGCCGCGAACGATCCGTGGTAGAGCACCACAGAGGACTGGACTTCGCCTTCGCCGAACCCGTCGGGCCAGGTATCGGTCAGGCACTCCCCCAGGGTATGGACCCTCTCGAACCGCGGGTGCGGCTGAACTTGGGGCGCGACGGACAACCCGCTGACCCCGGCCCTTACCTTGCCCGGAATCTCCGCCCACATTTCCGCGGCTCTTGCTGCGAACTCTTCTTCAGTCATGTTTCCGTTTGGTGCTGCGCCTTGCCGGATTCGACCTTGCCGGCGAGCCACCGGTTCAGGAACACAAACGCCGTGATCGCGATCGCCCACTGGATTATCACGGTGCCGGCGTTGTATTCCGAAAACGGGGTGAACGAGGCCCAGAGGTCGTCCATGTTGATCGACCCCCACAGCCACCAAACGGCCAGCACCACCGCTTCGAAAACCACGAAGTAGATGACATAGTTGAACCAGCGGCCCACCCGAATGTCGCTTCCTTCGCTGTTCACGAGTTTCGTCCGGAACTTGTCCACCCCGTACCCGATCACGAGCACCGCGAAGAAGAGGCCGCTCAGCATCAGGCCCACGCCCCACACCCAGTCCTGGTTGCGGAACACCTCAATCCAGATGGCCGACGGCAGGCCCAGGAGCAGGCCTAACGCACCGACCGTCAACACGGCCTTGCGCCGCGCCACGCCGGCGTCGGTGAGCACGCGCGAGGCCATTTCGATCATGGCGATGAGGCTGCTCCAAGCCGCGAACACCAGCGCCAGGAAAAAGATGACCATGAAGAACGACCCCCCGGGCATTTGCCCGAACAGCTGGGGGATCCAAATGAAGGTCAGCCCTTCGTTGCCCGCGCCTACTATCTCACTCGCCGCTCCGGGCATGATGGCGAACACGGTACACAAAACCATGATCCCGGCCAGCAACGATACCGAGTTATTGCCGAAGCCGAGCATGAACGCGTTGAGCGTGGTGTCTTCCCTGCGCTTCATGTACACGGCGTAGGCCGTGATCAGCCCCCAACCGGCCCCCGTGTCCCAGGCGTTCTGTGTAAGCGCCTGCACCCACACGTCGGCGCTGCCCAGGGCCGCCCAGTCGGGTGTGAAGAGAAATGCGAGTCCGGCCTCCGCTCCGGGCAGCGTTATGGCCCTTACAGCAAGCACCACGACCAGGAATAGAAGGCTGGGAATCAGTATCCGCGCGGTGCGTTCGATTCCCCTGACGCCCTTCAGCACCACAAACGCGGCAAGCCCGATCGCCAGTACGTGGGTGAGCACCGGCCAGCCTGAACCGATGAACCCGTCCCAGAATTCCTGCGGGCCGACACAGCCCGCGACATCGGCAGCGCACCTTTCGGTGGGCACGGTGCCGGTCAGCGCCCCAAACAGGTAGCGCAAGGTCCACCCCATGACCACCGAGTAGTAGAACATGATGGCAGTGGCACAGAAAGCGACCCAGGCCCCCATCCACGCCTTGCCCTTGCCTCCCAGCGCGGCGAACACGCCGACCGGTCCCGAGCGGGCCTTCTTGCCTCCCGCGAATTCAACCAGAATCAGCGGGATGGACCAGAGCAGCAGAAACACCACCCAGGCGACCAGGAACGAACCACCGCCGTTCGACGCGGCAATTCGCGGGAAGCGCCAGATGTTACCCGTTCCCACCGCCATGCCGAGCATGGCCAGCATCATCGCCGTCCGTGAACTGAACACGTGTTTGGTCATTCCGGGCCCTTCTTTCGGTGGGTCATGCCATCCTCGCGCGGCGCGCCTGAAGTTAGCGACAGGGCGGAAAGCCACGCAGCAAGCTCTTCGTTCACTGCTTGGGGGTGCGAAAGATGGCCGCAGTGCCCCGTGCCGGGGATCGTCCGGTAGGTGGACCGCGGAAGCAGATCCGCGATTTCTTCCGCCCACGCCACGGGGCAGTAGGCGTCGCGCGACCCCTTCAAGACAAGCGCCGGCACCCCTATTCCAGCTAGTTCCGGCCTGAGGTCAACCCCTTTGAAAGCCTTCACGCGGGTACTGCCCTCGCGGGGCGGTGCTGCACGCCCGCCCGTGGTCAGCGCGTAGTCAAGCACATTCCGGGCCTGGGGTCCGCGGTCGAAGTTCCACACAGCCAAACGGCTCCACAGGCGCCACAGGGCTCGCGCCACCGGGGTCGGACTGTACACTGTGGTCAGCCGGGCCGGCGGCATCAGCCAACCGCGAGTTCGGAGCATGTGAGCTGAGGTCCAGCGGGCCAGCGGGTTGAGCAGAACCAGACCCAACAACCGGTCGGGGTGCAGCGAAGCGAACCGAATGGCGATTGCCGACCCCAGGCTCTGCCCCACCAACACAAACCGGTCCAGTCCGCACGCATCGGCCAGATCACCCACGTCTTCGGCAAGGAGATCGAACGTGGGGCGGGCCGGGAACTCCCCTCGCAGGTCGGCGGTCATGCACCGGTAGTCCCTGGCGAATTCGGGGATCTGGAATCGAAACGTCTCCTTCGGGCCATCGGCACCCGGCACCCAGACGATGGCGGGGGCGGACCGCGAACCCACATCGTGCGCTTCGACGCTGACCCCGTCGCGGTAAGTGACAACACGCAAGGGCAGCGGACGGCCACCCTCGTCGAGCATCGCCGGCCGGACGAACGACCTGTTTCTGCGAACTACCCACGACCGGTACCACGACACAGCTCCGAAAAGCCCCCCGATGGAGACGAGCCAGGGAATCAGGGACGCCAGGGGACCCTGTGACCCTCTCTGTACCAGCCGGTTGCGAAGTTTATGAGAGGACCGGCCCGCAGCCGTCCCATGCCGAATTGGGCGGCGAGCGTATCGGCGTTGTCGCGGCCTCCGGTGGATATGACCTCGCGAAGAAATTCCCCCGCCGACGGATCAACGTACCACGCCGTCCCGAACCGCTGCTCAAGCGCGTTGCGGAGTACCGCACCCAGCATCCACCCCCGCAGCTGCACGGCGCTCTCCGACCCGCCCCTCAAACGGCCGCGCTGGTTTTCCAGATGCGACACGGGGTGATGAACGAAACCCGTCGCCGTGGTCAGCAGATCGGCAAAACGGCCGGCCGTGCTCCCCGGCGCGCCGACCCGCGCCGATTCCATCTCCCAGATGAACAGCCCGGCCAGCCGCCGGAGCCGGTACAATTCGGCAAAGCCGGCCGCGCGCATGGTGTTGTGCAGTTCCACCCCGTCCAGCCCGGTTGCACGCGCCACCCATTCGGAGTCCAGAAGAAGGAACTCGAACAGCATGGCCAGCGCCTCGCGGACCGAGCGATCGCCCAGCTCCCGCACGATCCAGGAAAGCCCGCCGGGCGTGTGCGACGCATGGAGCGCCGCCCCGATCCCGTTCATCAGACCGCGCGCGTCGGCCCAGCCGCCCAGCCGGGCGAGGACCACGGCCGCCTCTCCCGGTGCGTGGATCACCGACACGAAAGACCGCCGAGCCTTGAGCTTCCGACGGTCGAAATCGAAACTGACGGCGGAGCCTCTCGGCAACGGCATGCTCAACTGCTTGAGGAAGCGGCGGGCCGTGGCCAACAACGGGGTGGGCGCAAATGGCTGAGCCAACCCGGCCATGGACGTGAGCCAAATTGCGTCGGACCGGTCGAGTGGTCCGTCGTCGCCCAGCCGCTCGCCCGCCTCGGTCAGCAGCGCGTCCCGGTAGGCGTCGTCGGTGGCGTTCATGAGCCGCCGAGCCTCGGACTCAAGCCAGGTCAGGTCGAAGCCCTCGAGCCGTTCGAGTCCTTCTTCGTAGGAACCCATGGCCAGCTGCCCGACCGCCTCTCTCTCTCGGTGGGCCAGATCCAGTCGCAGGGCTCCCGATTCCTCAAGCACTCGGTTCCGTGCGGAAAAAATCGCCCGGCGCGTTTCACGGTCTTCGGTCCGGGCAATAATCGCCCGCGCACGGCGCAGGGGAATGGGCTGGTTTCCGCCGCGCACGAACGCTCCGGTCTCCCAGGCGGCTAGCTGATCATCGACCGGACCGAGCTCTGCCTCAACCCGCTCCCGGGAAACCCACCGCAGGAGGGCTTGAAGATCCCGCAGCTGCCCGCCCGACGCGGACGCCATTTCGCGCTGGATCACCGGAAGAGCGTCGTCGCCAAACAGCAGGCGCGCGTTGACGCGGAGCTGGCGCGAGGCGGAACGGGCCTCACGCCCCGATCCGGATAGTAGCCGGTCTCGGGCAAGGTCGGCCCTGAGCCGTTTTGCCGTTTCGGCAATTTCACTCAGCGTGGCGGGCACGCGCGGTCAAGTCGACGTAGGTGAAGCAGCCACGGCCGCGGCAATCCACTGTCCGACCCCCGACAGTGGAACCCGAACTTGCTCGAGCGTGTCGCGGTGCCTGATCGTGCAGGTCTCGTCTTCGACGGTTTGGCCGTCCACTGTAACGCAGAACGGAGTGCCGGCCTCGTCCTGCCTCCGGTATCGCCTGCCGATTGATCCGGCCACATCGAAAAACACGTTGTGTTGGCGGCGCAGTTCGGCGGCCAGTTTTTCGGCGATCTCGGGCATGCCAAGCTTCTTGATCAGGGGAAACACTGCCGCTCTGACCGGGGCCAGACTGGGGTGAAGCTTCAGGACCGTGCGCGCAGCCCCGTCTACTTCTTCTTCGGTATAGGCGTCGGCCAGCACGACCAGCAGTAGCCTGCTCAGGCCCGCCGAGGTCTCAATCACGTGGGGGATAAAACGTTTCCCGGCCGCCGGGTCGATGTACTCGAGCTTCTTGCCCGAGTGCTCCTGGTGGGCGCTCAGGTCGTAGTCGGTTCGGTTGTGGATGCCCTCGAACTCCTGCCAGCCGAACGGGAACCTGTACTGGATGTCGACCGCTTCGGCACAGTAATGGGCCAGCTCGTCTGGCCCGTGATCGTGGAACCGGAGGCGGTCCGGCCGAATTCCCAGCGACCTGACCCACTCCATCCGCCACGCCCTCCACTCTTGGAACCAGTATCCGCCGGTTCCCGGCTCAATGAAGAACTGCATCTCCATCTGTTCAAACTCACGGGTCCTGAAAACGAAATTCCCCGGCGTGATTTCGTTACGAAATGCCTTCCCGACCTGAGCGATGCCGAACGGGACTTTCAGCCGCGAACTGTCCATCACGTTGCGGAAATTGACGAAAATCCCCTGGGCAGTTTCCGGGCGGAGGTAGACGGTGCTCGATTCACCCTCAACCACTCCCATGAAAGTCTTGAACATCAGGTTGAACTGTTTGGGCTCCGACCATTTGCCGGTAGCTCCGCACACGCTGCACTGTTGATCGTCCGCGCGGCCGGCTTCAAGGTCCGTGAGTTCGTCGGTGCGGAAACGGCGGTGGCACGACAGGCACTCGGCAAGCGGATCGGAAAACGCCCCCACGTGTCCGCTGGCGACCCACACCTCGGGGTTCATGAGAATTCCCGCGTCCAGGCCAACGATGTTCGCGTGCCCGTGGACCATCTCCCGCCACCAACGGCTCTGGATGTTGTTTTTCAGTTCGATTCCCAGGGGGCCGTAGTCGTAGACCGAGCCCACTCCCCCGTAGATCTCGGAAGACTGGAAGATGAAACCTCTGCGTTTAGCCAGGGAAACGAGCTTGTCCATGAGCCCGTCGGGATGGTCGCCGGGACTTTGGGGGGTGGCGTTCATTCGATTCTGATTACCAGACTGCGCGTGGTGGGGCGGGACCGCGGGGTACCCGGAAAAGGTGAAAACTACGGGAGGTTGTGGCTAGTGGTTGGCCATCCGCGCCAGGGCGTCGACGGCCACTGCCCGGTCTTCGTAGACAAACAGTGGATTGATCTCCGCCTCCCGGAGCTCCGGCGCGGCCTCCAGCGCGCCGGCCAGGGCCGCGGCCTGCCGGGCAATGGCGGCCAGGTCGGCGGCCGGTGCTCCCCGGAACCCTTGAAGCATGGGCGCACACCGCAGTTCGGAACACATCGCTGCTACGGTGGTCGCGTTCACGGGAAGCCCCCTGATGGCGATATCCGGGTCCAGTTCGGCGGTCGCCCCACCCCGCCCCACTGCCAGGACCGGCCCATAACAAGGGTCGCGCCTCACCCCCAGAATCAGTTCCGTCACCGGCGTTGGCAACATTGGGGAAACCAGGATTCCGTCCAGTGTTTCCGGCAACCCGACCGCGCGAAGCCACTTCTCGGCCTCCCGGAGGACTTCGGCGGCTGCCCGGGCGGTCTGCCGAGCACCGCAAACGTTCAGGCGGATTGCGCCGGCCTCGGTCTTGTGCTGAAGGTGACGGGATACGGCCTTGACGGCGACCCTCCCCCCGGCTGCCTCGGCATGGGCGGCGGCCTCCTGGGGAGTGGCACACAGACGGGCCTGCACGAACTCCACGCCCGCCGCCGACAACATGTCGCGGGCTTCCGGTTCAGACATCCAGGCTGCGCTCTCGGCAGTGTCGCCGTCGGCGGCGGACGAACCGCGGAACCCCGCGGGCGGCGGGGGGGCGGGGGGGCGGGTCGCCTGTTGCTGCCGGCCGCGCTCGGTCAGTGCGGCCACGCACCGGGCTGCCCTCTCCAGAGAACCGTGCACGGGCACCCCGAGTTCGGTGAGGCGCTGCAGCGAGCGCGGCCGGCGCCGCGAGAACACCGAATGGACGATCAGGAACTTCCCCCTGACAGCCGCCGCCAACCGTTCGGCGGCGGCCAACTCGTCGGGTGCCAGCCGTTCGTCAAACCTCACTGCGTATCCTCCGAACATGCCGGTCACCAGCACGCCCTCGCAGGCCGGGTCCTCAGCCGCCATCGCCGCGGCCCGGGCCAGGACCGCCGGGTCGTGGTCGCTGGCTCCGGCCATGTCGACCGGGTTCGCCACCGCGCCCGACGAACCGAGTAACTCCCGCAGCCCGGCCATGGTCTCCGGGGCCAGTTTCGGCGGCGAACAACCCAAACCCGACAGAGCATCGGCAGCCAGGGCACCGTGTCCGCCTCCGTCGGTCACGACGACAGGGCCACCCGTGGAGGTGTGCCGGGCGGGCGGTTGCAGCACCAGCGCCTCGGCGACGGCCATCAGTTCGTCCGACCGGTCCACCTCAACCGCCCCGAACTGCCTCGCCAGCGCGGAGAAAACCGCCTGATCTCCGGCCACACTGGCGGTGTGAGATGCCGCCGCCCTCGCTCCGGCGGTGGACTTCCCTCCCTTGAGCACGACGACCGGTTTCCTGGCCGCTGCCCGACCAACGGCCTCGAAGAACGCCCGCCCGTCCCGCGCACCCTCCATGTAGACCGCGATCGCCCCGGTCGGCTCGTGTCCGGCCAACCAGTCGATGAACTCATGGAACTGGAGGTCCGTTTCGTTGCCCACGCCCACATACACCGAGACCCCGACAGAGGACTCCCGGGCCCGCGTCATCAAATCGAGGGCCAGGTTTCCCGACTGGGCGACAATCCCCAGCGAGCCCGGCGGCAGCGGTTCACCGCCAATCAGGTGCAGCCCGGCGTGGGTATTGAGTAGACCGGACGTGTTCGGCCCGATCATCCGGATCCCTGTTGAACGAGCCGCCTGGATCAGGTCGTCTTCGAGCCGTGCTCCGGCGCTGCCCGATTCGCGAAAACCCAGCGCGGGCACGATGGCTGCCTGCACGCCGGCCTGCCCGCACGCTCGAACAGCCTCGGGAGCCAGCCGCGCGGGAAGCCCGATGTAGGCTACGTCCGGCGGCTCGCCGGCCGCCGCCGCGCACTCGTCAATCGAAACCTGCACTCGGCGGCCCAAGATCTCCCCGCCCGCCGGATTAACGGGGTAGACAGGCCCCTTGAACCCGGAGGCGCGAAGCGCGGCCACAACCTGGTGGCCGCGCTTCGCCGGATCGCGAGAGGCACCGACCACCGCCACCGACCGGGGCTCGAAGATTCGCCCCAGCCGGCCAGGGCCGCGTGGGGCGTCGGTTCTGGCTATTTGCCCCGGTAGACGGGCGGGCGGCCTTCGGCGAAAGCAGCCACGCCCTCCTTCCAGTCTTCGGTGGCCATGACTTCGGCGAGCGCCGCCGATTCCCTTTCCATCGCCGCCTCCAAATCGCCCGATTCCCCCTGGGAAAGCAGCCACTTGGCAAGGCGCGCCGCGACCGGCGCATTGGCGGAAAAACGCCCGGCAATCTCCAGAGCTGCCGGAAGCACATCCTCGGCCGGCGCCGAGCGGTTGGCGAGCCCCCAGGACACTGCTTCCCGGGGCGTAAAGAACCTGCCGAGCAGAACCAGCTCCGACGCCCTGGCACGGCCGATCCGGCGCGGTAGGGTGTACGAGCTGCCCCCGCCGATCATGGTACCCAGAGCCACCTCCGGCAGACGCAGCCGGGCCGCTTCCGCCACGATCAGGAAATCGGCGCACAGCGCCAGCTCCAGGCCCGCGCCCACGGCGTGCCCGTTCACCGCGGCCACAACCGGTTTCGGCAGCGAACAAAGCGCGCGGTGTGCAACCTGGCCCGCCTGGATGTAGGCCTGGCGCTCGGCTCCGGTCAGCGGTGCGTCACGGTGAGCCTTGAGGTCCGCGCCCGCGCAGAAGCCCCGGCCCGCGCCAGTCAACACGACTGCTCTGACGGCGTCGTCGCCCGCCGCCTCCTCAAGAGCCGCCCGCAACCCGTCGTACATCGCTTTGTTGACTGCGTTGAGGCGCCGGGGCCGGTTCAGAGTAACCACCTGAACCGGCCCCCGGCGCTCGCTCAGAACCGGGAGCACCGACGCGGCACCCGCGTCAGCAGCGTTCGTCCTGGTCACATATCGTCGGTGGCTGTCTGCGTCGGCCTGGCGTTCTTGACATGCATTTCGAGCCAGCGGTCGGTCTCCCAAAGCACGTGTAGCACCGACTCACGGGCCACGTAGCCATGGCTCTCGCCGGGCAGCATGACCAGGCGCGCCGTCGCCCCCAGACCCTTCAGGGCCGCATAGAACCGCTGCGACTGAACCGGGAACGTGCCGGAGTTGTTGTCATCCTCTCCGTGAATCAGAAGGATGGGCTCGTTCACCTTGTCGGCGTGCATGAACGGCGACATGTAGGCATAGAGGTCCGGCGCCTCCCAGAACAAACGCTCTTCGCGCTGGAATCCGAACGGCGTCAGCGTACGGTTGTAGGCACCACTGCGAGCAATGCCCGCCCTGAACAAGTCGCTGTGCGCCAGCAGATTTCCCGTCATGAACGCGCCGTAGGAGTGGCCGCCGATCGCCACCCGGTCCGGGTCGACCACGCCTCGCTCCACGCCGGCCCGAATCGCGGCCGCCGCGTTGTCCACCAATTGCTGGCGGAAGGTGTCGTTGGGTTCAGCGTCGCCCTCGCCGATCACCGGCATCGAGGCGTTGTCGATTACCGCGTATCCCCGCACCACGTAGGGCACCGCGCCCCCGTAACCAAGCGTGGTGAACCGGTGAGGCGAATCAGTGCGCTGGCCCGCGGCCTGTGCGCTCTTGAATTCGGTCGGGTAGGCCCAAACGAACGCGGGAAGCGGGCCGTCGGCCTCGGCGTCGTAATCGGCCGGCAGGTAGAGGGTCGCCGACAAGGGCACCCCGTCCGCCCGCTTGTACTGCAACGCTTCCTTCCTGATCCCGGCGAACTGGGGATACGGGTGAGTGAAATCGGTTACGGCGGTCAGCCGCCCCGACTCCAGGTCGCGGATGTAATAGTTGGGCGGTTCGGTCTTGGACTCGCGCCGGGTGATTATTCTCCCGTCGCCCAGCGGGGCCACCAGGCCCTCGTAATAGTCGCCCGATGAGCGGAACAGCTCGGTGGTTTCGCCGGTTCCGAGGTTGTGTTTGCGGAAGAAAGGCCTGCTTCCCTCCGGCGACGCCCCCTGCCCGGCCAGGTAGATCGCGCTGCCGCCGTCGTCGGTAACCAGAACACCGCGGCCCCGGTCGTTGGTGCGGAACACGGGCGTGCCCGGGTGGTTGTAGCGATCTTCCGTGGAGACGTCGAAGACCAGTTCCATCTCGGGCAGCCCCGTGTCGCCGCCCGTGTCGACGCGGTAGGTGCGTGACTGACGGGTCGAGAACCAGCTCTCGCTGATCAGTGCATAGCCCTCTTCCGCCCAGCGGATTCCCCCGTACCGAAGCGGCAGGTCCGCCAGGACGGTCGGATCCGAATCGAACGGAGCGGATTGAAGGAACACCCGGTCGCGGATGTCGGCCCGTGCCGAGGCGTCACCGCCGTCCTGTGCTTCCACCCACACAAGCGTCGCGTCGGCGTCGGGCCGCCAGGAGACCGAGCGCGGACCCTCGGCGACCGATCCAAAGCTCGTGGGAATGGCATCCAGCAGGGGAAGCTCGGCCACCGTGTGCAGTACCTGGCCGGTCGCGGCGTTCCAGACCTCGATCCGGGTAGGGAACCGTGAGGCCGGCACCTGATAGGAGTACGGCCGCTCGGTGGTCCGCACCAACAGGTGTTCGCCGTCGGGCGCGATCGACGCACCCCTGACCAGCGCGGGTTCGCCCAGAGTGTGAATCTCGTAACCGCCGGTACCGTCGCCGTGGAAATCCACGCGCGCCAATTGCGAGGTGGCGTAGTACTCGAACAGGGCCTCATCGTGTTGGTTGGCGAGGAGGTCCTGATAGGTCCTGGCGGGGGCGGCACCGCCCGTTGATTCCTCGATCACGGGCGCCGTCGGCACGAGTTGCTCAGCCGAGGCGTCGCCGCGACCGGCCGGAACCATCTTCACGTAGAGCGACCCCCCGTCGGGCGACCACGAGAGCCCGGTGCCCGAATAGGCCCCGTTGAGGTGGAAATCGCCGATGCGCCGCGCCATGGCGGTGGCGGCGTCCGCGGTCCACAGCTCAATGCCGCCCTCGTCGGTGTTTGTGAACGCAATCCGGTCACCCCGGGGGGACCACGACGCGCCCCCGAGGCGAGGTTGGTCGGGGAGCCCGGTCACCGGCATCTCGAACCCGTCCAGGGTCATGAAGGCCAGCGCGGAAGCACCACGAGACCGACTCGGCCCGTTTGTGCGGGGATTGATCCGCAGACCCGCGATCCGAAGCTCCGGCGCGGCCACCTCCGCAATCGGCGGCAGGCTGGGCCGGTAGGTCAGCAACATCAGCGATCGGTCGGGGTTGAGGCTTACGCCTGGGGCCCGCGGGGCGTCGACCAACGAGACGAGTTCGGGAGCGGGGGTCTGGTAGGCGTCCGCCCCCTCTTGGGCGGCAAGCGCGTCTGCCCCGACAAGAGCCGCGGCGGTCATCGAAACGAAGAAGGGGACGCGAAACGAATGCGGGCTCATCGGAACCTCCCTGAAGGGTCACCAAGCTCTGTAGCAAGCCGCCGCTGACGGCTGGACACCTGCGATACGCTGAATACTGGCAGCACTGAGGCAGCCTGAATAGTCGCTCAGACACGGCATTCGGCGCAATACCCGGGGTCCCGGGCGCCGGACGCTAGAGTATCGCCACCTCCGCGGGTAGCTTCATGCAAGCCGTCCGCCCGAACCCGCCGAACCGCCGCCACACCACTCTGATGCCTTCCCGCGACCCAGGAGTCTCACCATGGCGCCAAATGCCATTTGACTTGACTCTTGAAGGGGCCCGGGCCAGACCCGAAATCAGCCCGGCTGAAGCGGCTGAGCTGGCCCTGCGGCACTGGGCAGTCCGGGGCACCGCGGTTGAACGGCCGAGCGACCGGGACCGCGTGTTCGCCATCCTGCAGCAGGGGCAGCGAGCCGGACAGGACGCCAGCGCGGCAGGATACTTGAAGATTTCCCACCTGGCGGAGCGCCGCGCGGATCTTGAGGCCGAACAGGCAATCCTGAACGCGCTTCGAGGTGGCGGCCCGGAGGACGGTCGATTTTCGTTCCCCTTCCCGCAGCGAGCGAAAAACGGCGAGTGCATCGTGACCGGGTCGGTTGGCGGGCAAGATTACCTGGCCCGCCTGGTGGCTCCGGTGCCGGGCAGGTCAATTTCGGCACTCCAGTTGCGACGCCCCCTCGTCCGCGAGGAAATCGGGCGTTTGACCGGCTGGGTCAGCCGGCGTTTGGAGTCCGTCGCGGCGCCGGCGGCGGCCGAAGAGCGAACCCTCGTCTGGGACCTGCGCACCGCGGCGGATCTCGTCGCCAATCACCTGCCGGAAGCCTCCACAACCGCCGCCGGCGCCGCCGAACCGGTCGCGCACTCCGCCGAACGGCAGCGACTTTTGTTGGGCGTGTTGCAGGGGTACCGGGAACACGTCGAGCCCGTGGCGGATCGCCTCTCTCCGGGCCTGATTCACAACGACGCCAACCCGGCCAACATCCACCTCTTGGCCGAGCCGCCAGACTGGACGCCCAGGGTAACCGGGCTGCTGGATTTCGGCGACTGGACCTGGTCCCCGCGCATCGCGGAACTGGCCGTGGCGTGCGCCTACGCCGGGATGGGTTCGGCGGACCCGGTCGGCGCGTTCTGCGACGTGGCCCGGGGGCACGGCGGCGAGTGCCCGGTTTCGGAAGTCGAAGCCGATGTCCTTCATGCCCTGATTCGGTTGAGGCTCGCACTGAGCCTGACCATCTCGGGAATCCGCCGGGCTCTGGAACCGGACAGCCCCCACTTGCAGTCCAGCCGCCGCCCCGCCTGGGATCTGTTGGCCGCGTTGGCGTCTGTCCCGGGCGCGCTGGCGAGGGCACGACTTCGGCACGCCCTGGGGCACGAACCGCAGCCCGGCGGCGGTCGAATCCACGCCGCCATACGCCGGGCAGCAGCGCACGCCGCGTCGGTGCTTCCACCGGATTCCGGCCTTGGGGTTTCGGTGGATCTCAGCGTGAGCACCGGCGACTACGGTCCCGACTTTCGCCCCGACGATCCGCGATCCGTGCAACTGGCCGCGGGCGGGCCGGTGGGAGTCGGGCGCTGGAACGAAGCCCGGCTCTGGTATGCGGGCGACGCCTACTCCGAGCCCGGCGATGACCGCAGCGACCGCCGCACCTTACACCTGGGGGCCGACCTTTTTGTTCCGCCGGGCACTCCGGTCATGGCCCCCCTTCCGGGTCAGGTCGCGAGCGTTTCGGTCAATGCCGGCCCACTGGACTACGGGCCGACCGTGATTCTGGAGCACACGGTCCGCGGCGGGAGGCCGGTAGCGCCGCCCCCCGGGGAGAACCCGGAAAGCGTCACGTTCTGGACTTTGTATGGTCATTTGTCTCCGAACCGGGGCCGTGAGCCGACCATCAGCGAAGGCCAGGAAGTGGCGGCCGGCGACAGGATCGGCTCCATCGGTGCACCGCCTGGCAACGGCGGTTGGCCACCGCACCTTCACTTCCAGGTCATGACCGACCTGCTCGGGCACGAGGGCACCTTCCCCGGCGTCGCCGCTCCCCGCCAGCGCGACGTTTGGCTGGGGTTCAGCCCCAACCCCGCCCCGCTGCTCAAACCCACGGTCGGCGAGGGAGCCGCCCGGGCCGTGGAAGCCCCGCCCAAGCGCCCCCGCCAGAGCATGATCCGCGACCGGGCAGCCCGTCTCGGCCCGTCGCTCAGCCTTTCATACCGAAAACCACTCCACCTTGTGCGCGGTCGCGGCAGCTGGCTGTACGACCCGGACGGTCAACCCTTTCTGGACTGCGTCAACAATGTTTCCCACGTGGGGCATGCCCATCCGGGCGTCGCGGCGGCCGTGGCCAGCCAAATGGCCGTGCTCAATACCAACACCCGCTACCTGCACGAATCCATTCTCGAATACTCCGAGAGGCTTCTGGCTCTTTTCCCCGATCCCCTCTCGGTGTGCTATTTCGTGTGTTCGGGCAGCGAGGCGACCGAGCTGGCGCTGCGCCTGGCGCGCACGGCCACGGGGCGCGGGGGCGTGGTGGTTCTGGACGGTGCTTACCATGGGAACACCGGAACCGCGATAGGCGTGAGTCCCTACAAGTTCGACGGGGCGGGGGGCGGGGGACGGCCCCAGTGGGTCCGCGTGGCTCCGCGGCCCGACTCCTACAGGGGAATCCACCGGGGGCCCGACTCCGAGACGGCCGGTCCTTACGCGGAGGGGGTCCGCAGCGCGCTGGGGAATCTGGCCCGCGACGCCGACCCGGGGCCGGCTGCGTTCATCCACGAATCGTTTCTCGGTTGCGGGGGGCAGGTGCCCCTTCCCGCCGGTTACCTGGAGCGGGCGTACAGTTTCGTCCGGCGCGCCGGCGCGCTATGCATTGCCGACGAAGTGCAGACCGGCTTCGGACGCGTGGGCGACAATTGGTGGGCTTTCGAGGAGCACGGAGTGGTGCCGGACATCGTGACCCTGGGCAAACCCATGGGTAACGGGCATCCGGTGGCTGCCGTCGTCACCACGGCCCAAGTGGCCGGCGCGTTCGACAACGGCATGGAGTACTTCAACACTTTTGGGGGAAACCCCGTGTCGTGCCGGGCCGGGATGGCCGTGCTGGACGCCATTGAGACCGGGGGGCTGCGGGAAAATGCCCGTACCGTGGGGCGGGCGCTGCTCGAAGGCCTGCGCGAAATCGCAGAGCGGTTTCCGGTAATCGGCGACGTCAGGGGACGCGGGCTGTTTTTGGGGGCCGAGTTCGTGCGCCGCGGAGCAGGGCCCGGGGAGCTGATCCCCGCCGCAGACCTGGCTGACGCCGTGGTGCAGCGCGTCCGCGAGAGAGGTGCCCTGCTGAGCACCGACGGCCCTGATCACAACGTGATCAAGATCAAACCGCCCATGGTGTTTTCGCTCGGCGACGCGCAGTTCGTCCTGGCCAGAATTCGCGGGGCGCTGGAAGAGCTCGCCGACCTGGGGGCATGCGAAACCCGCTGACCGCCCCCGGTGCTACTTTCCGGCGGCAGCGGCCGCGCGCGCGGCCCGGACCATGCGCCCACTGAACGCCCAAGGGAGGGGACCGCGCATGCAGCGACGACACTTCGTTGAATGTGCGGCGGCCGGAGGGACCGCGCTGGCGGTCGGGGGGTGGGGCTCATGCACCAGGGACCGTGCCGCTGGCTCCGGGATCGCCTGGGGCATTCAACTCTACACTCTTCGCAGCCTGATGGAAGCAGACGTGGAGCGCACCCTGGCACAAGTCGCCGAGCTCGGCTACCGGGAAGTGGAATTTGCCGGGTACTTCGCGAGATCGCCCGACCAGATTGCCGCCGTTCTGGCAGCCGAGGGACTCAGCGCCCCCGCCACCCACCTGCCACTCGAGGCTTTCAGGGACCACCTGGATTCCACCTTGGAGACAGCCTCGGCCGCGGGGCATCGCTACCTGGTCCTGCCCTGGATGCCGGACGAAATGCGGGGCCACTCCGACACTTATCGCCGGACCGGGGAAGAGATGAACGCGTGGGGAGCCAAGTGCGCACAAGCCGGAATGCGGTTCGGCTATCACAATCACGATTTCGAATTAGTGCCCTTCGCGGCCCCGGCCGCCGACGCCGCCACGCCGCTCGATGTGTTGATCCAGAGCACCGACCCCGACTTGGTGACTTTTGAAATGGACTTTTTCTGGATGGTCCACGGTGGCGCGGACCCACTCGACTTCTTCGCCAGATATCCGGGGCGTTTTGAACTCTGCCACGTCAAGGACCGCACCGCCGACGGTCAGATGGTCGATGTGGGCGCGGGCACGATCGACTTCGCCGGCATCCTGGCCGAACGCGGGGGAGCGGGCATGCGCCACTATTTCGTGGAACATGACAACCCCGCCGATCCGATGAACACGGCCCGCGGTAGCCTGGACCACCTGGCCTCGCTGGGTATCTCATGACCGGCGAAAAACCTTCTCCCATCCTCACCGTGATCCGGCGGCTCTTCCAGATGCACCCGGGGGAGGGGCGTGCCCTGTTCCTCTCGGGCGCCTACTTCTTCCTGGTCTTGTCGGCCTGGTATGTGCTGCGGCCGATCCGGGACGAGATGGCTGTCGCCGGCGGGGTGCAGAACCTGCCATACATGTTCACGGGAACGCTGATTTTGATGGTGCTCGTGAACCCGCTGTTCGCCGGTGTCGTGAGCCGGTTCCCGCGAAACACTTTCGTCGCGATCGCCTATCGGTTCTTCATGCTGAATCTGGTGACGTTTTTCTTCCTGTGGGGGTTCCTCGATCCGGGCGGCCAGATCTGGCTGGGACGCGCTTTCTATTGGTGGGGAAGCGTCTTCAACCTGTTCGTGGTTTCGATTTTCTGGGCTTTCATGTCGGACGTGTGGCGCTCGGGCCAGAGCAAGCGCCTGTACGGGATCATCGGGGTCGGCGGCACGGTCGGGGCCATTTCGGGTGCCTCGGTCACCGGATTCTTCGCGACCCGCGTCGGGGAGCCGATCAACCTGGTGCTGGTTTCGGTGGTGCTCCTTGAGATAGCGGTGTGGGTGGTGTTGGCCCTGTCGCGGAAGTTTTCCGCGCTCAGAAAGGCCAGGGGCGAAGCCGACACCTCAGGGCAGGCCGTGGGGGGGTCTGTCTGGGCCGGTCTCAAGCACCTTGTCAAGAACCCGATGCTCGCCGGCATCGGGGGTTACGTGCTCTTCTACACGGTGGTCGGGACCGTGCTCTACTTTGCCCGCGCCGAACTCGCCGCCGAGATCGCCGACCGGCGGGCCAGGACGGCATTCCTCGCTCAGTTCGACGTGTGGACCAACGGTCTCACGCTGGTCACACAGATGTTCCTGACGAGCCACGTGATCCGGAAACTGGGGATGAGCGCCACGCTGGCGGTGTTGCCGGTGTTGGTGCTGGTCGGCTTCCTTTCGCTGGGATTCTGGCCCACGGCTGTCGTGATCATCGTGTTCCAGGGGCTGCGCCGGGCCACCAATTTCTCCATTGCCAGACCGGCCAAGGAGACTCTGTTCACGCTGGTGAACCGCGAGGACCGGTTCAAGGCCAAACCGCTCATCGACACGCTCGTGTACCGGGCCGGCGATCAGATCGGGGCATGGGGTTACGCTGGCCTCGGTGCGATCGGCCTGACGCTGTCGGGCGTGGCGTTTGCGTGGGCACCGCTGGCCGGAGTCTGGGCCATGCTCGGCTTCTGGCTGGGCCGCCAAAAGGGGTCATCGGCCTAATAGCGCGGTTCGCAGCCGGCTCGGGAATTCGGGTCGTAGGGCACCGGGGCGCGGCGGCCGTGGCACCCGAGAACACCCTGCCCGGGTTCGAGCACGCGGTGCGGGTGGAAGCCGACGCCGTCGAACTGGATCTGCACGCCTCCGCCGACGGTGAACTCGTGGCGATTCACGACGACACACTTCAGCGTACAACCAACGGACAGGGCGAGGTCGAAGATCTGCCGCTGGCGGCACTTCAAGAATTCGATGCGGGGTACCGCCACACGCCCGACCGGGGGCGCTCCTTCCCGTACCGCGGAACCGGGCTGCGCATACCTTCCCTGGACGAGGCTCTGGAAGCCGCGGCCGGCCTTCCCGCAATCGTCGAGGTGAAGACCCGCCGGGCCGGACTGGCCCTCGCAAAGTGGCTCGCCGGCCCGTGCCGCACCAGGAAGGACCGCGTGATTGTCGGCGGATTCCACCCGCCCGATGTAGCCCCCGCCGCCGAGGTGGCCGGAAGGCGGTGCGCCTACCCGAATGAGGTGCTGTGGTCGCTGGTCATGCCCTCGGCACTGGGTTGGGTTTTCGGTCCGTCGTCCCGCCGGCGAGGCCGCATTCCCGGGCAGGTGGAGGCGGCCATGGTGCCGGAGAGAGCCCGAGGGCGCCGCGTGGTGACCCCCCGCGGCATTGCCCGCGCCCGCAAACAGGGCATCGGCGTCTACGCGTGGACCGTCAACAATCCCGACGACATGCGCCGACTCTTCGACTGGGGAGTGGACGGAATCATCAGCGACACGCCCGGCCGCGTCCGGCGGATTCTGGACGAAAGGGCCGGAAATACCTAAGCTCCCCCCCGGCCGAGGAGGTACGCCGACTTCTGGAAATTCCCAACACACAGAGTGTGCATGATCCCCACCCGAGATCAGGCTTTGGAACTGGTCCGCGAGTACACTCAGGGCCCCGGCTTGAGGCGGCACATGCTGGCAGTCGAGGCATGCATGCGCGCATATGCCAGGAAGTACGGCGAAGACGAAGACGTGTGGGGCGTCACCGGACTACTGCACGACTTCGACTACGAACGCTGGCCCAACCACGCCCGGGCGCCGGACTGCGAACACCCAACCTCGGGCGTGGCGATTCTCCGGGAGATGGGCGTTGACGAGCGTATCCTGCACGCCATCACGGCCCATGCGGATTACACCGGCACTCGCCCGGAGTCGAAGATGGCGCTTGCGCTGCGGGCAGTGGACGACCTGTCGGGGTTTCTGGTGGCCTGCGCCCTGGTCAGACCCACCCGAATCGCCGGAATGAAAGTCAAATCAGTGCGCAAGAAGATGAAAGACAAGGCCTTCGCTGCCGCCATCGACAGAGACGAGATCGTCGAGAACTGCGAGGCCCTTGGCGAAGACTTGACCGAACACCTTGCCTTCACCATCGCGGCCATGCAGGAAGAGGCGGACGCCCTTGACCTCGCCTGAACAGCCGCCGGCAATACACACCGATTGACCCACCGCGACCAGGAACAGGAGCCAGATGACCGCCACCGCCGTCGTTACAATGATTGTGATCCTGGGGTTCGTTTGGGGAGGCCTGGCCTGCCTTGTCGCCACCGCCTGGCGAAAGGGTCGCGCCAGCTAAGGGCAGCGTACCGCCGGAGCTAAAGGGCAATGCCGCGGCGAGACGACATCTCCTCCATTCTGTTGGTCGGGTCTGGCCCTATCGTTATCGGGCAGGCCTGTGAATTCGATTATTCCGGTACCCAGGCGTGCCGCGCTCTTCGCGAAGAAGGGTACCGGGTCATTCTGGTCAATTCCAACCCCGCCACGATCATGACCGATCCGGACATGGCGGATGCGACCTACGTGGAGCCCCTGACCGCCGAATGGGTGGAACGCGTGATCGCCGCCGAGCGCCCCGACGCGTTGCTCCCGACCATGGGCGGCCAAACGGCGCTCAACGTGTCGCTGGAGCTGGCCGAGTCGGGCGTGCTGGAACGCTACGGCGTGGAGCTCATCGGAGCGGATTCCCGGGCAATCAAGACCGCGGAAGACCGGGAACAGTTCGCCCAGGCGATGCGGGCCATCGGGCTTCAGTTGCCCCACGGCGGGTTTGCCAAATCCGTGGAGGAGGCCCACCAAGTCGTGGAGGAAACCGGCTTTCCGGCCATCATCCGACCTTCGTTCACCCTGGGTGGCACCGGGGGCGGCACGGCCTACAATCGGGAGGAATTCGACCGGACCGTCCGCGCCGGGTTGAGTGCGTCGCCCGTCGGCGAGATCCTCGTCGACCGGAGCGTAATCGGGTGGAAGGAATTCGAGCTCGAGGTTATGCGCGACCGCGCCGACAACGTGGTCGTGGTTTGTTCGATCGAGAATTTCGACGCCATGGGCGTTCACACGGGCGATTCGATCACCGTGGCCCCCGCACTGACCCTGTCGGACCGGGAATACCAGGCCATGCGCGACGCCGCCATCGCATGCGTCCGCGCCATTGGCGTCGATGCCGGCGGATGCAACATCCAGTTCGCATTTCACCCCGAGACCGGCGAGATGCTGGTCATAGAAATGAACCCCCGCGTGTCGCGCTCTTCCGCGCTGGCCTCGAAGGCCACCGGCTTCCCCATTGCCCGGATCGGCGCCAAGCTCGCGGTGGGCTACCGGCTGGACGAGATCCCCAACGCAATCACCCGGGTCACCCCCTCGTGTTTCGAGCCGGTGCTCGACTACGTGGTCGTCAAAATTCCGCGTTTCGCTTTTGAAAAGTTCCCGCAGGCCGATCCCACGCTGGGAGTGCAGATGAAGGCGGTGGGCGAAGTAATGGCCATCGGGAGGACCTTCCAGCAGGCTTGGCTGAAGGGGTTCAGGGCGCTGGAAAACGGGCGGGCCGGGTGGCTGCCTTCGGCCGAACCCGAGGGCGACAGCCTGAACGACGACGACCCCGAGACGATTCGCGCGGCCATGCGCACGCCCACCCCGGACAGGGCGTTTCAGATATACCGGGGATTTGCGGCGGGCCTCACGGTGGAAGATATCGCCGAGGCCACGCACGTGGACCGTTGGTTCCTGTCGCAGCTGCACGAACTGGTTGCCGAAGGGCAGAAGTGGGCCGGTTCGGGCGACCCGCTGCAGGGCCTGGCGCGCAGGGGCGGGCTGGCCGAACCGTCGATCGACGGCGAGCAGCTGACCCGCCTCAAACTGCTCGGATTCGGCGACGCGGAGCTGGCATCGCTCCGCGGCATTCCGGAGGCGGCCGTGCGCGACGCCCGGGCCGCGAAGGGCCTCCGGCCTGTTTTCAAGATGGTGGATACGTGCGCGGGCGAGTTCCCCGCCGCCACGCCCTATCTCTATTCCACCTACGGTGAAGAAAACGAGTCCGTCACGTCAGGGGGCCGGCGGCGAATCGTGATTCTCGGCAGCGGTCCCAACCGGATCGGGCAGGGTATCGAGTTCGATTACTGCTGCGTGTCGGCGTCTCTGGCCCTTCGAGATGAAGGGTTCGAGACGATCATGGTCAACTCCAACCCCGAGACGGTCTCGACCGATTTCGACATTTCGGACAAGCTCTACTTCGACCCCCTGACCGTGGAAGACGTGCTGGCCGTGGTCGAACAAGAGCGGCCGGAGGGGGTGATAATTCAGTTCGGCGGCCAGACCCCGCTCAGCCTGGCCCGCCGCCTCGACAAGCTCGGGGTTCCCATTCTGGGGACCTCGGTCGAATCGGTTCACACTGCCGAAGACCGGCGGCAGTTCGAGGCACTATGCCGCGAGATTGGTGCGCCGATCCCCGACTGCGGCACCGCCACCGAGGAAGCCGAAGCCATCGCCATCGCCGAGCGGATCGGCTACCCGGTGCTCGTGCGGCCCAGCTACGTGCTTGGGGGCCGCGCCATGGAGATCGTCTACGACACCCCGTCGCTGCGGACCTTCTTTCAGCGCGCGCGGGAAATCTCTCCGGGTCATCCGGTGTTGCTGGACCGGTTTCTTGAAGATGCCTTCGAGGCCGATGTCGATGCCGTGTGCGACGGCGAACGGGTCCTGATCGGCGGGATCATGCAACACATCGAGGAAGCAGGAATCCACTCGGGCGATTCGGCCTGCGTGCTGCCTCCGTACCTGTTGCGCGACCCGGACATGGCACTGATGCGGGAGTACACGCGCCGATTTGCGATGGCCCTGGACGTGCGCGGACTCATCAACATTCAGTTCGCCGTGCACGACGGAACCGTCTACGTGCTCGAAGTGAATCCGCGGGCGAGCCGGACCGTGCCGTTCGTCAGCAAGGCCACGGGGACGCCGCTTGCGCGTGTGGCCGCGCGGGTGCTGGCGGAGCAGAGCCTGTCCGACCAGGGACTGGGCGACGAACTGGTCCCCCGCGAGGTGGCGGTCAAGGAGGCGGTGCTGCCGTTTGACAAGATTGCCGGGGCTGACACGGTGCTCGGCCCCGAAATGCGGTCCACCGGCGAGGTGATGGGCTACGCCGACAGCTTCGGGCTGGCGTTCGCCAAATCTCAGATTTCCGCCCGGGCCGCCCTGCCGACCGAGGGCACCGTGGCAATCACAGTCCATGACCGCGACAAGCCGCAGGTAGTTCCGGTGGCCAGGCGTTTTCATGAACTCGGATTCTCGCTGCTCGCTACCGAGGGTACGGCGGCATACCTGTCCGCTCGTGGGATTCCCTGCAAGCGTGTGTTGAAGGTCTACGAAGGGCGACCGAACCTGGTCGATCACATTCTGTCGAGCGAGGTTCAGCTGTTGGTGAACACGCCCCTCGGAAAGCACGCCCAGCAGGACGACTACGTGATCAGGCGCGCGGCCATCAAGCGAAATCTGCCCTATACGACCACGCTGTCCGCGGCATCGGCCGCGGCGGACGCCATCATCGCGCTGCGCCACCGGGGGCGCTCGGTGCGGAGTCTTCAGTCCCGGGCGGAGGCAGCCGAGGCGGCGGCCCCACGGTAGGTCCGCGGGCTCGCATATATTCTCTGCAGCTTCTCAAGCAGCCGGGCCACGTTCCGGGGGCGGGGCGCGTCAAAGCAACCAAGGCAAAGGGTGATCAATGCGAAGTTTGCTTCTGTTTCTTCACATCGTGGGGTTCGGTCTGTGGTTCGGCGTTTCGTTTTCGGTGGGGATGTACGCGGGCCGGGCGCGGGCCACGGGAGACAGGTCGCTCATGGCTTTCCACTACGCGGCGGCCGCGCGCCTTCTCACCAAACCCGGGCTGGCGGGAATCATCCTGACCACGGTCTCCGGATTCGAACTAACCCGTATCGGGGGCTTCGGCTATTTCGCCCTCACCCCCCACTGGTTATTCCAAATGCAGGTGCTCGGGGTGCTGGCGGCGATTCTCTCGGCGTCCGTCCAGATTCCCGTGGCCCGCCGTCTGGCCTCGGGGTACGGCATCGAACCCGAGGGGGCAAGCACCGGCGTGGCGATGGCGGTTGAGGCCTCGGCCGCGGATGAACCAAGCCTGGCGAAGTTGCGCCGGGTAAACGCCATCGTCGGTTCGGCTGTTGGTCTACTGCTGTTGATTGTAGTGTACCTCGGGGTCAGCAGGGCCTTTTAGGGGTTTGACATGCGTTTCTGCACCCAGGCAAGTGGACAGCCAACAAAATGACAGCCGGTGACGGCCGCCCGGTGAGGGCCGCGTTCGCGTTGAAGGTCGGCCGGGTCGCCCTTGTGGCCACCGGCGCGCTGGCCGCGGGCGCCACCGCCGTTCTTTACCCCGCTCCGAAGCCATCCTCGGGCGACGTCGCCAACGCCGGGCCCGGTGCCCCGGGTGCCCCCACCGCGTTAACCGCCGATCGGTCGGCACCGGACGCACTGCCTGCATCATCGTCAGAACCGTCGTGGGAGGGGTCGCTCGAATCCCCGGCGGTGCGGATCGCTCTGCAGGTAGGGCACTGGCGGGCCGCCGAAGCCCCACCCGAACTGGCCGGGATCAGGTCCAACGGCGCCCTGTGGCAGGGCATCCACGAGTGGGAGTTCAACATGGCGATCGCCCGCGAGGCCGCCGTGCTCCTGCGCGCCGAGGGCTATGTCGTCGAGCTGCTCCCGGCCACGGTTCAGCCCGGCTACCGGGCCGACCTGTTCATCGCCATTCATGCCGACGCCAGCGCGGATCTGTCGGTCGAGGGATTCCGGGTTGCAGCACCGAGGCGCGACGCGACCAGACAAGCCGCTACCTTCGCGCGGGTTCTGTCAGAACATTACGGCGAGGCCACCGGAGTCAGGCAGTTCCCCACCGTCACCCGCCGAATGCGCAACTATTACGCGTTCAACCACCGGCGTTACCGGCACGCCCTCCACCCGATGACGCCCGCGGTAATTATCGAAACCGGCTTCCTGACCAACGCTGGGGACCGCGAGATCATCGTGAAACAACCGGAACTGGCCGCCCGTGGGATAGCAAACGCCGTGATGGCCTACCCCCCTACCCCGCCCCCCAACCAGCGGGAGCAGCGCGTAGCTCCCGAGTAGCTAGCCGCCGGGGGCGCCGTCCGGGGGTTCCTCAGAGTCGGCGGACTCCCCGCCTTCTTCAGGGTCCCCGGCTTCGGGATCCTGCACAGGAAGCGACCCCGGGTTGCCCCTCAAAACGTTGAGGTGGTTCGCGACACGGGCGGCTTGAGCCATACCGCGCTCCAGATAACTCAGCTCGTTCCTGACGGCCTGCAGGGCATCGGAATCCGGCTCGAGCGCGTCTTCGGAGGGCGATTCCTCCACCGAAGCCAGTATGCTATCCAGCTGCAGCTTCCGGTCTTCCATGCCGATGTAATGCCAGAGGTGCATGATCCAGTACATGGACGGGATGCTGGTCCGGGTGGACGGGTCCGGCCACGCGTCCAGCAGCAAGATCTCGTCTATCCGGTACACCTCGTCGATTAGCCGGGCGGTCCGGCCTGCGTCAAACCAATGGGAATCGCCGGCCCCACCCCCAAAGGCGCGTGCGTTGAGAATCAGCCCGCCCTCTTCGATTGGGCCCGCCACCAACTTGTTGGCCAGCCCCTGCCGGACAAGCTGGGGCTGATAACCCCAGCGCATGAACAACGACGGCGCTGTGGTCGCGAAGTAAATCGGACGGTCGCCGAGCACGTTTTGCACGACGTGGTGCAGAATGAAGTCCGGACGGATGAGCGTGTCCCCGGCGGCAATGGTGGCCTCCAGCGGGGGATCGCGGGAGACTACAATGGTGGTGTCGGCTTCAAACCGCAGCGCGCCCCTGATCCTATCGAGCTGTTCGTCCGACCATGTGATCGCCGCCCGTGTCGGGGGAGCGGGGTTCATGTCCCGGTAAGGAACCGCGGCACTCTCCGCATCGAACGGACGCTGGCACACTCTTGTCGTGGGAGAACTCTCGGGAGACTGCCCGGGCTGGCACGGCGCGGACAGTTCCCGGAGCTGCTTGGGATACCAGTCGGTGCCCAGATAGGAGTGTACGATTACGGTTACGTCCCTGCGGATCCCCTCCACCTCCTGGGCGTACCAGAGCGGGAAGGTGTCGTTGTCTCCGTTGGTGAACAGCACCGCGTAGGGTTCGACCGACTGGAGCAGGTTGTAGGCCCAGTCCCGCGCCAGGTTATCGCCCGACCGGTCGGCCGGAGCGAAGTTGAAGGCCAGCGGCACCAACGCGACGCCCAGCACCGGCGAGGCCCGCAGCAGCGCGGCAGTCAGTGGCCCGCGCAGCTCCTCCCTGACCACGCCGGCACGATCTCGCAGGGCCCTCGCAATCCGGCCCCACATCATGGTAAGGCCGATTCCCGCGTAGATCCCCCACAGCTGGAAACTGGCCAGATAGAAGTAATCCCGCTCGCGCACCTCGCGTGGCGCCCCCCCAGAGTCCATCGAATAGCCGTATTTGAAATTCAGGGCAAAGATCAGGCCAAGCGTACACGTGGCCAGCAGAACGGTTGCGTACGCAAAGGTTTTTCGGTCCCGCCTGGCGTGTACCATCAGGCCGAACGCCGCGAGCCCGAACACCAACCCGCTGATCAAGGCCCTGAGGCCACCGGGAGCGGACCGGGCCCACTGCCAGTTGAAATACTGGAGGTACATCCCCAGTTGGGCTTGAACAAAAGGGGCCTGTCGCGGGATCAGCGGCGGCGGCACGTACTGATCGCGGACGATGGCAAGGGCGAGGGGTTCGCAGGCCGGGGCCAGGTGGGTGCGCCCGCGCCGGTCCACGACCGTGGAGGGGGTTATTGCATCAACAAGACTCTCGCACTCAGGGTCAGCCTCGTCGATGATCGGCTGCTGTGCCGAACGGATCGGCGGAAACAGGATCTGAATCGACCCTCCAAGCACCAGGGCAACAAGGCCCGCCGCGATGAGATTTGGCCTGATCAGTGCCCGCCACCGGTGCCACATAGCAAATACGACCAGTGCGAAACCGGGGAGCATGGACATCGAGTGATTTGACCACCCCAGGCCCATGAGCAGGGTGATCAGGACCAGCAGTCTTGCTCCGCGCGGGGTGTCTGCTTCGTCCTTCCACCGGAGTGCGGCGTAGCTGACCGCGGCGGTGATAAAGAGCGAGAGCGTGTAGACCTTCTCGTTGAGGTTCGACTGGGTCCAAACCGTGAAAGCGGTGGCCCCCAGCACCGAGGCCACGGCAGCGGCCACCAATACCTCGCGAGGCGACACCCTGAAATGGGCAACGATGCGCGCCACCGACAAGAACCAGAAGTAGACCCCGGCCGCCGACAGCGTGGCGCAGAGAAAGTTGATGCGCTCCGCGACCCCCATTCCCGTCCACTCCAACAGGATGATCCAAACCCGGCCGACCATCACAAAAAGCGGGTTCCCGGGCGGATGCGGCAGGCCGACGATGTAGGCCGTGGTCACATATTCGGAGGTGTCCCACCAGCCCGTGGTCGGTGCCAGTGTAATCAGGTAGAGCGCCCACACAGCCGCTGCCGTGACCAAGCCCCACAGCCGGAACGTGAACGGACCGACTCTGACTTTTTCTATCTCTGGAATGTCTGCCCCGCTCCAGTGCGCGGACTCGCCCCCCGAGCGGACTCCTCGTGCCGGAGTCAAGCAGCCGCCCCCCGGGCAAGGGCGGGGTTGTTGAGCACGTCTGCAATCTGCTCCACCGCCCATTCCAAGTCCGAGCGCTCAATCACCAGGGGCGGAGAAAAGCGAATCACCTGCTCGTGGGTCTCCTTGGCGAGGATCCCCTGTTCAAACAGGGCTTCGCAGAACGGCCGGGCCGGGCCTGACTCCCGTTTGATCACGACCCCGACCATGAGCCCCCGCCCCCGGACCTCTTCCACGAAAGGCGAGCCGGCGGCCCGGAGGGTGTCACGAAACCACCCGCCGAGCTGTTCCGACCGGGCGGGCAGGTCTTCTTCGACAATAACATCCAACGCGGCCCGGCCCACTGCCGCGGCCAGCGGATTGCCGCCGAAGGTCGATCCGTGGTCGCCCGGGCGAAACACGTCCATCACTTCGGAACCGGACAGAATTCCGGAGACGGGGAACACTCCCCCGCCCAGGGCCTTCCCGACAATCATGATGTCCCCTCGGCCGCCGTCCCAATCGCCGCAAAACAGCCTCCCGGTACGGCCCAGACCGGTTTGGATTTCATCGTTGATGAGCAGGATCCCGTGGTCCCGGCAAATCTCCATGCAACGCGCCAGGTAACCGGGCGGCGGTACCACTACGCCGGCCTCGCCCTGGATCGGCTCCACCAGGAACCCGACGGTGTTGGGCGTGATGGCCGCCTCAAGCGCACCGGAGTCGCCGTAGGGCACGCTCGCGAACCCGGGCGCGAACGGTCCAAACCCGCCGCGGGCCCGCGGATCAGACGAAAAACCCACAATCGTGGTGGTGCGCCCGTGAAAGTTATGCTCGCAGACGATGATCTCCGCCTGCCCGGCCGGCACTCCCCTGACCTCGTACCCCCACTTGCGGGCCGCTTTGATCGCGGTTTCCACGGCCTCGGCACCGGTGTTCATGGGCAGCGCGCGATCGAATCCGGTCACACTGCACAGCTGCTCCAGGAACAGCCCCATCTGGTCGTTATGGAACGCTCTGGAAGTCAGCGTGAGCCGTGCCGCCTGCCGCTCCAGGGCCGCGATGATGCGGGGGTGGCGGTGACCCTGGTTAACGGCGGAATAGGCACTGAGCATGTCCAGCAGTCGGTGCCCCTCAACGTCCCATACCCACGGACCCTCGCCGCGCTCCAGGACTACGGGCAGGGGGTGATAGTTGTGGGCACTCCAGCGATCAACCTGGGAAATATATTGTGCGGTATTCATGCCCTTCAACGTACCGTTTTTTCTTGCGGCCGTCCACCAACAGGCCCCCTTTTGATGGCTGAGCTGCGTCCGGGGTTGGACGCCTTTCGCAAGGCGGCCCGGCCGGGCGTGGTCATTCCCGTCTGGACCGAGTTTCCGTTCGACTTGGACACTCCCGTCACGGCTTTCGCCAAAATGCGGACCGGCGCCGGTGGAGAGGGCGCGGATCCCAGCCCCGGGTCCGGGTCGGGGTTCGCGTTCTTGTTGGAGTCCGTCGAGGGGGGCGAGCGCTGGGCCAGATACAGCATGCTGGGTTCAGCGCCTCGTGAGGTCTGGCGGCTGGCGGGCAAGGATGTTCAGACGTGGACCCAGGACGGGGGCTGGGGGAACTCCCGGCCGGTCAGCGACCCGTTTGCCGACTTTTCGGCCTGGATCGGGCGGTCCACACCCGTTGCGGACGAGGAACTTCCCAGGTTCTGGGGCGGAGCAGTCGGTTATTTCGGCTACGACTGCGTCAGGCAGGTTGAACATCTGCCGTCGGTCCCGCCCGACGATATCGGCCTGCCCGACGCCTGTTTCATGATGACCGACTGCGCGCTGATCATCGACAACCTTTTCTCGAAGGCGATCGCGGTCACGGCGGTCGAGGTGGACGAAGAGGCCGCGCGGAATCCCGACCCCGCATACGAGGAGGCCGCCCGCCGACTGGCCGTCTGGACCGCCAGGCTGAAACAGGTTCACGATCTCCGGTCCGGTCGCGCCGATGCCCCGGACGGCGCGGACCGGGAAGGCGGGGCAGCCCGGTTTACCGGCAACCGCTCGCGCGAGGACTTTGAAGGCGCGGTGCGGAGGGTCCGTGACTACATCGCGGCGGGCGACGTGTACCAGGTAGTGGTTTCCCAGCGGCAGGGCGGACCGGTCAGGCAGTCGGTCTTGAGCCTTTACCGGACCCTGCGCCGCCGCAACCCCTCGCCGTATTTGTTCTTGATTGAATTTGACGGGATGGCGCTGATTGGATCGTCCCCCGAGACCCTGGTCCGCGTTGCCGACGGAGAGGTTACCGTGCGCCCCATCGCCGGAACCCGACCCCGGGGTCGCGACCAGCGGGAGGACGCCGCCAACGAAGCCGATCTTCTGGCCGACCAGAAGGAGCGCTCGGAACACCTGATGCTGGTGGACCTCGGGCGAAACGATGTCGGGCGCGTTGCCGCACCCGGCACCGTGTCGGTTCCCCGGTTCATGGAAATCGAGCGCTACAGCCACGTCATGCACATCGTGAGCGAAGTGACCGGGCAGCTGCGGCCGGGTCGCACCGCGGTGGAAGCCCTCAGGGCATGCTTCCCCGCCGGCACGCTGACCGGGGCTCCCAAGGTCAGGGCGATGGAGATCATCGACGAACTGGAGCCCACCAAACGGGGTCCGTATGGCGGGGCTGCGGGCTACGTGGGTTACGGCGGCGGCACCCTCGACGTGGCCATAGTCATCCGGACCCTGCTGGTCACGGGCGGAACGGCCTACGCGCAGGCCGGGGCGGGGATTGTCTACGACTCAAGACCACGCACCGAATGGGAGGAGACCCGGCACAAGGCCGGGGCCCTGATGGACGCCCTGGATTCCCCCGGCTAGAACGGTTGTTGGGATAGCACTTTGCCCCGGCTGAACCGGCGTGTTTCCGGCGCAATCGACAACCCGAAACAGAAACGGGCCTACGTCCGGGAGCTGTTTACCGCCGTTGCCGGGCGCTACGACCTGACCAACGATGTGTTGTCTCTGGGGCTCCACCGGCGCTGGAAGAGCAAACTCGTGCGCACCGCGGGCATCCGGGCCGACCACCGGGTTCTGGACTTGGCAGCCGGCACCGGCGACCTTGCTTTCAGGGCCGCCGCGCTGACAAACGGCACCGCGGTAGTGGCAGCCGACCTGACCCCGACGATGATGGCGCTCGGGCAGCGGCGGGGCGGGGCGGGGCTAACCGCGCCGAAATCCGGGGTTGTCTGGGCGGGTGCGGACGCGGCCGTGCTCCCCTTCCGGGATGGGTACTTCGACAGGGTCTTGATCGGGTACGGTCTGCGCAACTTCGCCGACCTGCCCGGGAGTCTCGCGGAAATTGCCCGGTGTCTGCGGCCGGGAGGGAGGTTGGCCGCGCTGGATTTTGGCTTGCCCCGAAGCCGTTTTCTCAGGGCAGCCTGCTTCGCCCACCTGGAACTGACAACCCGGATTGCGGGTTGGCTGCTGCACCGCGACGCCGAGTCTTACGTCTACATACCGGAATCCCTCCGGCGTTTTCCGGAATGGGGCCCACTTCAGGAGATGTTGGTGGAGGCCGGGTTCAAGACGTGCCAAAAACGCCAACTGGCGCTGGGGGGAATGTCGATTTTCACGGCTGTGCGGGCGGCCGCGCCGACCGCCGAAGTTCGGTCTTAGCCGGAATACTCCGAAGACCGCGAATCGTTCTTCCAGATCGTGATCTGGCACCGGCCCGCGCCCTTCTCGACCCTGAGCTTCAGCGCATCGCCGTCAACCAGCCTCATCTCCTCGCGCACGTTCTGGGGGATCGTGATGCGTCCGCCGTTCCCCACCTTCAGGTCTTCTGTTTTCGTGACGCGGAAGATTGCCATATCGGCTCCTGTGGAAAGTGGGAGGGAAAGGCGAAGATCCCGGCTCGAAGCCGGAGGTTCATGCTTTAGCGCAATCGAACTAGGGTAGCATAATAATATAGCCTGTTGAGTGACACCTGACCAACTCGGGCCCTCCCGGTATGACAGCCTGTTAATTTGCCGCCGCCCCCGGCCGTTCGGCGGCGGGTTCCGCTTGAAACAAACGGGGGTACCGCCCGTTTGGACGGTGGGCGTGTTGATACCCGGTTGAGACCTCCAGCAAAGGCCTTATCACGTCAAATAACGCATCCACCGGCACCGACCCTGCAATCCGCCTTTCCGCGGTTTCCAAGTCATACGGCGAGAAGGTCGCGGTGCGGGACCTCGACCTGGCAGTCCCTGAGGGCAGTGTTTACGGTCTTCTCGGACCCAACGGCGCCGGCAAATCCACCACCATCCGAATGATCCTCGACATCATCGCCCCGGACAGGGGCGAGGTGGAGATCTTCGGGTCGAGCGACGTGATCGGGGCCCGCCCGCACATTGGATATCTCCCCGAAGAACGCGGCCTCTACGCGAAGATGAAGGTGGCCGAGCACTTGGCCTACCTGGCTGTTCTCAAGGGGGTTGACCGCCGCTTGGCGATGGCCGCCGCGCGCAAAGGGCTGGACCGCGTGGGGCTTGGGGACCGCGCCGACGACAAGGTCGAATCGCTGTCGAAGGGAATGGCCCAAAAGGCCCAGATGCTGTCGTGCCTGCTGCACGAACCGCGGTTGTTGATTCTGGACGAGCCCTTCAGCGGCCTTGACCCGCTCAACGTAGAGATGTTCAAGGAACTGATCAGGGAGCGGCGGGCTGCTGGTGCCACGGTGCTGTTCTCCACCCACATGATCGAAGACGCCGAGCGGCTGTGCGACCGGGTTTGCATGATCGCCGGCTCGCGGAAGGTCCTTGACGGGCGCGTGGCCGACGTAAAGGCCGCCCAGGGTCAACGGGACGTGGCGGTGCAGTACGAGGGCGATGGCACGTTCCTCAGGGCTCCCGGCCTGGTCCAGCGGGTGGCGGATCAGGGGCAGTACGCCGAAATCCGCCTGGAAGAAGGCGCCGACGCCCAGGACCTGCTGCGCCGGGCAGTGGAGGAGGGTGTGCGGCTTTCGCGTTTTGAGATCATGGACCCCAGCCTGCGGCAAATCTTCATTGAGAAAGCGACCGAAGTCGGCTTGTCCGCGGAAGACGAATCGGAAGATGAAGCGGGGGCTCCGAGATGAACCCGTTCAGCGCCAAGACCATGGCGGTTGCGCGCCGGGAACTCATGCAGCGGGTCAGGACCAAGTGGTTCCTGATCGGGACCCTCGGCGCACCGATCCTCCTGGTCGGGATCATGATCTTGAGCGGCCTCCTCATGGCCTCGTCATTGAACAGCAGCGATGCCGCCGAGCGATCCATCGGAGTGGTCGGAGAAGACGATCTGCTGGAGGGCTTGCTGGTTGAGGAGCTGCTGCTCGATTCGATCGTGGCCCGGGCGGCACCCGACCTGGACGGCTTGTCGGGCCTGACCCTGAACGAACGGTTCACCGCCAGCGACTGGGACTACCTGCTGTTTGTGCCACGGATGGAGCCCCCGCAGGAAGGTGTCACCGGGCCGGTGCAGGTCGATCTGTTGGCCCGCGACAACGTACAGGGCGGCACCACGAGGCAGATCGGAGGCGCTCTGGACAGGGCAGTGCTGCGAGGGCTTCTTTCCTATACGGACGTGCAGGAACAGGAAGCCCGAGCCCTTTTGCGCTCCGGGACACTTGACGTCTTGAACGTGTCGGAATCGGGGCGCGCCCAGTCACAGGATGTGTTCCAGGGCCTGAGTATCGGGATCGCTACCCTGTTCTACATGATTCTGATTCTTTACGGGCAGATGATCGTCCGGGCCGTGCTCGAAGAAAAACAATCGAACATCGTTGAGGTGATCGTGTCGTCTCTCCGTCCGGCCGAGTTGATGATGGGCAAGATCGTCGGGGTCGGCGGCGTCGGGTTGGTGCAGATGGCGATCTGGGCTGCCCTGTTGGGCGCTGGCGTGCTGACGATGGCGGGGCTGGGCCTGTTTGAGCAGATGCGGCAGGCGGGTGTTGACCTGGCCGCGATGGATCTGCCCTGGTTCGATTTGGGGGTCTCGCTGGTAATGCTCGTGCTGGGGTACCTGCTCTACGCCGGGATGTTCGCCGGGGCCGGCGCCACGGTCAGCACCGAGGCCGACGCCGGGCAGGTAATGCTTCCCATCATAATGCTGATTGTGTTGCCGTTCATGGCGATTCAAGGCGTGATCGTGAATCCGGGGGCGACCTGGGCGGTGGTGATGTCTCTGATCCCGTTCTTCAGTCCGCTTGTAATGACCGCCCGGCTGTTATTGTCTGAAGTGCCCGCATGGGAATGGGTCGTCGCCCTCGTTCTGCTGGTGGGCGGGGTGGCCGGCATGGCCTGGCTGGCGGGTCGCATTTTCCGCGTGGGGATTCTGATGAAGGGACAGAAGGCAAACCTGCCCGAAGTGGTGCGCTGGATCAGGCACGGCTAGCGCTAGCGCTGATCGGACGACGGTTCGGTGGGGGCGGAGACTGGCACTCGCGACGCTGTCGCCTCGGCCACCAGAAAAGCCTGGGAAGAGCTCTACGGGAACCACATCCACAAGGCAACCGGAACTGGGAACACTATCATCAGCACCGGACCTTACCATTGGTGTGATTCCAGGTGGTATAACCGTACGGCCCGCCGTCAAACAGGACCGCGGCCCCGGCGGCTGCTAACTTGTGGTAAGCGAAACGAGCAGGATTATGAAACTGTCCATCTTTTTCTTGGCGGCGATCCTCTTCCCCGTTGCTCTCGGGGCGCAGGAACGCGGAATGCTGATGGAGAGCGGTGTGTGGCAGGCACCGAACCCCACGACAGCCCTTCGGGCACTGATGGAGCAGGCCCCCGGCTCCACCGCAGAGGTGGAGCGGCGGGGACATTACGCGGTGGTGGCGGTTCTGCGACAGAGCTTTGAGCAGCGGTCGGCCGCAGAGCTTGACGCATTGGCCGGCGAATTGCTGCGGCTCATGCGCGAGGGTACGTGGTGGCAGCAGATGCACGCCAAAACGGCGCTCGTTAGGGCTGCTGGTGAGCACGGGGCGGGTGTTCCTTACGCCGGGGCGGTGGACGCCTTCTTGCAGCTCTACGAGTCGTTCCCGGACAAGACGAGCAAGGCCGCGCAGGCCGCGCTCGGCGGCGTGTTCCAAGCAGGAGGCGTGGAGCAGGTGCGCGAGGTGTTCGAAGCTAGCGAGCAACCGCCGGCCTGCGTGCTGGCCAATCGGCAGCTCCTGGTCGATTCCGAAGGGAATGCGCGGAGAGACGCGAACGGCGAGGTGATGTTCGAGCCGCCGCCTGCGAACCCCTGCCCGAACCCGCCGAGCACATGGTGCAACGCAGGGTTATGGCTCTTGTACGGCGGCGAGGCAGGGCGGCCGGTGCGCGGAGCCCCGGATCAGGACCTCTTCCGCCGCCTATGCGAGTGGGGAGTGACGATCACCCCGTAACGGACACGGCTGGCCGACGGCGCAGCCGCGCAGGCGACATGGGATACATTCCATAGCGGGCGGTTTAAGCGGAAGGAGCAGGATTATGAAACTGTCCATCTCCTTCTTGGCGGCGATCCTCTTCCCCGTTGCTCTCGAGGCGCAGGAACGCGGAATGCTGATGGAGAGCGGTGCGTGGCAGACACCGAACCCCACGACAGCCCTTCGGGCACTGATGGAGCAAGCCCCCGGCTCCACCGCAGAGGTGGAGCGGCGGGGACATTACGCGGTGGTGGCAGCAGATGAAAGTCAACACGGCGCTCCTAATGCGATCCCTCTCCTTCAGGCTCAAGTCCATCTGCCCCTCCCGGATCCCGTTGGGTCATCAACGGAACATGATCCGAAAGAGGACATTTCTACTTCGCTAAGGGAGGACATTTCTAAATCGGTACGACACAGGAACGAGGAACGAGGGTAGCGCAAGCGCTACGCCACGGGTATCTTCCGGGTATCCTCGAACGCACCTCTTGGGGGACCAGCCGTGAGCGAGGCGATCAAATGGGCCATCGGTCTGACGTTGACCGTGGTGCTCGCGGTGGGCGGTGCCACCTGGGTCATCGCCAACGCAATCGGAGAGCTTCGAGAGACCCGATGAGCGAGAAGCGAGACAAGCCGTTCGACGCGCTAGCCATCAACCCACGCTATAAGGGCGCGAAGTTGACCCCAATCAAACGCCTGCATTCACGTTTCCCGACACTTCGCCGCACGCAGGAGGGAGGAACCCACCGTGACAGATCGAGACCATCGGCTCGATAGCACTAGGCCACATCGCGAGATCCAGATAACCGAAACGGGTTTCTCGGTTCGTGGACAAGATATCTTGAAGAGCGAAAGGACCAAACGGACTATCCAGCGCGTCAAGGATCACCTTGTCGTGGAGCAGAGTTCAGGAAACGCGGACCCTCCGGGCAGCCAAGGCTAGCGTCGAAGGAACATCTCTGAGTGGGATTCGGCCTTCTATTCATTCCCATCCTGGGGGGCTACCTATTCATCAGGAGGTGCCACTGGCAGAGGTTCACCGGCAGTCGTGAGGGTGGCTACCATCTGCTGTTCAGGTCCGCTATCGCCGGTGCTTGCCTTCTGTTGCTCGCATGGCTGCTGACCCTGCTAGAGCCGTTCCTCCAGAAGTGTTGGCTGGTCCGGACTTGGTCTGACATTCGACCGTTTCCATACGCCGGGACCTTGGGGCTCACCCTAGCCTTCGGCCCCGTGACAGCGTGGCTGGTGAATCTCTTCTACGGCCAAGACAAGGCGGCCATCAAGGGCATGGTCAAGGGCAACGACTCCATGGAGCAGCTGCTCTTCGAATCGGCTTATTACGATGATTACTTGGTGGAGATCACGCTCTGCAGCGGGAAGGTGTATGCAGGGATCGTTCTAGGCTCTGCTGCCATTCGCGATAGGAAGTACGTTGAGATCATGCCGTTCGCGAGCGGCTACCGGGCCACCAAGACGTTGAAGATACACTTCACGACGAACTACCCTGACGTCCTCGATTTCCAGAAAATCGAGTGGAGGGACTACCGAGTAGTGATTCCGATTTCCGAGATTCGCACCGCTCGGCCGTTCAAGATGGACGTCTACGATCAATTCAAGGAATACTCAAGACCCCCGACCTGATCGCGGGGAGTGACCGATAAAGGAGTTCTGGGTCGCGCTCGCCACCATCGCCGTGCTGGGTGCTCCGCTGAACCCCCAAACGAAGGCAGGCTGATGGACCAGGCACTCGTCGCCATCCTAAGCGTAGGTGCCACCACCCTCGGCGTAGGTGTCGCGCTCGCCGGGCTGGGCTGGAAGGTGAGCGGCGACATCCGCAGGGAAGCCCGCAAAGCCCATGACGAGATCGGCAAGAACATCCAGCGCGTGGAATCGAAGGTCGACACGCTAACCGGCTACGTTCGCGGTTGGCTCAAACAGGATTAGCCTGAACGAGCAAGAAGAAGAAGCGCCAACAGATGCCGGACGCGCCAGCCATCAGCCCGCGCTAGAAGGGGATGAAGCTGAGCGACGCGGTGCGGGTGCTGACGCGAGCGAAGGACCCAGCAGCTCGGGCGACGCTCGACAGGCTACAGGGCCGATCTGTCACGCCAGAGGAACGTGAAGACTGATCGGGGAGATGATGACGCTACTCTGCGGTCTCGTCTCGATGACTGCGAGTCCGCGCTAGAGCTTTGTCGCACCGAGCTCCCTGGGCGCAGGCGCGTCGGGGACCGGCGGGGTCCCTCCCGTGCCGTCTCTCGTGGAGGGCTCGGGGCCGTGGGATGAGCCGGAACTGGGAACACTATATCAGCACCGGACGTTATCACTGGTGCGATTCCAGGTGGCATAACCGTACGGCCCGCCGTCAAACAGGACCGCGGCCCCGGCGGCTGCTGACTTGTGTTAAGCGAAAGGAGCAGGACTATGAAACTGTCCATCTTTTTCTTGGCGGCGATCCTCTTTCCCGTTGCTCTCGAGGCGCAGGAACGCGGAATGCTGATGGAGAGCGGTGCGTGGCAGACACCGAACCCCACGACAGCGCTACGGGCGTTGATGGACATCCAAGTCAACAGTTTGAGTGTCCGGGTCGGGCCCACCACAGCCGTGCTGCGACAGGTCTACGACTCCTACTCGCCGGGGGAGTTAAGGTCGTTGGAGGACCGGTTGGTGGACCTCATCATCAACGGGGACGAGGCACAGCAGAGGGCTGCGCGACTCGCACTGGTCGTGGCCGCCGGCGATAGCGGGTACGTTGATCCGGGCGTACCGTATGCGGGGAGCAGGACCGCGTTCATCCGCGTGTTCGAGACGTTGCGGACACACGATTATGAACGCGCGCGGACCTATCTCTTGAACATCGCCCGGCTGGGTGGACACGAATACATCGGCGACCTGTTCGCGGCCAGCGAACAACCCCCACCGTGTTTCCAACCACACGATGCGAGGCCTGGGGAACCGTTGCCACCTGCATCTGAATGGTGTCCTCCCGTCCGCAAAGTGCTCTGGTGCGATGCCGGTGGACACCTCGTGGGTAGGGAAGGCGGCCCCGACCGCATGCTTCACCTGAGGCTCTGTACGCGGATGCGCGTGTAGCACCGTCACCACCGGCCATTACCCAAGGAAGCCCCAGGCCATCGGCTTGGGGCTTTCTGCAGTCGCAGAGGTTAGCTATAGCTAGCGCTGGCGCACTTCCTGTTCCCCGCCGGGCGTCTCGTGACAGGCGCGGCAGCGGGCTTCGTAGTCACCGGGGCCGCCTACCTGGACCGTGGGCCCCGATACGTGGGCGGGCCGGCCATCGATCAGGCGCTGGTTTCGGGTGGCCGGTGCGCCGCACTTCATGCAGATCGCGTGCAATTTCAGGACCTGCTCCGCCACGGCCAGCAACTCCGACATCGCGGGGAACGGGTCGCCGCGGAAGTCCATGTCGAGCCCGGCAAGGATGACCCGGCAGCCCGAATCGGCGAGCTGGTTGGCAGCTGCCGCGACATCGCCCTCCAAGAAATGCACCTCGTCAACGGCTACTACTTCCGCGGGGTTGGCGGCGGCTGAGGCGGCGGCTACCGCGGCGAGCATGCTACCGGCGTCGGCAACGGGCCGTGCCCGGAGCTTCAGACCGTCGTGAGAGCTGACGTGCCCGATCCCGCCGTAGCGGTCGTCCAGACTGGATTTGAACACCTCCACCCGGCGGCCCGCGATCAGCGCCCGGCGCACACGGCGCATCAGTTCTTCAGACTTCCCCGAGTACATCGGACCGGCAATTACTTCAATCCGGCCACGTCCCGGTTCAGGGCGGGCGAAGGGCAGAAAGCCTGCCCGCTAATCCAGCGCTTGAGAGGCCCGGAGAAGCTGTTCCAAGTCGGAATCAGACATCGCCGCAAGCGCACGACTGGCCTCGGGCACCGACCCGCTGGAGTGCGCCGTCCACCTGGGGCGGCGGAAATTGTCTTCCAGGCAAACGAAGAAGATTCGGGCCCTGAGCTTCGTGTTGGGCTGCCCGCCCGACACGTAGGCCTCCCACCGGGTCATGTCGGCGTCCATGAACTCGCGCGAGAGCGCTGCCCCCGGAGTACCCCCCGAAGTGTCGCTGGCCGTCATTCGGTCACACCTTCGTCGACCTGGCGAGCAGCTCCCGCAGGTCGGCCTCGCCCAACTCCGCCACGGCCGTCTTGGGTACCCGCGACGAACCCGGCGGCGCCTGGTTGTATCGCTGGGGCGCGGTGGGGTCTTCCTGGTCCCTGAACATGATCAACAGACGCGGTGACTGGCGATCTTGCCCCGAAGCCAGGCAAAACTCGGCTTCCCACAGGCGGCCCGACCGGCTGCGGAATCTGGTCCGTGCGCTGTCGGCCCGGCCGTCCATCCTGAACAGGAGTTTCTTTAGCATCGACATGGGGATTCAGGTTACCGGAAGCGATGGTTTCGCGCTACCCCCGGCTCTCGCCACCCCGCCAACCCCTCGAAGCCTGCACGGAGCGGCGGCGCAACAAGGCCACGGTTAGCAGCAGCAGTCCCGCCAGCAGAATCAGGAATGTCGCCACGGCGAGTATGGCCGGGCTGATTTGCTCGCGGATCCCCGACCACATTTCGCGGGGCACGGTTTTCTGCGCCGGGCCGCCCATGAACAACACCACGACCACTTCGTCGAAAGAGGTGGCGAAGGCGAACAACGCCCCGGACATGACCCCGGGGGCGATCAGTGGCAACTGGACCCGCAGAAACCCGTGCACGGGCCCGGCTCCCAGCCCCGATGCGGCGCGGGTCAGGTTCCGGTCGTATCCCGTTAGCGCGGCGGTAACGGTGATGATCACGAACGGCATTCCCAGAACCGCGTGGGCCAGAATCAACCCCAGGTGGGTGCGCGACAGGCCCGCCGCCGTGTAGAAGAAGTACATGCCGGCCGCGGTGATGATTACCGGCGTCACCATGGGCGAAATCAATAGCCCTGTCACGAAACGGCGGGCGGGCATGGCGGGATTTGAGAGGCCGATGGCCGCCAGCGTGCCCAGCACCGTGGCAATGGCGGTCGCGCAAATCCCCA
>LXNJ01000243.1_pt1 | contig 38876 bp, 35 predicted proteins | sample 809081 | NCBI WGS metagenome assembly LXNJ01 (sample SAMN04870510, study PRJNA318959) | sponge metagenome | biome: sponge; feature: marine sponge reef; material: water | host: Petrosia ficiformis | place: Greece: Milos, Mediterranean Sea | collected 2013-05-29 | depth 5-7 m | reverse complement strand
CACGATCCGCCGCACCGTCCCCTTGGCGATCCCTTCGGCGGCGGGAAATCCCTCGAGAACGGCGGGGGCCGAAGGTTCACTCATCGAACCCGCCACGCACGAGATTCGCCAACGCCTCCACCGCTTCCTCGGCGTCATCCCCATCGGCCGTGATCGTCAGCGAACTGCCCTTCTCGGCGGCGAGCATCAGGACGCCCATGATGCTCTTGCCGTTGACGCGCATTTCGTTCCTGGTCACGAGAATCGACGACGAAAAGCCTCCCGCGAGCTTCACAAACTCGGCGCACGGCCTCGCGTGCATGCCGAGCCGGTTCGGCACCTCGACGTCGACGGAGCAGGCCATGGCTCAGAGCAGCTGCGGACGCGGCCGGTTGCCCGCGATCGCAACCTGTCCCTTGACTGCAAGGCGCGGGACCAGTTCGTCGAAATCAAGCCTGCGGTTGAACACGAAATCCAGCAGCATCGGCAGGTTCACCCCCGTGATCACGGGAACCTCCGGCCGTTCCCGGGTCACCATGAGTGCCGCCAGATGGCACCCGCCGCTCGGCAGATCGGTGAACAGCAGGTTGCGACGACCGCGCAGTTCGCTCACCGCGCGCTCGCACAGTTCGTGCCTGTCCTCGCGACCGTGCGGCACGCCCACCAGCGCGTCATCGGTGACACCGGCAATCTGGCGAACTGCGGCCACCAGGCCTTCGGCAAGTCCTCCGTGGGCCAGCACCACGCCGCGCGCCGGCGCTGGCAACATCCGTCCTTCATCGGAGGCGGCGCCGGTCGCCTCCAACCGGCTCCGAGCCACCGGGGGCCTGGCGCCTCCGAGGTCACTCATAATCTTCGATCAATGAATCACGACGGTTCAGCGCCTGGCGCAATCCGTCGTCGAACCGGGTGGGGACATCCACACCCGAGTAGGCCAGGAGCTGGTTCATCGCGATCACCTCGCCGATGGCGGCCAGGTTCTTGCCCGGGTTGAGCGGGATGGTCACGCGCGGGATCTCGACTCCGAGGATGCTCGTCATCTCGCGCTCAAGACCCGTCCGATCGTACTCCCGCGCATCGTCCCAGTTCTGCAGATCGACGATGACCTCGACCCGCTTCCTCTGACGGGTGGCCCGCGTACCGAACATCGAGGCAACATCGATGATGCCGACGCCGCGGATCTCCATGTGGAAGCCCTGGAGTTCATGCCCCTTGCCCATCAGCACGTCGTTCCCCCGCCTGGAAACGAATACGAGATCGTCGGCGACCAGGCGATGTCCCCGGGCCACCAGGCCCAGCACGCATTCCGACTTGCCGATCCCGCTGGGACCGGTGAAGAGCAGGCCGATCCCAAAAACGTCGGCCAGCGAGCCGTGCACGGTCGTGGTGGGAGCCAGCACATCCTCGAGATAGGGCTTCAACACCCTGTAGAAGTCCCTGGTGGCAAGACCCGTGCGAAAAACCGGCACCGGGGCGCGGGCCGCGGCCGACAGGAATCTCCCGGGAACGTCCAGGCTGCGGGTGACGAATACGGCCGGCACTTCGCGCGCAAAGACCGCCGTGAGACGCGCCGTCGCCTCTTGCGGGTCCAGCGTCTCCAGAAAGCTCATCTCGGTCTCGCCGAAGACCAGCGCCCGGCCATCGGGAAAACGCGCCGTGTACCCCGCCAGCGCAAGGCCCGGACTGGAGACGTCAGGGGTGCCGATGCGGCCGTCCAGCGACACCTCGGGGGTGAGCAGTTCAAGTTCGAGCGCCACCTCCCTCGCCGTGAGGAGGTCACGGACGGTGATCGACGACGTCACGGGCCCTGGCAGTCCGTGGATAAAGCCGCCCGAGACTGCCGGACCCGCAGCCGACCGGTGAGGGATGCGCGCGGCTTCACCGCACGCGTCTCAGCTCTGCACGCCCGATGGCGTCTGACGAAAGTCCTTCCGTCGCGACCGGTCGCGCTTGAGAATTCGCTTGACATGGTCATCCAGCTCATCCAGGGCCACCCGAAAGTCCGGCCCTTCACCACGGGCCACGACCGCCTGCCGGCGCTGCCGCGACACGATGGCCTCGACGGTGCGCGAACGACCCTCCTGCCGAAAAACGAAACTGACATCCATCACGGCAGGGTCGAAGCGGGGCCAGCGCTCCGCGAGCATCTCCGCGCGATTCCGCGAGCTGAGACTGACTTCACATCCGTGTGCGGTGATCCGTGTCGCCATGAGAGTGACCTCCCGAGCCTGAGGGAACGGTGTGCCGCCGGAGTGTCCCCGGCCAGGCCGGGCGGCGACGCTTCAACAGGGTCCAAGTTAGCAAAAAGCGCAGTGGATACCCCGCGCTCATCGGTGCCTCCCCGCTTCCGCGACCAGACGACGCAGTAGATCCTCGAACGCGGTGGCGACAGCCTCCCAGGTGTATTGCCGGGTCATCCGCCGCGCGGCCACACCCATGCGGTCCCGCGTCGACGGGTCCATGACGCGGGCCAGCGCCGCCGCCAACGCCTCCACATCGCCATGGGGCACGAGGACCCCGGTTTCGCCGTCACGCACCGTTTCGCGCAGTCCCGGAGAGTTGGAGGCCACCGTGGCGGTCCCGCATGCGGAAGCTTCGATGCTCGCGATTCCCCACCCTTCCTTGGGGGAGGTCAGCGCGTGCACCCAGGACCTGGACAACAGCTCGCGCTTTTCCTTGTCCGGCACGAAGCCGGCGAAGCGCACACGATCTTCGATTCCGAGGCCGCGCACCGTGCGCTCGAGCGCGTCACGCGCGTCTCCCCTCCCTGCAACGACCATCCTGACGTCCATGCCTCGGTCACGCAGCCGCGCGACGGCCTGCAACACCAGGTCGACCCGCTTGTATCGCTTCAGCCGGCCCAGAAACACCACCGTGGGGTCCGGAAAGCGCTCCGCCGCGGGACCAAGCCCGTCGAGATCCACTCCATTGCGGATTACGGAAATGCTGTCCGGTTCGAGTCCCCGGCGAACAAGATCGTCTCGCGTGCTGTCCGACACGGCAACGCAGTCGATACCGCGATAGACCGCGGGGATGATGCGTTCGAACAGCCAGGTGGCGCTCGCCAGAGCGGGGTTGACCTCGCGAAAGGCCGTGGCGCCGAAGAGGTGATGTACCAACAGCAGCCGTGCCGGCGATTCGACCCAGCGGGTGGACAGCATCGGGACCTTGTTGAGATCCTCGACGACGACGTCGAAGCGCTCGTCGGCCAAACGGCGACCATACCCCAGAGGCCCCGCGATATTGAAGGTGTAGCGTCCGCCCGCCCGCAGTACCCGGATCCCGTCGACCTCCAGCTCTGGCCGGGCCCCTCTCCAGCCGGAGCAAAGCAGCGTGACCCGATGACCTCTCGCGGCCAGCCGGCCGAAGACCTGGTGGAGATGCTCCTCGGCGCCCCCGGCGTTCGGGTTGTGCCGGTCCTGCCAGTTCACCACCAGAATCCGCAGGGAATCCACGGTCACCCGCGCCCGGGGGAGTCGGCGGATCCGGCCGCCCGAAACACGGCATCCAGGACTCCGTTGACGAAGCGTGGAGATTCCGATCCGCCGTAGCGCTCGGCCAGCCGGACGGACTCCTGAATCGACACCTTGCCCGGCAGGTCCGGCAGACACAGGATCTCGGTGGCGCCCAGACGCAGGATTCCCCTGTCCATGACCGAAAGTCGCTCGAGGCGCCAATTGTCCAGGCACTGCGATATCGTCGACTCGATCACCTCCCGGTTCTCCTCGAACGCGCTGACCAGGCGTTCCAGATACGGGAGCCTCGAGGGTGCGATTCGTCGGGCCCGCACGGTTGCTGCGAGCGCCTCGCCGGGGGTGAACCCGTCCCCCTCGGACTCCCAGCGGTAGTGCACCTGCAGGAACCACGCCCGTGAGCGCGTGCGGTCGCGCCGCGCGCGGGGGTCGAGGATACGGTTCAACTCCCGCCGTCCACGCCATGGGCATCGTACAGATCGAGCAGCGAGAGCGCAGCCTCGGCGAATTCGCGTCCCTTGTTGGCGCCGCCGACATCCGCCCGGGCCATCGCCTGTTGTCCGTTGTCGGTGGTCAGCACGCCGAATACGACCGGGATCCCGGCCGACAGGGCCACTTGCCCCAGTCCGTCGCTCGCGTGCCCGGCCACGTAGTCGAAGTGGGCGGTCTCTCCGCGGATTACGCAGCCGATCGCAATGATCGCATCGTACCGGCCGGAATCGGCCATGCGCCGCGCACTCTGTGGCAGGTCCCACGCTCCCGGCACGTAGTTCACGCGGATCCGCTTCGCGGGAACTCCCTCGGCGAGCAGGCGTGCCCGGGCCCCCTCCAGCAACTGCTCGGTCACCAGGCTGTTGAACCGTGCCACGAGCAGGCCGATCCTGGTGTTCGGTACCCTGGTCATCCGAGGGGCTCCCTCCCCGGGCCGGCAGCGACCGGGACACGCCATGCTCCACCGTCCATGATCGCTCCCGAAAAGCTCTCCCGGCCTGTCACCTGAAGCGCATATCCGTCCAGACCCACGATGTGTTTTCGGCTGTTCGTGAGCAGCCGGATCGTCGTCAGCCCCAGGTCGAGAAGGATCTGGGCGCCGATGCCGTAGTCCCTGAGCACCTGTCCCGCGCCCTGGGAAGACTCGGGAATCGGCGGTTGGTCGGACGTATGCCGCAGCCGGTCAATCAGGCGATCGCCGGCGCGGGCGCGGTGGATGTACACGACCACGCCCTCCTGTTCCTCCTGGATTCGGCGCATTGCGCCAGCCAGGAGATTCCCGCCGGGCTCGTCGACCGACACGAAGGTATCCGCCAGCGGATTCTCCGCATGCATCCGGACCATGATGTCCGCGCTGCCGGCCACGTCTCCCAGCACCAGTGCCAGGTGAACCCGATCGTCGATGTCGCTCCGGTAACCGATGCACAGAAACTCACCCCACGGGGTCCGCAGCGGTGCTTCCACGACGCGCCTTACAAGGCGTTCGCGGGCAAGCCGCCAGGCGACGATCTGCTCGACCGTGATCAGCTTCAGACCGTGCTCGCGGGCCATGACTTCGAGTTGGTCCCGGCGCGCCATGGTCCCGTCCTCGTTCAGGATCTCGCAGATCACCCCCGCCGGTGAAAGTCCCGCCATACGTGCGAGATCGACAGCCGCCTCCGTCTGGCCGACTCGCCGCAACACGCCACCCCGTCGCGCCCGCAAGGGGAAGATGTGCCCCGGCCGCCGAAGGTCCCCGGGCGTCGACTTCGGGTCCACCAGCACCTCTACGGTTTTCGCGCGGTCGTGCGCGGAGATGCCCGTGGTCACCCCGAAGCGGCGGTGCGCGTCCACCGACACGGTGAACGCGGTCTCCTGCGGGTCGGTGTTGCGATCCGTCATGAGCGGCAGTTCCAGCGCGTCCGCGCGCTCGGCGGTCAACGACACGCAAATCAGTCCCCGCCCGAACTTGGTCATGAAATTGATCAGGTCGGGGGTGATCTTCTCCGCGGCGCACACCAGGTCGCCCTCGTTTTCGCGATCCTCGTCGTCCGCGACGATCACCAGTCCGCCATCGGCAATCTGCTCCAAGGCGTCGAAAACGGTGTCAAACGGCATGGCCAGGGGGGTTGTCCGGAGACGCGCCGGATCGGGTTTCCAGGACCCGGCGCACGTATCGGCCGACGAGATCCGCCTCCACATTGACCGCGTCTCCCGGTCTGAGGGAAGAGAGGTTGGTGTGACTCCAAGAGTAGGGGATGATGGCGACCTCGCAAACAGACCCCTCGCGAAGGTCGTTGACCGTCAGGCTGATTCCGTTCAGCGTGATCGAGCCGTGGGGGATGGTCGTGGCGAACACGTCGTCGGGCAGGGAAAAGGTCAGGAATCGCGTGTCGCCGGTGCGCAGTTTCTCGAGCAGGACGGCGCGTCCGTCGACATGCCCCTGGACCAGATGCCCATCGAGTCGGTCGCCGGCCCTCACCGCGCGCTCCAGGTTCACGAGCGACCCGATCCCGTAGTCGCCGGCAACGGTTCGCTCCAGGGTGGAGGCGGCGACATCCACCGTGAAGCTGCCGTCCCCACGCGCGCATGCCGTCAGACACGCTCCGTCGACCGCCACCGATTGTCCCACGCTCAGCCGGTCGGCGAACGGCGCCGCAATCACCAGGGTGCGACCGCTCGGCCGCGCGCCCGTATCGACCACCTCGCCGATCGCTTCGATGATTCCGGTGAACACGGGTCAATCTCCCCGGTCGAGAACGATGAGGGTGTCGTTTCCGAATCTTGAAGGGCCGATCACCGACTGCCACCCCTTGAACCGAAACGCTTCCGGAGCGCGCTCCTCCGGTTCGCCCATGGGGAACGCCGGCACGCCGCGCTCCCCGATGACTACGGGCGCGACAAGAAGATACAGCCTGTCGACCAGCCCTTCACGGAGCAGTGAAGCCGCAAGCACTCCTCCACCCTCGCACAGCACGCTGGTCACCCCGCGTTCTCCCAGCGCCTCCATGAGGACCGCAAGATCGAGCCCCGCGCCCCGCACCGGCACGGCAACGACATCCGCACACCCGGAAAGCGCTCGATCCAGGTCTCCTGCCCTGTCCGGCGCCGTGGCGACGACGGGGCGTGGGCCGGACCGGCGGCGCAGCGCACGCAGCCCCGGAGACGCCCGGCCGCAACGATCCAGCAGCACGGCGACCGGGGGCACCCGCGGCACCACGGCGCCCCGAACGGTGAGCATCGGGTCGTCGGCCTCCCACGTCCGGCTGCCCACCAGGATGGCATCGAATCCGGCGCGCAAGCGGTGCACCTCACGCCGCGACGCTTCTCCTGTCAGCCAGACACGCTTTCCTCCGGGCGGGGCGATGCGCCCGTCCACGCTGACGGCAAGCTTCAGCGCCAGGTACGGGCTCCCGCCCGACGCGCTGTGGAAGAAGACGGGATTCTCCGCAGCCCACTCGGACGGCTTCCCGAACGGTCCATCCACGACCAGGCCCCGGCTGCACAGCCACTCCGCACCCCCCCTCTCCTCCATTCCGGGTTCGGCCGCCCAGAAAACCACCCGGGCGATTCCGGCCGCCAGGATCGCCCCGGTGCAGGGCGCCGTCTTCCCGTGGTGATTGCATGGCTCGAGGCTGCAGTACAGCGTTGCGCCCCGTGCATTGTCCACAGCCGCGAGAGCGGAGACCTCGGCATGGGGCCCGCCGTACGCGGCATGGAACGCTTCGCCGAGGACTTCGTCTCCACGGACGACCACCGCGCCCACCATCGGATTGGGGTGCACGCGCCCCCACCCGCTGCGCCCACACTCGATCGCCCGCGCGAGGAAGCGCCGGTCCGCCCCACTCAGGCGTCCGCCTTCCGATCCCAAGCGCGGCGGCGCGATCAAAGCGTGATCCGCACGGCGCCCGAGACGAACCAGTCCCGCCCGGCGGGATCGTATCCCCCGCCCCGACCGGTGAAAGGATCGGTCACGCCCTCCGCAACGCCAACCTCCAGCGAAATCTGGGATATGAGGAAGTTGAACCATCCGCCCGCGAAATAGAGGGAACGTTCGCTCCTGACCGGGCCCGCCACGGAAGCAGTGTTCCCGCCCGGCTGCGGCACCGTGACGTCGGCATCCGCGTCGTAGCGGTCCCACCCCACGCCGGCCATCAGCCCAAGCACGAACCAGTTCTTGCCCACCGTCGCCCGCAGCGATGACACCGTGAGGTCCATGCGAACCTCGCCGGGGTTTCCCGCGGCAACGTCACCCGCCTGCACGTCATTGTGCCAGCGACGGACCGCGGAGACCGAAATGCCGGGCAATGTGAACGACTCGCGCAGCAATCCGATCCGGGTCCCCAGGCCGACACCGGAGGACGACCCGGAGAATCCGGAGCCTCCGGGGAGCCTCAGTACCGAATAGGACGCGATCAGGTCGGCCGAGAGGACTCCTCCCAGGGCGGGCGCCGGCTGAAACCCGTCGACGACGCCCGCGACCACGGTGCCTCGAAGCCCCACGACCGCAAGGTTCTCCTCCTCGGCCAGTTCCTGGACCGACTGGACGGCCACCCGGGGCATTTGCATGGGAAGGCCGATGGCCGAGAACGCCACACTGACCCGGGGGGCGGCGCCCAGACGCTTCCCCAGTGTGCTGGCGGTCCCGGGGTTGTCGCTGCCCAGAGCGGTGGCCAGACCGACTCCCTGCTGTATCGCCAGCGCCGTCAGCGCCAGTTCGCGGCACGGCGTCACGAGGTCCGGCACGCCCCCCGCGCACTGGTCCGCCAGATCCACGATCCCCTCGACCGACGCGCCGAAGCCGGGCAGGTCCTGGGCGACGGCAGCGGGCGTGCGAATCCCGGACCCGATCAGAACCGCGATGCACGGCAGTCCGTGGATCATCCCCCGTGAACACCGGGAGCGGCGAGACCGGGACCTGCGATTCCCCCGGCGGGCAATGTCAGGTTGTTGGCTCCTCATCACACTCCCACGAGTTCGACCCCTGCGCCCTCGACGACTTCGCCAACACTACACGAGTCTCGTCCAAGCGTTTTCAGCACCTGGGCCTCCCGCTCCCGCGCCACCACCACGAGCATGCCGACACCCATGTTGAAGACGCGATACATCTCGGTCCGCGATACGCCGCCCCCCTGTTCCAACTGCACAAAGACGTTGGGGACGGTCCACGATCCGCAGCTGATGCGAGCACCCAGTCCCTGCGGCAATACCCGCGGGAGGTTGCCTTCGATCCCTCCGCCGGTCACATGCGCCAGTGCGCGGATCATGCCCTCTTCCATCAGCGGCCACATCGTATCCAGATACGACCGGTGCACGGTCAGGAGCACGTCGGCGACCGAGCGCTCCTCGCCGGGGAAGGCGTCGTCGACCCCAAGCGCCATGCGTTCGAAGACGATCGTGCGCGCCAGGGTGTAGCCGTTGGTGTGCAGGCCGGACGATGGCACCGCGACGATCCGGTCCCCGGCTTGTACGGCCGAGCCGTCGAGGATCCTGTCGCGTTCCACGACGCCTACGATGAATCCGGCGAGGTCGTATTCGCCGGGCGCGTAGAAGTCCGGCATCTGGGCCGTCTCGCCGCCAAGCAGGGTGCAGGAGTTCTCGCCGCACGCGCGCGCGACCCCCCCGACGATCGCCGGCACCACGTCCCCCTCAAGGTCTCCGGTGGCAAGGTAGTCGAGAAAGAAGAGTGGCCGGGCGCCCTGCACCAGAATGTCGTTCACGCAATGGTTGACCAGGTCCTGCCCGACCGTATCGTGTCGACCCGCAGCGAATGCCACCTTCAGCTTCGTGCCCACGCCATCCGCGCTGGAAACGAGAACGGGCTGCGACAGTCCCGCCGGAACGGCGTACAGTCCTCCGAACGCGCCCAATCCGGACAGGGTGTTCTCGTCGCTGGAGGCGTCGATGAGGGGGCCCAGCGAGCGCTTGGCGCGATCGGCCGCTTCCAGGTCGACGCCGGTATCCTTGTACGTGAGAGATTCGTTCATGACAATCCGCCAAGCTCCTGGAGGCTGCGAACACGGCGGGCCACAGAGCTCGCTTCAAGGGCCCTGAAGCGATCCACCGAAAAAGCCTCGACCGCGTACGAACCCATCGCGGACCCGTACGCGGCCGCCCTGCACAATCCTTCGCGGTCGAATGAGCCGGTGCGCTCCAGATGCCCCAGAAACCCTCCGGCGAAGGCATCGCCGGCGCCGGTGGGGTCGATCACGTCGGCAACAGGCCAGGCGGGACACTCGAAAGCCCAGTCGCGACCGAAGACGATGGATCCGTCATCGGCCTTCTTGACCACTACGACGGCGGGGCCCATGTCGTGGATCCGCCCGACGGCGCCGGCCAGATCGTCGTCGCCCGCCAGCTGAGTCGCCTCCTCGTCGTTGACGAGCAGCACATCCAGACGCGCAAGCACGCGCTCCAGCGCACCCCGCGTTCGCTCGATCCAGAAATTCATGGTGTCGGCCGCCACCAGCCGGGGCGCCCGCACCTGGTCCAGCACCTTGATCTGAAGCTCCGGATCGATGTTGCCGAGGAACACCACGCGCGAATCGCCGTACGCGGGAGGAACCGCCGGATTGAAGTCGGCAAAGACACCGAGCCGGGTTTCGGTCGTTACCCGGGCGCGGAAGTCGTCACTGTAGCGTCCACCCCAGAAGAAGCTTTCGCCGGCTGTCCGCGCGAGGCCCTCGAAATCCACCCCGCGGTCGCGCAGGAAACCGAGTTGGGCCAGAGGGTAGTCGTCACCCACGACGCCGACGACGCGCACCTCGGTCAGCAGTGAAGCCGCGGCCGAGAAGAAGACGGCCGAGCCGCCGATCACCCCGTCGACGCTGCCCGCTCGAGTTTCCACCGCATCGAGGGCGACCGAGCCCACCGCCAGGATGGCCACCGGACTCACTGGATCCGGATCGTCGTGCCGGGACGTCCCGAACCGGATCCCGGGGACCCCCGGCAGGCGGCGAGATGGCGCCCGATCACAGCCTCACCATTCGCTCCGGGGCCTCGATCCCCAGGACCGCCAGCCCGTTGCGCAACACGATCCGCGCGGCGCCCGCAAGCGTCAGGCGGGCATCGCGCAGTTGCTCGTCCTCAACCAGAACGGCCCGATCAGGGCTCCGGGTGGGGTGCCCCGTCTGATACCAGGAGTTGACCAGGCCGGCGGTCTTTTCGAGATAGTCGCAAACGACGTGCGGGGCGCGAGCTGCCGCGGCCCGACGCAGGGAATCCGGAAATTCGCGCAGCCGGTTGATCAACTCCCGTTCCATGCGAGAAGCGAGCGGGCGTGTATCGGCGCCTCGGGGGCACTCCCACCCCCGTTGCCGTGCGAGTTCGAAGAGCCGGCACACGCGGGCATGGGCATACTTGACCTTGTACACCGGATTCTTGTCGGACTGATCCAGCGCCAGGTCCAGATCGAAGGTCAGGTGAGCTTCGGGACGGCGCATGAGGAAGAAGTAGCGAGCCACGTCCGCTCCCACCTCTTGCACCAGCTCGGCAAGGGTCGTATACGAACCGGCCCGCTTCGAGAATCGGACTTCTTCCCCACCCTGTTCCACGGTCACCATCTGATGCAGCACATACTCCGGGTACCCTGTCGGCCGCCCCAGGGCCTGGAGCCCGGCGCGCACACGGTCCACCGTGCTGTGGTGGTCGGACCCCTGCACGTTGACCACTTCACGGAAACCCCGGTCCCACTTGGACATGTGGTACGCGACATCCGGAAGGAAATAGGTCGGTGAACCGTCGCTCTTGACCATGACCCGGTCCTTCTGGTCGCCGAACGCGGTGGTTCGGAGCCAGGCGGCGCCGTCCTTCACATAGGTAAGCCCGGTGTCGTCGAGATCCCGGATGGTGGCGGCTACCCGGCCGTCAGCGTAAAGGCTCGTCTCCGGATAGTACTCGTCGAAGCGGACGCCGAACGCCGCCAGGTCCCGCTCCTGTTCCGCCCGCAACGCGCGCACCGCGTGTCGGCGCATTGCCCTCAGGGCCGCATCGCTGTCGTCATTGTCGTAACGGTCGCCGACCTCGTCGTGGAACGAACGCGCAATGTCCACGACGTACGCGCCGTGGTAGCCCCCGTCCGGCACCGCCGCCTCGTGGCCGAGCACCTGCCGGTACCGTGCGCGCACGCTTTCCGCCAGCCGCTCGATCTGCGCGCCGGCGTCGTTGAAATAGAACTCACGGTGCACACTCCAGGCCGACCACTCGAGAAGGCTGGCAATCGCGTCGCCCAAAGCCGCCTGACGACCATGTCCCAGATGGAGCGGACCGGTGGGATTGGCCGATACGAACTCCACCATGATCTCGCGCCCGCCCCCGTCCGAATTCCGTCCGTACGCCTCGTCCGCCTCCGTTATCTGATGGAGGACCTGCCCCACAGCCGACTCTTCGAGGAAGAAGTTGAGGAATCCCGGACCGGCGATCTCGATGCGGTGGACGCCGCCGATCCCCTCCAGCCGCGCCTGCAACTCCTGCGCGATCTCGCGGGGCGCCCGCCGAAGCCGTGACGAAAGCGCCAGGGCCAGGTTGGAGGCCAGGTCGCCGTGGTCCGCGTCCCGGGGCCGGTCCAGCCGGAAGCGCACGTCCGCGGCGCCGAACTCGCTGGCCGCCTGGCGCAGCGCGTCCGAGATTTGCTCGGCGGCCATCGGCTTACTCGCCGCCTGTCGAACCGGCCGCCTTCTCCGCTTTGCCCGCCGGCTCGGAGCCGCCGTCCGCTCCGCTCCTCTTCGCCCCGCCACCCGTGGTCTTGTCCGCAGCCTCGGGTTTCACCTTCCCGCCATCCGCACCCGCTCCGTTTCCGGATCCGGCGTCCGCCCCTGCTCCGGACTCCCGCCTGGCCCGCTCCCGGTACGCCTCGGAACGGTAGTCGGTGATGTAGAACCCGTCGCCCTTGAACAGCAGTCCGGCGCCCCCCGAGATGAGGCGCTCGGCCCGGCTGCCGCAATCCGGGCACGGAGCACGGGGCTCGTCGCTCATCCTCTGGAAGAGCTCGAAATCGCGGCCGCAATCGCGGCATCGGTATTCGTACGTGGGCATGGTTGCGTCTGTCCGGGGGCTTTGCGAGAAACCGTCCTGGCGGCTTCAATGATAACACGACCCGCGCGAATCACCGCCGGCCATTCGCCGACCCCGACGCGGCGGTTTCGAATCATGTGCTCGCGCCGTAGGTCCCCCACACACTCCTGAGCGCGTCGCTGATCTCACCGAGCGTGGCCTCGGCCTTCACCGCGTCGACCATGACCGGCAGCAGGTTCCCGTCACCGCGAGCGACCTCCTTCACACGGCTCAGCCGGCTTTTCACCGACGCGCCGTCCCTGTTCGCCCTGAGCGTGCCGAGCGCCTCGATCTGACGCGATTCGAGCTGGCGAAAGCCGGGACCGGGAGGAGGTTCCGCAAGGTCCTCGGTCTCGTAGCGGTTTACACCCACGACCACCCTCGCTCCCGATTCGACGTCGAGCTGATGCCTGTACGCCGTGCGGTGGATCTCGTCCTGCATGAACCCGATGGCCTCCGACGCGCCACCGAGTTCGTCGATCCGCTCCATGTACGCCAGCGCCTCCGCCTCGATGCGGTCCGTCAGGTGCTCGACAAGAAAGCTGCCGCCCAGGGGATCGATCCGGTCCGCTACGCCCGACTCCTCGGCCAGGACCTGTTGGGTCCGCAGAGCCAACGCGGCGGCCTTCGCGGTGGGCAGCGCGAGCGCTTCATCGTACCCGTTCGTGTGCAGGGATTGGGTGCCGCCGAGCACCGCGGCCAGGGCCTGGACGGTCACGCGGATCACGTTGTTCATCGGTTGCTGGGCGGTCAGCGTCGATCCCCCGGTCTGGGTGTGGAAGCGGAGCCGGCACGATCTGTCGGAGGCGCCGAAGCGCTCCCTCATGGTGCGGGCCCAGATCCGGCGCGCCGCGCGAAACTTGGCCACTTCCTCGAACAGGTCGTTGTGGGCGGCAAAGAAGAAGGACATCCGGGGCGCGAAGTCCTCCAGCGCGATTCCCCGGGCCCGTGCGCGCCGCACGTACTCCAGACCGTTCGCGAGCGTGAAGGCAACCTCCTGGGCCGCGGTCGACCCGGCCTCGCGTATGTGGTAGCCCGAGACGGAGATCGCATTCCAGCGAGGCAATTCACGGGAGCAGAAGGACATGAGATCGCCGACCAGCCGCAGCGACGGCTCCACCGGGTAGATATACGTGCCCCGGGCGATGTATTCCTTCAGCACGTCGTTCTGGACGGTGCCGCGGAGCTGCTCCCGCGGCACGCCGGCCTCGTCCGCCACGGCGGTGTACAGCGCGAGCAGGATGGGAGCCGTGGCGTTGATGGTCATTGAGCACGAGACGGCGCCCACATCGATGCCGTGAAGAAGCGTGCGCATGTCGGCGATGGAATCGATCGCGACCCCGACACGGCCCACCTCCCCCGCCGCCACGGGAGCGTCCGAATCGTATCCCATCTGGGTCGGGAGGTCGAAGGCCACTGAAAGTCCCGTCGTGCCCTGGCCAAGCAGAAAGTGGTAGCGCGCGTTGGTTTCCTCGGCGGTGCCGAAGCCCGCGTACTGACGCATGGTCCAGCGCCGGCCCAGGTACATGGTGCGGTGGATGCCGCGCGTAAAGGGAAACGCGCCCGGTTCGCCGAGATCCTCGTCCGTCCGAAAGCCCGTGGGCAGGCTGTCGAAGACGGCGGAGTCGTCCTGCGCGCTCACTGCGGTTCCACCTCGCCGAACTCCACCAGGATCTGACCCCTTTCCACGGCCTCGCCGGGGGCGACAAGGATCCGCTCCACCCTCGCGGCGGCCGGCGCCCGCAATTCGTTCTCCATCTTCATTGCCTCCACGATCACAACCGCTGCGCCCGGTCCCACGATCTCGCCGGTCTCCACGGCGACCTGCACTACCAGGCCCGGCATGGGCGCCTTGAGAGCGGCGGCTCCGCGTTCGCTTCCGACGGCCGCCGACAGGGCCCTTACCCGTGCCGCCCGGACATCCATGACCTCGGCGCTCACGAGCTCGCCGTCCAGGCCGAGTTCCCAGAGCCCCCCGATCCGTCTCCCCGCGTACACCGCCCGGGGCTTCCCGTCGAGGATCAGCGTTCGCATGCGAGCCGGGCCGCGACCGGAAAGCGAGACGTCATGCGTGGTGCCGTCGATCACGACCTTCCCGTCCACGCCGACGACCACATCGTGCGTTTCTCCCGCCAGGCACACAACGTAGCGCGACCCGCGTCGATTCATCGGCCGCGGCGACCTCATCCGTTCCCGTCGGGAATCGGGGCGACCCATGGGGCGGTCCCGGCCCGCCAATCGGAAAAGCGGGCGCCGTCGCCCGGGATCCGCGGCGCCGGCACGGTTGCGCGGCGCTCGTGCTCCAACAGGACCGCCGCCGCCACCGCAGCCGTGCGCGAAGCATCGCCGAGGTCCGTGTCGAACAGCTCGGGGTGTTCGGTCAGGTACGCGGTAGAAAGCCGCCCGGCGAGAAAGTCGGGTTCATCCAGGATCCGACGCAGAAGCGGAGTGCAGGTCGAGACGCCGGCGATACTCAACTCGGCCAGCGCGCGTCTCATGCGCCTGATCGCCGATTCGCGGTCGGGCCCCGCCGCGATCAGCTTGCCGAGCAGCGGATCGTAGTGAAGCCCGATTTCATTGCCCACTCGGATACCGCCGTCCCAACGAACGCCGGGACCTCCCGGAATCGCCAGGTGACGCACCGTTCCCGTCGCCGGGAGGAACCCTTCGAACGGGGACTCGCTGGTAATGCGGCACTCGATCGCGTGTCCGCGCAGCGGGATTTCGGACTGCCTCATCGGGAGGGCGCCGCCGGACGCCACCCGGAACTGCCATTCGACCAGGTCAACGCCGGTCACAAGCTCCGTGACCGGGTGCTCGACCTGCAGCCGCGTGTTCATCTCCAGGAAGAAGAACTCTCCGTCCTGATGGAGGAATTCGACCGTTCCTGCTCCGACGTAGTTGACTGCACGCGCGGCGCGGACCGCCGCCTCGCCCATTTCCCTACGCTCTGTGGGGGTGAGCAGCGAAGACGGGGCTTCCTCGATCAGCTTCTGGTGCCGCCGCTGGATCGAGCACTCGCGTTCATGGAGATGCACCACGTTGCCGAAGCCGTCGCCGAAGAGCTGCACCTCGATGTGACGGGGGCGCTCCAGAAACCGTTCCACGTAGACGGTGCCGTCCCCGAACGCGGCCCTCGCCTCGCGGGCCGCAGCCTCAAACGCGGCCGCCACCTCATCGAGGCGGCGCACAACGCGCATCCCCTTGCCGCCGCCACCCGCCGCGGCCTTGAGCACGACCGGGAGCCCCAACTCGCTCGCCGCCTCGCGCGCCTCCGAGCCGGAGGCAAGTGGAGACGTCGTGCCCGGAACCACGGGAACTCCGGCGCCGGCCATGCGGCGGCGCGCCTCCGTTTTGTCCCCCATGGCCGCAATGGTCTCGGCCGCCGGCCCGACGAAAACCAGTCCGGCGTCCGCAACGGCCCTGGCGAAGTCCGCGCGCTCCGCCAGAAAGCCGTAACCCGGATGAATCGCCGCCGCCCGCGTAGCGCGCGCAGCACCGAGGATCCTGCCGATGTCCAGGTAGCTTCGCGACGCGGCCGCAGGACCGATGAGTACGGCCTCGTCGGCCTGGACCACGTGCGGAGAGTCCCGATCCGCCTCCGAAAACACGGCGATCGTGCGGATACCCAGTTCTCGCGCACCCCGAATCACGCGCAACGCGATCTCACCCCGGTTGGCGACCAGTACCGATTCGATCATTGTCTGGCCTCTCCGGGGCCGGGAACGGGGAGCCTTGGGGACGGAAACTACCCGATGGTACCCCGGACCGTCGTCTCCGCGCCATCCCGCCAGATTCGGAACGCAGCCTCCTCGCCCTCCTCGTACGACCGCAGAATCCGTCTGAACTGTGCGGCGCTTCGGACCCTCCGGCCATCGACATCGACCACGACGTCGCCGGGCCGCAGGCCAAGCTCGAAATCGTCGTCGGCATCCGCCACGAGGACTCCCTCGTCCGTGCCGAAGTATGCACCGAGACCGGGGTTGAGTTCGACCAGCTCAAGCCCGTGAGCGCGGTCCTGCAGCCACTCCCGCGTCCATTCCCCATACCCCTGGAAAACGCCGGGCCCGTCGGGGGAATGCAGCCTCGGGGCGTCTCGCTGGACATCCCATTCGATATCGCGGTACTGGTCGCGCAGGCGGTCCGCCATTTCGCGCACCCGGACACTGATCCTCGACGGCAGGCCCCATCCCTGAAGTTCTTCCGGGACCATGGCAAACACGAGCGATTCGCCGTTGCGGTCTACCTCGATCTCGATCTCTTCGCCCTCCTCGATTTCCCTGATCAGGGCGACCAGGCGCTGGCCGGGCAGCGAGGCATCCCGGTTCATGTCCATGTCGTCTTCCCCGTCCAGCGGCTGCGTGAGGTCGAACCCCCCCGCCGCCACGATGATGTCGCCCTCGCGAACGCCGGCTCTGTCCGCCGGGCCGTCCTCGCGCACGCCGGTCACCCGGACCCCGACGTCGTCGAGGTCGGTGTCCATGTTCAGCGAGACGCCGAGCATGGGGCGTCCATCCAGACTAGGGAAGGCAACCTGCCCCCCGTCGCCGTCCCAGACGAAGACGCTCGGCTCGCAGTTGCAGTCCTCCTTCTCCTGTGCCGCGACCGGGCCCCTCAAGCCCGACAAGCCGACCGTCGCCACTGCGGCGAATACCGCCAATACCCGGAAATCCTTGAAGAATCTTGCTTTGCGCATCGTGTTTCCCCCCCGTTGTCTGTCTCCAGCCCCCCGGCCCGCCCGTTGGACTGTCCACACTCTCTGACGCCCGATCGCCCCGGCCGGGTTGCCCCGCGGACGGAGCGTCCCTACAAGGGGATGTTACCGTGCTTCTTCGGTGGATTCGAGTCCCGCTTGTCGCGCAACATGTCCAGCGCATTGATCAGCCTGCCGCGGGTGTCGCGCGGATCGATCACATCGTCGACGAACCCGCGTGCCGCCGCTACGTACGGGTTCGCGAACTTCTCCCGGTATTCCGCCATTCTCGCCTCGGTCGCCGCCTCCGGGTCTTCGGCCGCCGCAATCTGCTTGCGGAACAGGATCTCCACGGCGCCCTTCGGGCCCATCACTGCAATTTCGGCGGAGGGCCAGGCCAGGTTGATATCGCCCCGAACGTGCTTCGAGTTCATCACGTCGTAGGCGCCGCCATACGCTTTGCGCGTGATGACGGTGACCTTGGGCACGGTCGCCTCGCAGAACGCATAGAGCAGCTTGGCCCCGTGCCGGATGATCCCGCCGTGCTCCTGCCCGACCCCCGGCAGGAAGCCCGGGACATCTTCGAGGACGACCAGAGGGATGTTGAAGGCATCGCAGAAACGCACGAAGCGGGCCCCCTTGTCCGAGGCGTCGATGTCCAGAACCCCGGCCAGTACCGCGGGCTGGTTGGCCACGATGCCGACCGAGTGGCCCCCGAGATGAGCGAATCCCGTGACCAGGTTGCCCGCGAATCCGGCATGGACCTCGTAGAACTCACGCCCGTCGGCTATTTCATGGATGACTTCGGTTATGTCATAGGGCCGGTTGGGATTATCTGGTATGATCTCCAGTATTTTCTCGCTACGTCGAGCGTGGGAGTCCCGATCTGCGCCGAGAGGTGGGGGCTCGGCGTTGTTGCGTGGCACGTAGCGGAACAGTTCGCGTACGGCCGTCAGGCACTCCGTTTCGCTGTCGTGGGCAAAGTGGGCGACGCCGGATGTCTCGGCGTGAACATCCGCGCCCCCCAGCCCCTCCATGTCGATTTCCTCGTGCGTCACCGTCTTCACCACCCCCGGCCCCGTCACGAACATGAAGCTCGTGCCCCGCACCATGTACACGAAGTCCGTGATTGCCGGCGAGTAGACGGCTCCGCCCGCGCACGGGCCCAGGACCACGCTGATCTGCGGGATCACGCCCGATGCAAGAGTATTGCGAAGGAAGATGTCGGCGTAGCCTCCCAGCGAGACGACGCCTTCCTGAATCCGGGCACCGCCGGAGTCGTTGAGACCGATCACCGGCGCTCCGTTGCGCAGCGCCATGTCCTGAATCTTGACGATCTTCTCTGCATGGGCCGCGCCGAGCGACCCGCCGAAGACCGTGAAGTCCTGCGAAAACACGTAGACGAGCCGCCCATGGATCATCCCGTAGCCGGTGACCACGCCGTCACCCAGGTGCTTTCGCGAATCAAGCCCGAACTCGGTCGAACGGTGCGTGACGAACCGGTCCAGCTCGACAAAGGAGTCCTCGTCCAGGAGGAGTTCCAGCCTTTCCCTCGCCGACAGCTTGCCGCGCTCGTGCTGGGCACGAATACGCGCCTCTCCCCCGCCCAGCGCCGCTTCGCGCTTGAGGGCCTCCAGGCGCTCGAGTGATTCGCGCATCGTCATGGGGAACGGCAGCGGCGTCTGCTAGCGGGAGTGAGAGCGCGGACCGACCGGACCCGGCCGCCCCGCTTCAGGGAATTCCGTGTCGACGGGGTGCACCGAGCCGCCAAAGATCCGGACCGGGAAATACTCCCGGGTCAGTCGGCCGTCGGCGAAGGAGTAGCTTCCGGTCACGCCGGTGAAGCGGTGAAGCCGCTCCAGGGCCGCGACAAGGTCCCCGGAAGTGCGCCGACCCGCGCCATAGGCTGCCAGGGCCACGCGGAACAGGTCGTAGCCCATCGCGGGCACCATGCTGTGCAGCGAGCGCCGAAAGCGGCGTTCATAGGCCGCGACAAAGTCGGCGGGCAGGTCCTCGACCGTGCCCGGAGCCAATGGGCTGACGGAGATTACCCGGTCGGTATGACGGCGGGCGACACTCTCCATGACGGCAGTTCCGGTCCATCCCGCGGTACCGGCTACCTGCACCCCGATGGTGTCGAGACCGAAGAAAGCAATCTGCGGAGCGATCAGCTCGATGTCGGATGGTGGCGCCGCGACCACCAGCAGCCCGGGAGCGAGCGACTTCGCCTCGAGAAGCGGCTCCTCGAAGGTCGTGGTGCCGGGCAGGTACTCGATGCGCCTCCGCACCGCGCCGCCCCCCGCCCTGAACGCCTCCGCAAAGGCTGTCGCTTCAAGCGCCTCCCCGGGGCTGCGCGGGTGCATGACGACCGCATCGAAGTAGCCGAGATCCGTCGCGGCGTCGGCGAGTACCAGCCCCGCAGCGGGATCCCCGGCCCCCATGCTGTACACGCCCCTGTGTCCGTCGGGGAGATCCCGCGCCGTGGGCGAGAAGAACACCAGGTTTCGCGGCGCAACTCCCGACGCAGCACGTACGTTGCGGGTGGCCAGCGGGCCGAGTATGGCGACCGCACCTCGGGCCGCGAGGGCCGAAACCCCGCGCGCGGTGCCCGACGCCGTGCCACCGTTGTCTTCGACGATGAACTGCACGTTCACCCCCGCCCGACGGGCCAGATCGACCGCAACTTCGACACCGTCCAGGAACAGCCGTGCGTACTCCCGGCTGGACGGCGACCCCGACATGGGAAGCAGCGCACCAATAACGGGAGCGTCCTGCGACCGGGTCGCGACGTTCAGTGCCGCTGCCTCCGCCAATGCCGCAGGCGGCTTGCCCACGGTACGTTCCGGGACGCCCGGAAGTGTGACGGCAGGTTGGGCAGCGGGCGCACGTGCGGGATTCGGCGTCGCGGCGGCGCAGACGAGCGAGAAACCGGCGACCATTGTGGCATTGGCCACACGCTGTGCCAATCTCGTGTCCATGGTCTTCACAAGAACCCGCCGGTCCGGCCTCCTGATCAATCGGACGCCGCGGCCTGCTCCCCGGTTGCGTCCGTCGTTTCTTCCCCGGTCGTACCCGTTTCGTCCGCAGTGGCTTCCGCCGCTTCGTCGGCGGCGACGTCGGCCTCATCCCCCTCGGCAACGTCCGCAGCGGCCACGTCCTCCACGGCATCCGGGGCTTCGTCCCTCTTGGGCGCCGCAAGCACTTCAAGTACGATGCGGCGATCAGCCGCGTCGGAGGCGATCACCCGGGCGGGGACTACATCGCCGGCCGAATAGCGATTCTCGATTTCATCGGCCGGAACCGCGGAATGAGAGCCCGGCACGAAGCCTTCCACGCCGTCACCCAGATCCAGGACCAATCCTCTGTCCTGGATTCGCACGACGCGGCCATCCTGCTCGTAGTCCCTGTGGAAGCGCGAGACCAGCGCCGGCCACGGATCGTCGTACAACTGCTTGATCCCCAGGGAGATCCGCTTGTTGTCCGAATCCACGTCGAGCACCATGACGTCGACGGTCTCACCCTTTTGCACCACCTCCGACGGATGTTCGACCCGCCGCGTCCAACTCATGTCGGAAACGTGCACGAGCCCATCGATCCCCGGCTCGATCTCGACGAACGCGCCGAATGACGTCAGGTTGCGCACGGTGCCGGTCAGCCTGGTCCCCGTCGGGTACTTGAGCGGCAGGGCCAGCCACGGATCCTCCTCGATCTGCTTCATCCCGAGCGAGATCTTCTGGTCCTTCGGATCGACCTTCAACACCACGGCCTCGATCTCGTCCCCGATCGACACCAGCTTGGATGGGTGCCGCACATTGCGGGTCCACGACATCTCGGAAATGTGAACCAGTCCCTCGACGCCCTTTTGAAGCTCCACGAACGCGCCGTAGTTCGTGATCGACACCACCTTGCCCCGCACGCGGGCGCCCACGGGATAACGCTCCTCGATATCCGTCCAGGGATACGGCAGCAGCTGTTTCAGTCCCAGCGAGATTCGCTCCCGGTCCCAGTCGATGTCCAGCACCTTGATGTCGAGTCGCGCGCCGATGTCCACCACCTCGGAGGGGTGGCCGACCCGGCCCCACGACATGTCGGTGATGTGGAGCAGGCCGTCGAGGCCGCCGAGGTCGATGAAGGCCCCGAAGTCCGTGATGTTCTTGACGACGCCCTCCCTCACCTGCCCGGTGAGGAGTTCCTTGACCAGCGTGGAACGCTTCTTCTTGCGCTCGCGCTCGAGAATGACGCGCCGCGACACGACGATGTTCCGCCGGCGCTTGTTCAGCTTGATGATCTTGAAATCGTAGGTATCGCCGATCAGGTCCTCTATGTTCGGGACCCGGCGAAGCGCAATCTGGGAGCCGGGCAGGAAAGCGTCGACGCCCATGATGTCGACCGTCACGCCTCCCTTGATCTTGCGTGTCAGGAGCCCCTTCACCGGCTGGTCGTTCTCGAACGCGTCCTTGATCAGTTCCCAGACCCTCAGGAAATCGGCCTTCTTCTTGGACAGGACGACGACACCGTCTTCGTCCTCAAGGCTCTCGAGGAGGACTTCGACATCCTGTCCCGGCTCGATCGTCTCGGGGTCCTTGAACTCTTCGAGCGGTACCGCACCCTCGCTCTTGAAGCCGAACTCGAGGATGACGGAAGACTCGGTTATTCGGAGCACCCTGGCCTGCACGACCTGACCCTCGCGGATATCGCCGCGGGCGGTCTGGTGCTCGGAAAGCATCGCCTCGAAGTCGTCGCGAGAGACGTCGAGGACTTCTTCGCCGTATGGATCGTTGAACAGCTCGGGTGAGATTTCGCCTGGAAGCCCGGAGCCGTCAGCAGGGGTTTCGGTGGTGGGACCGTGGCCGTTGGAGGCCGTTTGAGATTCCTGGGGTTCGTTCATGGCATGCATCGCCGGCTGCAAGGCCGGCGCTCCGATACGATTGCCGGCCGGCGGGACGTGCGGGAGGCCGGGTTGAATGAGAACAAGGGCAGGACGGACCTCCCCGCGGAGGCCCGCCGCCGGCGCGTTTCCCATGCACCTTCAGGGGACGACCGGGCTCGCATTGCCGGCCCACGGCCGTTGCCCGTGGAAAGTACAGTCTTGAACAATAGTGCAAACCGGCCCTCAAGGGGAGTCCTCCAGCCCCCTTACCAGGCGGACGACAGCCTCCGTTTGCGCCTTCGGGTCCATGTGGGTCGTATCAAGGAGCACGGCATCGCCTGCGCGGACAAGGGGGGCGAGCGACCGGGACGAATCGCGTGCGTCGCGGCGCTTCAGTCTGCGTGCCTCTTCCTCGATCTTCGCCGCGTCCGGGGGTTCGCCACGCTGCAGCAGACGGCGCCGGGCGCGCTCACGCGGGTGCGCGTCGAGATAGATCTTCGCCACCGCGTCCGGGAAGACCACGGTGCCCATGTCGCGGCCTTCCGCCACGAGCCCGGGCCCCTCGGCGGTCGCGCGCTGCAGCTCCAGCAAGTGTTCGCGCACGGCCGCGAGCGCCGAGACCGTGGACACCACGCTGTTGACGCGCGCCGCCCTCAGTGCCTTCTCGGGCACCCGGGAGCCCCGCATCCGCACCGCCATGGCGCGGCCGTCCCACTCGATCGCGATGTCCAGCGCTTCCAGATCCGCCGGCGTCACCGCGCTCGCGGCAATGGAGGGGTCCCGATCGAGGAGTCCCAGCGTGACGGTCCTGTAGAGCGCTCCCGAATCCAGATGCCGGTACCCGAGTTGGCCTGCCACGGCCGCAGCGGTCGTGGACTTCCCCGATCCGGCCGAGCCGTCGATCGCCACTACCGTGCACCCGGCCGACCCCGCCGCCGAAACCCCGGGCTCCCGCGCGGGCTGCGGGGGCCGCCGTGCCCCGCGGCTCATGGCCTCCCACCACGTCCGTACCCGGGCGAGAAGATCCCAGAAGCCGGGAAAGCTCACGCTGGCCGTGCCCGGATCGTCGATCTGGATGTCGCAGCCGGCCGTGGCGCCGAGGACCCCGAATGCCATTGCGATACGATGGTCGTGAAAGCTCTCGACGACGCCCGCCAGGGGCGCATCGGTCCCCTCGATCTCAAGACCGTCGCCAAGCTCCTCCGCGCGGACGCCGATCCGGCGCAGGTTGGTCGCGAGCGCCGCGATCCGATCCGACTCCTTCACTCGGAGCTCACCGGCGCCCGTGATGCGCGAGATGCCCTCGGCACGTGCCGCCAGGACGGCCAGGATCGGCACCTCGTCGATCATCCCGGGGATTTCGTCCTCGCCCACCGCCACCGCGCGAAGTGCCCCCGAGTCCCCCGTGACAACCAGGTCCCCGACCGCCTCGCCGCCGGTGATGCGGCGGCCCAGGATGCGGACGCCGGACCCCATCCGGTCGAGCGCGGGCAGCAGTCCCGTCCGCGTCGGGTTGACGCCCACCGCCTCCACGGCAAGGAGGTCGCCGCACCCCGCCAGGGCCGCCCACGCCAGAAGGAACGCGGCCGACGAGAAATCGCCCGGAACGTGCATCTGCAACGGTGACAGGCGAGGCGGGGGCTCCGGCACCCTGATCGTCCATCCTTCCGCCGCCGCCCCCTCCATTACCTCCACGCCCATCCCCTCGAGCATTCGTTCACTGTGGTCGCGCGAGCGTCGCGGCTCCAGGACCTCCACGCCCACGCCGGCCCCCACCGCGGCGAAAAGGATCGCGCTCTTGACCTGTGCGCTCGCCACCCGCCCTTCGTGACGGATCCCGTCCAGGCGCCCGCCCATAATCCGGAAAGGCACGACCCCGGGGCGTTCCAGGTACTGGACCGACGCGCCCATTTGCCGCAGCGGGCCCGTGATTCGGTCCATCGGCCGACGCGACAGCGATTCGTCGCCGGTGAGGACCGCCGTGAGCGGCTGGGCCGCAAGTGCGCCGGCCAGAAGGCGCACTCCGGTGCCGCTGTTGCAGAGGTCGAGAGTCCCTGTCGGACTCGTCCACGACCGCAACCCGCGGCCCGCGATGCGCACCACCTGCTCCTCGCCGGCGCCCAGGCCGTCGATCTCCACCCCGAGCCTGGCCAGAGCGCGCCCGGTCGCCACCGGGTCCGCTCCCCGGAGGGCGCCCCCGATGCGGCTCTCGCCGTCGGCCATGGCGCCCAGAATGAGGGCGCGCTGGGTGATGGACTTGTCGCCTGGAACGCGGACGCTCAGTCCTGCGGGCCGCACCAGCGCCTCCCCTGCTCCAGCAGCTGCCCCACTCCTTCGACGTCACCCTGTTCCAACATCCCGCGGATCGCGCGAATACGCTCTTCAAGCGCGGCCAGTGCCCCGGCGTCAGCCGCGGCGGCGGCCCGGAGCAACGGCGTCCACATCCGGGCACCCGACCCCGCGATTCGCGTTGTGTCCCGTCCGCCGGGGCCAAGCGCCGCGCGGGCGATCCCGGCGTCGGCGAGGGTCGTGGCGAGCGCGCTGGCCACGAGTTGCGGAAGGTGGCTCGCCCAGGTCATCGCGCGATCGTGGTCCTCTGCGCCCACGACTCGCGGGCGGGCGCCCAGGACCTCCCAGAATGCGCACGCCCGCCGCACCGCATCGGCAGCGGTGCTCGCCGGCCCCGGACCGCGGTCCGCATCCGCCGGGGCACAGGGACTGATCCAGACGTCGGCCCCCTGGAAGAGATTGGCGCGGGCCGCCGCGTAGCCGGAGCGCTCCGACCCGGCCATCGGGTGCGCACCGACGAACGTGCCGGCCGCCACCGCCCCGTGGGCCGCCGCGGCCTCGATCACCGGCGCCTTGAGGCTGGCCACATCGGTCGTCAGCGCGGCCGTGCTCCACTCCGGGGCGGTCTTCCCGACCAGCTCGACGGTTGTGTCAAGTGGAGTGGCGAAGACGACAACGCCGCCGGCGAGCCGACACCGGTCCAGCGAGTGCGCGAGGCGCACGCCGTCACGCGCCGCGAGTCCGGCGCTGTCGGGATCGGGCTCGATACCGTAGACCGGCACCTCGGGGAGCCGGCGGCGAAGACACTTCGCGACCGATCCCCCCATGACGCCCAGGCCGACCACGGTCACGGCGCCCGAAAGCTCCGGAGGCATCGCGGACACCCCGGCCTCACCCATCGTAGCCGAGATCCACCTCCAGGCCGTCGTACGCTACCGTGGCCTGGGGAAACACTTCGCGCGCCTGGTCCCGCAACCGCTCCGGCGACTCCGAGTACCGGGCGGAAATGTGGGTCAGGACCAGTCGCCGCACCCGCGCCCTCGCGGCCACCTCCGCAGCCTCCAGCGCGGTGGAGTGCCGCGTTTCCCGCGCGCGCACCGCTTCGTCCGATCCGAACGTGGTCTCGTGGATCAGGAGGTCCGCCCTCAACGCGGCCCGGACGGTGGCGCGACTCGGCCTCGTGTCGCCCGTGTATACCACTGTGCGGCCGGGACGGGACGGACCCACCACGTCGTCCGGCGAAATGGTCCGATCCCCGACCTCGATGGTCTCCCCACGGTGCAGCCTGCCGAAGAGGGGTCCTTCGGGGACGCCCAGCCGACGGGCGGCCTCCACGTCGAACCGGCCGAGGCGCGCCTCCTCGATCAGTGCGTATCCGAGCGCGGGGATCCCGTGTTCGGCGCGAAACGCGTGCACGGCCCAATCGTCGAAGTCGACGCGGTCGCCGGGCTTGAGACTCCTGACTTCGATCGGAAACGGCAGCCTCTCCACACCCAGCCGCGCGGCCGCGTCCAGCGTGGCGACGGCTCCGGCCGGACCGTAGATGCGCATGCGCTCCTCCCTGCCCTGCAGGCCCATTGTCCTGAGCAGACCCGGAAGACCCAGAAAATGGTCGGCGTGGGCGTGGGTGATGAAGATGTGCGAGAACGAGAAACCCGTGCCGAAGCGCATGATCTGACGCTGGGTTCCCTCGCCGCAGTCCCAGAGGATGGAACGGCCCTCCCGCTGGATCGCGATGGCCGACACACTCCGCCGGACGGTCGGTCGCGCGGCGGCAGTCCCCAGGAAACGGACTCGAATCATCTGGTCGCTCGGCGATTGGTAGGCGTGAGCGCGCGTTGGCGGACAACCCGAAGCAACACCCGGGCCGGGCACCGGCACAGCGGCAGCGGTAAAGATAACCGCCCGCCGCATCCGTCGTTTGCCCACCCCCCGCAGGGCGCTTATCGTAGTCTGTTGAGGTGTCGTGTCCGGTCCACGGACCCGATAGCGAGCATGTCGCCCCCGCCCGCCACGGAGCACCGCGGGCAGTCAAGACAAGACGCGGAGGAATCCTGATGAAGGCCAGCGCAACGAAGAAACCGAACGGGCGGCCAGCCCCGAGCAGAAGGGACTTCCTTGGATCGGCCGCGGCGGCCCTCGGAGCTTCGCAGTTGCCGGCGTTCAATTCCCGCGCCACCCACATCGCACGCGAACTCGCCCGCCACCCGGGGTCCGCGGCCGAAATCGCCGACGACGAGAGCTACTGGTCGGAAGTGGCCCGTGCCTTCACGGTGGACAGGACGCTGGTGAATCTCAACAACGGCGGCGTAAGCCCGTCGCCCACCTTCGTCCAGGACGCGATGAAGCGGCATCTCGACTACTCGAACGAGGCCCCCACCTACACGATGTGGCAGATCCTCGGGCCGCAGCGGGAAGGGGTCCGGGCCCGGATGGCGCGCGAGTGGGGGGTCGACGCGGAGGAGATCGCGTTCACGCGCAACGCGTCCGAGGGACTGCAGACCTGTCAGTTCGGCTATGACCTGGAACCGGGCGACGAGGTGCTCACCACGACGCAGGACTACGGACGCATGCTCACAACGTTCCGGCAGCGGGAACGGCGCGAAGGCATCGTCATGCGGCAGATCAAGGTGCCCGTTCCGGCCGAAGACCCGGCCGAGGTCGTGCGCCGCTTCGAGGAGGGCATCACTCCGCGCACCCGGCTGATCCTCATGTGTCACATGATCAACCTGACGGGTCAGATCCTGCCGGTGCGCGACATCGTGACGATGGCGCGGGGCCACGGCATTCCTGTGATCGTCGACGGCGCCCACGCGATGGCGCACTTTCCGTTCAAGCTGCGCGACCTGGAGTGCGACAACTATTCGACAAGTCTCCACAAGTGGCTGTTCGCTCCGCACGGGACCGGTCTGCTGTATGTGCGGCGCGACGAGATTGCCAACATCTGGCCCCTGATGGCGGCACCCGACCGCATGGACGGCGACATCCGCAAGTACGAGGAGATCGGGACGCATCCCGCCGCCAACTACCTGGCCATCGGCGAGGCCCTGACCTTCCACCAGGGGATCGGAGCCGAGCGGAAGGCGGCGCGCCTCACCTATCTGCGCGACTACTGGGCGAACCGCCTCCTCGAGAATGATCGCGTGAGCCTCAACACGAGCCAGAAGCCCGGATTCGCGTGCGGGATCGCGAACGTGCACGTCGAGGGCCTGGACACCGGAGCCCTGAGCCGGTGGCTTTGGAGCGAACACCGCATCATCAACGTCCCCATCGGTCACGAGGAGTGCACCGGTTTGCGGATCTCGCCAAGCGTGTACACGACGCTCGAGGAGCTCGACCGGTTCAGCGAGGCCATGGAGTCGGCAATCGAGCACGGGTTGCCGGAGGCCTGACGTGCGTTCGCGAGCCCTGGTCGCGGGCGCGCTGCTGGCGTTGCCCGCGGTCGCGGCCGCGTCCCGGCTCCACACCGAACTCAAGGAATCGAATCCGGCGCAGGATGCCGTGCTGACCGAGTCGCCGACGGCGGTGACTCTCACCTACACCACCGCCGTCCAGCTTTCGCTGAGCAGCGTTTCCGTTCGATCCGCAACGGGCGGGGCGGCCCCCGTTGCCGCCGCTGAGCTGGCCTACCTCCACGAAGACCGGCAGGATGTGCTCGTGCTTGGGCTGGACGAGCCATTGGGACGCGGAAGCTACGTCGTGGCCTGGACGACCGCGGGACCCGACGGACATGCGCTCTCCGGGGAATTCGGTTTCAGGGTCGATGTTCCGGGGGCGGGCGAGGAGGCAGGCGTAGACGCCACCCCGGCGCCGGGGGCCGGGCCGGAGCCCGTGGGTGGAGGGACGGCCGACGACACGGGCGCAGCGACTTTCGGGGATCTGGCCGCCCTGCTGACGCGCTTCGGCTTCTACGTGGGCATCGTGGGACTCCTGGGGTCGGTCGCGTTCAAGGTGATCGTGCTCGGGGCGGCCACGTCCGCCGGCCTCCCGAAGAAGGTGGCCGAAGGCGTATCCGCGGGGGCGTGGCGTATCGCGGCCCTCGCCGCGGCGATGCTACTGGTCGCGGTCCCCGCGCGGCTCTGGTTCCAGGCGCAGGCATTTTTCCCGGACGACCCGGCCGCCAACCTCGCCGCCATGACGACCGGCACGCCCTGGAGCACCGGATGGTGGCTGCACGCCGCCACGGGGGTCCTCGCCGCTGTGGGAGTCGCGCTTTGCCGTCCCGGAAACCGCGCGGGGGCCGGGTGGCACGTCGTCCTGGCGGCGGCCCTGCTGATCCCCCTCGCGCCGCTCCTTTCCGGGCATGCCTGGGCCGATGCGCCACGGGGCCTGTCCGCGATCGCGACCTATCTTCACGTCGTGGCGGCGGGCGCGTGGGTCGGGGGGCTGTTCTGCCTGCTCTCGGCCGGACTCCCGGCGTTGCGCAGCGCCGCTGCTGCCCCCGGGGGGGACTGGTCCGGTCTGTCTCCGCTTGTCGGCGCATTCTCGCGGCTGGCCCTCGTCGCCGTCGGGACGCTGGTAGTATCGGGCGGCGTGAAGGCGTGGCTTCACATGAGTGCGCCGTCGGATCTCTGGACGACATCCTGGGGACGGTCGCTGCTCATCAAGTACTTCGTTGTCGCGTGCGTCATGGCCATCGGCTTCTACAACTGGCGCGTCGTGCGTCCGTCCCTGTCCGCCGATACGGGTCCGACGCGCCTTCGCAGATCGGCCACGGCCGAACTGGTGTTCGGCGTCGCGGCGGTCGCGGCGACCTCCTGGCTCGTGGTGCAACCCCTCAACTGATACAGGGCTCCGAATGGCGACGACCCCGACGGTGACGACCCCAACGCCCATGACAGCCCGCCGCACCGCGGCAGCCGCCTTGGCAGCGCTGATCGCACTGGCCCTGGCGACCGTGCCCCGGCCGGCGTCCGCGCAGGACGGCCCGACGGACCTCGACGCGCTGGTGGGATGGCCCTTCCCCACCGCGTTGACCGCGGCCCCGGCGGCCCCTGTCGTCGCCTGGGTGCGCAACGAGCGCGGGGCGCGCAACCTCTGGACGGCGGCCGCACCGCAGTGGAGCGGACGCCGTCTGACCTCCTTCACGCGTGACGACGGCCAGGAGATCGCGGAACTCGCGGTGGCCGCAACGGGTTCGCTGGTCGCGTTCGTGCGGGGAGGCGCCCCGAACCGCGCCGGGGAGATCCCCAATCCCGAGAGCGACCCCGCCGGAGCGGACCGGGAGATCTGGGTGGCGGGCACCGACGGCGGCGTTGTGCACAGGCTGGGACCAGGTCACTCGCCCCTCCTCTCACCCGACGCTGCATGGGTCATCTACATCGACCGCGGCGTGATCCTGCGCAGACCCGCGGACGACCCCACCGCCGCCCCCGAGCCCCTGGTCACCGGACGCGGCAGCCCAGCCGAACTGCGTCTCTCACCCGATGGCACCCGCCTGGCGTGGACGAGCCGACGTGGAGATCACGCCTTCATCGGCGTACTCGATCTTACGAGTCGAACCCTTCGGTACCTGGATCCGTCGCTCGATCTGGACGGAAGCCCGGCGTGGTCACCGGACGGACGCGAGATCGCGTTTCTGCGCACCCCCAACCGACGCGACCGCCTGCCGTTCTTCGCCGTGCGGGAGTCGATCCCCTGGAGCATCCGGGTCGTCCGGCTCGACACAGGGGCCGCGCGCACTGTGTTCACCGCCCGCGAGGGATCCGGGAGCGTTTTCCGTGCCATCTCGGGGCCCAACAACATCTTCTGGGGCGCCCACGACCGCATCGCGTTTCCGTGGGAAGAAAACGGCTTCACGAACCTCTATTCGGTCGATGTCCGGGAGGGCGGCGAGCCCCGGCCCATCGCCACCGGGGAATTCGAGGTGCAGTACGTGGCGCCCGCCCCGGGCGGAGAAGCGCTCGTCTTCTCGTCCAACGAGGGAGACATCGATCGCCAGCACCTCTGGTGGGGACCGCTGGACGGCAGCGGCGCACGTCTGTTGACGCCGGGTGCGGGCATCGAATGGCAGCCGGCCCCCACGACGGACGGATCAGTGGTCTTTCTCGCTTCCGCGGGGACCGTTCCCGCCCACGCGGAGGTGCTCTCCGGAGACGAGCGCCGCTGGCTTGCGCCCCGGGCGATGGACGGAATTCCCGCCGGCCTCGCCGACCCGCGCCAGGTCGTCTTCCCCGCCACCGACGGTATGCCCATCCACGGCCAACTCTTCCTTCCCGCCGGCGAACCCCCGTCGGGCGGCTGGCCCGGCGTCCTCTTCCTCCACGGCGGTTCCCGCCGACAGATGCTGCTGGGGTTCCACCACCGCGGCTACTACCACAACACCTATTCCTTCAACCAGCACCTCGCCGCGAACGGCTACGCGGTCCTCTCGGTCAACTATCGCAGCGGCATCGGGTACGGCATGGAGTTTCGCGAGGCGCTGCATTACGGCGCGGACGGCGCGTCCGAGGTCAACGACGTCCTGGGCGCGGGCGCCTACCTCGCGTCGAGGGACGATGTGGACGGCGACCGGATCGGCCTCTGGGGCGGCTCCTACGGCGGGTACCTGACCGCCCACGGACTCGCGCGCGCGTCCGGGTTGTTCAAGGCCGGCGTGGACATCCACGGCGTTCACGACTGGAACAAGGCGATCCGCAATTTCGTACCTTCCTATGACCCCGCCGCCAGGCCCGAGGTAGCGCGCCGCGCATTCGAGTCCTCGCCCATGGCGCTTGTCGAACGATGGACTTCTCCGGTGCTGCTCATCCACGGCGACGACGACCGCAACGTTCCCTTCGCGGAATCGGTCGAGCTGGCGGAAGTGCTGCGCGGCAACGGAGTGCACGTGGAACACCTGGTTTTCCCTGACGAGGTGCACGGTTTCCTGCTGCACCGTAACTGGATGGCCGCTTTCCGGGCCGCCGAAGACTTCTTCGGCCGTTTCCTCAAGGCACGCTGACGACATGCGCACGAGGGTCCCGGTCGCGCCGCCCGTACGGCTCCCGACCATCGGGGCGTGGTGCGTCCTGTCGGTGGCCGCGCTTCCCGTTCCGGGGATCGCAGGAGCAGCGTGGGCACAGGACACGCTGCCCGACCCGCCACCCTCCTTCACCTTTCGGGGCGAGGTGCGCGACTACGTGACCGAGTTCCCGATACCCGGTGCATCCGTACAGATCGCGGAACTCAAGCGCGCGGTCTTGACCGATCGCGTCGGCCGCTTCGATTTCCCCGACCTGGTCCCCGGCCGCTACACGTTCGTCACCTCCGGCCTTGGGTACGAGACGAACCGGGAGCGTTCGGCCATCGGCGTGAACGCCTTCATGGTGGTGCGCCTCAACCCCATGGCAATCGCCATCGAGGGGATAGAGGTCACCGTGGAACGTCTCGTCCGCGAGCTGGAGGTTCGCCGCCTCAGCACGCCGATCGCTTCGGAGACGTTCGAGGCCGAGGCCATGCAACGGACCATGGAGGTCGACGTGGCAGCGTTCGTGGACACGCGGACCAGCCTCACGGTCTACCGCGATCAGATGGATCGATTTCAGGTGCGCCTCCGCGGACGGCCACAGCCCCTGAGGGTATGCCTTGACGAGGTGGCTGTCGCCAGCGGGTTCCTGGGCAACGTCCAACCCGGCGAACTCGGTCTCCTCGAGGTCTACGAGGGCATGGGCATGATCCGCATGTACACGAAGGACTTCCTGTCCCGGGCGGCAACGGAGGGATTCTCGCCCGCCCCCATACCGCTTTTCGGAAGGGGATGCTAGTATCGGGCCCAGAGACGTCGCGGCAATCGAGCACCTCTGGGACACGACACCAGCCATGGAAGATTACGGTTCAGGGAACACCGCCCCGCAACGCGCCAGTGTGCGTGGACGACACCGGCCGTTCGGTCCGCGTCCGTGGGTTGCCGTTGCGCTGCTGGCCTGCGTCGCGGGCTCGGGCGCCTGCGCGTCGGCACCGTCGGCCGCCGAGTCGGCATCCCGTCTCGAGGCGCTCGCGCCGTTCGCCGGCAGCTGGAGCCACGACGAAGCGGCCACGGCAGAAGCGGCCAGGACGACCGGGGGAGGCTCCGGGGAAGGCCTTGCGCAGCGCGCCTCGGACATAGGGATGACCGAGCTGCGCGACCGGAGCGAGACCGGCAACACCGTCGACGGCACCCCCGCGGGACTGCGCCAGACCATGGTGATGCTGGGCGTGACTCCGCGGACGCTCACCTTTGGGGTCCTGGAGGACGCTTTGTCGGTGGGCTACGAGGGAGACGCCCCCCTGGCTCTGTCCGTGGGTGGCGGCTGGGCGGACGCCACCGCTCCCCAGGGATCGATCGAAGCCCGTCTCCGCTGGGACGGAATGCGGTTCGCGGTGGAACGGCGGATTTCGGGCGGAGGAACCATCCGCGACAATTTCTCCATCCTCGAGAGCGGACACCTGCTCCTGACCCGCGAAATCGTGTGGCGCCGGCCGCAGCCGGTGGGGCTGATCGTCTTTCGGCGGTAGGCTACGCGAGCGCCTTCGCGAAATCCTTTCCGGTCGGCGCCTGAAACGCCCTGAGTCCGAATTCCGGCAGAATCGAAATGAGGTGGTCGAAAACGTCGGCCTGGAATCCTTCGTAGTTGGCCCACGCGGTGTCGTTCGAGAAGCAGTACATCTCGATTGGGACCCCCTGCGGGCCCGGTTCCAGCTGGCGCACCAGCAGGGTCATCTCCTTGTGCGTCTGCGGGTGTGTCTCCAGGTAGCGCTGCACGTAGGCGCGGAAGGTTCCCAGGTTTGTGAGGCGCCGGATTTCGGGAACAACCGAGGGGTCGCCGCTTGCCACCTTGGCAGCGTTGTAGCGATCGATCTCCTCCCGCCGCTCGCGCATGTAGTCCCTCAGCACCTCTCTCCGCGAGAGCTCCCCGATCTCCTCGTCCGACAGGAAACGCACCGACCCCATGTCGATCCGCAGCGACCTCTTGATCCGCCGGCCTCCGGATTCGGACATCCCGCGCCAGTTCTTGAACGACTCGGTGATGAACCTGTGGGTGGGGATCGTCGAGATCGTCTTGTCCCAGTTCTGAACCTTGACGGTGTGGAGCGCGATGTCGATCACCTCCCCGTCGCAGTTCGCCTGCGGAACCGACACCCAGTCGCCGATCCGGATCATGTCGTTCGAGGCCATCTGGACGCTTGCCACGAGTGACAGGATCGTGTCCCGGAAGACGAGCATGAGCACCGCGGCCAGGGCGCCGAGCCCCGACAGGAAGAACAGGGGGGAGAGACCGGCCAGGACGGCCACGATGACGACGCCGGCCGCGAGATGGGCCACGAGGCTCACAACCTGCAGGTAGCCCTTGATGGGCCTCGACTTCGCCTCGGCGTAGGTCTCGCTGTAGATGTCGTTGGTGGCGTCGAGGAACCCCTTGAAGGCCCTCACCACGGCCAGTACCAGGTACGCGGCAGCCAGCCGGCGCGCAAAGGTCCACAGGATTGCCGACACCGCGCCCGGATCCGCCTCCACCGAAGCCGGCGTCACGCCCAGTGCGGAACCGATCCCCAGGTAGACGACCACCGCGGGGACGACGTGGGCGAGACGGCGGAAGACCTTGCGTTCGACGATGTGGTCGTCCCAGGTCGAACGCGTCCGCGAGGTCGCGCCGCGGATCGCCCGGTGCAGGAGGCGCGAGGTCAGCCAGTACGAGAGCCAGGCCGCGACGCCCAGGGCGCCCGGCAACAGGAGAAGCGCGGGCCAGTCGGGTGGGAGGGAGGGGATCATGTTCGTCCTATCTCGATTCGCCCAGTTCCGCGGCCAGCAGATCCAGAGCCAGCCGCGTCAAACGCACCAGGTGCGGGTGGGCGCGGTTTCCATTGGTCAGGAGTGCGACACCGAACCCCCGGGTCCGGTTCCCCGATGCGAACGCGGTGTACCCCGGAACGCTTCCCGAATGCGCGAAGAAGCGTTCGCCGTCGCGGGCCGAAATCCACCAGGTCAGGCCATAGCCCGGGTTCTCGTATCCCCAGCCGCCTCCCATGGGCGTTCCGGCAAACTGCTCGTACTGGAGCGAGTGCATCTCGTCCAGGGTGGCCGTCCGAAGCAACCGCTCTTCCCCCCACATGCCGTCGCCAAGGTTGAAGCGGACCCAGGCCGCCTGATCATGCACCGTTCCGTACACGATTCCCGCCGGCCACACGTTCGCCGTCAGGCGCTGGGTGGGGGCGTTGCGCCCCGAGTCCTCGTCGGGCACGTAGGGCACCGCGAGCCGCTCGGCCATCTCCGGGGACGGGTTGAAGGCCGTCGAGGTCATCCCCAGCGCCCCCCAGACGCTGTCGCGAACGTACTGCTTGTACGGCACGCCCGAAAACCTCTCCACCAGGTGCCCCACCAGCGAGTAGGCCATGTTCGAGTACACGACGCCTTCAAGCGGCGGCGTGTCCACGCGCAGGGAATCGCCCAGGTAGGCATCCAGGGAAAGCGGCGTCGAGTCGCCCCAGAGCGCGTGCGGTCCGAAGTCCACGGGCATTCCCGAGGTGTGGGTGAGGAGATGGCGGAAGGTGACGGGGCGCTCGATGTCCTCGCCTCGGATGACGAGGCCGTCGAGGTGGTCGCTCACCGGGTCGTCGAGCGCGAACGCCCCTCGCTCCATCTGCTGCAGCAGCGCCACGGTCGACTGGGCCTTGAAGGTGGACCCGATCAGGTAGACGGTCTCGGTGGTGGCCGGTGTGCGCGCCCACAGGTTCGACTCGCCGTAGGCCCCGCTCCAGAGTTCGTCGCGGCGGTCGGTAAGGGCGATGGCCAGCGAGGGGATCTTCCCCTCCACCATTGCGCGCCGGATCTCGGGCTCGAGCTGCGCAACGACGCGGGCGACCGTGGCACGGGGTTCCGCGGCAACGGCCCCGGAGGATTCCTGAGACGACACCGTGGCCGGCAGGACCGCCAGGGCGACGGCCGCCATCGAGACGACCGGGAGAGCCGCCACGGAAGTGAGGGGGTTATGGCGCGCCATCGGCGGACCTCCGTTGCATGGGGTTCTCTTCCGGGATGCGGGCGGTAGTTGCCCGGACAGCCGTATCCGGGGACTCCGAACCGGCGTTGTATCTTAATTCATGATCAAGATCGCAGGCGACTCAAGCCGCCAGCCGCCCATTCTGCCCGACGAGATGCGGATCACGGTTCAGCCGGTCTATTCCCGGGGGCATTCGCGGCCGCCGCATCGACACGTATTCGTGTACTTCATCCGCATCGAGAACATCGGCAAGGAGGCGGCCCGGCTCTTCTGGCGCCACTGGCGGATTCACGACGCGGCCGCGGGTGACCAGGAGGTTGCGGGCGAGGGAGTCGTGGGAGAGTGCCCGAAGCTGGCCCCCGGTGACGTGCACGAATACAACAGCTTCTGCGTCCTCGAGGGCGGCAGCGGGTTCATGGAAGGGTACTACCACTTTCGCCGCGACGACGGCTCCGTCTTTCGCGCCCGCATCCCGCGGTTCCACCTCCGCGCACCACCAGGGGCGCCCCCAACCCGCCACGCCTGAAGCCCGGGTGGGTGCCGCTCCAACCGGCCCCCCTGCTACCGGATCCGGCGATACACCGCGTGCGACACGCTCTCGGTCCCGTCCTCCGCCGTGCGGCGGTACTCGTTGTCGATGGTGTTCCCATCCTCGGACAGCACGTTGATGATCACCTGGTAGACCTCGCCGTCGCGGGCGTTGAGAATCCGGTTCGTGCGCTCGTCCACGACCTCGACCGCCGTCGTCGCGCCCTCCTGCCCCTCCACCGGCCGGAACTCGCCGTCGAAAAGGGTGGCGTAGCTCCATTCGGAGGTCTCCCCGTCGGCGTTGGTGGTCGCCACCGTGATGTTCATGCCGCCTTCACCCCAGGGCTCGTACGTCATGATGTTGCGGTACGGCTCGGGCCGGTCCGACTCGAGTTGCCACGCGCCGAAGCGGGGATTGGCCGGGGCCTCGGCCGTCTCGTCCGCGGCGGCGTCCGCCGATGCGCCGCCTTCATCCGCGGGTGCGCACGCCAGGGCCGCGACGCTCGCAATCACGAAGGGAGCGGCGAGCAGCTTGCGATCAGTCATCCGAAAGCTCCTGTTGGAAGGTTGGGTCGTCCTGTCACTTCGCCCCGGCAAGGTAGGCCGCCGACCGTCGTTTCCGAAACCCGCATCGTCCCGCTTCCGTATTCCGAACAAGGGCGGGAACCCATCTACCCCAGCAAGCAACCCATGCCTCGGACCCAACGTCGCCGTTCTCCATTGTGGCTCCCGCTGTCTGTCCCGGCCTCCCTGCTCCTGCTTGCCCCTCTGGCCCTCCCGGCCTCCGCCGTGCAGGCCCAGGACCGCATCTGGGGGCGTGTCTTCACGGAGGACGGCGGGACTCACACGGGCTTCGTCCGCTTTCGGGGCGTGGCGAGCTGGGAGGACTTCTTCATCGCCGGAAAGAACATCCCGGACGAGCACTACCAGGACTGGCTGGACGCGACCCGCGACGGCATGCCGCATCTCCGCATCGTGGAGCTCAAGGGCCACCGGATCTCGTGGGAGGAGAAGCACCCGGATTTCGTGGAGTCCCCCGATGCCCGGATCCGCGTGGGACATCTGGCGGCGCTCGTCCCGGATACGGTGGGCGACGTCGAAGTCCTGACCCGCGCCGGCGCCCGGCTCGAACTGGCCGAGCCGCGCTGGCGCTGGCGGGACATTGTGGTTGAAGCGGAGGGCCAAGGCGACCTGGTGCACCTGCACGGGCGCGACGTGACCCGCATCGAGTTCGCCGCGGTCCCCGAGGGCGCCGCCCCTCGTGCGAACCGCCTCCATGGCACCGTGCAGGACCGGTCGGGCCGCTCGTTCACCGGATTCGTGGATGCCCGCGCCCTGAACCGCAGGCGGGACGTGCTGCTCGACTCGGGCATGCTGGACGATTTCGAGAACGAGGACCGCCGGTCCATCCGCCTGGACGACATTCGCTCGCTGGAGAGAACCTCGGCCGGGGTTGCCGCGACCCTGGTTTCCGGCGAGGTCCTGAACCTTGCAGACGAGGAAAGCGGGCCATTCGACCGTCCCCGGCCGTTTCGCATCTCCGATCCGGCTCTGGGCTCGGTCAGTGTCGACTGGAAGGCGTTCCGCTCGATCCGCTTCCACGACCCGGCGCGGCCGGCAGGCTACGGCACCTTCGACGGCGGACACCTCCTGCACGGCACGATCGTCACCCGCCAGGGCGAGGAGCTTGCCGGCCGGATCCGCTGGAACGCCCACGAGGAGTGGTCCTGGGAAAGCCTCAACGGTACCTCCGAGGATGTCGATTTCGCCATCGAGTTCGCCAACATCCGGCGGATCGAGCGGACAGGGGAAGATGGCGTGCGCGTGACGGTTCTCGACGGCCGCGCCTTCGAGCTGACGGGCTCCAGCGATGTCGGGCCGGATCACAAGGGCGTCTTCGTGTTCCCGCCGCAGGGTGGCGCAGCGGAAACGGCCGATGCGAACGCGGGCCCGGCGTGGCGGTACGTCGCCTGGGACGACTTTCGCGAGGCCCGCTTCCGCCACGGCGCAGCGGAGCGTCCCGGGTCATGAGGCGGATCGCGGAGGGCATCACGCCGGGGACGACGATGTGGGCCGCGCTCGTCGGGGCCGCGGTGTACGGCGCCACCCTTCCCGCACCGGCAGCCGCCCAGACCGACATCGCGCCGGACACGTTCGAGGACCCGGTGGCCCGCCAGCTGTACACCGCGGCGCTCGCCAACTGGACCCGCCTGGACGAGTCCATACTGCGCTACACGGCGCGGATCGAACAGCGGATCGCGGCGGCCATACGCACCCCGCTCAAGGACCGCGTCATCTACCACAACGAGACCGCCGTGCGCGCCTTCTGGGACCAGGACCATGACGCCCTGATCCAGGTCCTGGGCACCCGTTCCCAGTATCCGGGACGGGAGATCGCGATGCGCGAGGGCGAGATGGACTGGCTGCAGGATCTCCCCTTCGACAAGCCGTTCGAACCGGGCGGCGATCGTCTGTTCTTCGGGCTTACGGACGGGGACGAAGAGGTCTTCCAGCCGAGCAGCGAAGACTTCTGGCTGGCGCACCCCCTCGGGGCGGGCGCCGACTCGCTCTACCGCTTCCAGAGCGGGGACACCCTGACGCTGTCCTTTCCCGACGGGCGCCGCCTCGAGGCCATCGAGCTGGAGGTCCTGCCCCGCGAGGCGGACTCTCATCGCATCAGCGGAGCGCTCTGGATCGAGCCCGGCACCGGGGCCCTGGTTCGCGCGGTCTACCGGTTCAGCCGACGGTTCGACGCCATGAGGGACATCCCCGAACTCCAGCGCGAGGAGGAGCGCGGGACCTTCAGGTACGTGCCGGGACTCTTCAAGCCGTGGACCTTCGACCTCACCCTTATGGCGGTGGACTACGCGTTGTGGGACTTCGAGGTGTGGCTGCCGCGAAGCATGCGAATGGAGGGGGAAGCGGGGGCGGGCATCGTCAAGGTCCCGGTTACGATGGATCTCTCGTACCGAGTCGAATCGGTGAGCATGGCGGACGACGAGGTGGAGGCGGGGCCCGATGCGGAGGCCGAGCAGCAGGGTGCCGCGGCGGCGTCCCGGACGGAACCC
>LXNJ01000242.1_pt1 | contig 38966 bp, 34 predicted proteins | sample 809081 | NCBI WGS metagenome assembly LXNJ01 (sample SAMN04870510, study PRJNA318959) | sponge metagenome | biome: sponge; feature: marine sponge reef; material: water | host: Petrosia ficiformis | place: Greece: Milos, Mediterranean Sea | collected 2013-05-29 | depth 5-7 m | reverse complement strand
TTGACGGCGGTGACGACCCGGTTGGCGCCGCCGCTCCCGCCGACCATCACGTCTCCCGGCCGGTCCGGCCGGCTGGTGGTGAAGGCGAACGTCCCGTCGCCCGCCACGGTGTACGATACGCCAAAGCCGCCGTACGCCATGAACCCGCTTCCACCGTCCTCGGCAATGACTTCGTGGGTGCCGTCCAGCTGGAAGAGGGCGAGCTTCGTGTTCCCCTCGTCGTCGTAAAGCCCGTAGATGCCGTCGCCCCCGGGCGCCCAGCGGATCTGGTAGACGGATCGGTCCAGGCCGCCGCTCACCATCCGCGGGTTCGAGCCGTCACGGTCCATCACGTGGAGCCGCGTGACCTGGTATCCCTGGTACCGGTCGTCGTAGCCGAGATAGGCCACCCGCCTGCCGTCCGGCGACACCGTCGGCGATGAGTCGGGTCCCCGCCGGTCGGTCAGCGCCCGGACGCCCGCGTCAGCGACCGAGACCTCGTAGACCTCGGAGTCCCCCCACTCCAACTCCCAGTCTTCCCGCAGGTTCGCCGACAGCACGATGGCGTCGGATGCAGGGGCCCACTGTGGTGCGCCTCCCTGGGCGCCGAAGAAGCCGCCGTTGTAGTGCCTGTCGCCGGAGGTGAGCTGTCTCGGCGTGCCGCCTTCCGCCGGGATGACGAAGAGATGCCAGTAGCCGGACGGCAGGTCACCCAGTCCGTCGAAGCGGAACACCAGCTTGTCCGTGTACTTCGCCGGTTCGGCCCACTGCGCGCCCGCGGGGGCGGCGGGGAGCTGCCCGATGGTCAGGGGTGCCTCGGGAACCAGCTTGTGAAACGCCAGGAGCGATCCGTCCGGAGACCAGGAGAGGCCGGTCGCGGGGTCCGTGAGGTTGGTGATGGCCGCCGTCTGTCCGGTCTCCAGCCAGTGCATGTAGATCTGCGGCGTTCCGTCCCGGTTCGACATGTACGCGATTCTCGACCCGTCCGGGGACCAGCGTGGGCTGTGGTCGGTGAACTTGCCGGTCGTCAGGGGGCGATGATCGCCGCCGTCGGATCCGATCAGCCACAGGTTGGAGTAGTTCATATCGGTCATGACGTCGGCGTACTGGCGCACGTACACGACCTGGTCGCCGTCCGGAGAGATCCTCGGGTCGCCGGCGTATTCGAGGTCGAAGACGTCGATTTCGGTCAGGCGGCCGGACTGGGCTGCGAGGGGAGATGCAACCAAAAGGGCGACAGCGGGGTAGACGAAGAAGGGCCGCACGGTTACCTCCCTGTGGAACTGTGTGCGCATGTTGAATGGAGCAGTGGAGACTACAATACCCACGGTGACCGGCACAGGCGAGCCATCCGGTCACGCAGGTCCCGGGGTCTCGGAGACAGGAGCCGATTATGTGGAACGGGCGTTCAGCACGGACGGGGCATCGCTTTCCTCTTCACGCGGTTGCCGCGACGGCGCTTGCGCTGTTGGGCGCGTGCGCGTCCGCGGAAGCCACGAGGACGAACCCCGTGGAGGGGGATCCGCGAGCTGCCGAAGACATTGAGATCCTGGTGCGGAACAACAACTTCAGCCAGGCTACCGTCTATACCGTGCGAGGGGGGGCGTCCCGTCGCCTGGGGATCGTGCCCGGAAAGGGTGAAGCGACCTTCCAGACCCGGTGGCCGCTTCCCGACATTCAGCTGCGCGTGAAGTTCCTCGCTGGCTCCGAATTCCTGACCGAAACGATGCCGGTGGGGCCGGGAGAACTACTGGAGCTGATTATCCAGGCCAGATAGCAGTCCGGGGCCGCCAGCCGGCGAGCACGGCACCCGGATGCCCCCGAGGCATTGCCTGCCTATTATCAGAGGGCTGACAGCAGGTACACGCTTTTCGGGAGCACCAACATGCGCATTCACCCCAGCACGTGGTCCTTTCTCGTCCTCCTGGGCTGCATCGGCCCTTCCCCGGCGGCCGGCCAGGCGGCCGATGCCGCTGCCTTCACCGTCGACGACGCCATCGACATGGTGCGCGTGTCGGGTCCGAAGCTGGCCCCGGACGGCACGCGGATTCTTTTTGTGAAGGACGAACTGGATTGGGACGAGAACAAGCGAAAGAGCCGGATCTGGGTGGTTGGAGCGGATGGCGAAGGCGCCCGTCCGTTCACGGGTTCCGCCGACGACAGCAACCCTGAGTGGTCTCCCGACGGACGGTGGGTTTCGTTCACCCGTCCGGTCGGGGACAGCGACAAGGTGCGGCAGCTCTTCGTGCTCCCGGTCGACGGAGGAGAGGCCGTTCAGCTGACCAGGCACCCGACGGCCGTCGGAAGCTACCGCTGGTCGGAGGACGGGGCATCGGTGTTCTTCATGGCCAACGATTCGCTTCCCGACGATGTGGAGGAGGAACGCAAGAAGGGCGACGACGCCGTGTTCATCGACGAGGGGCCGAACGGCCAGACCCGCGGGTCGTGGAACGGCGTCTGGCGCGTGACGGTTTCGTTGGCCGACGCTCCGCTGGACGCGACGCGTGTCACTCCCGGGCCCCGCCGAATCGGGGACTACGCCCCGTCGCCGGACGGCAACTTCCTCGTGTACGTCTATCGACAGGAGAACCGCCGCAACGCGGGCCATCTTACCGAGGTGGTGCTGCACACGATCTCCACGGGCGAGGAGGTGCAGATCACCGACAACGATGCACCCGAGTCGCAACTGGCGTGGTCCCCGGATGGACGCGCGATCACCTTCGGGGCGCCCGATCTGGAGACCTGGGAGCTGGACCAGGGCAATCTCTACCACTACGACATTCCGACCGGCAACGTTCGTCAGCTTGCCGCGGACACCGATGTCGACATACGGAGCTATCGCTGGAACCCCGGTGGACGGTCCATCGAGATCGTGGCGCTCGACCGTACCGACGCGAATATCTTCCGCGTGGATGTCCGATCGGGCGAGGTGGAGCAGCTGACCCACGGGCAGGGCATCATATCGGGAGCCTCGTTCGATGCGCTCCACGGCATGGCGGCGTTCGTCCACGCGAGTCCTCGCGCACCCGGCGACCTGTGGCTCGTCGACCTGTCGGACGATTCCAGGGTGCGGCTCACCGACGCAAACCCGGAAATCGCGGAGAGGAATCTGGCCGAACCGGAGGTGGTTCGCTGGGAGAGCACCGACGGGCTGGAGATCGAGGGGATTCTCTATCGGCCCGAGGGAAGAACGGCGCCAGGCGCGGCGGTCCTCGAGATCCACGGGGGCCCCGCCGGCGTGTTCACCAGGGGGTTCGACGCCGACGCGCAGATCCTGGTCGCGCAGGGGTACGCGGTGCTGCAGCCCAACGTTCGCGGTTCGTCCGGCTACGGAGACGAACTGCTGCGCGGCAACATGAACGACATTGGCGGCGGAGATTACCACGACCTCATGACCGGTGTCGACGCGATGGTCGAGCGGGGTGTGGCACACGCGGACTCCCTGGCCGTCAAGGGATGGAGCTACGGAGGCATTCTGGGCGGGTGGACGATCACCAGAACGGAACGTTTCAAGGCCGCGAGCCTCGGGGCTATGGTCGCGGACTGGCGGAGCGAGTTCGGGGCGGGATTCAACTTCGACGTCGCGCGCTGGTACCTCGGGGGTGATCCCTGGTCGAATGCCGACTACTGGACCGAGCGCTCGGCCTACAGCCACCTCGACCGGGTGAGCACCCCGACCATCCTGTTCCACGGCACCGAGGATCGCACCGACACGATGGAGCAGTCCATGAACTTTTTCGCCGGGCTTCGTCACCTGGGCGTGGAGGCGCGCTTCATCCTCTTCCCGCGCGAGGGTCACGGCATCCGGGAACCCAGGCACCGCCGCACCCTGTTGGTCGAGGAGATGCGGTGGCTGCAGCGGTACGTCAGGGGCATGGACTGGGAGCCGCCGGCACGTCCGGACGCGGGCGCGGAGAAGGAAGTGGCGGCGATATCGTGATCGGTCGGGGGAAGCCGTGCTGAGGCTGCCCTCCATCGGCCACCTGGCAGGCGCCGCGGCGGCGTCGAGCGGCGGCGCCCCGAGCGTGGAAGGATGATCCCCCAGCAGCTGATTGCCCGCAAACGGGACGGCCATGCCCTGTCCCGGCTGGAGCTGGAGGGCCTGCTGAAGGGCTACCTGCGCGGCGACGTCGGGGACGACCAGATGGCCGCGTTCCTCATGGCCGTGTACTTCAGGGGGCTCGACGATTCGGAGCTGGAGACGCTGGTCGAGGTCATGCTGCGCTCCGGCGATGTTCTCGACAGAAGCGATGCGCCGGGTCCACGGGTGGACAAGCACTCTACCGGTGGAGTGGGGGACAAGGTATCGATCGTGCTCGCCCCTCTGGCGGCGGAGATGGGCATGATCGTGCCGATGATGTCGGGACGAAGCCTTGGGCACACGGGCGGGACCCTGGACAAGCTCGAGTCGATTCCCGGCTTTCGAACCCGCATGTCGCTGGGACGCTTCAACGGGATCCTCGATTCGGTCGGATGCGCAATGATCGGCCAGACGGATGAAATCGCGCCGCTGGACCGGCGCCTGTACGCGCTGCGTGACGTCACGGCTACCGTACCGTCGCTTCCGCTGATCACAGCGTCGATCATGTCCAAGAAGCTGGCGGAAAGCCTGGATGGCCTCGTCCTGGACGTCAAGGTGGGCTCGGGCGCCTTCCTCTCCCGAACCGAAGACGCCAGGAGACTCGCCCGGGCGATGGTCGGCGTCGGGCGCGCCCGCGGTCTGGCCGTGACGGCGGTTCTGTCGGCGATGGATCGTCCGCTGGGGCGGTCCGTCGGCAACGCCCTTGAGGTCCGTGAGTCGGTGGCGTGCCTTGCAGGCAAGGGGCCGGACGACCTTCGCGACCTGGTGTGCGAACTGGCCGGAGAGATGGCGCTCTCGTCAGGTCTTGTCCTGACGTTGGCGGAAGGTCGCAGGCGCGCCGCCGACGTTCTGGCGGGCGGAGGTGCGCTGGAGAGGTTCCGGCGGCTTGTGAGAGCCCAGGGGGGCACGTTGCGTCCATCGAGGGACGACTGCGGGCTGCCGGTCGCGCCAATGACCAAGGTCGTTACCGCGAACAGGCGAGGGGTCGTCTCGGGAATCGATCCCCGGGCCCTCGGGTATGGCGTGATCCCATTGGGCGGAGGCCGGACGCGCCAGGATCAGGACATCGATCCCGGGGTCGGCTTCGAACTGTGTGCCCGGGTGGGCGACCGGGTGTCGCGCGGTGAGCCTCTGGCCATCGTCCACGGCGCCTCGCCCGACGACCTGTTCGTTGGGGCCAGGGTCCTGGAAGACGCGGTCAAGGTCGCCGATCGGCTGACAGTCGATCCATTGCCCCTTGTCCTCGAGCGGGTCGTCAGCGGCTGACGGAGCGTGCCGCCGGCCCGTCCGGCGAGTTCAGGCCGGCAGAACCCGATAGAGAATCCGTTCCTCGTCGAGCGCGTTCGTAAGCTCGTCCGAGCGGCGTTCGGGAATGCGCAGGGCGATTCCGCACTTGGCGCCGCCGTCGGGGGGCGCGGGTACGACCTCCACGGGTATCGTCTGCTCCCGTGCGACGTCCTCGGCCCACATTGCGTGGTGAGTGGTCTCGAAGATGAAGATGCGGGCAGGGGAATCGTCGGTCATGGCACGGATCGGTTGCGGAGTCAGGGTTCGCGGTTCGGAATGACGGACTGATCGGGACGGTCGCACGGCTGCGTGGGTTCCGTGCCGGGAAGGTACAGCTCGTCGTAGGCGTCGTCCGGTGGGCACCACCGGGATGCCAGCAACCCCGTCCGGCTGTCGACCCTGCGAGTGATCAGCGCTGCGGGCACCGGCCACGGCTCGGGAGCGGGCAGGAGTGCGCCGGGCTCGGCGGCGAGGGCACTCTCTCTGTGCGGTAGCACGTCTCCGTAGTATACGCGCCTCATGAACTCGCCCCAGACAGGTGACGCGAGGCCGCCGCCGGTGGCGCGCGGGGCGATCGGGACGGGCTGGTCCATTCCGAACCAGACCGCGGCCGCCAGCGTCGGGGTAAAGCCGAGGAACCAGACGTTTCTGCCCTCGTTGGTCGTCCCGGTCTTGCCGGCGGCGGGCACGGCCGCGGGGAGTCCCGCCACCTGGTGGATTCCGATGTTGCCGGTTCCCCGCGCCACGACCTCTTCCAGCATGGACACTGCCAGCCGGGCCACGAGCGGATCCAGCACCCGGGTGCGCTCGGGCCTGGGTTCCCAGAGCACTTCGCCATCGGCGCTCTCGACCCTCAGGATCGGGAACGCACGAACCCTCTCTCCCAGCGTCGCGAACACCGAGTAGGCTTCCAGCATCTGGATGGGGATCACCTCGGCGGCACCGATGGCGCTCGACGGATACCGCTCGACCTCCGTTCGGATGCCCAGACGGCGGGCCATCTGGGCCACGCTTTCGAGCCCGACCTGTCTGCCGACCTTGATAGCGACCATGTTGATCGACTTGCTCATGGCCTCGCGCATGGTGATGGACCCGAGGAATTCCGGTTCGTAGTTGCTGGGCGCCCACGTCGTTCCGTCGACCTGGTCAAGGACGACCGGGCCGTCCGTGAAGACCTCCGAGGCCGGGATGCCGCTTTCCAGCGCCGCCGTGTAGACGAACGGCTTGAAGGACGACCCGGCCTGCCGTCTTGCCTGGATCGCGCGGTTGAACTTGGAATGCACGAAGTCCCGCCCACCGATCATCGCGCGGACATGACCCGTAGCAGGGTCGGCGGCGATGAACATTCCCTGTAGGTAGGGGATCTCCGGAACGTCCGCCCCGTCCGTCTTCTCGGAGAATTCCCGATAGGTCGTGTGGGCGAATCCGGGCCGCTGCTCAATCCGGTCCCAGCCGTTTTCCATTGCTGCCCGGGCCGCCGCCTGCATCTCGAGATCGAGAGTCGTGTAGATTCTCAGCCCCCCCGTGTAGAGCTTGCCTCCGAACCGGTCGGCGAGAATCCCCCGCACCCATTCCACGAAATACGGCGCCTGCACCTGCACGTTGCGGGCCCGCTCGGTGGGGAGGGGCTCGGCCTTCCAGAGCTCCGCCTCTTCCCCGGTGAGGTAGCCCTCGCGCGTCATCAGATCCAGAACGAGGTTGCGCCGTCGCAGCCCGGCGTCGTGGTTATTGAAGGGACTATAGACCTCCGGCAGGTTGGCGATCGCCGCCAGCAGAGCGGCCTCCGCCGGGTTCATGTCGATGGCGTTCTTGCCGAAGTAGTTTCGCGATGCAGTCTGAAGTCCATACCAGCCATGGGCATACCCGATCTGGTTCATGTATGCCTCGATGATCTGGTCCTTGGTATACGCCTCTTCCAACGCCAGCGCGACCTGCCACTCCTTGAGCTTGCGCAACACCCGCTTCTCGAAGCCGATGCGATCCGTGAACATGTGTCGCGCGAGCTGCTGCGTGATCGTGCTGCCGCCGGCACCGGACAGCGACAGGTTCCTTATCGCCTGCAGACCCGCCCGGGCTATTCCCCTCCAGTCGAGACCGCCGTGCGAGTAGAACCGACGATCCTCGATCGCGATGAACGCCTGGGGAACGTGCGCCGGAAGGCTGGCCAGCGACACCGGGGTGCGTCGCTGCAGGCCGATTTCGCTTATCAGCGTCGAATCGCGCGCGAAAACCTTGGATGTCTGCTGCGGCTCGTAGGTGTAGATCTGCGCGATCGAGGGACAATCGGCGCAAAGGTTCCGCCAACTGCCCGCGGCGAGTCCAAGACCGCCGGCGCCCAGAAACAGTCCCACGAGCCAGACGATCCGAGGGATGTCCCGAATCCTCTTCAAGACTCCACGAAGCACGCTTGTCACTCCTCCCGACCGTACGAATCTCCACCCCGGACACACCCGCGCATATTCCGGTTTCGCCCGTCGCCACTGCCGCCTTTGGCCAGTGTCGAGACCGGGCCCGCCCGCTCCAATCTATCACCATTTCGATCGTCGCGGATGGCCCCGCCGGGCGCCGTACCCTGTCCGTTGCCGACCGGTCCCTGACCGGCTCCCCAGGCCCCCGCGCGGGTTGACCGGGCGCCGACCGACGATGATGCTTTATCTGTGAAGGCATCCGCGGTTTGTCAGGCAATTGGAGCGGTCACTGGTAAAGCACAGCGAAGTGTCCGTTCGTTCCGCGTTTGGCGACTACCGCGTGTGCGTGGGTGCGGGAGTGCGCCGGCTTCTTGATTCGGCGGTGGCCGAGGCGGCGCCATCGGGTCGATGCGCCCTGATCACCGACCACAATGTGAAGGGACTTTGGGGCCGCAAGGTGCAGGCACGCCTGGCGTCGGCCGGAATGGACGTTGTGGCTGTCTCCTTTCCGGCCGGAGAAGCCCACAAGACCCGGGAAACGTGGGTGGATCTCACCGATTCGCTCCTTGAGGCCCGCCTGGGACGGGACAGTTGCATCGTGTCGCTCGGAGGCGGAGTGGTCGGCGATGTCGCGGGCTTCATTGCCGCCACGTATCTGCGCGGGATCCCCTTCATCCAGGTTCCGACCACTACCCTGGCAATGATCGACGCCTCCGTCGGGGGAAAGACCGGCGTCGACCACCCGCTGGGCAAGAACCTCGTCGGGGCGTTCCACGCGCCCGAAATGGTTCTGGCGGATCCCGGATTCCTTGCTACGCTCGGGCGTGGCGCCAGGGCGGAGGGATATGCGGAGGCGGTCAAGCACGGCGTCATCGTGGACGCGGACTACGGACAATGGCTTGCGAGCCGCGCCGCGTCGCTGCTGGATGGCCGCGGCGAAGATGTGGAGCGCGCGGTGGTCCGTTCGGTCGAGATCAAGGCCGGGGTCGTTTCGGCCGACGAATTCGAGGCCGGCCGCCGCCAGATCCTCAACTTCGGCCATACCGTGGGCCACGCGCTCGAGGCCGACTCGGGCTACCGGCTGTCACATGGCCACGCTGTGGCCGTAGGGATGGTGGCGGAAGCACGAGTCGGAGAGGAGCTGTCCGTCACGGCCGGGGGCACGGCCGATCGCATCCGGCGTCTGGTGCGCGCCTTCGGGCTGCCCGACACCCACGACGGTCTGAAGCGGCCGCAGCGGCTCGCCGAACTGATGATGAGCGACAAGAAGACGCGGTCGGGAGTCGTGCACCTGGTCCGGTTGGAGGAAGTGGGACGCGCGGGAAGAGGGAGCGAGGTCACCATCCCGGTTGCAGTCGATGAGCTTGTGACGATGATGGAGAAGTGGCGGTGAGCCGCAGGTCCGCCTCCGGCGTGCGGCATTTGACCGGGCCGCCGCGAGTGGCGAGCGTTGACGATCGGCGCTGTCCTGATGCTGGTGAAGAGAGGGTTCACAATCTTGCCTGAAGGATTACCGCACCTCTCGGTCTCTTCGGTCCTGGCCCGGCGTGCAGCTGAAGCCCCGGGGTCGCCGTTCCTCCATTTCGGTGAGGCAACGTGGTCGTACGGCGAGGTCGAGGCACAGGCGCTGTCTCTTGCCGCTTCGTTGCAGAATCTGGGTATCGGCAGGGGCGACCCGGTGGCTCTGGTGCTTCCGGCGTGGCCCGAATTCGCGGTTGCGGTGTTTGCCGCAGCAAAGCTGGGGGCTCGAGTCGTGCCGCTGGATCCCGGGCTTACGTTGCCGGATCTCCGTTACATGCTGCGGCATTCGGGCGCGGTTTGTGCCGTCTCGGCGGAGGATGCATACGGGATCGACTACCTCCAACTCTTCGCGGACCTGCTCAACGAGCTGCCGCGACTGCGCCATGTGGTCACCGTGGGTGAGGAGGACCTTTGGTACGACGACCGGATCTTCCAGTGGGAAGACCTTGTGTCGCCGGGGCGGGGACGTGACTTCGCGGCCCGGGAGGTCGACCCGCGGACGCCCTTTGCGACCGTGTACACGTTCGGAACGACGGGCAAGCCGAAGGGGGTGGAACTGTCGCACGGCAACCTGCTCTACGCAGCGGCCGGCACAACCGCCGCAACGGGGATGAGCGCGAGTGACGTAGTGGCCGGAGTCGGTGCCTTGCATCACGCCTTCGGTCTCGGTCCCGGGCTCCTGGGCACGGCCCTCGAGGGAGCCAGTCTGACTCTGCAGGATGACCCCGATCCGGCCGAGACGTTCGCATTGGCGAAGCGCCATGGTGCGACGGTGCTCAGCGCGGTTCCCACTCTCTTCGCCGCCGCGCTTGGGGACATCGACGATCCCTCGCCGGCCCCCGACTCCCTCAGGCTGTGCGTCGCGGCCGGTGCACCGGTTCGCGAGTCGTTTGCCCGCCGCGTGGAGGAGTTCTTCGGCGTGCCCTTGATCATCGCGTATTCGCTGACCGAAGCGGCATCCACCCTCGCTATCGGGCGCCACCAGGAAGCACCCGCGACGCGGTGGTTCACGGTGGGGCGTCCCCTGGAGGGCACGGTCGTACGAGTGACCGAGGACGACGGCACGCCGCTCCCCGGCGAAAGTGTGGGGGAAATCCGGGTACGGGGACCGGGCGTGATGTGCGGGTACCACCGCCAGCCGCAAGAGACGGCCGCGTCGTTTGACGAGAACGGATTCCTGAAGACGGGCGACCTGGGAATGCTGGACGATGAGGGGTGCCTCCACCTGATCGGACGCAGGGAAGACGTGATGATCCGCGGCGGATTCAATGTGTATCCAAGGGAACTGGAGGATCGGCTGCTGGCCCATCCCGCCATTGCACGAGCAGTGGTCGTCGGTGTATCGGACGAAATCCTGGGGGAGGCGATCTGCGCGTGTGTGATCCGCGTCGAAGGCGGTGTGGTTTCGGAAAAGGGGGTGAGGGAGTGGTGCGCGGCGACGCTCTCGGCGTACAAGGTGCCCGACTCTGTTAGTTTCATGGACGACTTTCCGCGTACCGCCTCCGGCAGCGTTTGGCGGCAGGAGTTGGCTCGGCGAGTGTCATCCGCACCGACCGGCCAGCCGAAGGCGATCGCGAAACCACGCTTGACGACAGACTGAGGATGCGGAATCCGTACATGAAAGCCCCCCATGCCGACCCGGGGCAGCCGGTTGCCCGGGAGGCTCCCAATGCTGCGCTGCTCATCGACTTCGACAACGTCACGATGGGCATGCGCAGCGATCTGGCCAAGGAACTGAAGAACCTCCTGGACTCGGACATCATCAAGGGGAAGGTGACGGTCCAGCGAGCCTATGCCGACTGGCGCCGGTATCCCCAGTACATCGTGCCTCTTTCGGAAGCCTCGATCGACCTCATCTTCGCGCCCGCCTACGGCAGCTCGAAGAAGAACGCGACCGACATCCGGATGGCGATCGACGGCATCGAACTTGTCTTCATCCGGCCCGAGATCGGCACCTTCATCCTGCTGACGGGCGATTCGGACTTTTCCAGCCTGGTCCTCAAGCTGAAGGAGTACGGGAAGTACGTGATCGGGATCGGGATCCAGGAGTCCAGTTCGGACATCCTCGTTCAGAACTGCGACGAGTACTACTCATATACGGCGCTGACGGGCCTCAGCCGCACTTCCGAGCACACGACGGGCGCACCCGATGCCTGGCAGTGCGTGGAAGAAGCGGTCGCGCAGATGGTCTCTCGCGGTGACGTGATGCGCTCCGACCGCCTGAAGCAGGTCATCATGGAGGTGTCGCCCTCGTTCGACGAACGAAACCTGGGATTCAAGAAGTTCTCCAAATTCCTCATGGAGGCGGCTAACAGAGGTCTGCTGAACATTGAGCGAGGGGAGAATGGCCAGTACCACATCGCCCCTGCCGGAAATGCCTCGGCGGCGAAGGGAACGGTCGAAAAGCCGAGGGGCACGGCCGGAAACGGGGAAGAGCGCCGCAAGCGAGCGAGGCGGTCGCCTCAGGCGCGCCGGCCGGCCGGCCGGGGAGGTCGGGGTGCCGAATCGCGCGGAGGGGGTCCCCCCGCCCAGGCGGTGCGGGAGCCTGCCGCGCCGCAGCCGGGCCGCCCCGTAAAGGACCCGGCCCCCGCGCTGGATCTTCTGAAGCGAGCCGTGGTGGATGTCGGCGGCAAGCAAAAGGGTCGTGTCCGCGACTCCGACGTCAAGCGCCGGATGTTGGCAATCGACAGGAACTTCTCCGAGTCGGCGCATGGATTCGGCAAATTCAGCAAGTTCCTGGGCTTCGCCGAGAAACAGGGCGCTGTCAGGCTTGAGCGCGCCAAGGACGGCAGCTTCGCCATCGTGTTGGTGGAGCCTCGGCGGAAGTCGGCCGCCATGCCCTTCGATCCGAGGGCTTTGGGGCTTCCGGTGACCGAGGGATCCATCAAGAGCTATCTCGCCAACCGGTACAAGGGCGTGGGGGTCAAGACGGCCGAGCGGCTCGTCGACGCTTTCGGCGCCGAGGTCTTTGCCGTTCTGCACCGCCATCCGGACCGCATAGGGAAGGCGGTTGGTGCTCGCGCCAGCAGCGTCAGGGCCGCCTGGGAGGAGGACTACAAGCGGAAAAGCGCCGCTTTGGCACGGTCGAGGGCGGCAGACGCGTCCAAACAGTCGGAGAACACCTCCCCAGCGTCCGGCCGGAACCCCGGCAAGGCGACGGGAGCGGCGGCCGCAGAGGCTTCCACGGCCCGGTCGTCCGCCTCAGCCTCGTCCGGGTCGTCCGGAGGCGCGGCGCGGGGATCGCAGGACGCGCCGCCGTCCGGCGGTTCGGATCCGGCAGGGGCGATCGTCGATAGCGAGAAAGCCGCTTCCGGCGACGCCAAGCCGGCGCGGTCGGGTCTAATGGGGTTGTTCCGTCGCGGGCGCCGTACCCGTGAAGGCGCGGGCCACCAGCGCTGACAGTCGGCGGGTCGTGCCCCGCCACTGGGGGTACCTTGCCGGCGACACCGTCGCGGCGGCTCGACGGCTGCTCGGCTGTACGCTGGTCTCGACGATGGACGGCGTGGAGACCAGCGGCGTGATCGTGGAGACCGAGGCCTATCTCGGACTGAGCGATCCGGCCTCGCACGCGCATGCCTCCAAGGGGCGCACGCCGCGAAACGACGCCATGTTCGCAGGCCTCGGCACGCTGTATGTATACGTCTCCTACGGGATACATCACTGCCTGAACGTGGTGACCGGCGAAACGGGTGATCCGGTCGCGGTTCTCGTGCGGGCCCTCGAGCCCTCCACGGGCCTGGACGCCATGGCCGAGCGGCGCGGACGGGCCGGCGATCTGTGCAACGGGCCGGGGCGGCTCGCCCAGGCGCTTGGGATCACGCTGCGGCACAACTACCACGACCTTGCCCGGCCACCCGTCCAGCTCGTGAAGGGCGCACCCGTGTCGGACGCCGATGTCGGCAGCTCGGGCCGTATCGGGGTATCCCGCGCCGAGGATTGGCCCCTCCGGTTCTTTGTCCGGGGGCATCCGGCGGTGAAGGCGCCGAGATGGTAGTTTAATGGCGTGACCGACTCCACGTGGACTTCCTGCTTCCTGCGGCTCCGGCGATCGGGTCCGACGTGATTGTGCTCCGACGATCGCCATCCGCGGAGTGACCGACATGAACGATCCCACCTGGGTTTCCGTGTTGCCGCCCCTGCTTGCGATCGGTCTGGCGATCTGGACCCGTCAGGTATACCTGTCGCTCGCGGGAGGACTCTGGCTCGCGTGGTCCATCCTTGCGGGCTGGGATTTCGGTGCGGGCCTGATGGATACCGTGGAATCCACCGTCGGCGTGTTGGGGGATCCCGGAAACGCGCAGGTCATCATGTTCACGCTTGTGATGGGCGCCCTGATTTCGACGGTCGGATCGTCGGGTGGCGTTGCGGGCTTCGTGGGCTGGCTGGAACACAAACGCTGGGTTACCAGCGGCCGCAGGGCGCAGTTGCTGGCCTGGGTGATCGGCGTGGTCATCTTTATCGAGTCGAACATTACAGTGCTCGTTGCTGGATCCGTGTCCCGGCCACTCTTCGACCGCTATCGCCATTCCCGCGAGAAGCTGGCCTACCTGATCGATTCCACCAGCGCACCGATCTGCATCCTCATACCGTTGAACGCGTGGGGCGCGACCAACCTGCGCCTGCTCGCCGAATCGGGTGTCCCCCAGACCGAAGCCCTGTCCGTGTTCCTGCGGTCGATCCTGTTCAACTTCTACTCGTTTGCGGCCGTGGCCCTCGCACTGGCGGTGGTGCTCTTCCGAATGGACTGGGGTCCGATGAAGCGTGCGGAAGCCCGCGCGGGGAAGGGCGAAGTCCTCTGGCCCGGAGCCACCCCGATGATGGACGAGGAGGTGCTCGGGCAGAACGTCGAACCGCCGATCGCGCCCCGCGCCCTCAACATGGTCGTGCCGGTTGTGGTGCTGGTCGCAATGATGCCGGTCGGCCTGTGGGTGACCGGAGACGGCAATCTCGCGGCCGGAAACGGTTCGACGTCGGTCCTGTGGGCTTCTCTGGCCGCCCTGGCGGTGGCGTGGATCCTGTTGTTGTTGCAAAGGGCGTATACCCTGGACGAACTGACCCGGATCGCGCTGCGCGGCGCCGGCGGCCTGATACCGCTTGCGGTAATCCTCCTCCTGGCGCTGGCGCTGGGCAGCGTGACGAGAGTACTGGGTACCGGTGACTACGTTGCCTCGGTGGCCCAGGGGGTTCTGTCACCCGGGGTCTTTCTCCCCCTTGTCTTCCTGGTCGCGTCCGCGATCGCGTTTTCGATCGGGTCGAGTTGGGGGACGTTCGCGATCATGATCCCGATCATCGTCCCGGCTGCCGCCGGTCTCGGCCTGGACCTGGCTCCGTTCCTGGCGGCGGCCCTCTCCGGGGGGATCTTCGGCGATCACTGTTCGCCGATCAGCGACACCACGATCATCTCGTCAATGGCCGCGGCGACGGACCATGTCGACCACGTGCGTACCCAGCTGCCCTATGCGCTCGCCGGCGGGGCCGCTGCCACGGTGTGCTTTGCGCTCGTGGGGACGTCCCTCCAGTGACACACGGCAGCGAGGAAGCGTGAACATCACGGTATGCGTCAAGCGGGTTCCCGATACCGAAACCCGCATCCGGATCGCCGACGACGGGAAGGACATCTCGCGGGACGGCGTGAAATACGTGCTCAGTCCCTACGATGAATTCGCGGTCGAGGCCGCACTCCAGCTGGTCGAGCAGGCGGGTGCCGGGGAAGTCACATTGCTCAGCTACGGTGACGAGGCGGTCAGCGAGTCGCTCCGCGCCGGCCTCGCGCTGGGGGCCCACCGGGCGGTGCTCCTGAGGGGCCATCCGTCGATGGACGGGTGGGCGACCGCGCGGGTGCTCGCCTCCGAATTGAAGGATGGCGACGCGGGGCTGGTACTCTTCGGGATCAAGGCGGTGGACGACGATCAGCAGCAGGTGGGTCCCATGGTCGCGGAACTGCTGAAGCGGCCCTGTGCGACCTCGGTCACGGCGGTCGACATTGCCGACGGGGTGGCGACCTGTCGCAGGGCGGTGGAGGGGGGACAGGAGGTCGTGGAGATGGACCTCCCGGCCGTGGCGACGATCACCAAGGGCAGGTACGAACCGCGCTATGCGTCTCTGCGCGGGATCATGATGGCGAAGCGGAAGCCGCTGACTGAGAAGGCGGCTCCGGACGTGGAGCCGGGCCTTGCGGTCCAGGAGCTGCGCTATCCGTCCGAGCGGCCTGAAGGGCGGATCGTGGGTGAGGGACCCGAGGCGGTCCCCGAACTGGTGCGACTTCTGCGCGAGGAGGCGAAGGTCCTCTGATGGCGGACGTGCTTGCGGTAGCCGAAACGAAATCTGACGCGCTGGCGGGGGTGTCGCGGGAAGTGGTTGCGGCCGCCCGCAAAATGGCCGACGAACTGGGCTGCGGGGTTGAGGTGGCCGTCACGGGTGCGCGCGGCGACGAGCTCGCGTCCTCCGGCGCCGATCGGATCGTGCGGCTGGTCGATGGCGATCTGCGGCCCGGCCAGGTCGACGCCTGGGCCGCCGCGCTGGCGAGCCGGATCCGCGCGGGAGACTATGCGGCGGTGATCATCGCGGCCACCGGGTCGGGCAAGGACCTTGCGCCCCGGGTCGCCGCGAAGCTGGGAACGTCGCTGCTCACGGACGTCACGGACGTTGCGGCCGACGCGGGCGGCATCCTGGTCACGCGCCCCGTCTTCGCCGGCAAGGCGCTTGCCCAGGTACGGCCACTCTCCACGCCGGCACTGCTTTCGATCCGGCCCAACGTCTTCCCCGCGGCCGAGTCTCCGCGCGACGCGACGCTGGAGACGGTCGCCGCGGACACGTCGGATCGGCCTTCCGGCTACCGGGTTGTCGGCTTCGAGGCGTCCCGCGGCGCATCCGTGGATGTCAGCGAAGCCACGGTCGTCGTCTCGGGGGGACGTGGCCTCAAGGGTCCGGAAAACTGGCATCTGGTCGAAGGCCTGAGGGACGCGCTCGGCGAATCCGCCGCGCTGGGTGCTTCGCGCGCAGTAGTCGATGCCGGATGGCGGCCGCACTCCGAACAGGTGGGCCAGACGGGGAAGACCGTCACTCCCAAACTCTACTTCGCGGTCGCGATCTCGGGCGCGATTCAGCACCTCGCCGGGATGCGCACCTCGGGAGTGATCGTGGCCGTGAACCGCGATGCCGACGCGCCGATCTTCGGCGTCGCCGACTACGGAATCGTAGGTGACGCCTTCGAGGTCGTCCCGACGTTGGCGGCGGCAATTCGCAAGCTGCGCGAAGGGTAGCCGCGGGAAGCCGGCTGTCCGCCGACCAAGCCCGTCCACTGGCTCGCGGAAGCGTCGGGCGGTGCCGCGTCCGGGACACCGCACCGGTCCTGCGTTGCGTTCAGCTTCCGGGGGGCCGGCCGAGCATCGCCACCGGATCCACCTCGCGGCCCCATCGCCAGATCTCCAGGTGGAGGTGCGGGCCGGCCGCGTTCCCGGATTGCCCCGTCAAGCCGATCACCGTCGCCTTGGACACCTCCTGCCCCGCCTCGACCAGGATTTCGGAGAGGTGGCCGTACACCGTGATCACCTCATCCCTGTGGTCCAGCCAGATCACTCGACCATAGCCGCTCATGGTGCCCGCAAAGCGGACCCGGCCGGACAGGACCGGCCGAACCGGAGTCCCGTGTGCGGCCGCGATGTCCACACCGCGGTGAAGGTCGCCCACGACGCCCTCCATCCGCACCCCGTACGGGGACCGCAGGGCACCCTGGACCGGCCACTGGGGCGTCTGACACGACATCGACACGAGGGCCATGAGTGCGGCCAGGGTGCGTTTCATCGGGCACCGGGGAGCAGCATCACCGCAACGGGGTCGTTCTTCCGGATCCGTGCCACGCCCTCGGGCACGATGGCCAGCCCCTCGGCGTCCCGGAGGGAACGGACGAGCCCGCTCCCCTGGGGTCCCGTCAGCGCGCAACGTGCCCACCGGGACCGCCCGCCACGTGCGGGACCGTGCAGGGTCACGCGGTAGAACTGGGTCAGCTGCTCCGGAGAGGCGAGCGCCGCCTCCGTGCGCACGGCCACCGCCGTCCCGCGCGGGCGGGGCGACCCCAGGCAAGCCCGCACGTAGGGGACGACGAAGACATGAAAGGTCACGAATGCCGATGCCGGATTCCCGGGAAGTCCGAAGACCGGCAGATCGCGGCCCTCGCGCCGCAGGTGCCCGAACGAGATGGGGCTGCCCGGCCGCACCCGGGCCCGCCAGAAGCCGAGGCGGAACGGCATGTCCAGCAGGATGCGCTTCAGCAGGTCCCTCTCTCCCATCGACGCGCCCCCGGTCGTTACCAGCACGTCGACATCCGGCACGGAAGCCAAACGGTCGCGCAGCGACTCGGGATCGTCGTCGGCCACGCCCAGATCGACGGGAACGCCGCCGGCCTCGCGCACGCCTGCGGCGATCATCGCCCGGTTCGTGTCGGGCACCGCCCGGCCTGCGATCACGCGGTCGAACCGGTCCGGGCCCACCAGCTCGTCTCCGCTGGAGAGCACTCCGACCCGGGGCCGCCGGTATACGGTCACCGGGTCGTGCCCGCTGGCAAGGATCACCGCCACCGAGCCCGAATGCACGATCGTCCCGGCCCCGACGGTCTCTTCGCCGACGGTCATGTCGTTGCCCGCGCCGCGCACGTGCTTGCCCAGGTCATCGGTGTGGCGGATGACCACCCATCCCGGGGACTCCTCGCCGTCGGTGTGCTCGACCCGGATCACCGTGTCGAAGCCCAGGGGAACGGCTCCACCCGTCATGATCCGCACCACGGCCCCGCGCGGGACGTCTTCCAGGGGCACGGAGCCGGGGTAGGACGCCCCCGCCACGGGCATGGTGATCGGTGTGGGTGCGGCGGTCAGGTCCTCGCTACGCGCGGCGAAGCCGTCCATCGCACTGTTGGGCCAGGCGGGAAGATGCGCACGGGCCCGGATGGGCTCGGCCAGGGATCGCCCGAAGGCGTTCCACGTCCGCACCTGCGCCGTCGGCATCGGCGACGCTTCGTTCAGGACGTGTGAAAGCGCGTCCTCGTATGACAGCCAATCGGCCGGAAGGCTCTCGAACTCACCCATTCGGCGGTCGGTCAGAAGCGCAGCGCCAGGCTGACCGACACACCGTATCCGCTGGCCCATTCGCTCTGCTCGATGGAGCCCAGATCCTTGGTGCCGTCGTCAAAGCCGGAGGGAGTTGTCAGCTGCCACAGCTTGAGGCTGCCGTCGGCCCGAAGCATGAGCCTGGACGAGATCGCAAGCTTGATTCCGGTGCCGGCGCTGGCCGTGAACGCGGTGCCGAAGTCGAAGACGTCCTCCGGGAGCAGGACCTCCTCCAGCCCGCTCAGGCTCGCGGCGTCGTAGGCGATGCCGCCGCCCACGAACAGGTGTGGGCTGATCCTGTTCCAGGTGCGGCGCCCGGTCAGGCTGAAGCCCAGGCGCGCGTCCAGCATGAACAGGTGCACGTCCGTCTCTCCGATCGAGCGGTCTCCTTCGGCTCTGCGTGGATCGATCACGTCCCGGGCGGTCGGCAGATAAGTGAGCATTCCCTCGATAAACAGCGGACCGCTGGCTTCGACCACGTACCGGCCACCGAGGAACGACGCCGATTTGGGCCCCAGATCGAGCGATCCCTGGGCAAGGTAGAGGGTGCCCCAAAGTGCGGACGCTTCCTGGCCGTGCTCGATGTAGCGGTAGGAAGACGGAATGGACTGGCCCTGGACCGGATTGCCGGCGAAGAGGACAACAAGTGTGAAAAGCGTGCCAGCACGCGAGATACCGGATGCGGTCATCGATTCGGTTCTTTATCGTGGTTTACGCGAAACTGCAGTGAATGTAATCTGATTCATCAACGTGGACCGACCGCCGCCTGCCGGAGTGAATCCTGGCGGGTGCGGTTTCGTATGGAAGAGGTGTTCCGTGGGCGCAGAATGGTTGCCCGTACCCGTCCCCGCGAAGGGATCATGGACCTGATGCGGTGTTCGACCTGTGGCGAGACCCTGAGCGCTGGCGAGGCCCGGTGCCCGACCTGCGGCGCCGCGGTCGCGTCCAGGGTCCCCGTGTCGCAACGGCACGTCCGCCAGTGTCCAAGGTGTGCATACCGCGGCGACGGCATCTCGTACTTCCGGAAGGCCAGTCACGTGGGATTGCTGGTCGGCCTCAGCGTGTTCACCTACGGCGTGGGCGGCGTGGTCTACTACGCCCTACGCCGCCGTCGCCGCGTCTGTCCCAACTGTGGGCTGGGCTGGGAACACAGCCGGGAGCCGGGCGAAGGACTCGCTACGGAGGGGCTCGCGCCCGTCAGAGCCCGGTCCACGTCGGCGGCGCCCGTACCGGAGGCGCCGTTGCCGCCCAGCGGAATCGGCAGGCGCATATTCGGGGGAACGCTGGCCGTGCTCGCAACCATCATGATCACGGCGGGCATTTCCACGAGCGTCTTTGAGCCCGTCGTCATCGGCTCCCTGTTCGGCATGACGGGCTCGGGGCTCTTCCTGTGGGGCTGGAAGGCGCTTCAGCAACGGCGCGAATCGGTGCTGAACGCCCTCAACCGCAAGGTCCTGATGCTGGCCACCCGGCGTGGGGGGGTGCTCACCGTCACCGACGTGGCGGCGGACCTGGACCTCACCATTCCCGCCGCGGAGAAAATCCTGGTGGCGATGGATGACGGCTTCCGGGTGCGCTCCGAGATTACCGATGAAGGGGTGTTGTACTACGAGTTTCCCGAGGTGAGGCACAGGAACAGGCTGGGATCCGGCGACGCCGATTAGCGCCCTCGGGGTCGGCGCGGGAGTGCTCCACGGATTGCCGGTGCCCGCGTTATATTGGTCCGGGCTTCTCCAACACGTTCAGCGAGGTATTGCGTGCGACAGTTCGTTGACGACAGCGGCGACACCTGGGTGGGGTTCGTTGCCCGCGCGGAAGGCGGGGACTACAAGGGGGCCTTCTACCTCGCGATGGAACGGGCCGGCGACCAGGGTGGCGATCCCGTGGCCTTGACCGACGTTCGCTGGAACTCGACCCGAACGGCGGAGCGAACGCTGGCGACGATGTCGGGTGTGGAGCTGCGGCGGCGGCTGCGCTCGGCCTTGGGCCGGGCGGGGATGCCTGCCTCTGCCTTGTAACAGGTGGGTTCAGGCGCAATCGGCGCAGTAGCCCGTCAACTCCAGCCGGTATCCCGTCACGTGAAAATCGGCACAGGCTCCCGGCCCGGCCACCAGATCACGTGGAAGGCTCCCGGGAACGTCCCGCACCGTGCCGCATTGCGTGCATCTTGCGTGGTGGTGGGGGTCCGTTCGTCCGTCGTATCGGGCTGAGCCGTCAGAGTAGGTCAGCTTCAGCGCCATTCCGCATCCGACGAGGGTTTCCAGGTTCTTGTAGACGGTTGCGAGCGAAATCGCGGGGATCAGCTCGCGAACGCCGTTGAACACGTCTTCGGCCGTCGGATGCGTGTCGGTGCCCGAGAGAAACCCGTAGACGGCTCCTCTCTGTTCCGTGAACCGGTGCCCGTGCGCCTCCAGGGTCTCCCTGAGGCGATCAGCGGACACGGATGAACTGACCTGGGGCACGTTCCTGCCTCCTCGATGGAACCGGCGCGAGGGCTCTCACTAGCATGTGCGGCCCGTGGCACGGTGTCAACGGTTGCCGGTTCGCGAATCGGCTTCCATACTCGGACGCCGGGCGTTCGGGATGCGTGTGCCGCCGCGCCGCGCGTCCGGCCAGCCGACCGGTTGCAACCCTTCCGGTCCGACGACAACCCGTTCAGGAGACCCGCGCATGAAACAGGATCGTGCCGCTCTCGACGCGCTGCTCACCGAAAAGCGGCTCTTCGCGCCGCCTGAGGACTTTGCAGCGGCGGCTGTGGTGTCCGATGACTCCATCTACGACGAGGCGGAGGCTTTCGAGGACTTCTGGGCCGACTGGGCCGAGGAACTCGACTGGTTCCGGAAATGGGACAGGGTCCTCGAGTGGAATCCGCCGCACGCGCGCTGGTTTGCCGGTGGAAAGCTCAACGTCTGCCACAATTGCGTCGACCGTCACCTCGACGGCCCCCGGCGCGACAAGCCCGCACTGGTCTGGGAGGGCGAGCCGGGGGACAGAAGGACCTTCACCTACGCGGAGCTGGCCACCGAGGTGCGGCGTTTCGCCAACGTGCTCAGGGGATTGGGGGTGAAGAAAGGCGACCGCGTCGCAATCTATCTCCCCATGATCCCGGAGGCCGCCTTCGCCATGCTTGCGTGCGCGAGGATCGGGGCGGCCCACTCGGTGGTCTTCGGCGGATTCAGCCCGGACTCGCTCGCGGACCGGATCAACGATGCCGAGGCCAGGGTGCTCGTTACCGCGGACGGCGGATACCGGCGCGGCTCCGTCGTGCCACTGAAGGACAATGCGGACAGGGCAGTGGCGCGTTGCGCCTGCATCGAGCACGTGTTGGTCGTCGCTCGCGGCGGGACGGACATCCGCCTTCGCGCCGCCATGACGCCGGGCCGCGATCACTGGTATCACGATCTCGCCGCCGGCGTCGACGCGGCCTGTGAACCCGAGGTCATGGACGCCGAAGACCTCCTCTTCATCCTCTACACGTCGGGCACCACGGGGAAGCCCAAGGGCGTCGTTCACACGACCGGCGGATACCTCACCCAGGTGCACGCGACGACGCGGACCGTGTTCGACCTCAGGGAAGACGACATCTACTGGTGCACGGCCGATGTCGGCTGGGTGACGGGGCACAGCTACATCGTTTACGGGCCGCTGGCCGCCGGAGCCACCGTGGTCATGTATGAAGGCGCTCCCGACTGGCCCGACAAGAGCAGGTTCTGGAAGATGTGCGAATCGTACGGCGTCACCGTCTTCTACACGGCACCCACGGCGATCCGGGCGTTCATGCAGTGGGGAGAAACGTGGCCCGCGAGACACGATCTCCAACGCCTGCGCCTCCTCGGTACGGTCGGAGAACCGATCAATCCGGAGGCCTGGATGTGGTACCACCGGGTGATCGGCGGCGAGCGCTGTCCAATCGTCGATACGTGGTGGCAGACGGAGACCGGCGGGATCATGATCACCCCGCTTCCCGGTGTCACGCACACCCGTCCCGGAAGCGCATGCCGTCCCTTTCCGGGCATTCAGGCCACGCTGCTGAACGACGAGGGGGAACAGGTCGATGCGGGATACCTGGCCGTCACGCGGCCATGGCCGTCGATGCTCAGGACGATCTGGGGCGACGACGAACGCTACCGCGAGACCTACTGGTCCAAGTGGGACGGCGTGTATTTCCCGGGAGACGGCGCCAAGGTGGACGAGGACGGCTATCTGTGGATCCTCGGGAGGGTCGACGACGTCCTGAACGTTGCGGGACACCGGATCGGCACCATGGAGGTCGAGAGCGCGCTGGTCGAACATCCCGCGGTCGCGGAGGCCGCGGTGGTGGGCAAGGAGCACGCGGTGAAGGGTCAGGCGATCGCCGCATTCGTCACCCTCATGCAGGAGTTCGAGGCGGGCGATGCCCTGGCGGTGGAGTTGCGGGCGCACGTGGCGGCGGCCATCGGACCGATTGCGCGGCCGGAGGACATCCTGTTCGCCGCCGACCTCCCCAAGACGCGGTCCGGCAAGATCATGCGGAGGCTCCTCGGCGACATTGCGGCCGGCCGGGCGCTGGGCGACACGACGACCCTGGCGGACCCCGCGGTGGTGCAGGGTCTGAAGAAGCGTTACGAGGCGAAGGAGGCGTAGCGAAACCGGCGTGTCCGGGCGCTTGCGCGGCTACCCCTCGCCAAGCGGGTCCGGCGTGGGCGGACGGCGCTTTCGCTTCGGCTTGCGCGTCACCGGTTTGGCGGGTATTCCCACGTGGACCGTGTCGGGTTCGGTGTCCCTGGTGACGAGCGCGTGTGCGCCAACCATCGAGTTGGGCGCCAGGTTCGTGCCGGCGAGCACCGTGGCGTGATAGGCGATGCGCACGCCGTCGCCGATCACGGTGCGCGGGGTGCGCACGTCGCGCGGCTCGCAGATGTGATGACTGTGCGAGTACACGTTCGCGTAGTCCGAGATGGACACCCGGCTCCCGATCCGGATCCCGCCCCGATCGTCGAGGAGGACGTGCCGGTGCACGACGACATCGTCCCCGACCTCGATCCCGTAGCCGAACGAGAGTTTCACGAAGTGGAAGGCCTTGAAGTTCTTCCCGCACCGGGCGAAGATGCGCTTGGCGAGCATGCGGCGGAACTTCACGCCCAGGTGCACGTTTTCTCCCAGCAGGCTCTTGTCGAACATCTCCCAGAGCCAGATCAGCGGCTTCACGCGATCGTACCGGCCGAGATCGGTGTCGACATAGTACTCAGGCTCCAGCGTGACGTTGCGCGGGTCCATCTGATCGCGGAGAATCGGGCTGGCGGCCTCGATGCCACCGGGGAAGTAGATCTCCTCCAGCACCCTCCGGCAGAATTCGTACCGGTCGGTGCCGGGATCGGAGAGTTCTTCCTCCAGCGATTCGAGCCAGCGGTCATACCGCGCCTCGCATTCCTCGCCGAGGGGAACGCCGCGCAGCGGGAGGAATCGATATTCGGTCGTGTCTGACATGTCGAAGGCGTTCGTGGGCCGTCGGGAAGCCGTGGAGCCGCCGAATGACGCCCGGGGCCACGGGATGTGCCCGAAAATAACCCCGGCTTGCGTTAATGATCCGTCATCGGCTTCTTAGAAATATGCATGATGTCCTCAGAGCCCGCGTCGTACGGAAGATCGAGAGCCTCCCCGAGGTGCAGGTCTACCAGGTGTTGGACTACATCGAATTCCTCGAGTCCCGGTACGCCTCCGCCGAAGCGGAGAGCGGGCCGAGCGGGCTTCAGCGGTTCGCGGAGGGCATTGAGGACCGACTCCGCAATTCCTCCTTCAATCCCTCGAACCTGCGCGAGGCGTTCCAGGTGGTCGCCGCCGCCGACCGTGCCCTCGGCGGCGTTGCAAGGGCGGGTCGCCAGCTCATGGAGGAGCTTGCGGGCGGCACGGCGGACGCGGAGGACTCGGAGCCAGCCTCCGCAGCGGCCAGGGACCCGGATTCCGGGCGAACCGGCGAGTCAACGGACCGGGAGGGCTCGCAGCGGGCCGCCGCGACAGCGGACGACTCGGGTCCCGGACGTGGTCCGGATGCGCCGCACGACCGTTGACTAGCGGTTTGGCTGGCCCCTAGCTTTGCTGATGGACAGCGGAAGCGAGCGCACGGCCCCGTCGCGCGGCACGGTGATCAAGGAAGCCCTCACGTTCGACGATGTCCTGCTGGTGCCCGGTCATTCCCGGGTCCACCCGAAGGACACAGACGTCTCGACCCGCCTCACCACGCGCATTTCCCTGCAGGTCCCGCTGATATCGGCCGCGATGGACACCGTCACCGAAGCGCGCATGGCAATCGCCGTCGCGCGCGAAGGGGGCGTCGGAGTCATCCACAGGAACATGCCCATCGAGCGGCAGGCCCGCGAGGTGGATCGCGTGAAGCGCTCCGAAAGCGGCATGATCCTGAACCCCATCACCCTGGGTCCCGGCGCATCGCTGCGCGACGCGCATCGGCTCATGGCGCGCTTCTCGATCAGTGGGGTTCCGATCGTCGAGTCCGACGGCCGCCTGGTGGGAATCATCACCAATCGGGACCTGCAGTTCGAGACCGACCTGGACCGCCCGGTTGCGGCTCTGATGACGTCGGAGGGCCTGGTGACCGCCCCCGTGGGGACGGACCTGGACAGGGCCCAGGAGATCCTGCACCGCCACCGCATCGAGAAGCTGCCCGTGGTGAACAGGGAAGGGGAGCTGAAAGGGCTGATCACGGTCAAGGACATCTTCAAGCGCCGCCAGTTCCCGGACGCATGCAAGGACGAGCACGGCCGGCTGCGCGTCGGGGCGGCCATCGGGGCGGGTGCACCGGACATGGAGCGCGCGCGGGCGCTGGTGGAGTCCGGGGTGGACTTCCTGGTGATCGACACCGCGCACGGCCACTCGGAGGGTGTGCTTGACGCGGTCGCTCGGGTGCGCAACGCGTTTCCGGACCAGGATCTGGTGGCGGGAAACGTGGGAACCGCCGAGGGTGCGGCGGCGCTGATCGAGCGGGGCGCCGATGCCGTCAAGGTCGGCGTGGGGCCCGGTTCCATCTGTACGACCCGGGTCGTGACCGGGGTTGGTCTTCCCCAGCTCACCGCCGTGATGGACGCCGTCGATGGTGCGGCGGGGCGCGTGCCCGTGATCGCCGACGGAGGTGTGCGCTACTCGGGCGACGTCGTCAAGGCGCTGGCCGCGGGTGCTCATACCGTCATGATGGGATCGATTCTCGCGGGCACGGAGGAGTCGCCCGGGGAAGCGTTCCTGCTCGAGGGGCGCCGCTTCAAGACGGTGCGCGGCATGGGGTCGCTGTCCGCGATGGAGGAAGGGTCGGGCGACCGGTACTTCCAGGACAGCCGGGACGCCCGCAAGCTGGTGCCGGAGGGAATCGAGGCACGGGTTGCCTACAAGGGACCGGTGTCGGACACGGTATTCCAGCTTGCCGGCGGCCTGAAAAGCGGTATGGGCTACTGCGGAGCCGCCTCGCTCGCGGAGCTGCGCGCGGACGCCCGCTTCGTCCGAATCACGGCCGGCGGTCTTCGGGAATCCCATCCCCACGACGTCACGATTACTCGTGAGGCGCCGAACTACAGTCATTGACCGCGCGCGGCGAACTCTCGGGCTCCCGGCTTCGCGCGCCGGGCCCTGGATTCTGCTGCTTGCGTGGGGAGCGGCCTGCGCCACGCCGCCACAGCCTCCCGCTCCCGGTCGGGAAGCGCCACCCCCCGTGGTCGTGGAAGCACCGACACCCGAAATCCCGACCCCTCCCCGGCCCGGTGGACGTCCCCGGGCCCTCGGGATCGGCGATATTGCGATCGACCCCATCCTCACTTCCCCCTCGGTGCAGGAGGACTGGGTCGTGGGGCGCGTCAACTGGTGGCTGGACTACTGGCAGACCCGCGCCCCCGATGCCTTCGTGCGTGCACTCGTACGCATGGGGAGGTACGAGGACTACATCGACGACCACCTGGCGGCCCGGGGGTTGCCGCCCTCGCTGCGGTACCTGCCCGTCATCGAGGCGGGCTACTACCCCAGAGCCGAATCGCCGGCCGGCGCGGGAGGGCTTTGGCAGTTCATGCCCGCCACGGCCCGCTGGCTCGGGATCGAGGTGGGCCCGCTGGTGGATCAGCGCTACGACCCGTACGTCGCGACGCCAAAGGCGCTGGACTATCTGGCCGCGCTGCATGAGCAGTTCGGATCGTGGTTCCTTGCCCTTGCCGCCTACAACGGAGGTCCCGGACGCCTGCAGCGCATCCTGGCGGAACACGGCCCGGGCCTTCCGCGGAGCGATGAGTTCTTTCGCCGGATTCGACACCGGCTTCCCTTCGAGACGCGCGATTTCGTCCCCAAGTATCTTGCGGCCGTGCAGGTGGCCCGGAATCCGGCCGCCTACGGCCTCGAGGGCTACACCGCGGAGCCGCCGCAGGCCTTCGATGTCGTAGCCGTGACTGGTCCCGCGTCGATCGATGTGATTGCGGATGCCGCGGGGGGCAGCGAAGAGGAGTTGAGGCTGCTGAATCCCCACCTGGTGCTCGGACTCACTCCGGCGGGGACGAAGACGGCCGTCCGTGTCCCGCTGGGCTCCGGAGCGAGCTTCGACGCCCGCTTCGCGGCGATTCCGGAGCGCGATAGAGTGACTTTTACGCACCACCGGGTGAACTCGGGTGAAACGCTTGGGGGTATTGCCCGCGACTACAGGGTCCAGCTGCGGGACCTCCGCGCGGCGAATCCGGAGGTGGAGCCCAGGTTGCTGCAGATCGGGACCGTCCTGGTGATTCCGCGCGCGGCGGGAGGCCGGACGCGAAGTCCTCCGCAGGATTGAGGGCCGCGGTCGAACGTCACTCCGGGCCGCGCTGCCAGGATCCGGAACGTCCGCCCGATTTTCGCAACAGTTCGACCGATTCGATCGTCATGCCGCGATCGACGGACTTGAGCATGTCATAGGCGGTCAGCAGGGTCACGGAAACCGCGGTCAGCGCCTCCATCTCCACCCCCGTCCGTCCCTTGAAGCTTGCGGTCGCGGTGACCCGCAGGCCGGGCAGAGTCGGGTCCGGTTCGATGTCCACCGCGATGCTGGCCGCGGGAAGCACGTGGCAGAGCGGAATCAGTTCGCCCGTGCGTTTGCCCGCCATGATCCCTGCGAGACGGGCGACACTTTCGACATCTCCCTTCGGGTTGCCGCCCTCGGAGAGAAGCCGGAAGGCACGCCGCGAGCACGTGAGCACGCCGTGCGCGACCGCGTGGCGGGCCGTGTGTGCTTTTTCCGTCACGTCGACCATCGCCGCCTTGCCGTCCGGGTCAAGGTGGGTCAGCGCCCCGCGTGTGTCGGAGGTGTCCGCGTCCTTCCCGGCTCTCCCGGCGGCCCGCGCGGCCCGATGCGTGTCTGCGATGCCCGAATCCGACATTGCTAAACCACTTTGTTTAGTGTTTCTTCCAGTTCCAGAAGAAGTGTACCGACGAAGAGCTGCGGATTCACGTTGCCGAGCGCAAGCATCCGGGCCCGCTCCACCTGATCGACCGCCCGCGCGATCCGCTCCGGCGTCAGCTTCAGGCGCCCGGCGGTATCCCGCAGGTAGGGCAGTTCATCGGCGTTGATCACCCGCTGGTCCTGGCCCAGGCCGGCCGCCCCGAGGTCACGAATCCACAGCTGCAGTGCGCCCAGCAGGTCAAGGAGGCCCCTGGCCCCGGCGGGTCCGCATTTGAGTGCCGCCTTGAAGGCTTCCGCACGCTTCCCGCTGGTTGCGATCCGGAGCAGGTCCAGCGCGCTGCTTCGCTGGTCTGCGTGAAATCCCTCGCGGTCCAGATGGCCGAGCGCTGCGCCGATTGATCCCTGCGAAAGGACGGCCGCGCTCCGTGCCGCCTCGCGGTCGACCCCGCAGTGCTCTTCGAGAAAACCGGCGACCTCTTTCGTGGGGAGCGGGGGAAGATGAATGGGGAGGGCACGGGAACGAACGGTGTCCAGCAAGCTTCCCGGCTTCCCGGACGTCAGGATGAACCGGGTCCCGTCGGGGGGCTCCTCCAGGAGTTTGAGAAGCGCGTTGGCGGCTTCGGGGCTGGCCTCCTGAGGGACAAGATGTTCCGCGTCCCCCACGACGAAGAACTGCTCGTCGCTCATGGCCGGCCGCTTGTGCGCCTGGTGGCGGAGCGTGACAACGGCGGCCAGATAGATGCCCTTGACCTCATCGCTTCCCTCCGCCCGCAGCGGCTGCCTGCGAAACTCCGCGAGCCGTTCGTGACGCGCGGCCTCCAGAGCCTCCGCCAGCCTGGCGGGTCCGTGGACGCGGCGCGGACGGGGGAGCGGGAAGTACCAATGGATGTCCGGGTGCTCGAGGCGCAAGGCCAGCCGGCAGCTTCCACAGCGATCACACGGGCGGTCGGCGCCGCCGGTGCACAGCCGGGCGCGAGCCAGCCAGAGGGCGAGGGATTGCTTGCCGCAACCCGGCGTGCCGTGGATCAGCACCGTGGCGGGCAGGGCGTCGCGGTCGAGGGCGCGGCCGAGCGACGCCCTGAGCGCGTCGTGTCCCCGGAACGGGGGCGGGACCGGTGGTTGCTGGATTGTGGGTGGCATGGCAACCGAAGTATCGATTGACCCCGTGGCCGTCACAAGTGGCGGGCGGGCCTGCCGGCTGCCGGTCAGTCGTTGGGCCGGAAGCGCAGGAGGACGTGCAGCGGGTCGCGCGGATCCTCTATTTGCTTCCTGAGCCGTTTCAGGGCATGGCGGATGTGGGAGCGCACGGTCGCGGGCCGCACGCGCATCAGGCGAGCCACCTCGGCCGGGCTCTTCCCGTCGATCAGTCTGAGGGTCAACGCCTGCCTCTCGCGGGCCGGGAGGTCGTCGATCGCCTCTCGGATGATGCGATGCAGGAACTCGCCCTCGACGCGATCGAGCGGATCGGGACCCGCCGCGGCTTCACCGGAGGCGGCCAACTCGCCGGCGTAGCGGTCGAGGCTCCGGGCGGCAGCCATCCGGGTCCGGTATTCGCTGACGCATACGTTGCGCGCGAGCCGCGCAAGCCACCCCTGAAAGCTGCCCGTGGCCCGAAACGATCCCGCGGTGGCATACACCTTCAGCCAGGTCTCCTGGTACAGGTCGTCCAGGTGGTCATGGTCGCGCGCGTAACCCTTGCAAATGGTCCATGCCAGCGGACCATACTCCTGAACGACCCGCCGGGCGTAGTCGCCGCCGGCAACGAACCTCACGGCGTCGAATGACAGGCGCTTCGCGTCTCCGCTGCGGGGACGAGTCATCGAGGGCTCGGGTTCCGCGAAGCCGGGCGAGTCAGATCCGCGCGGCCTGGAGCGCCAGCGTGTGTTCCCTTCTGCCAGCCAGAATGTGTGCGGCTGCGGCTGCCACCCCCCCGCCAGCGGCCACAAGGGCCAGCTCGAGCGTGGTCGCTCCCGGCTGGAGGTGCCCGCCGGTTGTCAGGATCGCGGTCACGACCGTCAGCGCCCCCAGCAATCCTGTCACCCCCACGTCCACGGGACGAACGATTGCTCGCTGGATCCGCCTTTCCGCCATCGTCCGCAAGACAAGCTCATTGAGATGGTCGAGGCGCGGCGAGGTCTCCGGTTGCGGCGCGAACGCCGCTTTCGCCGCCTGGATAAGAAGCATGTCGCGACGGCAATCGAGGCAGGTCTGCAGGTGTTCCCGCACACCCGGATCCTCCTCGGTACGGGGTCTGTCGTCGCGGACGCCCCACAGATCGGGACAGGACATGTTTCAGGTTCCTCGCCAAAGGAAGGGTTGTCTGCCGCTCAACCGGCCGAAAACGGAGACGTCCTCACGGTAGATCATCGCTTCGAGCACCATGGCTTCGAGGAGCGGCACCGCCAGCGGCAGCCATGCGGCCACGGCACCGGATAACGCGACCCAGTCGCGGCCCGGTTGGCCCGCGACAAAGACCGCGCCAAAGAACGCCAACCCCCCGGCCAGGCCGATGGCCAGGCGCCCGTTTCGGCGGCTCGGCGTGCGGAGGGCGGTCGTCAATCGGGCTGCCTGAAGTCCCAGCACGCTGTTGAGTACGGAGAAGGCCACAGCAACCAGCGGAAGATGCAGCAAGAGTCGGATCCCGTTGGGAGGGGTCCGTGTCATGTCGCCCATCCGATACTGCTCCGGAGGGTTCGCTTCGACGAAGCGGAGTTGACGGAGCTTCCCTGCGGGAGTCCGCGGTCCGAAGGGTCTGATTTCCGCCAGATCCGGCTCTCCGGCCAGGGCGGCGTAGTCCGCGAGGGGACTGACGACTTCGGACGACGCATAGCTCGCCAGCCCGATGACCAGCCCGGCCAGAACCGCCACCCGGGTCCTTCCCGCGGCTGGATTTCGTTCCCAAATCGCCACACCCCCGGCGAATGCGGCAAAGGGCAGGACGATCCCCAACCGGCCGGCCACGTACGCGAGCCACATCTGGCCCGACCACGGTTGGGGCTGGGCCACGGCGATGGTGTGGAACACCACGATCACAACCACGAGTCCCAGGGCCCAGAGGGCGGCCGCTTTCAGCGCCGGGGCCATCGCGGCCATGCCGCGGGTGGATCCAGGGCGTTCAAACCGTCTGGTCATGGATCGGGCCGGCATTCGCTGTCACGGTCACAGTTCTTTACGAGCCAGCAGCATTCGCGGCAGCAATAGGCCTTGGCGCCCTCGCCCCAGCAGCAGTCGGACCGTGTGAAGCGCGTGATCAGCGTTTGGGCCGGAGCCGCGAACAGGGCGACCGCCAGCAGAAGGTTGAGAGCGATCAGACCAGCCAGGACCAGCTTGCGCATGGGCCATTCCTCTCTGAGGTAACGCGACGCGATACGGGCTACTCTGTCCATGCGGCCAGCCACCGTACGCCGTCGGAGAATCCAAAGGAACCGAGCACCCCTCGCGGCGTGGCCGTAAGGGGCTCGAACAAGGGAGGGAATTCGAACGCGTCCACCGCTCCCGCGCTGGTCACCCGCAGCCAGCGGCGGCCGTGCCCAAGCGGATCGGTCCGGTTGTCGAAGAGCCGGAGCCACGCCGGACCTCCCGCCTCGCACAGGACGGACGTCACGAACGGCAATTCATCCGAAAACTGCGCTCGCACGTCTCGCGCCATGACGTCCAGGTCGATCCCGGCTTCGACGTAGTTCGGGCCAAGCTCGAGGCGTATCATCTTCTCCAGGTAGAACACGATATCCGCCTCGCGGATCGGGGAGGGGCGGCCCGGGATCGGGACCTCGGCTGCGATCGATCCGTCATCGTCCAGCCAGACCAGGTCGTGCGAGGCAGGACGCCAGAGCACCAGATCGCTTCCGCAGGCGTCCCACAGGGGAACCGGCGCGAACTCTCCGGGAGCTTCGCCTGTCGACCGCATGTGATCCGAGAAGGCCACGACTTCCTGCCGGGTCTCAAGGGCGGAATCGGCCCGGACAAGAGACGCGCGTTGGAAATCGGCCGTCACGTCGAGACCGCCGGACGCGTCGATGACGACCGTGCCCCGTGCATTGAGACGGACACGATATGGATCCGCGTAGGAGACGTCGGTGAAGTCCCTTCGCCGCGCCCAGGACGCGCCGCGCAGGCGATCGGACCGGACCAGCGACATCGTCGCGTCGAAGACCTTGTGCTGTCTGCTGCCGAGATCCCACACGTGGGCCGTCCCGTGATTCGGGTCGACCTGCACCGCGATCGGGAAAACGAGATCTTCCGGACCCTCACCGCGGTCGCCGCCACGAAGGACGCCACCGCCAAAGTGCTCGATGCGCGTCAGAAACGGAGGAGAGGTATCGAGGACCCAGACCGCGTCCGGGGAGACGGCGATATCCCGTATGGCCGTGAACTCCACCTCGGGGAAGGGCATCGTGAGCGCCTCGGCGGCTACCTCGCGAAACTCGATCGAAGTGTCCGAGCTCGCGCACGCGCTTGCGACCGCACAGGCGGCGCCGACGAACAGGAGCCGGCGCTTCATGGCAGGTAGGGCGCCGCGAGTTGCGGTCGCGCTCCGCGCGCGGCGCCGATGGCGGGCGACAGTGCCGCGACCACTTCGGCCAGTTCATGTCCAGGGCCCTCGGCAACCACGCGACCATCCCGCAGTGCAAGAACCCACGGAGTGCGGCTGACCAGCGCGCGTTCCCGGCTCCCGGGGCGAGGACGGTCAATCGTCGCCACCGGGACCTCCCAGCCGTTGGCATCCGCATGGCGCGCCGCCGCCTCGAGCGACCCGGGCGCAACCGCGAGGATCCGCGCCGGCCTGTCCGGGTTGTCCGGTTCCCGCAGGAATCTCTCCCACTGCCAGGCGACGCCCCGGGAATGGACGCACTCGGGATCGAAGACCAGCACCAGCTGGTACTCGTTGAGCAGCCCCCCACTGCCGTAGTCCTGACCGACGCGGACATCCGAGAGGTCGTCGCCAATCGCGATGCGCTCGGCGCTCCCGGTCTCCAGTCGGTTGGCCAGCAGCGAGAACTGGATGACCGCCAGAGTGGTCAGCGCGGCTGCCGTGGTGTTGCGCTTTGCCGAGATCAACGAAGTCTCCCTGGTTCCTGGATCCGGCGCTCCCGCGAGCGGGCGCTCCTCTATCTATTAACGGTTCTCAGGGGCAAAACGTGCAAAAGGTCCGACCTCGGGACTCCCTGTCCCGTGCCGGGTGGCGCCATCCCGGGGCGCCCGGTTCGCCGTCCCGAGGACGCTGGTCAGCCCACCCTGCGGCCCTTGGCAAGCCGGATCGCGAGCCCGATCGCTTCCATCATGGATGACGGGTCCGCCACGCCCTTGCCGGCGATGTCGAACGCGGTGCCGTGGTCCGGAGATGTTCGCACGAACGGCAGGCCGATCGTGACGTTGACCCCCTGGCCGAAAGCCGCTGTCTTGAACGCAGCCATGCCCACGTCGTGGTACGGAGCGACCACAGCGTCGAATTCCCCCGCGAACGCACGGCCGAAGACCGTGTCGGCGGGTACCGGCCCGGTCAGGGACCACGGGGCGTCCGCCAGGGACGCCAGGGCTGGTCCGTACACGTCACGCTCCTCGGAGCCGAACAGTCCTTCGTCGGAGGCGTGCGGGTTGAGGGCGCAGAGCGCGATGCGCGGAACCGGGATGCCCCAGTCGGAGCGAAGCGCCGCGGCCAGCAGACGGGTCTGGGAGGAAAGCAGCTCCGCCGTGACCGCATCCGGTACGCTCGCCAGCGGAATGTGCGTCGTGGCAAGGAGCACCCGCTTCGCGGGCCGGTCGCCGCCGCCAGACCCCTCGTCGCACATCAGCATGCCCACGCGCGGCGCGGCGGAGAGCGCCATGAGCATCTCGGTGTGGCCCGGGTGGTATCCCGCCTCTTCGAGTGCGGGCTTGTGCACGGGCGCGGTAACAACCGCGTCCACGTCGCCGGCGAGTGCCCAGCGCACCGCCCGCTGGATCGCGAGCCCGGCCGCACGGCCCGGCGCCAGACCCGCCACGCCTCCTTCCAGCGCCTCGTAGCGGCACATCTCCCGAAAGTCGGCGGCGCACTCGACCGGTCCGGTGACGCGCACGGCGACATCGCTCAGATCGGCGGCGGAGAGGGCTTTTGCCGTTACCTCCGGCCCGATGCCCCGGGGGTCGCCGAGGGTGATGGCCAGGCGGACGTCATTGCGTGGGGAAGCAGGCATTCCCGGCCGTTCCACCGGCCGGCGGGGGCTTGAAGCGCGCAAGTGCCGTACGGGTAGTCGGGGCGGAGGACTTCAGTTCACGTACTCGACGTAGGTCTTTGCGCGCAGATCCTGCATCAGCGCCTCGACCCTCTTCTGCCGCATCAGCGTAGCGCGGATCTGAGGCCTGAGGTCCTCGTAAGTGAATTCTCCCGCGGCTCTCAATTCAATGATCTTCAGGACGGCGAACCGCTCCTGGTCCAGGTATCCGAACTGGATGGGTCCCACGACCTGCCCTTCCTCCCGCCCGGTCAGCGCGGCCAGGTAGGCCGCCGGCAGGATCTGCGCGATCTGCCTCTGCGGAACGGTCGCGGAATCGGGCAGACTGCTGTCGTGGTACTCGTCGATCAACGCCTCGAAGTCTTCCGTTTCTGCACGCGCCGCCACCTCCTCGGCCGTCACACGCGTCCGGGCATTGTCCCGCGCACCCGTCTCGGGCCGGATCAGGATGTGCCGGGCCTTCCGCTCGGCGAAACGCACGCGTTCCACCAGGATGATGTGGAACCCGTGGACCGTCTCGACCACTTCGCTGATACCGCCCTCCAGAAGCGTGAAGGCCGCCTCTTCGAACTCATCGACCATGTCGCCCCGGCGAAACCAGCCAAGATCTCCCCCCGCGGTCGCCGAGCCGGGATCCTGCGAATACTCGGTCGCGAGTTCGGCGAAGTCCTCCCCCGCGCGGGCCCGCTCCAGCACGCCCTCCAGTGTGCCGCGGGCGGCCAGGCGGGAGGAATCGGAGGGGGCGACGCTGAGCATCACCTGCTTGAAGGTCACCGTGGCGGGGCGCTCTTCCAGGGATTCCCGCCCCTCCTCGAAGAACGTGAGCATCTCGGCCTCGGTGACTTCGACGGCGCCCTCGTCCCCATGGCGGGCCATGTAGAGTTGCACGAGCTGCTCCTGGGCGATCTGCTCCCGCAGCATCTCCCTGTAGCTCTGGATCGTAAGTCCCTCGATCTCCAGTGCCTGTTCCATCGCGGCCCGGCTGCCGTAGGCGGTTTCCGTCTGAGCCATGCGTTCTTGGAGCGCATCCTCGACGCGCTCGTCCTCCACCTCGAGCAGCGTGTCCTGGGCCGCCGCCTGCAGCACCAGGAGCTGCTGTACGAGTTCCTCCAGCCTCTCCTGCCGGAATTCATCCCGATCCCGGGTGCCTTCCTCCGGAACCGGTCTGCCCTGTGCCCGCCACTGGTTCTCCTGCTGAATGATCTGTGACAGGAGGACCACTGAATCGCCGACGATCGCCACCACTTCGTCGACCAGGTCATCGGGCCCCGTCTGTGCCCGGATCCCCGGCGCAATTGCGAGAAGTGCGACGATGGCGCCCAGCAGTCCGTGAATCGTCTGTTTCATGATCGTCCTGCACATCCGAAGTAAACCCGAGGGGCCGACACCTATCTGAGTTGTTCGATCCGTTCCAGCGTTGCCGCTACGGCGGAAGCGTCGATACGCCAGGAACCCTGGTCCCTGAGTAGCAATGTAACGCCGCCCAATGGAATGATCTCGCTCTCGCCGGACACGACCCTGACCAACGCCGCCTCCACGCGGCTCGCCGCGGACGCGTACCCGGCCTCGTCGGCAACGGCGGCGGAATCGGACCCGGCCTCCCGGGGAGTGAGCCCGATCAACGCGGCCCGTTCCCGGATCGCGGCCCGCGCCTCTGCGGACACCGAGTCGATCTCGGCCTCGGTCGGCGCGAGTCCGAGCGACCGGGCGTGCTCCAGGAGCATTGCCTCCTGCCCCAGGCGTCGAAGCACGGCTTCCATCTCCTGATCCGACGCGGAGGCGACGCCCTCGCCGAATCCCTCCCCGGAGATGCGCACAAGCGACAGGAAGTCTCCCGCCGAATACGAACCCGCGTCCCAGGTGACCATCGGTCGATCGGCGGCACCGCGCGAAAGACGCGAAGGAGCCGTCGCAGCCAGTGCCCGGGCCAACTCGACCGCTCCCTCCGCGAGGCTCAGTCCGGAAATGGAGTCCAGTTGCGTGACGTACTCTGCCTCGGCCTGGGCCAGGCGCTCGAACTGGATCTGCCGGCGGAATTCCGCGCCCACCTCCGACAGTTCCGGGACATCGAGGGCGTCGAGCCGCAGCAGATGATAGCCGAGAGTGGACTCGACGGGCCCTGTGGTCTCGCCGGGGCGCAGGGCGAAGACCGCAGAGTCGATCGGCGCGAGCATTTCACCACGCCCGAAGGTCCCCATTTGTCCCCCCCTCGCACCGCTTCCAGGGTCGTCGCTGTAGCGGGCAGCCATTGCGGCAAAGTCCGCGCCCGCGTCCAGCTGGGACCTTAATCCGGTCGCCAGGGTGCGGACGCTGTCGCGCTGGAGGGTGGTCGCGCCACGGGGGAAGAGGAGCAGGATCTGGGAGGCCGTGGCTCGGGCGCCGGGCATGTCCGCCGCGAACCGGGCCATCAGTTCCTCGTCGCCGACGATCGTGTCGAGCTCCACCACCTCATCCCTGAGGCGGGCGATCATCGCCTCGTTCAGCGGCGCTTCCGTCAGCAGGCCGACGTCCAGCGACTGAAGGGTCGTATCGTCGGTGAGGCGCGAGGCCAGCAAGGTATAGTCCACCCAGAGTTCGGCGACCACCCGCACGATCTCCGAGTCCGGCGCAACGCGGCTGTTGTCGGCGATCAGGATGGCGGCGTCTTCGACGCGGAGCCGGTGTCCATCCGCTTCGGCAAGGGACCCCGGGCCACAGCTCGCGAGCATCGGCGTCAACACCAGGCAACTTGACGTTATCCGCCTTTTCACATTATGTGTGTCCATTCGTGCCTCCTCCGAGCGTTTCCAGTGCCCGTTCCAGCACACCGGCAAGCCTGTCCGCATCCTCGCAAGCGAAGGTTACCGAGAGCGGAGCGATTCTGCGAACCTCCAGCGCGACCGCTTCACCCTGCAGGGTCCCTTCCAGATCGGAAATGCGCGGGACGACTTCGGGACGGAAGTTGACGCGTGCCCTGTTCCCCCGCACCAGAATGCGATCGACCCCGGCGCTCCGGCCCGTCAGTCCCAGCAGCGACTGGTCCAGTAGCCGCCTCACCGCCGAGGGGGGCCGTCCAAACCGGTCCGTGATCTCGGCGGCGAGGGCCCTGATGTCGCCCGCCTCGGACACCTTGGCGAGACGGCGATACAGGTGGAGCTTTTGATGTTGATCCTGAATATAGTCGTCGGGCAGGTATGCGCTGGCGGACATTGTAACCTCGGGGCGGGGATGACGGACACCGCGGTCACCCTCCCGCATGCGGCGCACAGCGTCCTCCATGAGGCGCATGTAGGTGTCCAGGCCGACCGCGTGCGCGAAACCTGACTGGTGCTCGCCGAGGAGGTTGCCCGCGCCACGGACCTCGAGGTCCCGCAGGGCGATCTGGTAGCCGCTCCCGAGTTCGGTGAAGTGCTCGAGCACCCGCAAGCGCTTCTCGGCTTCATCCGTAATCCTGTCGGGTACTACCAGGTAGCAGTACGCGCGGCGGTCCCAGCGTCCGACCCGCCCGCGGATCTGGTAGAGCTGGGAGAGCCCGAAGCGGTGCGCCCCCGCAACGATCAGGGTATTGGCGTTGGCCACGTCCAGCCCGTTCTCGATGATCGAGGAGCAGACGAGCACCTGGGTCCGCCCCTCCACAAAGCGCGTCATGGCCCGGTCCAGCGGGCCGGTACCCATCTGGCCGTGGGCCACGTCGACGTTCGCATCGCCTACGAGCCGGCGCACGCGTTCGGCCGCCGTATCGATCGTTTCCACCCGGTTGTGAAGAAAGAAAACCTGTCCGCCGCGATCGAGTTCCCGCAGGCAGGCCTCGGCAATCAGGTGGTCGCTCCAGGAGATGACATGGGTGAGGATGGCCATGCGGTCCCTGGGCGGGGTTCGCATGAGCGACAGATCGCGAATGCCCGCAAGCGAGAGATAGAGGGTCCGGGGGATCGGCGTGGCGGTAAGGGTGAGGACGTCCACCGTGGTGCGAAGCCGCTTCAGCCGCTCCTTCTGACGGACGCCGAGCCGCTGCTCCTCGTCGATCACGACGAGCCCCAGATCGTGAAACGCGATGTCACCCGATAGAAGGCGGTGGGTGCCGATCACGATGTCGACCGTTCCGTCGAGAAGGCCGGCGGCCACCTCGCGCTGGCGGCGTGGAGGGTCGAACCGGGAGAGGGAACGGACGACCACCGGATAGTCGGCGAGCCGGTCGCCGAAGGTCCGCGCGTGTTGCGCGACGAGTACGGTCGTAGGGGCCAATACTGCGACCTGTTTTCCGTCCTGCACGGCCTTGAAGGCCGCCCGGATGGCGACCTCCGTCTTGCCGTAGCCGGCGTCGCCGCAAACGAGACGGTCCATCGCCCCCGACGACTCCATGTCCCGCTTGACATCCTCGACGGCGGTCCGCTGGTCGGGTGTGTCCTCGTATACGAACGCCGCTTCCATCTCGCGTTGCCAGCGGGTGTCCGGGGAAAACGCGTAGCCCGGGCGGGCCCGCCGGGCGGCGTAGAGCTCCAGCAACTCGGCGGTCATCTGGTGGATCGCGGCCTCGGTCTTCCGCTTCAGCCGCTTCCATCGCCTCCCCCCGATCCGGTGCAGGCCCGCCGGCTTGTCGCCCGGGTGCGTTCCAACCCAGCGTTCCACCTCGTCGAGCCGGTAGACCGGAACCCGCAGCACCTCGCCGTCCGCGTAGGCGATGACGAGCGCCTCGATCGACTCACCCCCGATCTCGATCCGTTCGAGACCGCGGAAACGCCCGATGCCGTGTTCCATGTGGACGACGTGGTCGCCGGGGGTGAGTTGCGCCAGGCTCTCCAGCGACGCGGACCCGCGGAAACGCCGTCGCCGTCGCAGCTTCCGGCCCCGGCAAAAGATCTCGTGATCGGTGAGGATATTGACCGGAGGATTGGACTCCGCCAGACGATAGCCCCTGGCGAGTGAACCCACGATCAGGTGGCAGCCCCGGGGAGGAGTCCCCCGCCTGTCCGCGAGGAGGTCGTCGAGCCGGCTGGCCTGAGA
>LXNJ01000241.1_pt1 | contig 39078 bp, 27 predicted proteins | sample 809081 | NCBI WGS metagenome assembly LXNJ01 (sample SAMN04870510, study PRJNA318959) | sponge metagenome | biome: sponge; feature: marine sponge reef; material: water | host: Petrosia ficiformis | place: Greece: Milos, Mediterranean Sea | collected 2013-05-29 | depth 5-7 m | reverse complement strand
CAAGGATTTCCAGCTAATTCTTATGCTTTCTTTTCTAAATCGGGGTTAGAAACCCCTCCTACAAGAGCATTCGCGATATAGGTAGCAACTTGGGTTATTCTAATAAAATTGAAGGCTTTAGTTATATAATTGCAGGAACAGTCTTCATCATTGCGGGTTTCTATTTTATAGTTAGATTGAAGGAGAAACTCTAAACACCTACTTCCACGTATAAAGAAAAGTTGGACCCAATATTTATTAGAGATTCTTACAAAACTTAATGACTATCATTGGTAAAATAGCAATGTTTAATACCCTAACCGAACTCATAGAAAAAGTCCATCTCGGCGAAGACGCAACGATAGAATTCAAAAGAGAGATGCCGCGCAGAAGCAACCTTGCAGACGAAATTGCCGCGTTTGCCAATGCAAAAGGCGGTGTTATACTCATCGGTGTTGACGACGATAGCGAAATCATTGGGTTAGACAAAGCGGACTTGGATAAGGCAGAAAAGGCAGTCGTTGAAATCTGCCGAGACAGCATTGACCCCATCGTTCTCATTTACACAGAAAAATTGCGGATTGACGATAAAAATCTGCTGAAAATAGAGGTGCCGAGAAGCCTATTTGTTCACAAAACCGCGAACGGTTACTTCATTCGCCAAGGAAGTAGCAAAAGAGAAATGTCCTCAGAGCAGTTAGCGCGGTTGTTTCAAACCCGATCACAGGCACGTATCATCGCCTTTGACGAACAATTCGTCCCGAACACACATCAAGGGACATTAAAAGAACCGCTCTACCGCCGATTTATCACAGAAGGTGCAGCGGAAGATGAGACAGAAGACCTACTCCTGAAAAAACGTTTACTCGTCAAGGAAGGTCAGGAGATTCGCGCCTCTGTAGCCGGTATCTTGATGTGTCATGACACACCCGATGACTACCTTTACAACAGTTTCATTCAAGCGGTTTTGTATAAAGGGAAGGAAAAAGACGCAAACAATCAGTTTGATGCCACAGACATTCGGGGACCGTTAGACCAACAGATTATAGAAGCAATGAAATTCGCTGGTAGATATAACGCGGTCGCAGCAAAGAAGGATATTGGCAGGATAGACATCCCGCAATACAGCATGCGTGCCGTTTTTGAGGCAATCGTCAACGCGGTTGTGCATAGAGACTATTCAAAAGGCGGCTCAAAAATTCGGTTGTTTATGTTTGATGATCGGCTTGAACTTTATTCGCCTGGGGCATTGGCAAATACGGTGACAGTGGATAATTTACGTTACAGCCAAGCCACGCGAAATGAACTGCTCGCGCGGCTACTTTCGGAAATTACGTTGGATGATAATATGAGAAGACAAGTAGTCCGCAGGCACTTTTTAGAACGCAGAGGCGAAGGTGTCGGTATCATTCTGAACGAAAGCGAGGAATTGAGTGGAAAACCGCCTATCTATGAACTCTTTGACGAGGAATTACGTCTGACAATTTTTGCTGCACACACAATTCCTCACTATTATTCAAAATGAATACAGTGCCGTTATAGAAACCAACGCCCCCAATTTAAACGCATCGTTACCCGATGCAGAATCATCGTATAAAGTTTCCTGCTGCATCGGCAACATAAACGTAATAGAGAGCGGGAAGTTGTAAGGTGTCGCGATAGAAGTGCCCAGCGATACCATGCTAAAACGTAGTCCTGTATTGATGTCAATCTCACCATCCCAATGTGCATAAGATTGGTAAAGTCCAAGATAACTTGTCTGCAGCGAAAGCCAATCGGTGATACGATAATTCAACCCACCAGTATAGGTAACATCCCATGAACCGCGATAGTTTTTGCTGTTTTCATAGAACGGATACTTACTTCTAACACTTGCGTTTGCCCTCAATCCGCCATAGACAGGAAAACTATAACGAAGGTCTGCAATCGGATTAAATGTGCCAGTACCGAATTGAATATGAAGATGTTCCATCCCCATATCTCCGAGTTTCCATGGGTCATTTTCAGTCTTACCGAACGGAATTGTTGTGCCAATTTTCGCGGTCAGCATATCATTTTGCCCGAAGATACCATGTTTGTGATAAGCTATCAAAAGATCCGTATCTGATACACCTTGATAGGTTTCGTCTCGGTGATGAATTTCTTGATAGAGTAAAATCTTCCTTCTTACCTCAGGATCATCAATGTTCTCAAGTCCGCCGACGTTGGCATCTTGGTCTTTTATCTCATAAGGCACCACTGTTTCCAGTCGCAAATGCTTGTTAAGTTGATATTTTAGCCCAATACCAAACCGCACAACGTTCATCTCAACTTCATGTTTGTGAGCAGCCACAACTTCGGGTAGACTACCTATTGAAGATAATCCTTTAACCTCGTCGTGTCCACCTTGTGCATTAAACGTTCGCGTGCCAAAGGAGATTTGAAATTTCTTTTGCTCTGAAGTTAAACTAACTTCACTACCCTCACCTTGTGGGATTGTGGGGTTGCTTCACGCACCTCAGCTCTCTTGTGCAAAACCGAGAGAAATGAAAATAAATTGAATGGCTAAAATTACAGAAAGGAGGTTTTTCATATCTGTTTTTACCTCAGGAATGTGTTTTGTACAGTTAGTAGAATTTTATTGTTCAGTTGTTCGGTTAAATTCATTTTGTCCCAATCTCATTATATTTTAGCAGATTATTTCTCACCGTGTCAAGGCAAATCAGAATCAAATTGATGTTGACATCTCTGAACTGATAACATATACTTTATTGAGCAATAATTATGCGATAGATAGGCAGAATTAGATTGGTTTGTGTCATGCAACATAAAACATAAATGAGGTAAAAGATGGATCACAAAACGTTAAAGATTTCAGATATATTAAAAATGAAATCTTTTTCAATAACTTCAATATTGCAGCTTTCGCCAGATGGTGAGTGGCTTGCCTATGTCGTGAAGGATCCCAATCGGAAACCCTCATCTCAACAAGAAATCACAGAATTCTCAGGATCTCTATCTACTGGAGCACCAGTTCATGCTTATTGTAGTGAAATTTGGGTTACCAATATCAGGACAAACGAGTCATATAGGCTTGGTTCAGAAGTGGGAGTTGACTGGGCACCACGGTGGTCTCCAGATGGACGTTATCTTGCATTTTGTTCTGACCGAATGGGCGCACCACAACTTTGGGTTTGGGATAGGATAGAAAATAAACAGCGGCGAATTAGCGATAAACCGATTTGTCCAATAGACGATTTTGAAGCACCACAGTGGACATCAGATGGAAAACAACTCATTTCAAGATTACGACCAGATGATATGGATACTTCCACCATAATTTCTACCGATTCTAATGGACAAGCAATAAACGTCTGGCAGACAGAAACCGACGAACAGTTTTCTTCAGAGGATAAACTAAATCCAGTCGCTTATCTTAAGGCTGATTTAGCGGTTTTCAATTTTGAGACGGGGGACGTATCGATTCTGATGCGAGGATTATATTCATTAGACATGTCTCTTTCTCCGAATAACACTACAGTTGCGGTAATGAACTTGACAGGACCAGAAAAATTGACATCTCAGACAACCCTTTTTGAGTTGTTATTAGTGCCTTTAGATGGAACACCAATTCGACGCTTGGCTACAAAAATCAGACATGGAGCAAGAGTCGTAAGTTGGGCACTAGATGGTGAACAGCTGGTATATGCTGCTCACCCGGATGGCCTATTTTTAGCTTCAACACAGAATGAGGAACAGAAAAACCTTACTGCGAACATTGCAGAGAACCCTCGTTTTTTCACACGTCCGTTATGGAGTACATCGGGAGATACGATTTTTTGCGGTTTCGATGAAAATGTGTGGGAACTTGCAGCAGATGGGAGTGGGGCGCGGAAACTTACAGAAGGCTTGAATCGAGATATCGTTGGCATCATAGCGAAGGTGGGAACACATACCGTTTGGCAGTCAAGCGAAGAACGATCTATCTGTATTCAAACACACGATCGTGAATCAAAGAAAGATGGTTTCTATATGTTGAACACTGCTGAAGCAAGTGCTACCTGTCTGTTTGAGGAGCCGATTCACCTATATCATCCTTGGTCGATTTTAGAGGATTTTGAGGTTGTGGGTGATGGCACACAGATTATATATAGATCAGAAGATACGACTGGACCAGAAGAAATCTGGACATTCGATATAGCCACAGGAAAACGACGCCAAGTTACTGAGCTCAATCCACATTTATATAATTTAGACTTTGGTGAAATCCGTATCATCAAATCAGAAACAGTGGAAGATCAATGTTTCCGTCATGTTTTGATGCTGCCAGCCAACTACGAAGCAGGAAAGTGTTACCCTTTAATTGCATGGGTTTATCCCGGAGAGAGCTTATCAAGTTTTGCTTATTGTTTTGGGTTCCAAAAGAGAACGGAGATTAACTTTCAACTACTTGCAGCACAAGGTTTTGCAGTCCTTGGTGTTGATATGCCACTTGAATCCAACGAATCGCTAAAAGATATGTCTGAATTCGTGCTATCGGTAGTAGACGAAGTAATTGAAATGGGGATCGCCGATCCAAATCGTTTGGGGTTAATGGGATTCAGTTACGGTGGATACAGTACAGCGGGAGTGATTACGCAAACCACTCGTTTCAAAGTAGCTGCGTGCGGCGGGGGTCTCTACAATCTGACCAGCTTTTACGGGCAACTTTCTAAACAGGGACATAGTAGCCGCATTGGTTGGGCAGAAGAGGGGCAGGGACGTATGGGAGGTTCACTCTGGGAACAACGCCAGCGATACATTGATAATTCGCCGATATTTCATTTGGATAAGATTGAAACACCTTTATTCATCTATTGCGGTGATGGTTTTGAAGGGGCTGACTACGCGCAATCTGGAGAACTTTTCTCCGGATTACGTAGACTAAATAAAAAAGCTACTTTCGCATGGTACAGAGGCGAAGGACATCATCCATTTGGTTGGAGACTTGAGTGCCAAACTGATTGCTGGGAACGAATTTTGGATTGGTTTGAAAAACATCTATAGTGAACTATAAGATTAAGTGAACATTTTTTAGCATTTGCGGCGTTTGCAGTCGCGCAATTCATTGCGCCTCTTACATTCATCGGTAGGTGTGCTTTGTAAGCGCGCCGATCAGCATTTCAAATTGATGACATATTGACAAAATTTGGTGAAAAAAATGAGCAATTATGAAGTAATAGTTAATGCAAGAACACATTTAGTTGTTGATACCGACACTGGACGTTGTTTAGGCGGCGTCGGTACAAACTTTTATCGTCCCTTTGTCTTTCCATTTTATACACCTGCTGGACATACCGTGATTCAGGAATTCGCTTTTGATCATCCGTTTCACAACGGCATCTTTGTTGGACAAGCGCCTGTGAAGGTTGGTGAACGGGAAGCATGGTTTTGGGGAGCACCGCCGCGCCGTTCCTTCACGGACAGGCTTTTTGAGCAATTAGGTCGTATGGAAACGGAGAAAGAAATTGACATGGCACCACATGCAGATGGTGTTCAGTTCGTTCAGAAGGTTGTCTGGCGCGATGCCAACGAAGAGCCTTTAGTCGACGAAATTCGAACTGTCAATCTATATTCGATTGCGGATGGCACGGTATGCGAAATGACAAGCGAAAAGATTGCTAACTACGGTGCTGTCGAATATCCGCAAACCAAGTATGGGAGTATCGGGATGCGTGTTGAACCGAGACTTTTGCCTGTTATGGGAGGCGTTGTCATTGGTGACAACAACCGTAGAGGTAAAGTCGAAGTCATAGACGAAAACATATCAGATTTTGTGGTATACCAAAACCAACTACCTGGGCACGGTCATTTTGGTGTCTTTATGACAATTCTTGAAGAAGGTATCCGCGGTCCGTGGTTCATTCGAGATTACGGTATGGCGCTCTATAATCCCACACAGACTGGTACAGTTTCAACACCAGCAAATGGGACATGGAAGATTGCCCTTCGATTTGTTGCTTATGACGGAGAGTTGACTACTGCCAGGGCTGAGAAGTGGTGTATGGTGTAGATGGAAACAGAAAACATCCTTGAACTTCGGAACCTTACGAAGACATTCGGTGACCTTGTTGCTGTTGACAACGTAAATTTTGAACTGCAAGCTGGCGAAATCCACGCGATTTTAGGGGAGAACGGTGCTGGAAAATCCACCCTCATGAATCTCATTTATGGGCTTTACCAACCATCAGGTGGGAGTATCCATATTTCTGGTAAATCAAAAATATTCAAATCCCCGCGCGATGCAATTGCCAACGGTATCGGCATGGTGCATCAACATTTTATGCTCATTGAGAATCTCACTGTCGCTGAAAATATTGCACTCACTGTTGCGCAATTCAGTTCAAGAGATGACACATTAACCTATGTGGAATCCCCACCAAAAGAAAGCGTAAACACCATTAAACTTAGCAAATTTCGGTATAAAAAGAAAGACGCAGTTCAGATTACCGAAGCACTTTCGCAAAGGTTTGGTCTGGCTGTTGATCCAAATTCGCTTGTACGGACACTTTCAGTCGGACTGAAACAGCGAGTTGAAATTCTAAAAGCACTTGCCGTGGATGCGCGCATTCTAATTCTTGATGAACCGACAGCAGTTCTCAGTCCACATGAAGTTACCGGCTTTTTTCAAATTCTGCGCGCACTACAAGACGATAATCGATCAATCATTTTTATTAGCCACAAAATGAAAGAGGTGTTAGAAATTAGCGATAGGATTACGGTCTTGAGGCGTGGTAAGAAAGTTTACAACGGAAAGACAGGGAAACTTTCAACCCGTGGACTTGCCAGAGAGATGCTTGGTGAGGAAATCTCAGAGGTAGAACGGAAAAAAAACAAAGCAACAACAGACGTGGTGCTTAATATTTCTGGATTGACAGTCCTGGGGAGCCGCAATGAAATTGCTGTTTCGGATGTTTCTATGCAAACATATCGCGGTGAAATTGTCGGAATTGCTGGGGTTGATGGAAACGGACAACGCGAATTGGCAGAAGCAATTATGGGATTGCGTCTATCCAAGTATGGCACCGTAGAGATTTTAGGCAGGCAACCGTCGGGAACAAAAAATATACGCCGGTGTGGTGTTGGTTATATTCCTGAAGATAGGCGTACAATGGGCATAATCACTTCGTTTACTATAGCGGAGAATCTGATGTTGAACATAACGCATTTTGAACATTTAGCGAAACGCGGGATAATAGGTCAGAAAGCGAAAAATATAGCAGCGATGAAGCTTATTGAAACCTACGATATCCGACCACCGTTTGCGAACATACCTGCTGCTGCTTTGTCGGGCGGAAATCAACAAAAAATCGTTCTCGCCAGAGAAATATCACCACAACCTGAGCTGCTTGTTGCTGTTAACCCTACACGTGGATTAGATGTTAGTGCTGCACGATATGTACATCAGAATTTACTCGCGCAGCGCGACCAAAAAAAATCTGTGCTATTAATTTCTACAGAATTAGACGAAGTTTTAGAGATGAGTGATAGAATATATGTGATTTCAAGAGGAAGACTAATTGATGCCACTACACACCGAGATAACATTGAAGCATTAGGGTTATTGATGACGGGAGAGACAGATACAGATGTTTAGTTTTTCTGCCTTATTTCGTAAGGTAAAATCTTTTTCTCTCATCATAGGAAAAAAAATTCTGCTTTTTTTTCTATGGATGTTAACACCCATTTTGATTTTATTGGTTGCCTTCATAACGAATGGCATCATCATATTCTTGTTTGGCTATAATCCAATAGAGGCTCTTGTTGCAGCTATTGATGTGACATTTGGTTCTCCACGTGGGATAGGTGAGACTTTAGTAAAAAGCACTCCTTTTCTTATGACAGGACTTTCTGTTGCCATCGCCTTTCGATGTGGAATATGGAATATCGGCGCTGAGGGACAGTTTCTGATGGGTGCTTTGGCGGCAACTTGGTTCGGAACTAAAATTGCCACACTCCTTCCTAATACCTCTTGGATAGCGGTGCCGGTCTGTCTTTGCCTCGCAGTCTTTGCGGGCGGTATATGCGGAATTATTCCTGCAATTCTTAAAGTGACACGTGGTGTCAACGAAGTGATTAGCACGATTATGTTGAACTACATCGCGCTTCATCTGGTAAGCCTGATGATAGATGGAGGCCCGTTGCAGGAAGCATCAAAAACGGGTCCGCAAAGTGATCCGATAGTCGAATGGGTATTTCTACCACGAATTTTTGAGTCTCATCGAGTTCACCCAGGTATTGGTATAGCAGTTTTATTAGCTATTGCCTTAACATTTATTTTGTTTCGAACAACGTTTGGATATCAACTCCGCGCAGTAGGTGAAGGAGGTGCAGCAGCGGAAGCGGCAGGGATTTCAATAGTACACAACACCTTACGCGTCTTTTTTATTAGTGGTGCACTTGCCGGACTCGGCGGTGCAATTGAACTCATGGCACTTGTTCCGCACCAACTTACCGAAAACTTTTCCCCTGGATACGGTTACACTGCAATTGCTGTAGCCTTATTGGCGAGACTGCATCCGTTGATGACTGTTACCACTGCACTCTTGTTTGGTGCACTATCAAGAGGATCGTTTGCTATGGAGGCAGAACTCGGAATATCCAGACAGGTGACGTTGATGATGCAAGCAATAATCCTTCTTTTCGTCATTGGATCAAGTTCTATAAAATTCTTTCGCAAACGTACACTGTAGTATATTGGTTGCATCAGTTAATGTAACCACAGATGTTAATGAGAAGTGAATATGATAGAGATATTTGAAGATATCCTCGCTGCTACGATCCGTGGAGCAACCCCGCTATTACTTGCTGCATTAGGAGAGGTGGTTTCACAACGTGCCGGCGTGATTAACATCGGCATTGAAGGCATGATGCTCATCGGTGCGCTTTTCGGATGGGTGGGAACTTTCTATATGGCTGAACTGCCGTTCTTTGCACCATGGGTTGGGCTTTTGATAGCAGGGTTAAGTGGACTTGCAACCGCAGCGATCTTTGTGTTATTTTCAATAAAACTACGTGGTGATCAGGTTGTTGTCGGCACAGCGATAACATTATTGGCGTTAGGATTCACAGAGGTAGTATATAGACGGCTTTTTGGAGTGACAGGCAGCTCACATAATGTTCCAAATTTTAAAGAATTTGATGTTCCATTTCTTTCACAAATTCCACTGTTTGGAAAGGCGTTATTTTCGCATAATATCATCGTCTTTATAGCTTTTCTACTCGTACCCTGTGTCTATTTTTTCCTTTACCATACGCAGCCAGGTCTAAGAGTTCGCGCCTGTGGCGAACATCCGAAAGCGATTTCTACTATTGGATCAAACGTCTCACTTTTGCGAACAGTGTGTCTGTTATTTGCCGGTACTATGGCAGGCATCGGGGGAGGTTATCTATCACTTGCAGATGTGCCTTATTTCTTTCCCGGAATGACAGCGGGTCGCGGTTTTATTGCGTTGGCAATAGTCATTTTCGGGAAGTGGCATCCAGTGAAAGCCTGTGGTGCCGCACTACTTTTTGGTCTTGGGTTGGCGTTGGATAATCGATTCCAAGCATTTGGGTGGGATATCCAATATCAGTGGTTTTTGATGTTACCTTTTGTGCTTTGTTTAGTAGTATTAGCAGGCTTTGTTGGACGTGCAGAAGCACCACTTGCACTCGGAAAACCTTATGACCCGTCAGAGTAATCTAACTCTTCTAAAATGTGCTCCCAATGCGAAAATAGAAAGAATTTGTTGGCACATCTGGAATTGAGATGAGAGGTGCGGCATAATCAACTCCAAGCTTGAGAGGTCCGAAGTTTAATCGTAGCCCTGCACCAACCGTGGCCGGCAGCCATTCATACTCAATATTCTCTATTGTGTCCCATACGTTTCCTGTGTCGAAAAAGAGAACCCCTTGAATTGGGTTAAAAATTGGGAAACTCAATTCGGTATTAAAGATGAACTGAACATTACCACGATGTTTTCCGGTACTATCCTTAGGTCCCAGTCCACGCTCTTCATAACCGCGAACTGTGGTACTACCACCTGCCCAGAATCTTTCAAAGGAAATCAATTCTGCGCCTCGGTCAGTTTGTAAACCAGTGGTAATACCAAATCGGAGTGCGGTTCCTAACACAAGCCCCCATTCATTTAGTTTTCTGTGATATCGTATGTCTCCTACCGCTTTGATAAAACTGCTTTCTCCCCCCAATAAGGGGCCTCCAGCATATTCGAATGTTGCCTCTTTCAACATGCCTGATGTTGGGTTCAGAGAAGGTGCTCGAGTATCTTGCCTCCATAATGCACGTAAACTACTAACTGTGGTCTCTGAGAATGCGACTGAAGTATCTTTTAAGTCACGATAACTATATTCTAAATTCAGCCTGTGGGCTCTGGATAATTTTCTGCTGAGACTAAAACTACCCTGCAGTGCCCGGACGCCGTCATCTTCTTCCAATTTTCTTCCCAAAAATTGTAGGCTACCACTTATTCTACCTATGAACCAAGGTTCCGTTAGTGTTGTATCGTATAGATAGCCGAGTGTTCCCTGTCTGCCCCGTAACCTAAACCGTACATTTCGTTTGAAAAGATTGTAATGACTCAGTGCAATTGTGCCGCGAGGACCGTCTGAAGAACCATAACCAACACTTGCACCAATAGCACGCGGCTTTCGTTTTTGCAGCCGAATTAATACGTCATTGACTACAGGATTACTTGGTTGCTCTTCAATATCTGTTGGAATTCTACGTTCTGGGCGGATTCCAAGTTCAAAAATGCCTGTATTGTAGAGGTTTTGGATTGCGCCACTCAACTTGTCTTGCGTATAGAGAGTGTCTTCAAGGTGTGCTACCTCACGTTTAAGAACGTTCGAATTTACGCCGGTGTCACCATCAAAAAAGAATTTACCAAACGCTATCTGATCACCCTCGTTTACTTCAAACAGTAGGACACCATGTTCAAAAACAGCTAGGTATTCTTTTTCCTGCTTAAGCGTATAGCGCGCATTACCATCAATATCCTGCATACTCCATTCATCACCTATCTTGGTAGCAATAAACGTACCAGTCAGTGAAAGCTTGTGTTTTTCAAAAACATCACTTAATTCCTTAGGGAGTACGCCAACATCCAAGAGTTCAGAATAATTGCCTTCTAATAGAAATACTGGATCGTCCATTTTATTCAGATATTGTGTTTCAACTGTCACATCAATGTAACCGCGATCTTGATATGTTTTAAGTATTGCGTTTTCAAAATTCTTTTTGACAAGCCGCGCATTTGGCACTGGGGGTTTGCTTGGTAATACCTCATAGAGAGTGGTAGCATTAAGGACACTGTTTCCACTAAAATGACAATGGAAAATCACTTCTTTGTAGGGTTCAACAAATGTAAGGTTTATTGAGATTTCTCCAACGTTCCGTTTATTAATGTTCTGTTTTATAATATCGGTTTTTTTTATGGTTAATTTAGGATACCCAGCTTTTTCATACAAGATTTTTAAACGTTGCGTGTCTCTTGTAAGTGCTTGCTCTGAAAAAAAACGTCTTCTAATGCGGCGAGAGAAAAAATTGGCAGGTTTAGTTTCCATTTCTTGAAGCAATTCTTCTGCTGAAAATGCCTTATTCCCTGTGAATTTTACGTTTCTTACAATATATCGGGGACCGAGGGTAATAGTAAACTTTACATGGAGTGGCGAATTGGTCAATATTTTCCAATCCACTTTAGTTCCATCATATCCTTTTGCTGCAAAGTAATCTTCTACGGTTTCTGTCCAAAATGGCCGTTTATCCATTATAGATGCAATTTCGTCTCGAAGTTGGTCTCTCTCTCGCTCTTGTTTGATAATGTCTAATTTTGCAAAAAGATTTCGAACAGGGGAGTCTTGAAAAATAGGTCTCCCGTTCTGATCCACAAAATCAAGTAATAGTTGAATGCCTTCATTTATATTGAACGTCAACACCCCAGTTGTATGTGCAAAGTCAGGCAAGATTTCAACGTTCGGATAATACTTTTTCTGATAAAGTTCGCGAATTGCGGAGATATCCTCATCAACATCAGATTTGCGATAGACCTTACCAATATCGGCACGGCATATCTCTTTGATGTTTTCAGTGAATATAGCTGTATTTCCAAGAATTCGTAATTTTGTGATAGATGTAGGTTTTCTCAAGTTAATCTGATATGTTAAACTTCTATCCGATGGAATTGCTTTGACCGCTACATCAACGTTGAAATAGCCGTTTTCAGCACATACTCCCTTAATTGAATCAATATCCTTTTTGGCAATTATTGGGATATACATTGCTCCCGGTTCTAATTTTATCGCTGTACGGATAGCACGTCTGAGTTCATCAGAAGGTATACCAGTAATATTGATTTTTTGAATGTGCATTACATTATGTAACTGAAAATTAAGCGCAACCCCTTCAGGTGTCTTTAAGGCATAAACATCAACTTGGGAATACTGTTGTAAGGAATATAGTGAAATTACGCTTTGTTGAATAGCATGACGGGAAAACTGTGAACCAACTGCTATGTAGGTTGATTTTTCCAGACTACTGAGAGTCTTATTATCTGTCACAGAGTTATTATCAATAAAGTACTCAATTTTAACTACTTTCTTTTCTTTTAACGTTTCACGGGGAGTATCAAGAATTGTAGAGGGGTTGGCAACTTCGCCAGAGATCGGTTTTACGGTAAGAACACAGAAAAGGATTAGTAGAAGTCCGAAAAACATGCGTTCCCTAACCGATGCACAAACAGAGAAGGATTTTGGAATTTGGTTTAAACACAACTTACACATCTTTAGAAACGCCGCTCCAGTAATTGAATATCTACACCAAATTCGCCTTTTTCATCGCCTTCTACTTTAATGGACATATTATTTGGCAACGGATATTCTGCGATGATGTGGCGTTCGTTGGGATCGAGACCAGAGGAAATTGTAAAGGTGATCCCGCGAAATGATCGCGAGAATGAATTACCCGGTGAAAGGAGCGCGAGAACATCTGCATCTGAAAAGATCTCGGTTGTGGAGGAATTGAGTGGCTCTGCCCCGAAACTAAGCTTTGCCTTATCAATATCGCCATTTTCGAGTTTCCCAATAATAGTTGCAGTTACCTCAAGGTCTGCTGTGCTTCCGTCACTCAGTTGGACACCTGGGATTGGGTTCGGTGTTTTTAGGCGAATATCTAACTCAGGGTTGAAGGCTGTTTCGTCCGGGTTAGTAATAGTTGAACCCTCATCAATTTCAAAAATCTGCGTAACAATGCTAATTTGCCCTTTGGGGATAAAAAGGGTCCCTGAGAAAATAGGTCGTTGAATTGGGCCTGTGAGCCGGCCACCTCTACAAGTGATTTCGATGTTGGTAGACCCACCGGTTGATGAAACTAAATGAAAACTGTTTGGCATATCAATCCCTAAGTTTAACGTAAGATCGCGTAAAATTGGGGCATCAGAAAATAGGTCGGTTTCACTTACAGTACGAGCAGTAAACGAGTCCAGTAGGTCCTGCCAGTTCCAATCCTGTCGGTAGTGACCGGAGTAGATTTCAATGTCACCCACCAGAGTTGTCTTTAGAGTTGTATCAGTAATATTCCCGGATAGATGTAAATTGTCAGCACTTATTTCGACCTGATATCGGTTATTATCGATGAAGGAGGATTTGTCTAAACTTGCATTTAGGTCTATTTCATTAACTTTCAACCACTCCGCAATAATTTCACCATTAGCAGAAAAGTTGCCACCATTCAATTGACCGTTAATACTATCGATTGTTATTTTTGATTCAGAGAAATCAAACTCAGCATTTGTATCCTGAAAATAAACAGGTGAACGTTTAAATTCAAGGTCTACCGCATTAAATTCACCATCACCTATCAGTTGTGGGGCCATTGGCGTGCCACCAATAGTTGCGGTAATTCTGCCTTCACCATTCGCAGATTCAATTAAAGGTTGAATAAGTGGCAAAACCTCAAGTTCTTCTAATTGAAAGTCAATCTTAATTTCCATTTCCTCTGATAGCGGTTTTGCTTGCAGATTGGAAAAAGAAAGCAGATAAGGCACTCTCGCAGAACAGGAGAGTCGATTCTCGCCCAATCTCAATAAAGGTGTATTCTCGGAAATTGTCCATTCCTTGTTTGCATAGCTATAACGAAGCTCTACAGTGAATTCGTCAATGTTTGCTTGATTAATTCCGAGTTCATGCCCAACAAGCTTGACCGTTACCTCAGGAGCCGCATAAGTGCCTATGATATTGATATTTGTTGATAACATGCCCTTCTTTTTGAATCTATCAATATATTCTGAAGGTAAAAGTGGATCTAAAATAGAGATATTGAAATTGTCCAATTTTAGGTTAGCAGACATCTCACCTTGCATGTTCCATGACCCAAAACAACTGAACACAATAGGTTGCTCGGATACGTTAGCAGGAATTTGAGCAGTATTTTCGAGCTTAAGTCCTTGAACTCTGAATGTCCCATAATCCAAAGTAATTGGAATTGGTTCCGAATTTTTAAAACTGAATTGTTGATCTAAGACAACAAAACCTAAAGATATGTCATCAATTGAGAATTCTGCTTTTGTTTTTTGACTAAGCCTATCAAAGGTGATTACTTCGCGTATTTTCGGAATTGGGGTTTTCTCTCCATTTTCAAAGAAACTATCAAACGGTATGCTCAGTTTTGTAAGCGTCGCCGTAACATTCCCATCCAAATTCGATAACACTTCCTCCGAGATTACTCGCCGTAGGGTTAAACCGAGAGGGTATTGCTTAAATATCAGACCAGCCAACTCAAATCGTTCTGGTGTCAAGCCATCAAGTTGCAATTTGCATTGAGCGAGATTACACGTCCCATCTTCCATATTAAATTGGAACTTTGCAAGCTCAATAACATTTTCACGTGCCATGATCTGTACTGTCACGTTCTCAAGCGGTTGCGTGAAACTTTTGGGGCGGAGATGTGGTGCAAAAAGAAAGACGTTCCCTTTTAAGTATGGGGTGCGCGTTGTGCCTTGAAGTGTCAAATTAATATCCGTAACGCCTTCCGCTTCCGAAAAGATATTATCAAGCCATGGGAAAAAAGTGAGCGGAAGTTCCTTTCCGGTGAGTTGCACATTTATTGGCGCATCAATGAAACGTTCTGAGATGTTTAAATTTGCAAAAGACAAATCAAACGGAATCATACCGTTGAGTGTTAATATGTTTCCATTATTCGTAAGTTCAATTCTATCCAATTTAATCTGTTTGTCTGCATATTTAACATCTCCCTGCCACTGTAGGAGCGATTCTGTTTCTTTCTGCAACAGGTGATTCAATGTTCCTTGCCATTTTGCGGATATGTTTGGCGTAGTAAATGGTCCATCAAAATTAACATCAACTTTAGTTTCCATAATAGAAGAGCTGACTTGCAAAGGCAGAAGGGAAGTAATGTTATTGTTATGTAATTTGAAGTCTATGGGTGAGGTGTTAGAAATTTGATGGTTATATGCTTGAAGGTTGAGTTCATCTATCTTGCAAGTCGCTTCCATAAGCGCCGAGGTAAAACCTGTTCCGCTTAACTTAGCTGCTCCCGACAAGGTTCCGTGTACAGGTGACGGGCGTTGTAGAAACAAATTTGCCAAATCTCCTATCTCCAGTTCCTCCAGAGATATATCCATATCAAAAGTGGTTTTGTCTCTATTTCGGGTTGAAAACAAAGTTTCGCCATTTATCTGAAAATCGCTTGTTCCAATCTGCCCACTGGTAAGAAAGTTCTGTATTTGTACCGCTTCTTCTCTAATAGTAGTTCGGGCGTGCAGTTTGTCCAATATAATTGGTTTAGCAAACGCGCCAAAGTGAATAGGTTGGTTTTCAGTTGTCCGTGCGTTTAGATCAAAAATTGGTTCAGCAATAGTTCCAGCCACATTTAGCGAAACACCGACTTTTCCTTGAATTAAGGCAGATTTGTCAAAGGATAGGCGTTTTACTGTCTCAGCAGGCATACTGTTCCTAACCATGTGTGAAAAATTCAATAAATTGAGACTTGGAGCACTGAGGTTAAAGTTCAGTTTTGAATTGTTAAAATCGTCAGGATTGATTGCTATATTCCCATCTATCCCGAATAAATTTTCCAAGACCTGTATTGAAAATGGTTTGATGTGTACGGTGTTATTTTGGTATTCTATTTCACCGTTCGCATCACTTATACCAATATCTCCTATATCAGTCTTCACAACTAATGTTGACATCTTCCATTTGAGATCAACGATAGGATCGGTCAAAGTTCCCCTCGTCTTCAATTCATATTGTGCAGTACCAGAAATCGGAAGTCCTAATGCTGTGCCAAAAGATTCCAAGGCTAAATCTTGGTTGTGCTTGGAGGCAATGTCAATTTCCTTAGTTTTGGCATCAATAGTGCCGATAAGTTGAATGAATGGCGTGTTTTCACCCGCCACGGATAGTGAACTGTCAGAAATAGTGAGTATGTCGTTTTCTAATTTGAAAAGCATCGGCTTAAGGTTGGTGAAGCGCAACACATTGTATTGAAGTTGTGTCTTGTTAATAACTATGTCAACATCATAAGGGTATACACGTTTTTTAGAAGGTCCAACGAGTTCTGAAATTGTGCCTTCTACTTCAACAGTGCTATCAACAGTGCCAGTAATTACATCAAGTGCCGGATGAAAAATGCGCAGAATGGGTGAAGCTGCTGTTTCTTTACTCTTCAGGGTAAACTTGTATGGATTAGGGAGGGTATTACTGATTGTGCCCTCAATGCTACTTGTACCTTCAAATGCTTTTCCCGTAAATTTGAAATGATTTTCTTGTTCTATGAGGACACCATGCAAATCTGCATCACCAAGCGGGTTGCCTTCAAATGTTAAATCAGAAAAGTCAAAATTTACTTCAAAAACAAAATCTCTCTGCTTTTTTTGGTGTGAAACCATGTTAATATCCATTTTGCCATCAAGCGGAAAATCGGCAATGCCCGCAGCGCGTGCAAGTTCTGTCAATTGAACTGGTCTGTCCGGACTATTTTTTAGGCTAAAATCAAAGTCTCCATTGTTTCCTACATGGGCGTTGAACGTAACTACTTGACCGCGCGTTGTTATCACAAAATTGGGAATAGTAAGAGAGTAATCATCAATCTTTAACTCCAATGTTGCAGGATCTAAATTCATGCTCCATGCGTTTCCAGAATCGATGACAAAATTACCGCTGCCATCAAGATGGTCAATGAGTTGACCGTATAAATTTAATTCTCCTTTTATATTACCTTCAATAGGGTACTCTGCAATAAAAAAGAGTTTGTTATAGTCAGCATCCAGCACAAGCGGTTCAGCGACGATACGAAAATTAGTGGATAATTTATCCTCTAAACTGATATTGCCCTCTATGGAAACGTTGGTATTTCCGTTCTCACCTTCTTTTGTTAGGTGTGCATTTTCAAAATACACAACCCGATCTACGTACCGAAAATTCCCGGTTAAACGACCAACTGGAATTGGATCATTATCGCTGCGCCGATAGAATGCCTCAGGTATCTCTGCATATCCATTGGCAGTGCCGTCTTTTTTTATTTTTGCAGTAATGCTTCCAACACCTTCAAAGGGGATAGAGTTGAAAATTTTAGATAGTTTTCCAAAGTCAACATTTCCAAGTTGGACATCAAGACTTTCATAGGAGCCACTAATGTCAACTTTTGTGTCATCTATGATGCCATCTATACTTACATTTGAGCCGTTCGTGTTTTCTGCAGAAATTTTATAATTCAGAGATGAATTTTTTAATGGTATAGATTCGTTTTTTACAAGAAAACCTGTATCTGAAAGTTTTACATTGCTATCAAGGTGAAACTTGCCTGTTGTATTACCGTTTATTAGCGCTGTGCCTGTTAATGTCCCAGATTCGATTTGCGGTATCTGTTCTGACAACTCCCCGAACATTGACAATAGTGAATAGAGCTGAATATCCGATATTTGCCAATTACTGTCGTAGGTGATGGGCTGTTTTATAAAGTGCTGTAATCGTTCAATCAAATTCCCCTCGGAAGTATTCTTAAATGTAGCACTGCCGCTTCCTGTGAGTGTTCCGTCAGCGATCTGTGCACTAAATTTATCCAACGTTACTTTTGGAACTTTCTCTAAATTTATGGTAGTGTCAATCGTTAGGTCTGAAATATCTATTTGTCTATTTTTAGATTTAGATTCATAACTTTCCTTGATTGAGAACGCGTCCGATGTGCCAGTGAGTGTGCCGTTTAAAGTAGAATCAGTTCCCTTTAAATCCAGTACAATTACGCCTGAACCTCCAAGTTCAATATTGTCACCAAGAAATTTTTGGACATCTGAAGCATCAATTGTCATTCCTGCGTATACTTCCCATGCATTAGCCTCCCAATTTCCCTTCATGGTCAAAACTGAATTTCCGAATTTAAGTTTGTGTTCGGGTAGATCACCACCTATTGTTGACACAGAAAACTCTATTTTTTTCAATGGATCAATAGATAATTTTGTTCCATTCAACGTGAAACTACCCTGATTAAAAGAAACGTTACCCGTGTGATTCCAATCATCTAACGAACCCCCCAGTTCCAGTTTTATATTTGGGAGTTCCAGTTCAATGTTCTGCTGTGTATCCGTGAAAACAATCTTACCTTCATTGATTTTAACATTGGATACGGCAAAAGCGAAGGAATCAGTTGAATCAGGCGGCGGCTCAGATTCCCGAAGTACCTGAGTTAGGTTTACTTGTCCTGCCGCATTTCGCTGCAGGTTTACCTCTGGAGAGTCGATCTCTAACGCAGTTACAAGAAATTTGCGTTGTAGCAGGGCAAAAAAGTTATATTTTAGGGTTATCTTTTTTGTAGAGAATATTGGTGATGTTTCGGATTCTTTTTCTTTTACCGATAAATTCTCAATTTCAACGCCAGTGAAAATATTCCCGCGTAATTTTTTGAGTTGGATAATGTATTTGTCGTCAATCTGGTCTTGTAATACATCTTTAAGGCGAGTTTTGACGAAATTATTAAGAAAAGAGTCTGAACGGACATAGAAAAATCCTCCGACTCCTAAAAGAAGGATTATTAACGGTATTGAAATTAATAAAATTTTTCGTCTTGTCATGATTTTTGTTCCGAATTTTCTACCCCGTTTGCATGAAAAGCGCGATGGGCAGCATTAACGATATTGCTAACGGAGTCTATCTCTGCTGAAGAGAGAATTTCTAATTCAGATTCTGATTGTTTTACAGTAGCAGATTTCTGAAGCCAGAGTAGATATTCAATGTTGCCTATGTCTCGGTGAATTGGCGAAAAGGTTAATCCCATAGGTATTACTGAACAGCTTTTCCGCACAAAGTCAATTAAATTAACCAATGTTTCCTTATGCACACTTGGGTCATCAACAATACCGCCTTTTTTGACGTGAACACGTCCTGCCTCAAACTGAGGTTTGACGAGTACTATTATTTCAGGAACTGCTAATCTTTCAATTACTACAGGTATTACTTTCCGCAAGGAGATAAAAGACACATCAATCACTGCGATGTCAAGTGGATGCGAAAATAGGTGTTGGTCAATATGGCGGATGTTGGTTTTGTCAAGGACGTGAACACGTGGGCTTTTGCGAAGTTTCCATGCAAGTTGTCCATATCCGACATCAACAGCATAGACGAAATCTGCACCGTGTTGAAGCAAGCAATCAGTAAAGCCACCTGTGGATGCACCTACATCAATCGCTACTCTGTTTCGGACAGTAATTTCAAAATCTTGTAGTGCTTTTTCAAGTTTCAACCCGCCTCGACTGACATATTTTGGCGGTTGTTCAACTTCTATCGCAGCATTCGGTGATATGCGTTGTCCTGGTTTAACCAGTGAGTTTTTATTTACTTTGATAGCTCCAGCTAAAATCAAACGTTTCGCTTGGAGGCGGCTTTCAACTAAGCCTCGCTGAACAAGGACTATATCTAACCTTTCCATCTTTCTATCAATTTCTTCACCTTGTTAATGTTCATCATATACAATATGGCTCATTTCTTATAAATGAGAACTCTTGTTGTTACTATCACTATCAAAAAAAGAACTGACCGTAATATTCTTGAGCGTATCAGCTTGAGTTTGTTGAAGTTCTCGAAATAACTGCATCAATTTAGGCGATGCTGGCAACGTATCAGTAAAATGGGCAGTTAGATCTTTATCCACAACTGCTACAAGCGAATCAAAGGTGATCTCGCTTAACGAGCAGGCGGGCAGATACCCTTTGTATCACCCTCTACCTCATAAATGAGCTTTGCTGCTTTAAAATGATTAAAAATTTTATGGACTAATGATTCAGAAACTCTTGCCGTTGCAGCAGCATCTGCAGCTGAACATGCCCCCTTACCTTCATGAAAGTTTGCTGCAACAATGAGAAATAGTGTTATGATGCCGAGATCATTGATATAATCGTTGCTTTCGTTGATAATCTTTCCGTACAAACCCTTTTTATAATTGGAATACTGAATTGAGTGCGTCACCTCAACACCTAATAGAATCACAATCCATGTAACGTAAATCCATATAGCCAAGATTACCAACAATGCCAGCGTCCCATAGACGGCCTTATAGTTCTGCCACACTAATTCAAAGTAATTGCTAAATACAATCCGTGCGATCTGGAAAAGTGTTCCTGCTATAACTGCGCCGATCAGTGCAGCTTTCCAGTGGAAGGTAGGGTTAGGTAAGGATATATACATGAAAAACAAGAAAAAATAGATTAAAATTCACGGAAATAGGTTTGCCAGCAACCGATTATTGACACCTGAAAAAATGAAAAAGATGACAAGTGGTCCTACCAACAACAGCATGCAAAAGAGTAAGTATTTCTGGAACGCTTTTACAAACGGCAAACGCTGATGGCTACCCCAAATATCATTGAAATGCCCTTCAATAGACATAAACAAGATTACGGAAACCACCTATACCGAGCCCTGTTAGATTTCTGTTGGTAAATTCTGATATCCCTGCTACTATTTCGTCTGCTCTATAACGTGGGAAGAAATTGTTCAAGGTAGCTATCAACGGAGATTCTTCATTTTCAACGACTCCGAAGGTTTTGAGTAAGTAGAGCGTAACCGCTGACAAAGGCACAAAACCGATCAGTGAACTAAACGCAAGCGATGCAGCATGATGAAAACATTTATGTTGCTTGAATTGAGATAATACGTTTACACTGATCCCGCCAAAATGTGTGAAGAATGACCTAAGTGAAGGAAACATCTTATATTGTCTAATTTGTATGTACAAAGCAGTGAGAAACGGCGGTAAGGTTGAACGTCTGTAACCCTCATCACGGATAACTATATCTACTTTTTGTGTCATGCAGTAAGTCTGAAAAAACTTGCAGAATTCAGAAACAACCTCATCAAGTTTTAGACTACGATCCCACAGCTAACGCAATTCCGGCACGAATAATGGCTTCTGTATCATAACCATAACGGTCATATAATGTATTAACGTCTCCATGCTCAACAAAACGGTCTGGTACACCCAGTGAAGTCACACGGACATCTGTTACACTTTCGGCTGCAAGTGTCTCAAGTATAGCACTACCAAATCCACCCATCAATACACCATCTTCTACAGTAATGATTTTGCCAATCTGTTTTGCTAAATCTGCGATCAACGTGGTATCCAAAGGTTTGATAAAGCGTGCATTTACCACTGTTGTTTCTACCCCGGTTTCACTCAAAGTCTGTGCTGCCTCAAGCGCTGGGTATACTCGGTTTCCGAGTGCTACAATTAGGAGATCATCACCTTCGCGGCATATCTCGGCTTTTCCAATAGGGAGCGGCATAGGTTCTGATGCCAACTTAGTGCCGATGCCGGTTCCGCGTGGATAGCGCAACGCAATAGGACCAATCTCGTAGGTAAGTGCAGTTTTTAGCATGTGCTGCAATTCATTCTCATCTTTTGGTGCCATTGATACAATATTGGGAATTGAACGTAGATAAGCAATATCAAAAACGCCATGATGTGTTGGCCCATCAGCGCCAACAATTCCGGCACGATCAAGCGCGAAGACAACGGGCAGATTCTGAATACAGACATCGTGGAGGACCTGGTCATATCCGCGTTGTAAGAAGGTTGAGTAGATAGCAACGACAGGTTTCAAACCTTCAGTTGCAAGGCCAGCAGCAAAGGTGACAGCACACTGCTCAGCTAAACCAATATCAAAACACCGATCTGGAAATGCCTCCGAAAACTTGTCTAAACCAGTTCCGCCTAACATAGCAGCTGTTACACCAATAATCCGTGAATCCTGTTTAGCTTCTTCAATGAGAGTACGGCTGAAAACATCTGTGTATTTAGGCGTTGCGGATGTGGAACGGAGTGATTTGCCAGTTTTCACGTCAAACTGACCGCTGACGCTATAAAACTTAACTGGGTCTTCTTCGGCAGGAAGATAACCTTTTCCTTTTTTTGTTACAACATGCACCAAAATCGGACCAGTTAACTCACGAATACCTGTAAGGACAGGAATTAATGTTTCTAAATCATTGCCATCAAGAGGACCAAAATATCTGAACCCAAATTCCTCAAACAACGTACCCGGTTTGAGCGATGCTTCAATTTTTTGCGCGAGTGCTTTGGCATCGGAAGAGATAAAGTTCACCAATTCCTTAGCACCCGTACGGAGACGATTGTAGCCGCGCGAACTAATCAACTTATGGAAATGTTTTGAGATTGCGCCGATAGTAGGGGAAATCGACATCTGGTTATCGTTTAGGATAACGAGCATGTCCTTTTTGAAGTCCCCCGCGGCGTTTAACCCTTCAAGTGCCATTCCTCCTGTTAAGCCACCATCACCGATAACAGCAATAACCTTGAAGTCATCGTTATTAACATCACGAGCAGCAGCAATACCTAACGCAGCAGAAATTGAGGTACTTGAATGTCCTGCGCCAAAAACATCGTACTTGCTTTCTTCACGACTTAAAAATCCGCTAATACCATCGGTTTGCCGAAGTGTATCAAAAGTATCAGCTCGACCTGTAAGTAGTTTGTGCGGATATGCCTGATGCCCTATATCCCAGATTAGTTTGTCGCGAGGTGTATCAAAAACTGTATGCAAGGCTATCGCTAATTCGATAGTCCCGAAATTAGGCGCGAAATGTCCGGGATGTTTGGATAGCACCGCCAATAGATAGGCGCGCATCTCCTCAGCGAGTGTTTCAAGCTCGCCTATATTTAGCGTCTTTAGATCTGCTGGTGACTTAATTTTTTCCAAAACCATCCCTATTCTCCGTTTTCATTTTCGGATATAAATTCCGCTGTGGTGTCCCCATTCTCTTCTTGAGACACGTTTTGCACTCTCACCTCTGCAGCTTCAAGGAGTTCCCTACACGAACGGACTAAACCAACCCCTTCTTCAAACAGTGTCAGAGAAGCGTCTAATTCCAAAGTATCAGGCGATTCTAACGTTTCTACAATCTCTTTTAGTCTTTCAAGTTTTTCTTCAAATGTCAAGCGGTTTCTCCTTACCTAACAACATCATATAGTTTTCGTCAATCTTTTAATCTAAACATTCATCAACTGTACAAACGAGGCTACCTTGTGAGAGCTTTACATCAAGTCTATCACCAGTGTTCACCTGACGACTTGATTTTACAACATCTTCGGTGACATTTCTAATAATGCTATACCCTCGTTCCAAAGTTGCTAAAGGGCTAAGCCCGTTTAACCGAGCGGCTAAAGATTGTACCTGATTATCCACCAACCCTAATTTATCCGTCATGGTTTTTTGGCATGTTGCCTCAAGATTGTCAATTGATTGGTACAACTGATAAATGGTATCCATTCGTTTCGTTGGTGAAAGACCCGATTCCAATGCATCTATTTCGGTATGTTGTGTCGTAATCTGGCGCATTATGAGTTCATTTAAACGATTTATCACGCCATTTAACTGTGCTAATAAATCCAATCTGTCGGGGACAACATGCTCCACTGCAGCAGATGGTGTTGGCGATCGGTGATCCGAAACCATATCCGAAATAGTGAAATCTGTTTCATGACCAACAGCCGAGACAACAGGTATTTTAGAATTAAATATCGCGCGCGCTACAATTTCTTCATTAAATGCCCATAGGTCTTCCATTGAACCGCCGCCACGTCCTACGATCAAAACATCAATGTCCGTTCTACTGTTCATAGCACGTATTGCATTGGCAATTTGTGCCGCAGCATATTCACCTTGCACGAGTGTAGGATGGAGCAAGAGTTCAGCTAACGGATAACGTTTTTGGAGTTGTTGCTGAATATCTTGAATAGCTGCACCTGTTTCAGAGGTAATCACCCCGATTTTCTTTGGAAATATCGGTAACGGCTTTTTGTGAGCAGCATCAAATAGTCCTTCATCTGAAAGTTTCTGTTTTAGTTCCTCAAAAGCTCGCTGCAGTGCACCGATTCCAAGTGGTTCGATTGTATTTACAATTATCTGATATTCACTGCTCGTAGCATAAATGTTGATTCGCCCCTGGACCAGAATTTCTTCACCATCACGCGGTAAAAATTGTAGTCGGGAAGCACTACTTCGCCACAAAACACTCCTGATATTACTGTTTTCATCTTTAAGTGTGAAATAGATATGTCCAGACGCGGGACGACTCAGATTTGAAACTTGTCCTTTCACCCACACATTTTGAAGTACTGGTTGCTGCTCAATTATGCGAGATAAGGTATTCGTTATTTGCGTAACACTGAAAATAGTCCGAGGCATCGGAAGTTCTAATTGCATTTTTGTCTATCTCTAAGAATGAATACTTATATGAATTTTGTTGGCGAATCAATTATCTCATCTGATTTTCAAAGCTGATATTGTATCCTTTCAATACTGAGTGCTAATCCTGTTTCATCATCCAATTCAATCTCAACTGCATTTAGCTTGATATTATCTTTTGCCACACCAAAGCGCGCAGGCATCATTGTCAAAAAACTTTCAACTACCTTCTCTATTCTGCTTCCAATAACCGAATCATGAGGGCCTGTCATGCCAACGTCCGTAATATAAGCGGTGCCCTGTGGCAGAACACGCTCATCTGCTGTTTGAACGTGCGTATGTGTGCCGATAACTGCACCCACCTTACCATCCGCATGCCATCCCATTGCGATCTTTTCTGAAGTCGCTTCAGCATGAAAATCAAGAATCACATACGGCGTTTCCAATTTCACTTCAGATAGAATCGTATCCAATGCGTGAAACGGATTTGTATATCTATTCATGAATATCTGCCCCGCGAGGTTGATTACACCAAGTTTAGCGCGTCCATCCATTGAAGGGACTATGGTAAAACCGCGTCCAGGAACTTCCGCAGGATAGTTTGCAGGACGAATCAGCTGCGGCGTTGTATCAACAAAGTCAAATATCTCTTTCTGATCCCAAACATGGTTTCCAGTCGTAATTGCAGAAACGCCAGATGCCAACAACTGATCAACAATTTCAAATGTTAGACCTTTTCCTCCAGCAGCGTTTTCACCATTGGCAATGATGAAGTCGTAGGAATTTTCAGACGGTTTGCTAAGTTCCTTCAAGAATTCGGTTACTGCTCTTCTCCCCGGATTTCCGACAATATCTCCAATAAAAAGTATTTTCATTTTCTTTATCACATTTCTCGTAATCTCTTACGGTTTGCTCGCGTTATCTTACTTTAGCGGAATTTTCTATCTGCCTGATTGTCTATTAATTTTACTTATGAAGTCTGTTTTAGTGTTCTGTCCAAATCAAAAGATGTTATACTACTTCTAACTCCGCAAGTGTAAAAACCGATGCGAATGAACATCCGAGCGCATTAATTTTTTCCTCTCCCCCCGCTTGCCTGTCAATGGCTGCTACAACATGTTCCACTGTGTGTCCCTCTCCACGAATCTGTTCTATAGATGTGCAAACCTGTCCTGCAGTCGTAATAACATCTTCTATAACAACAAGTGAACTTTTCTCTTGGACACCTCCTTCTATGAGATTGCATGTGCCGTAATTTTTTGCTTCCTTACGGACATAAAAACAAGGAATACCAGTTTTCAAAGAGATTGCTGTCGCAAGTGGAACACCTCCTAATTCCAATCCTGCTAAACCATCACATTCTATTGGGAGCAGTTTAGCCATTTCTTTGGCAATTGCGGTTAGCAGCTCCGGATCACTTTCAAACCGGTATTTGTCCCAATAGAAATTACTAATATTCCCTGAACGCAGCTTGAATTCACCTGTAAGATATGAAACAGCACGAATCTGCTTTGCCAATTCAGTTTTTGTCATATAGGTTACCATTTCAGAAGTGGTCTAATGCACCTCAATATGTGCACCATCTGCTGCGATGACTTCACCAATTACCGCGGCTTCAGGACAATCATCAGCGTGAAGTTCTTTTACGGCTGCATCGGCATTTTCTGCTGGCAGCGCAAATAATAGACCGCCTGACGTTTCTGCTTCCATCAAAATATGGCGCATCTCCTCTGAAACTGATGACCTGAACGAGACCTTATCCGAAAGGAATTTCGTATTTGCCAGATATGCTTGCGTGTAGGTTTTCTTTTTAACGAGTGACGGAGCATCTTCAAAGTACGGAATCGCACTGCTATCTATTTTTAGACGCACATTGTTACCTGCTGCCATTTCTGACGCGTGTCCTAACAATCCATAACCTGTGACATCTGTGCATGCGGATGCATTATATTTTAACATAACTGCAGATGCAGAAGCGTTGAGTCGCGCCATAGATTCAACCAATTGCGGCAAGACTTCTTCACCAATTTTGTTGAATTTCAAGCCTGTCGTCAGAATGCCGATACCGAGATTTTTCGTTAAAATGAGAACATCACCGGGACGCGCGCCGTAGTTTTTTACAAACTTTTCTGGATGCACAATACCGGTTACTGCAAGTCCATACATCAGTTCTGGTGAATCCACCGTATGCCCACCGAGAAGTGCTGCTCCTGCTTCTGCAGCCTTTTCAGCTCCTCCTCTTACAATATCACCAAGGATCGATAGATCAAGGTCATCCCTGGGCCAGCAGGTAATATTCAACGCAGTTTTCGGTGTGCCGCCCATGCTATAAACGTCGCTCAGTGAATTTGTGGCTGCAATCGCGCCGAATGTATAGGGATCATCTACGATAGGGGTAAAATAGTCCACCGTGTTCACAAGCGCAAGGTCATCAGAAATACGGTATATCCCCGCGTCATCAGAGGTTTCTGTGCCAACAAGCAGGTTCGGGTCAGTAGATTTCGGAAGGTTACTTAAAATGTGTGAAAGCTCGCCCGGAGCAAGTTTTGACGCTCACCCAGCGCATTTGACGGTTGCAGTAAGACGGATTTTCTTGTTTGTCATAATTTTGGAGTGTAAAATTGAGTAGGTCTAATACCCGATTAACCCGATTCGTAGCGCGAGGTCTCTGTGCCTCGCAATGTTGACTTTAGCAGAAGACTCCCAATCAAATTAATTGGTATAATAGTTGAAGTAATTTAGAAGTTCCTGAACTATGTTAATCGTGTTGGTCAAAATCGCAGCTGTTTCAGAAATACTCATTAATTTATGAATTTATAGTTGCAGATTACGCTACGACTTAAGCTCTGCCACAACTGATTTTACATACGCGACACTCCGACCATCTTGATGAAACTGATCACCGTAACGGACACCTTCAATTGCAAGATATCCGTCAAAGTTCGCGTCTAACAACGCAGCGATTGCGAAACGATAATCAATTTCCCCATCTGGGAGTGGGACTTGGACGTAGATTGCAGTTTCTAAATCTGGTATATGCACACGATAGAGACTCTTGCAATGCCAATAGTTGACATGCGGTGCAAGCGCTACAATGGCATCTTCGCACGATTCCTCTGGAATGTCATAAGTCCAATAGATGTTCCCTAAGTCCGGATTGATACCGACATTCGGTACATCAATCAACTCAAGTAGATGTAACGCTGACCAGCTGTTGTCCACAATTGAATTTTGATGGATCTCAATGGAGATAGAGACGTTTTGATCTGCAGCAATAGAAGCCACCTCAGAGACAGCAACCGCTGTCCGTTCATAGTCTATTGTACTTGCTTGGCGGCTTGAGCCTTGCGAGACAGATTCACCACGATATGTGCCTTTGCTGTTTGGGTCTCGTGGCGGCGTAGTGACTGTGGAATTCACAACGTTTGCACCTATTTTGGCAGCAAAATTAACAGCATTTATCATAGATTGTTTATTACCAGCAGCAACACGTGGATGTGCAGCACCGCCGCCTCCACGTACTGCTACACACGGCATGCCTACCTCTTCAAGTTGTGTTCGGAGTGTCCCAATCTCTGCATCTGGCAGGTTCATTGTCGGAAGTTCAATACCTTCAAATCCGATTTCTTTCGCCTTTTGCAGAAACTGTTGTCTATTTTTGGCATCGGTGGGTAGTCCACCGCCATTATATGGATAAGATGCACACCTCCGAAAAGCATACGCAATTTTCATTCTATTTCCCCTTCAAATAGATACATCACAGCTTGCTGCAATTGCCGAAAAATAACGCTGAATTGTTCCTGAGCAGCCCCATCGCACGACACTTTTTTATTATGTTCTATATGTGTTCGCATACTTTCCAAAATACTTTGGTAGTACCACGCTTGCGCCTCTAACCCACCGTGAAAACGCTCCCAGACCACATCACCGATGTTATCGTATTCCGAAATAACAGTCCGTAGATTATGAAGTTTATCCGCACAAGTTACAAGGCAAACCTCTGTGGAAGCATCCTTTAAGGCTTCAATACGTTCAATCTTTCGTTCACGCCATCGCAGTGACTTATTCTCAGAACATTCATCAACAATGTCCGCGACAGATTCGCCAAAGTCTTTTCGGATACACGCTAACGTCAAGTCGGTGTCTTCAACCGTATCATGTAGAATTCCTGCTATGACCACCGTTTCCGCACATCCCGCATTCATTAACATCAGTCCAACAGCATAGGGATGCGTAATATAAGGCGTGTTAGTGCCTTTCCTAAACTGTCCATCGTGCGCTTGTGCGGCGAGTTCTATCGCTGCTTCAATACGGTTTTTCCGAATGTCATTTTTCGCCATGCGTCCTATCGCTACTCAATTCACGCCTATAAATATCAGCAAACAATACATCTGTTAGAAATTCAAAGATTAAAACAGTGTTAAATGATACACTATTTCTGCTTGTTCAGTCAAGATATTTTTAAAATGCTTCCAGAGCCATTCAATTGTCGGGTTTTTCTCAATATTTACACACGGTCGCGACCAGGAGGTCGCTCCTACAAGAAGAGATATTGAAGATGTTAGAAAGTATTGGAAATTGAATGGTTCTGAAAATACTTCAGAGTTGGCATTATAGAATATCCATAATAATTTTTCAGAACACAATGACATTTACAGGAGAAACATTATGGCTACGATTGCTATCGGTGGGATCATGCACGAATCTAATACATTTAGTAACACACCAACCGACTTTGAGGCGTTTTCTCACAGCATTGGAGAAGATTTATTCCCGGTTTGGAAGGGGACACATCATGAAATGGGTGGGTTTATTCAAGGCGTAGTTCAACAAGGCTTCACAGCTTACCCGACCTTAATGGCTACGGCGACACCTGCTGGTCCTGTAACTGACGCTGCTTTTGATAAACTCACTGATATTCTCATACAGCAACTCAAAGCAATACCGAAACTGGATGGATTACTGCTCGCACTGCACGGCGCGATGGTGGTAGAGAGTTATCCTGATGGTGATGGCGAAGTGTTAAAAAGACTACGAGAAATCTTCGGAGAATCTCTGCCTATTGTTGTGACACTTGACCATCATGCAAATGTCTCTCAACAGATGGTTGACAGATCAACAGCACTCGTAATTTATAAAACAAATCCACACATCGATCAGCGGCTGCGTGGGTTACAAGCAGCAGAATTAATGATGCACATTCTCAAAGAAAAAGTAATACCTACGCAGGTACTTGCTAAACCGCCTATGATTCTCAATATCCTACATCAAAATACAAGTGCCGAACCGATGCGTTCCATTATAAAAGAAGCCGAACAATTAGAACGTGATGCTAATATTCTTGTAGCTAATGTTGCAGCGGGATATCCTTATGCAGATGTCTATGAGGTAGGTCCATCCTTCGTTGTTGTAACAAATAACGACCCGAAACTTGCACAAGCTGAGACTAATCGGTTATCAGATATGTTGTGGAATATCCGTGACCAATTAACACTGGATCTGCCTGACGCAGTAGACGCTGTGCGGCAAGCAATTTCGAGCCACGAACATCCGGTGATACTTGTTGAAATGGGCGATAATATAGGCGGCGGTTCACCCGGTGATAGCACTTTCATACTTGCAGAGTTGTTACGACAAAAGGCATCCGGGTTTGTCGTTGTTCTGTGCGACCCTGAGAATGTGCAAGCCTGTGTTCAGGTAGGTGTTGGCAATGAGGTGTCTTTAGAGGTTGGTGGGAAAGCAGACAATCTTCACGGTAATCCAGTAGCAATTCAGGGAAAAGTCCGTCTAATTCATGATGGTCATTTTATTGAGACGGAACCGCGTCACGGTGGACAAAAATATCACAATCAAGGATTGACAACGGTCGTTGCTGTAGGAGACTCGTTAGTGGTGCTGACAAGCAACCGTCAAACACCTTTTAGTCTACAGCAGTTGCTGAGTCTCGGCATCAATCCGAAAGCGATGCGTATGATTGTTGTCAAAGCCGCAATCGCATATCGCGCTGCTTATGAAACGATTGCTGGGAAGATTATTGAGGTGGATACACCCGGATTGACTGCGGTAAATCCGCTGCATTTTAAGTATGAGAACGTTAGGCGGCCATTGTTTCCGTTGGATTGAAAAATCTATCAAACACCCTCTTGACAACTACATCTCGTTATGCTATCCTTATCTCCGTAAAATACTATAGATTAGGAAAAGAAAATGAGACGTTTTGGGACGCAAGGTCCTGTTCATCCAGAGAAGAACTATGTTGTCAGTCGTGCTGCGGAGCTTAATGATTTCATTGCGCGTATCAAAGACGGACGTTATATCGTTATCTTCGCACCGCGTCAGACTGGCAAGACCACCTTCTTTCAAAATGCGCTGAACGTATTCACAGACAGCGAACCAACTTGCTTACCAATTCAGCTGAATTTTGAGGAATTTGAAGGATCCATTCCATCAACATTTTACAACTATTTCTATCAAGATTTATGTGATGAAATAGTAAATGTTTTGGAAAAAAAAGGACACACGCTATCAGAAACACTTCGTCAATATTTAGAAAATACGAATATTACCGATCAAGTTTCAATGCGAAGATTCTTTAGAATGTTAGACAATATTCTAAAATCTCAATATAATATGCATTGGGTTATTCTAATCATAGACGAATTTGACGGCATCCCACAAGAAGCATTAGTAGGTTTTCTTCATTCACTTCGTCGTATCTATATTTCAAATTCCACCCCGAAATGTCCTCACAGCGTTGGTATTGTCGGCGTAAAAAGTATCGCGCAACTTAATTATGACCGCTCTATATCCCCTTTCAACATTCAAGATGAATTTCACCTCCCGAACTTTACACCTGAACAGGTACGGGAACTACTACAGCAGTACACAGAAGAAGTTGGACAACCCTTTAAGTCTGAAGTAATTGAATCCATACACAAGCAGACTGCGGGGCAGCCTTTTCTCGTCAACCGATTGGCACAAATACTTACTGATGAGTTTGAGATTCCAAAGACAGAATCTATTACGATGGACCATTTCTTACAAGCACACTTCCAGCTGCTCCATGAACGAAATACGAACATTGACCATTTGACAACAAATATCCGCAGAAACCCACGTTTTGAAAGTATTTTGATGCGAATTACTGCATCTGATGATGGTCCGGCTTTTAATCTTCGCGATGATCTTATCAGTGAACTTGCAACCTATGGAGTCATAAAACAAGGCACGGACGGTATGTGTGAAATTGCTAACCCAATTTATTTTTATTGTATCTTACAGATGTTCAAATCTGCAGTGAACGGGTTAGAGCAGGAATATCTCCCTGAAGACACTCGCGAAGGTTTCCTTGATTACCTCTCAACGACTGGAAATATAGAGATGGGGACGTTGCTTGATAACTTCCGAGATTTCATAGCACGCGCGGGCTTTAAGATACTCCAAGTACCAGACACGCCGCAAGAATCTGTGGGGAGGCATCTGCTATTAGCGTATCTTGAGCAGTTTGTCCGGTTGGTAGGTGGATTTATGCACATTGAGGTGCAAACCGGACGTGGTAGGATGGACCTACTCATCACTCATAATCAGCGAAAATACGTGGTCGAAACAAAAGTGTGGAGAGGCGAAGTAAGTTATCAGAAAGGTAAGCGGCAACTTGCATCATACCTCAAATTGGAATGTGCAATAGAGGGCTACTATGTTGTCTTTGACCATCGCACCAATCCAGAACCACGTTCTGAGACAGAAGAAATTGAAAGTTTTAAAATTCGGAGTTATGTTATTCCTGTTATGCAGGAACGCCCCTCAGCAGAAAGTTTTGACAATTAAAATGAGGATTGAAAATGCCTTACTGTACCGTGTGTAAACAATTTGCTGACTATGAATACGATATCGATCTATCTAACAGCAACCATCTCCATCCTTCTTGCCTGATAAAGCTGCAAATGCGGGAAGAAGAAATTGAAGGAATTTTGCGTCAAAAGAGATCACAACTCATTTTGTCACTCTTTGTGCGTGACGAAGTTCCAGATAGAGAGGTCGCATCGGAGGAAGAGATAAGAAGTTTATCCGCTGAACTAACAAAACTAAAAGACACTTTAACCTTAATTTATGACTTTTTGCCGAGTTGGCCACCGGATTGGAATGAACGCAAACGTTACCTCATCCAGCAGAACGGTTCAATCTGTTCAAGCTGCGGAGAAGAAGGAGACGTTTATCTAGTCCATGAGATTGATTTATGTGAAGGCGGAACAAACGAGTTGGATAATCTCGAATTGATTTGCAAGCCGTGTCATGAAAGCATGTATGAAAAAGGCGACATTTTTGGGGACTTTACCCTGAATCCGTCCCAATCAGAGTTCGCGCCACAAGTTAAGGAGATCCAATCTGCTATTAACAACAATCAGAGAATTCAATTTGACTATAAGAAGCCAAACGCTAAGACATGGATGACACGCGTGGTTGTCCCAGATCGACTATTTAATATACCGAACAGTCGCGAGTCTGGACAAACATTGTGTGTAGAAGGGTTTTGTGAATTGCGTCAAGATATTCGTGTTTTCGCACTTGAGCGGATGCAAGATTTAGAAGTAATTGACTATTAACCGGGAACTCCTTCTTTTAAAGTTGTTTATGGCTTCCAGTTAGACTTGAGCAAAGCACAACCTACCCTGCAGAAGATACCCTTCCTTATTAATGGCAACGTATTTCTCCATACTTCAGGCATTGACAACCCCAGTCAACCTGTGCAAATATCGCCACAAAATTAATCCGTCTCTCCGTAAGCATAAAAAATTTTACTTCAACTTTTCCCTTCAAAATTCGTTAAATAGAAAAGTCTTTAATAAAAAACTATAATTACTTTGACATCATTGAGCGTACGCTCCTGAAGTGCGTCTGCAGATGGATGTCTATATATTTTGTGATTTAGTATAAATTAATTCTGTGGGGTTTGATTTATGCACGATCCGATGTCAGGTTCAAGGCGCGGGAGATCCCACCGGATGGGGTCTTATAATGGTAAACTCCGTTTCCGAAAGAAAGGGAATAACGAGTTAACGACGAAGGAAGAAGTACCTGAAATCCTACAAAAACAGGCACAAGGACTATTTGAAAAAGGGGAGGAAATTAAAGTTGCCGTTTCAACCGACTTACGGTTTGATGGAACTTATGGAAAAGATTGGCTATTAGCTACAGATAAGCGACTGATTGCTTTTAATCAGCGCGGTGTCCTTGGACACGATATTCGAGAGGTGGCTCTCACCTCCGTTGAAGACATTGAAATCCTTGAGATGTACGGCAATAACATACTCAAGGTTACCACATCAGAAAATGCCTTTGAATTGGCACGTTATTCAAAAAGGTTAACCCCAAAATTCAACCTTGCTGTATCGGAATTGGAAAAATTTTCTCTACAAAAGGAAGGCGATTCAGAAGATGGCGCGCGTGGCAGCGGTGGTCGCGGCCCAGGAGGCAGACGGCGTGGCAGGCGCGGCCCTGGTGGTCCCTCCGGAATGCAGCCAGGCGGCGATAAAAGCCGATGTGAGAAATGCGGAGAACCAATTCCCAGTTGGTCTGGTGTTTGTGTAAACTGTGTTCAAAACAGCAAACTTATTTTCCGCCTGTTCAAATATGCTGTCCCATTTTTACATGTCATGATTCCGGCTTTCCTATTGATGCTGATAATTCGGTTTGTCGCTGTGCTTCCACCTATTCTAAGTAAAGAGTTAGTTGACAATATCCTTGAACCCGCGGGAACTGTTGTCTCTGCCGCTGTTGCTAATGAAGATCCGATTCCCGCTCAACTTCCAGAAACAAGTTGGGGACACCTGGAAGGCATAAAAAATACGCTAAGCGGATGGTTAGGTAGTATGCCACTCGGTGGTAGTTTTGGACATCTAATTTGGCTTATTTCATTCATGGCAGGTATTAGAGTCTTTACGATGGTAATTTCCTCTGTTCGTGGGTATATGATGGCATGGGTAGGTCAGAATATCACTCGACGACTCCAAAACGAGACATACGAACATCTGAACGCGCTCTCCATTGACTTTTTCCATGAACGCGACACTGGTAATCTGATGTCCAGAATCACACACGATGTATCAAGACTTCGGGATTTCATTGCAAATGGAGTACAGGATATTGTTGGTGATTCTCTAACTCTGATCAATATGTGTATTATCATGTTCATTTTCAGTTGGAAACTTGCGTTATGGACGTTAATTCCAATTCCTTGTCTTATCTTTTTCACTATCTTTTTTGGCAAAAAGATGGGAAAAGTATATTCTGCATTATGGAAACGCTATGCAAACATTAGCACAATTCTATCCAGCACAATTCCTGGGGTGCGCGTTGTTAAAGCGTTTGCACGTGAACGGTATGAGATTAGTCGATTCAGCGACCTAACCCATCAGGTATTTTCCGGTGAAATGAACGCAGCCAAACTTGGAACGCTTTACCGTCCAATGATGCAATTTTTTACCTATTCTGGGTCTATCATAATCTGGTTAGTTGGAGGATGGCAGCTATTCCAAGGCGATTTAACACTGGGTACGCTGGTCATGTTTCAATCATACATGATGCAATTCTTTGGACCTGTGTATACCCTCTGCCAAATGAATGAAAGGTTTATCCGCGCAGGCACCTCCGCAGAACGTGTATTTGAAATTTTGGATACGCCACCAAGTGTTGCAGATAAAAGGGATGCTGTTGCACTCGCGAATATTAGCGGGGCAATCGAATTTAAGGATGTCTATTTCTCTTACGACAGTGAAAAGGATGCACTAAATGGTGTAAGTTTTCAGGTGCAGCCCGGTGAAATGATAGGATTAGTTGGACACAGTGGCGCGGGGAAAAGCACGCTCATCAATTTGATTACCCGTTTTTACGATCCAAATGAAGGCACAATAGAAATTGACGGTCACAACAGCAAAGATATTCGGCTCAAGGCACTACGACAGCAGGTTGGGGTTGTATTACAAGACCCATTCCTGTTTGCAGGCACAATCGCTGAGAATATAGGGTACTCAAAACCTGGCGCATCTCGGCATGAGATTATCGCATCTGCTAAGGCTGCAAATGCGCATGATTTTATTATCAAATTCCCTGACGGTTACGACACAATGGTCGGTGAACGAGGTGCACGCGTCTCAGGTGGTGAACGTCAAAGGATCTCTATCGCACGCGCAATCTTGAAAAATCCGCGCATCCTGATTTTAGACGAAGCCACTTCATCTGTTGACACTGAGACGGAATCTAAAATCCAAGAAGCGTTGGAACGGCTCGTACAAGGTAGGACAGTCTTTGCAATCGCGCATAGGTTATCAACCCTAAAATATGCCGATCGACTCATCGTTTTGAAAGAAGGTGAAGTTGACGAAATGGGTACACATGAGGAACTGATCGCTAAAGACGGCACTTACGCCAGTCTGTGTCAAAAACAGACTGAATTGTCTAAAATACGCGCTTGGTAGCATCACAATAGATTAGAGGAGAGAGGCTAATGAATGAAGCGATTAAGGTTGCTGATGAGTTAAAATTCCTTGACGCAAGCAAGGTTAGTATTGGTCGAAACGCATTTGCAGAACTTGTTGTCCAACTCCCGGATGGAACAACTCACACGAAGGTTGAACCTGTGCGTAGTTTTCCAGTAAGTGAAACCACGCGGTACATCGCCCTTTTAGACAACGAGGGAAACGAACTCGGTATCGTTGAGGATGTCAAAAAACTCACGCCTAATTCACGCGATGTCCTCACGGAAGAGTTGCAAAAACGATATTTTATGCCGAAAATTACCAAAATCAACTCGCTTGATGGACAATTCGGCGTTACAACGTGGGATGTCGAAACTACTCAAGGCGATGTAGAGTTCGGTATCCGCACCCGATACGATATTGTCACCCTTGAAAGCGGACGCGTCCTCATTAAAGATGCTGATGGCAACCGATATGAAATTGAGAACTATAACAAATTAGACCCGAAGAGCATTGCTTTACTTCAAACGCAAATGTAGAATGTATCTCATAAACATTGTAGGGCGAGGTCTCTGTGCCTCGCCATATCTTGGCAAGAAAATAGCGGGCGGGCACAGCCCCGACCTACAATTAAGATTTTATTTTCTGAGAGAAATCATGAAATGATTTATGGGATAGACTGTAGATAATTCTGAGTTAGTAAGGAGAACGTCTTTGGAAAATGCAAAAATAGAACGAATTGAATGGGCACGTTTGACAGGTGAACGTCCGCGCAAAGCCGGATGCAACTCGCGGCTCGGTGAACACGGATTACATGTGCGACCTCCCATTGCACGCATCACAACCTCTGACGGTGCAAGCGGTATTGGGTTTTCGTCAATTTCACGTGAGAAAGCGGAAGCCATCGTCGGATTTCAACTGAACGAGGCGTTTGATACAGAAAACGGCGTGACCGAAGAATTTAGGTTCATGGAATATCCACTTTGGGACCTCGTTGGACAGTTGGAACAAAAACCTGTCTACGCGATGTTATCCGGTGAATATGGCGACTTTCAAGCGCCGTGCTACGATACCTCTCTCTACATTGATGACTTACATCTTGAGGACAATGCGGAAGCTGCAGCGCTTATCGCTTCTGAAGCACTTGAGGGTAAAGCACGCGGACACAACGCTTTCAAGATAAAGGTTGGACGTGGCGCAATGCACATGCCGCTTGAAAAAGGCACACAACGCGATATTGACGTGATCCATGCTGTGCGTAATGCAGTGGGACCCGATGCCGCAATTCTAATTGATGCAAACAACGGCTACAATCTTAACCTTACCAAGCAGGTATTAGGCGGAACAGCAGACGCAAACGTGTATTGGATGGAGGAAGCATTCCACGAGGATGCACGGGTTTATAGTCTACTGAAGGAATGGCTAAACGCTGAAGGAATAGAGACTAAAATCGCTGATGGTGAAGGTGGCGCATCTCCTCACTTAGTTAATTGGGCGAAAGACGGACTGATTGACATCGTGCAATATGACATTTTCCATCCCGGTTTCTCAAGATGGTTGGAATTAGGGCCTGAATTGGATGCAGTCAACGTCGGCACAGCACCACACCACTACGGTGGATACTACGGTAATTTTGTAACAGGTCATCTCGCTGCAAAAGTAGAAAAATTTGAGTTTGTTGAATGGGATCATGCAACAACACCAGGAATAGATGACTCCAGCTATTCTATTTCAAATGGATATGTAAATGTCCCCGATCTCCCCGGTTTTGGGTTGAGAATAGATGAAGATCCGTACCAAAAAGCAGTTGAAGAGAACGGATTTACTGTCAACGCTTAGTTATGAAAGGAACACAAAACTATGCCTTTATTAACAGACGTAGATAAAGAATTTTTCAAAGAAAACGGGTATTTGGTTGCGCGCGGCGCGCTAACTCAGGAAGAAATTGATGCCGTATTGGATAGGGTGTGGGAGTCACTTGAAGAAGATCGAAACGACCCCGAATCTTGGATTCGTAAAGGATATCGAACTGCCCCCATCGGTGGCGAAAATGTTATCAAGGGAACAATCTATGGTAACGAAGTTTTCGCTATGGCTGAGGAAATGGTAGGTGAGGGAAAACTACATCCCGATGGCGGTGCAGGTCCACACATCAATTTCCCTGACCCAGACAGAGAATGGCGCGAACCTTTAGGACATCTTGACGGTTACCATACCCCTTCAAACGGTGTCCCTAAAGGCGTTGTAGGTTCTTTTACACTCGGTGCAACCGTTTACCTTGACACAGTTGAAAAACAGGGTGGTGGATTTACCATTTGGCCTGGAAGCCATCGTATCTGGGCGGAATACTTCAGACATCACGACTTGGATAGCCTTCCCGGTGGTGTTGCCCCATTTGATCTCGGACCAAGTTATGAATTTACAGGGAAGGCGGGCGATGTCTGTTTCTGGCATCACCAGATGAGCCATACCGCCGGTCCGAATTGCGGACGGAACGTCAGAATCGCGCTCATCGGTAGGTACCGCAGGAAAGACCTTGATGAAATTAAGTTTGATACCCCTGAAGATATGTGGAGATATTGGGATGGGCTTTCATAGAAACACATAGACATTCGGTATTGACTTCTTAATATTGTAAGGCGAGGTCTCTGTGTCTTGCCATTTTCATTTAAGCAAAACGCTTTTTTGTGGCACAATTGATATGATTTCTACTACTAAGCACATCTCTTACATTATTATGCACACTCTCAGTTAAATGTAAGGTGTCTATGACTTTGATTTAGGTTACATTACGGGTGTGTAAAGTTTTTGTAGAAATCCGCACAACTCCTATTGTAGGGGCGGGTCTCCGGGGAATGCCAAAAGGCATTCGGACCCGGTGAATGACTAAA
>LXNJ01000240.1_pt1 | contig 39128 bp, 35 predicted proteins | sample 809081 | NCBI WGS metagenome assembly LXNJ01 (sample SAMN04870510, study PRJNA318959) | sponge metagenome | biome: sponge; feature: marine sponge reef; material: water | host: Petrosia ficiformis | place: Greece: Milos, Mediterranean Sea | collected 2013-05-29 | depth 5-7 m | reverse complement strand
GGGCGTGCAGGCGAGTTGCAGCGGGGGCCGCAATACGACCGCCACACCGGCCGCCAGAGCCAGACCGACGCAGGTCGCCGCGACGAAGAAGAGTTCCGGCAGCCCGAAGAGCAGCGCTGCCGCCCCGAACACCAGGGCCGGGAGCAGGGTCAGGACGCCGGCTCGGGTCACGGCGATGGTCCGGTCAGCGGACGCTCACCGGTGGGCTGGGCGTGTCGGTCAGGATCTCGTCGATCACCGCGACAGGGGTGGTGCCGGCGAACTGCGCGCTCTGGTGAAGGGTCATGCGATGCGCCAGGATCGGCCGCGCCACCTCTTTCACGTCATCGGGGAGCACGAAGTTCCGACCGGCGGCCGCGGCTCGTGCCTGTGCGGTGCGCTGAAGCGCCAGTGTTGCGCGCGGCGACATGCCGCCGGCGATGGCGCCATGGGCGCGACTGTTGAAGGCCAGATCGACGAGGTAGTCCCGCACCGCGGGCGCCACGTGGACCGAGCGGACGGTGTCGATCATTGCTCGGACGGCCGCGGTGTCGGTGACCGGCGGCAGTGAGTCGAGCGGGGTCCCACAGCGGTGGGACTCCAGGATCTCCGACTCCGCGGCGCGATCGGGGAACCCTGCACTCAGGCTCATGCAGAAGCGGTCGAGCTGGCTGGTCGGGAGGGGGAAGGTGCCCTCGATCTCCTCGGAGTTCTCCGTGGCGATCACCAGGAACGGCGAGGCGAGACCGTGGGTGGTCCCGTCCACGGTGACCTGTCGCTCGGCCATGGCCTCGAGCAGCGCGGCCTGCGTCCGCGGCGAGGTGCGGTTGATCTCGTCCGCCAGCAGGAGGCCGGCGAAGACCGGACCGGGCCTGAACTCGAAGCCGTTCTGGACGGGGTTCCACAGCGACACCCCGACGACGTCGCTGGGCAGCAGGTCGGGCGTGAACTGCACACGGCCGAACTCCAGCCCCAGAGAGCGGGCCACGGTCTTGGCGAGGACGGTCTTGCCTGCGCCCGGCGGATCCCGCAGGAGCACGTGGCCCTCGGCGAAGAGGCAGAGCAGCAGGAGCCGGACGAGCCTGCGCTTCCCCTTGACGACGCGTTCGACGTTGGCGGCGATCGCCTCGAATGTCGACGCGAAACTCGCCTGGCCGGGGAGTGGAGCTGTCGCTTCGGGGTTCGCGCTTGTCACGTTGGCAGGTCCGGTCGTGCTCGCCTGTGTTCTCGGCGAGTCCCGATGGTTCTCGCCCAACCGGATTCACCGCGACCACTAGGGTACGCCGGTGGTGGGCCGGAGAAGTCGCATTACCGCTCGACATCGCCGGCTCGGCGGCCTGTTGCTCGTGGTGGGTTGGGCGGTGCTGCGGCGACCTGCACTCTGGAGGGAGTCGCTCCTGCAGGTGCGATCGGTCGTCTCGGCTCCGTACCGATCCTTCCGGTCGGTGACGGCCTACGGCGATCCTGCACAGCATCCGTCCGTTGACGACGTGACGGCGTGGCTCGCCTGGGCGCGATCGTTCAGGCGATTCCGTCGGCGCCGTGGCGGGGGCTGGGGCAATGCGCGCCATGGGGCTAGCTTGTGAGACCGTGAGCCTGGCCCTGGTACTCAATGCGACGGACGAGCCGCTGAGCGTCGTGCCGGGCCGCCGCGCCGCCGTGCTGGTGCTCGACGGCAAGGCGGACGCGGTCCATCTCTCGGGCGTGGTGCTGCGATCCGAGCACCTGAGTGTGGAGATCCCGTCGGTCGTGAGGCTGCAGTACTACGTGCGCGTGCCCTTCATGCGGCGGGGCTCGCTCAGCAGGCGGGGTGTGCTGGCTCGCGACAACCACAGTTGCCAGTACTGCGGCCGCCGCGCCGACAGCATCGATCACGTGCGCCCGCGCAGTCGCGGGGGAGGCCACACCTGGGACAACGTCGTGGCGGCCTGCCGCCGCTGCAACACGCGCAAACGCGATCGGCTGCCGAGCGAGATCGGCATGGGCCTCCGCCGTACGCCGCAGCCGCCGACCTGGACCGCGCTGATCCGTCTCAGCACCGGCGAGGTCCCCGACCACTGGAGCGCCTACCTGCGCGACGACAGAGCCCTGTCGGCGTGACGTGCCGCGGCGCCTCCCCGCCGCCCGCCGATCCGGGGGGATCCTGGCCCACCGTCGAGCGGAGCGGATCGGTGCGGGCTCTGCACGGAATCCGTGTCGGATCCCGGCCGCGGCGCGAGCTCTGGATCATGCGCCCGGTCGCCGGGGCGGTCGTGCTCGGGAGCGGGCAGCGACCCGGGACGGTGGATGCGGCCGCGGCGCGCCAGCGCAACCTGCCGATCCTGCGGCGTCGCTCCGGTGGCGGGGTGGTGCTGGTGTCTCCGGTCGATCTGCTGTGGGTGGATGTGGTGGTCCCGCGGGACGATCCGCTGTGGCATCCCGATGCCGGTCGTGCCTTCGTCTGGCTGGGGCGGGCCTGGCAGCGTGCGCTCGCCGAGTGCGGGATCGCCGGCGAGGTGCACGAGGGCGCCTACGAGGCGGGCCGCTGGGGCTCGCTCGTCTGCTACGCGGGGCGCGGCCCGGGCGAGGTGTTCGTGGAGGGACGCAAGGTCGTCGGTCTGTCCCAGCGGCGCAGCCGCACGTGCGCACGATTCCAATCGGGCCTGCTGCGCCGCTGGGACCCGGCGGAACTGGCCGACCTCTGCGCGCTGGCCCAGCCGGAGCGCCGGGCGCTGGCTCGGGACCTTGCCGAGTCCGCCGCCGGTGTCGCCGTCGCCGAGGACCGGATGCTCGGCGCCCTCAGCGTGGCGCTGACGACCCGGGAGTAGCGGCGCGGCCCGCAGCGCCGGGTGGGCTGCAACCCGTTACGAGGGTCGGTGGGACGCCGGGGCGGGTCGGGATGCTTGTTTGGTGGGGACCAATGGGTTATTGTGGTGAGAAAAGGGGACTAGTCCCTATACTCTGACTGGTCGGGTTGCAAGACGGGTCGCCCGGCAGACCTCGAGCCACGAGCCGAACATGGATAGAACATACTCCGGCAGCCACGAGCGCTCCATCGACGGGAAGTGGCGTGTCTCCCTGCCCCCCGAGTTCCGCCAGGGCGCAGACGCCGACGACCGCTGCGTCCTGGGCCGCGTACCGGGGAGCCCATGCCTGGGACTGTGGCGTCAGGCGAGCTTTGATGCCGCCTACCGTCGGCTCGAGCAGGAGGTGCGCGCCCGGGGGAGTGGCCAGAACCTGCTGCGCTGGTTCACCGGTAACGGCTATTCCGTGCGGCCGGACGCCCAGGGGCGCATCGTCGTCCCCGAACCCCTGCGCGACGTGCTCGCCGTGGACGCCGACCGCAGCGATGCAAGCGTCTTCGTGGCCGGGGTCGGCGAGCGAATCGAGTTGTGGAACACCGACGTCTGGTTGGAGTCCGTCGGCGATGCGGGCTCCTACATCGACGAGACCGGCCTGGAAGCCTGGGCCGAAAGCAGTTGGTTGTGAACGATCACCCGGCAGGAACTCGCCGCTCAGCAATCCCTCGGTTGACAGGAGGACAGCAAATCCCTACTCCGCCCACTTGCCATACCCCTTGCGTCGGGAGAAATCTCCGCGAGGTCCTGGCAACCGAGGGATTGCTGAGCGGCGAGCGACGGGTGCGGCGGCACCGTGACCACTCATGAGGGTGCCGGGAGCGGCGGGCACGATCCCGTCATGCTCCGGGAGGTCGTCGCGGCGCTGGAGCCGATCCCCCCGGGGATCCTCCTCGACGCCACCGTCGGCGCCGGGGGTCACACCGCGGCCCTGCTGGAGCGGCGCCCCGATCTGACCTTCGTCGGGTTGGACCGCGATCCGGTGGCGCTGGCCATCGCCGCGCAGCGACTGCCGGGCGAGGTCCGGCTGCGGCAACGGCGCTTCGACCGTCTCAGCGAGGCGCTCGTCGAGTGGGACATCGACTGTCTCGCAGGCGTGCTCTTCGATCTGGGTGTTAGTTCGATGCAACTCGATGATCCCGACCGGGGGTTCAGCTACCGCCAGGCCGGGCCGATCGACATGCGCATGGATCCCGGCGCCGCGCTGTGCGCCGCTCAGATCGTGAACGAATGGTCCACCGGGCGCCTGGCGCGCCTGCTGCGTCGTTACGGCGACGAGCCCCACGCCCAGCGCATCGCCACCGCCGTCGTGGCGAGCCGGCCGCTGCGCGACACCGGGGAGTTGGCCGAGACCGTGCGCTCGGCCGTCCCCGCGCGGAGCCGGCGCCGTGGCGGGCACCCCGCCAAACGCACCTTCCAGGCGCTGCGGATAGCGGTCAACGACGAACTCGAACAGATCGGCCCGGCGCTCACCGAGGCCATCGGCCACCTTGTGCCACGCGGCAGGGGAGTGGTCCTGAGCTACCACTCCGGTGAGGATCGCATCGTCAAGGACACGCTGCGCGACGCCGTCGCGGGTGGCTGCACGTGCCCACCGCGGCTGCCCTGCGTGTGCGGCGCCGTGGGGTGCATCCGCCTGCTCGCCCGGCGCGCGCAGCGACCGGGCGCGGCGGAGGTACAGGGCAACCCACGCTCGCGGAGTGCCCGGATGCGCTCCTTCGAGAAGCTGCCGGTCGCCCCGTCGTGAACCGCCCGCAGCCGTCGCCGCAGGCACCGACGCCCCGGTCGCGCCGGGAGGCTCACCTCCGCGTCGTCACGAGGCCGCGCGCCAAGCCGCTGAGGATCGGCCGCATCGGGCTCGCCGTGGTGTTCGCCCTGTTCGTCGGCTTGTTCGTCATCGGTGTCCTGCAGGCGGTCGTCACCGAGGCCCAGGGGCGGATTGATCAGCTGAACGACCGGATGACCGAGGCGACCGCCGCCGACCGCGAGCTGCGCCTGCGCCGCGCCCAGCTGCTCTCGCCGGCGGTCCTGCGGACCGAGGCCCGTGACCGTCTGGGGATGGTGACGCCGACGACGATCGTCTACCTGGTCCCGTCGGAAGCTCCCGCACCGTGAGCCCGGCTCGTGGTCGTCGAGGTGCAGCGTCGCGGGCGGGCGGGGACCGGTCGACAGGCCATGGGCCTGCGGCGGGGACAGCGAGGCGCGGCCGTTACCGATCGCCGGGCCGCAGGGTGGTGCTGGTGCTGGCGCTGATGGGAATGGCCACCGGCCTCGTCTGGCGGACGTTCGACCTGCAATTCCGGCAGGGCGAGAGGATCGTGGCCTGGGGCGAGGATCATCGGCTCCGGACGACGGAAACGATCGGCCTGCGGGGAGACATCCTGGATCGCTCCGGCGAGCCGCTGGCCACCTCCGCGGAGTGGGCGACGGTCTTCGCCGATCCGTCCAAGATCGAAGATCCGCTGGACAGGGCGACGGTTCTGGCGCCTGTGCTGGGAACCGAGGTCACGCCCCTGGCCCAGAAGATGTCGGTTCCCGGCCAGTTCGTCTACATCCAACGGCAGGTCCCCCCCGAGCAGGCGGCCGCGGTCGAAGCCCTCGACCTGCCGGGCATCGGCACGCGGCCCGAGCCGCTCCGGGTCTACCCGCTGGGTGGGAGCGCCGCAGAGATCGTCGGCTCGGTGAGCCTGGACCACAACGGCACCTCCGGCATCGAACTCCTCTACAACGACCTCCTGGTGGGCGCGCCCGGTTCGGTGGTTCGCGAGCAGTACCCGGGCGGGCGCAGCGTCCCGGGAGGTCACAGCGAGTTGGTGCCCGCGGTGGACGGCTCCGACCTGCGGTTGACGGTCGACCGGTTGCTGCAGTTCGAGGCGGCCCGGATCCTCTCGGATCAAGTTCGCGAGACCCACGCGAAGGGTGGCGTGATCGTCGTCGGGCGCCCGGCCACCGGGGAGATCCTGGCCATGTCCACAGCGACGCGGGACGAGGACGGTCGGGTGGTCACCGGCGCGGAGAACAAGGCGCTCACGTGGGCGTTCGAGCCCGGATCGGTCATCAAGGGCCTGACCTTCTCCGCCGTGCTGGACGCCGGCCTGGCGACACCCGCCACGACCCGCCCGGTTCCGGACCGCGTCACGATTCACGACTCGGAGTTCACGGACTACAGCCCGCACCCGACGCTCGACTACTCGGTACGCGACATCGTCGTGCAGTCCTCCAACATCGGCACGATCCTCTGGGGCAACCGGCTCGGTGCGTCGGGGCTCTACGACTACCTCCGGCGGTTCGGGCTCGGCCGGACGAGCGGGCTCGGCCTCTTCGGCGAGTCGCCGGGCCTGCTGCAGCCGGTGTCCGGTTGGTCGGGCACCTCCCTGGCGACCATCGCCATCGGCCAGGGCGTCTCGCTGACCCCGATCCAACTGCTCATGGCCTTCAATACGATCGCCAACGACGGCGTCTACGTGCCCGCACGGATCGTGGCGGAGGTGATCGGGCCGGACGGCACCAGCACGACCCCCCAGCCGACCACCGCGGCGCGCCGCGTCATGTCCACGACGGCTGCCGCCCACATGCGCCTGATCCTCCGCGACGTGGTGGCCGACGGTACGGGCAGGATGGCGGCGATCGAGAACTACGAGGTGGCGGGCAAGACGGGCACGGCCCGCAAGCCACACCCCGACGGCGGCTACGAGGACGCGGCGGGGAACTATCGCTACGTGGCGGCGTTCGCCGGCTTCGCCCCCGCGTCGGATCCGCAGATCTCCGTCGTGGTACTGATCGATGAACCCACGACGACGATCTACGGCGGGAGTGCCGCGGCGCCCGCGTTCGCCGAGATCGCCCAGATCGCCCTGCGGCGGATGATGGTGCCGCCGCCGGGGGGCACCTCCGACGTCGTCCTGGCGGCGCTCCCGGCGGGAGGCGGCGATGGCTGAGGAGCAGGCATCCCTGCGGGCACTGCTCGACCGGAGCCGGCTCGCCCACGAACTGCGTTTCCCGGCCGGGGTGCGGGAAGTCGACCCGCTGATCGCGACGGTGTGTGAGGACTCCCGCGAGGTGAGTGCCGGAGCACTGTTCTGCTGCCTGCCGGGCGGATCACACGACGGCCACGACTTCGCCGCCGCGGCCGCCGCCACCGGAGCCGCCGCACTGGTGGTCGAACGTCCCGTCCCGGTGGCACTGCCGCAGGTCCTGGTAACCGAGGCGCGCGCCGCGGTGGGTCCCCTGGCGCTCGCTCACGCAGGCTCCCCCCACGAGCACCTGGAACTCGTCGGCGTGACGGGGACGAACGGCAAGACCACCGTCACGCACCTGCTGGGGGCGATCCTCGGCGCAGCGGGACGGCCTTGCGCAACCGTCAGCACCCTGGCCGGGGCCCTCACCACCCCGCGGGCCACCGAGTTGGCCCGGCGGCTGGCGAGCGCACGCCTCGCCGGGGCGACCGCCGCGGCCGTCGAGGTCAGTTCACACGGGCTGACCCAGCAGAGGGTCGACGGCTTGCGGTTCGCCGTGGCGGCCTTCACCAACCTCTCTCCCGAGCATCTGGACTACCACCGGGACATGGAGGACTACTTCGGGGCCAAGTCGAGGCTTTTCGAGCCTCACCGGACCGCCATCAGCGTCGTCTGCACCGACGACTCGTGGGGCCGACGTCTGGCCGGCGGCCTCACCGGTGATGTGCGGCGCTGCTCGGTCGCCGATGCCGAGCCACTGGATTCCTCGGCTCGCTCGAGCCGGTTCCGCTGGCGGGGCACGGAGATTTCCCTGCCCCTGGGCGGCTCCCACAACGTGGCCAACGCGGTGGTTGCGGCGACGGCGGCGCAGGCTCTCGGCGCGGATCCTGTGCACATCCGCGCCGGGTTGGAGCGCGCGCCGGACCTGCCGGGGCGCTTCGAGGTGGTGGCCGACGACCCGGTTGCGGTCATCGTGGACTTTGCACACTCTCCGGCAGCATTGGAGCAGCTGCTCAGCGCGGGGCGGACCCTTGCCCCGGTGCATGCTCGCCTGACCGTGGTCTTCGGCTGCGGCGGCGATCGGGATGCGAGCAAGCGGGAGGCGATGGGCGCCATCGCCTCCCGCCTCGCCGACAGAGTCATCATCACCTCCGACAACCCGAGGCGGGAGGATCCGGCGAGTATCGCCCGGGCGATCATGGCCGGCGCGGCGGCGGTGTCGCCGGAGATCGAGTTGGACCGCCGGCGCGCCATCGCGGCCGCGCTGGAGGGATCTCGCCACGGCGACGTGGTGATCGTGGCGGGCAAGGGCCACGAGACCACGCAGATCATCGGCGATCGGGTGCTTCCCTTCGACGATCGCCAGGTTGTGGGCCAGTTGCTGGCCGCCGCGGGGAGGGAGGTGCCGGCGCGGTGATCCGGCTCCTGCTCGCCGCCGCCATCGCGGTCGTGGTGTCCCTGGCGGGCACGCGTCTGCTGATCGCCTTCTTCCGGGCTCGGAACCTCACCCAGCCGATCCGCAGCGACGGGCCCGAGACGCACGCCCACAAGCAGGGCACGCCGACGATGGGCGGGCTGGCAATCGTCGGGGGCGCCTGCGCCGGCTATGCCGGGAGCGACTTCATCCACGGGGGCATCTTCACCCGGACCGGGCTGTTCGTGATGCTCGCCATCGTGGGCGCGACCGCCGTGGGGGCCCTCGACGATTGGCTCAAGGTCTCCCGTGCGCACAGCAAGGGACTCAGCAAGCGCGCCAAGCTGCTCGGGCTCTGCGTCGTGGGCGGCGGGTTCGCCGCGCTGACCGTCCTGGCGACCGACATCAGCACCGAACTGTCCTTCACGCGTTCGGGGGGCATCGGCTGGGACATGGGCCCGGTGGGCTGGAGCCTCTGGGCGGTCCTGATCATCGTGGGAGCCTCCAACGCGGTCAACTTCACCGACGGGCTGGACGGACTGGCCGCTGGGTCCAGCATCTTCAACTTCGCCGCCTTCACCATCATCGGGTACTGGGCATTCCGGCACGTGGAGCTGTACAACCTGCCCCACGCCCTGGATCTGGCCGTCGTGGGGGCCGCCATGCTCGGCGGCTGCGTCGGGTTCCTGTGGTGGAACGCCGCACCGGCCCAGATCATCATGGGCGATGCCGGGGCCCTCGGCATCGGCACCGCCCTGGCCTGCCTGGCGCTCGCGACCAACACCCACCTGCTGCTGCCGATCATGGCCGCCCTCTTCGTGGTGGAGTGCCTGTCGGTGATCCTGCAGATCGGGGTCTTCAAGTCGATGGGAGGGCGGCGCCTGTTCGCGATGGCGCCGATCCACCATCACTTCGAGAAGCAGGGTTGGCACGAGACCTGGGTCATCGTGCGATTCTGGCTGCTGGCGGGATTCGCCACCGCCGTGGCGCTGGGACTGTTCTACGCGGACTACTTCCCACTTCTCGAATCCAGTTCCGGGCCGGAGGGCTCGCCGTGATCCCGCCGACCGGTGCTCCGATCCTGCTCTGGGGCATGGGCGCCACCAACCGGGCGGTGGCGGCGGCGCTGCACCGGCGGGGACGCAAGTTCGTCGCCGTGGACGACGCGCCCGGGTCCGGCGTGCGGCGGGCGGTGGCCGAGGCGGGCGGGGTGCTGCAACCGCCGCCGGCCGACGACGAGTTGGCGGAGCTCATGAGCCGCTGCGGCGCTTTCCTGCCCACACCCGGCCTGGCGGACCGCCACCGGGCGATGCGAGCCGCCCTCCGCGCAGGCACCCGTGTCCTCAGCGAGTTCGACCTGGCCGGCGCCTGGGACGACCGACCCGTCGTCGCCGTGACCGGGACCAACGGCAAGACGACGGTCACCACCCTGGTGGCCGCGGCGCTGGCTCCGAGCAGCGGGGCGGTGGCCGCGGGGAACAACGAGCTGCCGCTGGTCAGCGCCATCGACGATCCGTCCCCCGCGCTCTTCGTGGCCGAGGCCTCGTCGTTCCGGTTGGGTCGCAGCCGGTCGTTCCGGCCGAAGGTGGCGGCCTGGCTGAACTTCGCTCCGGACCATCTGGATGTGCACGCCTCCCTGGAGGCCTACGAGGAGGCCAAGGCGGGTATCTGGCGGCACCTGGGCGCCGATGACACCGCCGTGGTCAACGAGGCCGACCCCGTGGTGGCGGCCCGGCGCCCGGCGGTGGGCAGGGTGCTCACCTTCGGGCGGCCGGCGAGTGACGTCGCTGTGCGCGGTGAGTGGCTCAGGCTCGGCGGTGAGCCACTGGTCGAGATTGCGCGGCTGCCGAGACGGTTCCCTCACGATCTGCGCAACGCCGAGGCCGCCGCCGCCTGCGCCCTGGCCGCCGGTGCGCCGTCGCCCGATCTGCGAGCTGCGCTGGAGGCGTTCCGGGGCCTCCCGCACCGGCTGGAACTGGTGGCCGAGACCGCGGCGAACCGCTGGTACAACGACTCGAAGGCAACCACCCCGGAGGCGGCGCTGGCAGCCGCCGCGGCATTCGAGTCGGTCGTCCTCATCGCCGGCGGGCGGAACAAGGGCCTGGACCTGGCCTGCCTGGCCACGGCTCCATCGGTGCGCGCCGTCGTCGCCGTCGGCGAGTCGGCCGCCGAGGTCTGCTCGATCTTTGCGGGACGGGTGCGCGCGGTCCCCGCAGCCGACATGGAAGCCGCCGTGACGGTGGCCGGTGAGATGGCACTCCCGGGCGACGCCGTCGTGCTGTCGCCGGGTTGTGCCTCCTTCGACAGCTACGAGTCCTACCGCCAGCGCGGTGCGCACTTCAGCACTCTGGTGCGGGCGTCGGTGAGCGGGGAGCGACGATGAGCGGTTCCGCGACCGCCCGCCCGGCTGCGCCGCGGGCAGGGCGCTCGCTGCTGAAGCCGCCGGTGGGTCGCCGCTCGGGCACCTTCGTGGGCCTCTTCGTCGTGGTGGTGCTGCTGTGCGTCCTCGGTCTTGTCATGGTGCTCACATCCTCGGTGGTGACGTCCATCGACAGCGCCGGCTCGGCCTTCCACCACGCGCGGCGACAGGCGCTGTGGCTGGGGCTGGGACTCGTCGCCTGCGTCGTGACCATGCGGGTGGACTACCACCGCTGGCGCGCCCGCTTCTTCACGGGCGGGGCGGTGCTGGCCACCACCGGAGCGCTGGCGTTCCTGCTGGTGCCCTCGCCGCTGGTGGTCACGGCGAACGGCTCCTCCCGCTGGATCCGGGTGGGTGGGTTCGCGGTCCAGCCATCGGAGGCGGCGAAGCTGGCTCTCGTCCTGTTCGCCGCCTCGCTCCTGTCCCGTCGCTTCGACGACCTGGGGAACATCCGCCGGGTCCTCCTGCCGCTCGCCGTGGTGTTCGGGACGATGTCGGCGTTCATCCTGGCGCAGCCCAGTCTCGGTACGGTCGTGCTGCTCGCCGGGATCGTGCTGGTCGTGCTGTTCGTGGCGGGCCTTCCGGGTCGCCAGCTGGCGGGGATCCTGACGCTGGGCGCCGGGACGACCATCCTGTTCACGTTCCTGTTCGGTTACCGCCGGCAGCGCCTTTTCTCGTTCTTCGACCCCTGGTCGGATCCCTACGGAATCGGCTACCAGGCCGTGCAGGCCCAGGTGGGAATCGCCTCGGGGGGACTGACCGGGCTGGGGCCCGGGGGCGGCCGGGCGAGCCTGGCCTTCCTGCCCTTCGCCCACACGGACTTCATCTACGTGATCATCGCCGAGGAACTGGGGCTGCTGGGCGGCGGCCTGGTCATCCTGGCGTTCTTCTGCCAGGGTGTGCTGGGGATCCGGGCCGTCCGCGATGCCCCCGATCCCTACGGCGCGTTCCTGGCGGCGGGGATCACCGGTTGGTTCGTCCTGCAGGCCTTCATCAACATCGCGGTGGCGCAGGGTCTGCTGCCGACGATGGGGGTGACACTCCCCTTCATCTCCTACGGAGGCTCGAGTCTCGTCGTCAACCTGGCGGCCGCGGGGATCCTCATGAACGTGGCGCGCCAGGGCAGGTCCAGGTGAACCACGGGCTCGGCGTCACGTCCGACCGCTCCGGCACTTGGGCGGTGATCGCCGGGGGCGGCACCGGGGGTCACGTGTACCCCGGGCTGGCGGTCGCCGACGCCCTCGTGGGAGGCGGGTTGGAGCCCGCCGACGTGCACTTCGTGGTGAGCCGGCGCCACCTGGACGCCGCCGCGGTCACCGCAGCCGGATTCACGGCGACGGCGGTCCATGCCCGCGGTCTGCGGCGCCGGCTGAGCATCGCCAACGTCGCCGCCGCGGTCGCCCTGGCCCGCGGCGTCTGGGAGTGCTGGGGAATACTCCGGCGCAAAGTCCCGCGGGTGGTGCTGGCGCAAGGTGGCTACGTCAGCGCGGCCTGTGCCCTGGCGGCACGCCTGCGCGGGATCCCCGTGGTGGTGCTGGAGGCGAACGCCACAGCCGGCGCGGCGAACCGGCTGGCGGCTCGGTGGGCGGCCGCCTGCGCGGTGGCGTTTCCCGGCACCGCCCTTGCGAGGAGGGTCGTCACCGGCCTCCCGGTGCGCCATGGCATCGCGCAACTCCATCCTTCCGGTGGCGAGGGTGGAGGATCCGCCGAGCGGCGCCGGCGGGCCCGTGACCTGCTCGGCGTCGATCCCGGGCGGCGGCTCGTCCTGGTCATCGGCGGATCACTGGGTTCGGCGCGCCTGAACGCGGCGGTCGGAGAGGCCCGCCAACTGCTCGCCGGGCGGGGAGATCTGGCGGTACGCCACGTCGTGGGTCACGCGGCCGCCGCCACCGAGGTCGGCGTTGCCGGCCAGGCGACCCCGGCGATGCTGCATTACGAGGCGGTGGCGTACGAGGACGACATGCCGGTGGCCCTGGCAGCCGCGGACCTCGTCGTCAGCAGAGCCGGCGGCTCCACAGTGGCGGAACTGGCGGTGGCGGGTCGTGCAGCACTGCTCGTGCCGCTGGCGCGGGCGGCGGGAGACCATCAGACGGCGAACGCCGGCGCGCTGGCCGGCGCGGGTGCCGCTGTCGTGATCGCCGAGTCGGCATTGGACGGCGAGCGCCTGGCCGCTGAGATCGGCCGCCTCCTCGCCGACCCGGACGAGCTGGCGAGGATGGAGCGTGCTGCGGCGGCCCTGGGGGAACCGCAGGCCGCCGCAAGGGTGGCCGCACTCCTGTGCACGGTCGGCGGCGGAGGTTCGCCGTCATGACCGTGGATCTGGACCGTGTGCACCACATTCACGTGGTCGGCGTGGGTGGTGCGGGAATGAGCGCCATCGCAACGGTCCTGGCGGCCACCGGACATCTGGTCACCGGTTCGGATCTGAAGTCCTCCGCCGCCTTCGAACGCCTCCGGGCGGCCGGCCTCGGCGTGGTCGTGGGACATCGTGCCGAGCACGTCAGCGACCCGTCGGTGTTGGGCGTGGAGGTGCCGGGCGGGCGGGCGCCCGATCTCGTGGCGCGCTCCAGCGCCGTGCCGGACGGCAACGTCGAGATCCGCCAGGCACGCCGCGCCGGGATCCCCGTTTGTTCCCGGGCCGACATCCTGGCGGCCATCTGCCGGCTGCGCAGGACTCTGGCGGTGGCCGGCACGCACGGCAAGACGACGACCGCGTCCATGCTGGCGCTCATTCTCGGCGAAGCCGGGCATCGGCCGTCGTTCATCGTCGGCGGCGATGTCAACGAGATCGGCAGCGGGGCGGTCTGGGGAGCGGGGGAGTGGCTGGTCGTCGAGGCCGACGAGAGTGACGGGACGTTCCTCCAGCTGGCCCCCGAGGCCGCGGTCGTCACCAGCGTCGAGGCCGATCACCTGGATCGGTACGGCTCGGTGGAGGGGTTGCACGGCGCATTCGAGGAATTCCTCGGCGCTGTCCAGGGTCTGCGCCTGGTCTGTGTCGACGATCCGTGGGGTGGCCGGTTCGCCACGGCAGGTGCCGGCGCGGTGGGTTACGGATGGTCCGCCGGTGCGGACTTCCGCCTCTCGCAGTTGCGGGCGACGCGAACCGGCGCGGTGTTCGGGTTGGAGGGCCCCGAGGGGGACGCCGTCGAGGTTCGCCTGCCGGTGCCGGGGGCATACAACGCCCTGAACGCGGCCGCGGCAATGGCCTGCGCGGATCACCTGGGCGTGCCTCTGGCCCGTGGTGCGGAGATCCTGGCTCGCTACGGCGGGGTCTCGCGGCGCTACGAGTTCCGAGGCGAAGCCGCCGGGGTCACGTTCGTGGACGATTACGCGCATCTCCCCGGCGAGGTTTCGGCCGTCCTGGCCACGGCTCGAAGCGGGGGCTGGCGGCGGGTCGTGTGCGTCTACCAACCCCACCGCTACACGCGCACGGCGGCGCTGTGGCGCCAGTTCGGCGACTCGTTCCACGATGCCGACTTCGTCGCTCTGACCGATGTCTACGCCGCCGGCGAGTCCCCGCGACCGGGCGTCAGCGGCAAGTTGCTCGTGGACTCCGTCCTGGATGTCGAGCCCCACAAGCGGGTGGGCTGGTTCCCTCACCGCCAGGATCTTCTGCGCTACCTGGTGCGGGAACTCCGCCCGGGAGATCTCTGTCTCACTCTCAACGCGGGCGATCTCACAACGTTGCCGGAAGAGCTGATAGCGGAGCTCGGGCCGTGAGGGCGCATGGCGCGCGGCTCGCCCGGCACGATTGGCGGCGGGTCGCCGAGGTGCTCCGTGCACAGATGCCGGACAGCCGGATCGCGGCCGGAGCGCCTCTCGGCGCCCTGACCACCTACCGTGTCGGCGGTTCTGCCGGCCTGCTCGTGGAGGCCGGTTCGGAGCAGGACCTGCAGAGCCTCGCGGCGGTGACCGCAGGGCAGGAGTGGGACGTTCTCGTCCTCGGACTCGGATCGAACCTACTCGTCGATGACGCCGGCTTCGAGGGCCTGGCATTGCGCCTGGGCGCGGCGTTCGCCGCCGTACGGATCGATGCCCCGCTCGTCCTCGCAGGTGGAGCCACAGCTCTGCCGGTGCTGGCCCGCCAGTGCGCCGGCGCGGGACTCGGAGGCTTCAGCTGGGCCGTGGGAGTCCCCGGAAGCGTCGGCGGTGCGGTCCGCATGAACGCCGGCGGCCACGGTTCGGAGATGCGCCAGGTCCTGCAGCGGGCGACGATCGTGGACCTGGCAACGGGAGGGACGACGCGCCCCGCTGTCGAGGATCTCGCTCTTGCCTACCGGGCGTCCGCATTGACGAGCTCTCAAGTTGTAGTCAAGGTTGAACTTCAGTTGACCTCGAGTGAGCGCCGGCGCGAGGAGCGCCTGATGCGGGAAATCGTCGCTTGGCGTCGCCGGAACCAACCGGGTGGTGCCAACACCGGCTCGGTGTTCACCAATCCTCCCGGCGACTTCGCGGGGCGGCTCATCGAGGCGGCGGGATGCCGGGGCCTGCGGCTCGGCAGCGCCTCGGTCTCCAGCGTCCATGCCAATTTCATCCAGGCGGATCCCGGTGGAACAGCGGCCGACATTCTTACCCTCATGCGAGAAGTGGCGCGGCGCGTCGAGTTGCACAGCGGCGTCCGCCTGCATCCCGAGACCCATCTCGTGGGTTTCGACGAGCCCTTCAGGCGCGGCACATGACAGTTCAGGCACCGGGTGTGCCACACCCACGCATCGCCGAACGTCGTGCCGACGTGGTGGCTGCGGTCCGCTCGGGCGAGCGACGGAGGCGCCGCGTCCTGTGGATCGGACTGGTGGTCTCCTTTGCTCTGCTTTGCGGGTATCTGGCAACGCGGAGCGAGTTGCTGGACGTCGATCGCATAGCGGTGACCGGCGCGACGAGAACTCCGGCCGGCGAGATTCTCAAAGCCGCAGGGATCGACCGGGGACAACCGTTGATCGGATTGGACCTGCCGGGCGCCCGCAGCCGCATCGCCCGCCTGCCCTGGGTGAAGGACGTCTACTCGACCCGCGCCTGGGACGGCCGTGTGACGTTCCGGGTCACGGAGCGATCGCCGGTGGCGGCGGTGGCAATACCCGGCGCCTGGGCGCTCACCGGAGCGGACGGTCGCGTGCTGGAGGTCACCCCCGTGCTCGCCGAAGAGGTCATGCCGATCCTCGGACTGAACGTGGTCGAGGCGGCTCCCGGTGAGTGGCTCGCCGGCACGCATCGAGGTGCGCTGGCCGTTGCAGTGTCTCTCTACGAGCCCGTGCGCTCGGCCGTGCGGGCAGTTGAAGTCACACCCGAGGGTTACGTCCTGGACCTGGCTGTACCGGGCCGCGTCGTGCTGGGCGACAGCAGTGATATCGCCGCCAAACTCGAAGCGGTCCACACGTTTCTGGCGAAGGTGAACCTGCGTTGTCTGGAGGTCTTGGACGTTCGCGCTGCTGCCGCACCGGTGTTGACGCGGGCCATTCCCTGTAGATAGACTTATTGTCGAGCGACAGATGATATAACGGTGAACTGTAGCTTTAGTTATTGCTCTGGCGGCGAATCGACGAGACAGCACCGAACAAGCAGCGTGCGGAACACTCCGCAGTAGCACCGGGAGGATCCTGTGAGCACCCCACATCAATACCTGGCGGTCATCAAGGTCGTCGGGGTCGGCGGCGGCGGCGTGAACGCCGTCGACCGGATGATCGAAACCGGACTTCGAGGCGTCGAGTTCGTGGCCGTGAACACCGATGCACAGACCTTGCTGATGAGCGATGCCGACATCAAGATCGACATCGGTCGTGACCTCACCCGCGGTCTGGGTGCCGGCAGTGATCCCGAGGTCGGCGAGGCGGCCGCGCACGCCGCGGCGGAGCAACTGCGGGAGGCGCTCGATGGGGCCGACATGGTGTTCATCACGGCCGGCGAAGGGGGCGGAACCGGTACGGGCGGCGCGCCGATCATCGCGGAGATCGCACGCGAACTGGGCGCCCTGACGATCGCGGTTGTGACGCGCCCGTTCCGGTTCGAGGGGCGCAAGCGGGCACTGCAGGCCGAGCACGGGATCCAGCGCCTCAAGGAGAAGGTGGATACCCAGATCGTCATCCCGAACGATCGGCTGCTCAACGAGGTCTCCGAGCAGACGACCCTCTTGAACGCGTTCCAGATGGCCGACGACGTGCTGCTGCAAGGGGTCCAGGGCATCACCGACCTCATCACGACGCCCGGTCTCATCAACACGGACTTCGCCGACGTGCGAGCCATCCTGGCCGATGCCGGCTCCGCCCTCATGGGTGTCGGCATGGCGTCCGGCGAGGACCGCGCCGCGAGCGCGGCCCGCAAGGCTATCGCCAGTCCGTTGCTGGAGTCCTCCATCGAGGGCGCCCGCGGGCTGCTGCTCACGATCTCGGGCAACGCGGAGATGGGACTCCTGGAGGTCACCCAGGCCGCCGAAGTCATCGGCGGCGTGTCGCACGAGGACGCCAACATCATCTTCGGCACGGTCATCGACGAGTCCATCGGCGAGTCGATGCGCGTGACGGTCATCGCCGCCGGATTCGACCGCTGGGACGAGTCGTCCCCGCGGCATGAGGGAGGAGCCGCGGCGGCGCGCCGCGACCTTCCCGATCCGTTCGCAGAGCCGGCCGAGAGCGACACCGCCGAGGACGATCTGGATCTGGACATACCCTCCTTCCTTCGCTGAGGCGGAGGCGCCCGTGCTGGCGTTGACGCTCGACCTCGACGGCGGGCGCGCCGAGGTCCGCTTCAGTGACCGTGGTGACGGGGACTTCGCGGCGGCGCACGCGGATTTGCGTGGCGGGCTCGCCGCCGGTCCGTGGACGCGGCTCCGCCAGCAACACGGGTCGGAGGTCGTCGTCGTGGCGGCTCCTGGTGATGGCGACGGAGCGCTCGCCGACGCCGCCGTCACCGCGGCGCCCGGCGCGGTCCTCACGGTCCGGACAGCGGATTGTGCCCCCGTTGCCCTCGTCGCCCGCGAGGGGGTCGTGGCCGCGGTGCATGCCGGCTGGCGGGGTCTTGTCGCCGGTGTCGTCGAGGGCGCGGCCGCGACGGTACGGGCCCTCGGGGGCAAGGAAGTCAGCGCCTACCTGGGCCCCTGCATACATGCCGAGTGCTACGAGTTCGGGAGCGGATCACTGGCGGAGTTGGCGGACCGTCTCGGTTCGGAGGTGATCGGGCGGACGGCCTGGGGCACTCCGGCGTTCGACATCCCGGCGGCGGTGCGGCGCGCGCTCCGGCGCAGCGGCATCCAGACGATCATCGAGGCCCACCTTTGCACGGCGTGTGACGCCGGCCGCTGGTATTCCCACCGCGCTCGGGGCGAGCCCGAGCGCCACCTACTGGCAACGTGGATCAGCCGGAGCTGATCGCCCGCGCCGCGGCCGTCGGCGCGCGCCTGGCTGCCATCCGTCAGCGGATCGCCGACGCCGGCGGTGATCCTGAGGCCACCAGGATCGTGGCGGTGACGAAGGGCCGGAGCATCCTGACCGCCGCGGCTGCGCTACGGGCAGGTCTCGACGAGCTCGGGGAGAACTACGCGCAGGAACTGGCCCGCAAGGTCGACGCGGTGCCCGGAGCCCGCTGGCACTTCATCGGCAATCTGCAGACGAACAAGGTCCGCAACCTCGCACCTCACGTCCGGCTGTGGCAGAGCGTGGACCGGCGGCGCCTGCTGGCGGAGATCGCGCGCCACAGCCCCGGGGCCGAGATCCTCGTGCAGGTCACCGAACGAATGGTTCCCGGCCGCGGCGGCTGCGAGCCGGGAGTTGCCCGCCGGCTCGTTGCCGAAGCCACCGACCTCGGCCTGGCGCCGGTGGGTCTGATGTCGATGGCACTCCCCGGTCCGCCGAAGGAGATCCGGCGGCAGTTCCGGCTGGTCCGTTCGCTGGCGGACGATCTGGGACTCGCGCTGCGCAGCATGGGGACGAGCGATGATTTCCCGCTCGCGGCGGCGGAGGGCTCGAACCTGCTGCGACTGGGCCGGATCCTGCTCGAGGATGACCTGCCGCCCCGCAGAGGGCAACGCCACGACCCGGACACGACTACACTGGCGTGAACAGCGAGGGGCATGCTCACGAGCGCCGCGCCTACCGACACGCCAACGAATTCTCGGTGAGCACTCGGCGCTCGAGGCGAGCCGCCCACTTCTGGAGGAGGGTCCATGTCGGCCTTGAAGTCCTTCGTCAATTGGTTGGGCCTCGGACCGGACGAGGGCGAACCGTACGCCGGCCATCTCGGCGGGCCTCACCGGGGGGCCCCCGCCGAGCACTACGGTGGTGCGCCTGTGGAGCGATATCCGACGGCGGTCGAGCCGATGTCCACAGCCGAGCCCGGCTCGCTCGTGACGGCGCAGCCCGTCGTGGAGCCAATCAGCGGCGAGCCGGCGGCCCGCCCGGCACTGGCGCGACCTCACTCGTCGCCGACGGCTGTTCGCCCCATCGTCGTCGCGCCCGCGGTGTTCGACGATGCGCAGGAGGTCGGCGACCATTTCAAGCGGCGCCAGCCGGTCATCGTGAACCTGCAGGACGCAAGCAGCGACCTGCGTCGCCGGCTCGTGGACTTCGCCGCGGGACTGTGCTACGCCCTCGACGGGCAGGTGGAGCGGGTGACTCCCGGCGTGTACCTGCTGACTCCCAGCGACGTTCGCGTCGCGCTCGAGGAACGGACGCTCCCGGCCGACTCCTGATCCGTCGAGCCGCGTCCCATGGTCGTCCTGTGCTGGCTACTCCTCCTCTATGCCCTGGCTTTCCTCCTGCGCGCCGTCCTGAGCTGGTTCCCGATCCGATCCGAAAGCGTGGCGGCCACTCTCGCCGGCGGACTCCTCATGGTCACCGATCCGATCCTCCGCCCGCTGCGCCGGATGCTCCGGCCGCTGCGCGTCGGCAACGTGGCGCTGGACTTCGCCCCGACCATCGTCATGGTGGTGCTCTTCTACGTGCGCAGCCGGATCTGCTGACCGCTGCCGGGGGCCCGGGCATGTGCCTGATCGTCCCGGCTGAGCACTACGGTTGAATCCATGGAGTTCTCGCCGGAAACCCTGCGCGACGCGCAGTTCACGGAGCGGTTCCGCGGTTACGACGCCGCCGAGGTGGACTCGTTCCTCGACGAGGCGGCGACGGCTCTGGAGGAGTTGCTGGCCGAGGCCAGCGCGCCGATGGCGGCCCTGGCCGCCGAGCGGGCTCGCCTGGCCATCGAGGAGGTTCGGCGCGGGACGCTCGCGGCGATGGAGGAGTTGCGCCAGGAGCGCGAGGATCTCGAGTCGGCCGTGGCGGAGTTGCGCCGGATGCTCGAGGAGCGCCGCCGGGGAGTCGTCGACGAGCTGGCGCGGATCGACGCGGCGCTCGAGGAGATGCCGCAGGTCGGGGGCCCCGGGGAGGCCGGCGCCTGCAACGGCGAGGGAGCCGACTCCGGAGCCGACACCTTCCTCGCCCGACTCGAGCAGGCCGCCGCGGAGGGCGAGACGCCGGACGCCGGCTAGATCGGCGGCCGCTCAGGGGACGCGCGCCATCGCGAAGCGGATCTCCCGGCCGTCGACACTGCCCGCTCCCACACCCTCGCCGGGTTGCAGCTCGCCACGGCGGACGGCGACGGCGAGGACCTGCTCGGCGACGTAGCGCTCGTGCGCCACGAGCGCGCTCGCCAGCTCCTCCGGCAGGTCGAGCGTCAACTCGATCCGGTCCGCCACGTGCAAGCCATGGTTGCGCCGGCCCTGCTGGAGGATCCGCACGAGATGGCGCGCCGCTCCCTCGGCGCGGAGCCCATCGTCGAGTTCCGTGTCGAGGGTGACCACGAGATCGGCACTCCGGAGGGCGGCGCTGGGACGGTCCTCGGCGGTCTCCAGCACCAGCTCGTACTGCTCGGCCGCCAGGCGATGCCCGGCCACGGTGACGGTCCCGTCGCCGGACCGGGTCCACTCGCCGGCGCGGGCCGCAGCCATGACCGCCTGCGTGGCCGGTCCCAGCAGGGGCCCAAGCACCTCGCCGCGCGGGCGCAGCACGAAACGGATGGCGTCGTCGAGTTCCTCGGTGAGCTCGACCGATTTGACGTTGATCTCCGCGGCGATGAGATCCGCGAAGGGCGCCAACCCGGAGGCCCCGCGACCGGCGACCCGCGCCGATCGCAAGGGCTGGCGCGCCGGCAGCGAGCGTGCCACGCGCACGCCGAGAGCCGCCGAGCAGACCTCGCGCGCCCGGTCCATGACCGCCACCAGCTCGTCGTCGGCGGGCAGCGCCTCGGCGTCGGGCCAGTCGCAGAGGTGGACGCTGCCGGCGGCGCCCAGACCGCGGTGGATCGACTCGCACACGAGGGGCAGCAGCGGCGCCGCCACCTGCACCAGCGTGGTGAGCACCGTGTACAGGGTGTCGTAGGCGGACTGCTTGTCCGCCGGGTCGGCCGCGGCGGCGGGCGCCCAGAAGCGATCCCGGCTGCGGCGTATGTACCAGTTGTTGACGGTCCCCAGGAACGCCTCGATCTCCGCGCAGGCCCCCGGCACGTCGTAGCGGTCGAGTCGCTCGGCCACGCCCGCAACCAGATGGCGCGTCTTGGCCAGCACGTAGCGGTCCAGGACGTCGCTGGAGGAGGCGTTCCAGGCGCCGCGGGAGCGGTCGGCGTTGGCGTACATGCAGAAGAACACGTAGGCGTTCCACAGCGGGTGCAGGACGCCGCGCACGACGGCGTCGATGCCCGCGTCGCTCATCCGCAGATCGCCGCCGCGCAGCACCGGCGAGGACATCAGGTACCAGCGGAGGGCGTCGGAGCCCTGGCGACCGAAGATGATCTCCGGATCCGTGTAGTTGCGCAGGCGCTTGGAGAGTTTCGCCCCGTCTGCGGCCAGGACGACACCGTGGCAGACGGCGTTGCGGAACGGCGGACGATCGAACAGCGCCGTTGCCAGCACGTGCAGGGTGTAGAACCAGCCGCGCGTCTGGTTCACGTACTCCACGATGAAGTCGGCGGGGAAGTGGTCCTCGAACCACTCCTTGTTCTCGAACGGGTAGTGCACCTGGGCGTAGGGCATGGACCCCGACTCGAACCAGCAGTCCAGCACGTCCGGGACGCGCCGCATGACCGATCGCCCGGTCGGGTCGTCGGGATTCGGCCTGACCAGGGAGTCGACGAAGGGGCGGTGCAGGTCGTCGGGTCGCACCCCGAAGTCGCGCTCGATCTCGTCGAGGCTCCCGTAGACGTCGAGGCGCGGCCAGGCCGGATCGTCCGACCGCCACACCGGCACGGGGGATCCCCAGAAGCGGTTGCGGCTGATGGACCAGTCGCGGGCCCCCTCCAGCCAGTTGCCGAAACGCCCGTCGCGCACGTGGCCGGGTATCCAGTTGATCTGCCGGTTCAACTCCACCATGCGCTCCCGGATTGCGCTCACCCGCACGTACCAGGAGTTGAGGGCGCGGTAGATGACCGGCGTGTCGGTGCGCCAGCAGTGCGGGTAGTTGTGGACGACGCTGTCGTGGCGGACGACGAGCCCGCGGCCCTTCAGATGGGCGATGATCTTCGGGTTGGCGTCGAACACGTTGCAGCCGGCCCAGTCGGCGACCGGCTGGGTGAATCGGCCCACCTCGTCGACGGGGACCACCACGTCGATGCCGGCACCCTCGCAGAGCCGCTGGTCCTCCTCGCCGAACCCGGGTGCCATGTGCACGATCCCGGTGCCTTCGGCAGTGTCCACGAAGTCGGCGCCGAGCACCACGAAGGCGCCGTCGGTGCCTGCGAAATAGTCGAACAGCGGCTCGTAGCGACGACCGAGCAGATCCCGGCCGCGGACCGATCCGCAGGGCCGGGCGTCGGCAAGCTGCTTGCCGTAGCGCTCGACGGCGCCGGCGGCAAGCAGGTGGCGCCGTGGGCCGTCGGGCGTCGTCTCCTCGAAGACGGCGTAGTCGGTCTCCGGGTCGACCGCCAGCGCCAGGTTCGACGGGAGGGTCCACGGCGTCGTCGTCCAGGCCCAAAGGTGCAGGGGCGCGGGATCATCCGATGCCCGCAGCAGGCCGAACGCCACGGTGACGGCGGGATCGGTCCGCGGCCGCGTCGCATCGTCCATGCGGATCTCGAAGTTGGAGAGCGGTGTCTCCGCCCCCCACGAGTATGGCAGCACCCGGTACGACTCGTAGACGAGATCCTTGTCCCAGAGTCGCTTGAACGCCCACATCACGCTCTCCATGAAGGGGAGGTCCATCGTCTTGTAGTCGTGCTCGAAATCCACCCACCGGGCCTGGCGATTCACGTACCGCTGCCACTCGTCGGTGTAGCGCATGACCGAGTGGCGGCAGTGGGCGTTGAACCGATCGATGCCGAAGTCGGTGATCGCTCGCCTGCCCGAGACGCTGAGTTCCTTCTCCGCCTCCATCTCCGGAGGCAGGCCGTGGCAGTCCCAGCCGAAACGTCGCTCAACCCGTCGGCCGCGCATCGTCTGGTAACGCGGGATCACGTCCTTCACGTAGCCGGTCAGCAGGTTTCCGGTGTGCGGCAGGCCGTTGGCGAACGGCGGTCCGTCGTAGAAGACGTACTCGTTGGCACCGCGCTCTCCGGCAGGACGAGCGTCGACGGACGCCTGGAACGTGCCCTCCGCCGCCCACAGGCGGAGGATCTCGGCCTCGACGGCCGTGAAGTCGGGTTTCGGATCAACGTCGGGATACCGCGCCGGCACACCACCCATGGCGTAGGAAAATACCGCGGAAGCAGCCGAGAGCCGCGTCCGGCGGTGACCGAAGGTGCGGCGGGGACTCAGCCGCGAGCCCCCGATGGGGGTCGCAGCCGCTGTCGGCGCCCCCATGGCCGGCGGCTAGAGTTGTCCCGCCCATCGCCGAGGTGCGGCAACCGGTCGAACCCGCCAGGAGGAGCAGGTGGTCCCATCCGGGAGTTCTCCCGACAAGGATCCGGGCGCGCCCGCGGGTCGGCGTCTCGACGACGCCTTCCTCGAGGAGCAGCGCCACAGGCTGCTGGAGGAGCGAGCCCGCTACGTCAAGTCGGCCGAGACGATGGCCGCCGAGGCCGCCGCGCTGCTCGACGACCGCGAGCCGGGCGACCTGCAGTTCGACGAGGAGTCGGGCGAGGGTGACAGCTGGGCGGTGGAGCGCGAGCGGGATCTGGCCTTGAGCGCCGCCGCCCGCGCCGCCGTCGAGTTGATCGACGATGCCCTGCGGCGGATCGAGGACGGGACTTACGGCATCTGCATCGTGTCCGGAAAGCCAATCCAGAAGGAGCGCCTGCGTGCCATACCCTGGGCAGCCGAGCGGGTCGAGTACAAGGCCGGTGGCCTCCGACGGCGCTGAGGCACGCGGCTCGGCCAGGAACAACCGCCTGCTGCTGATCGCGGTCGCGGCCGCGGTCCTGCTCGCAGATCAGTTGACGAAACTCTGGGCGCTCCGCGCGCTGCAGGACGACAGCATCCACCTCTTCTGGACGATCCGCCTGCGGCTGGTGTTCAACCAGGGCACGGCGTTCGGGCTGGGTGCCTCGCTGGCACCCGTGATCACCGTGGCGGCCCTCGTCGTGTCCCTGTCGCTCATCGCTCTGACCTGGTCGACCCCGCGGCCCGGCGTCGCCGCCCTGGCCGGGCTGGTGCTCGGCGGGGCGCTGGGCAACCTGGGTGATCGAGCCTTCCGGGGGGACGGCTTCTTCGGCGGGAGCGTCGTGGACTTCGTGGACCCGCAGTGGTGGCCGGTCTTCAACGTCGCCGATGCCGCCATCTCCGTCGGCGTGGTGTTTTTCCTGGTGCTCGGCGTCCGCTCGGGCGTGCGGGGCGAGCCGCTGCTGGGCGAATCGTGACCACCGCCATCCCGCCGGCTCTGGCGGGCGAGCGGCTGGATCGGGCGGTGTCGCTGCTGTGGCAGTGCAGCCGAGCCGAATCGGCGGCGCTGGTGGCGGCCGGTGCGGTGCGGGTGAACGGCGCCACCGAGACCGGCCGCGCCGCACGGCTGCGCGCCGGTGACGAGGTGATCGTGGCGGATGAGGCGCTCGAGCGGCACCGCAGGACCGCCGATCCCGAACCCGAAGCGAGCGTTGCCGTGGCGGTGGTCCACGAGGATCGGGACCTCGTCGTCGTGGACAAGCCGGCCGGGCTCGTGGTGCACCCGGGAGCCGGCAGGACGACGGGAACGCTCTGCGCGGGGCTGCTGGCCCGCTACCCGGAGATCGCCGGCATCGGCGAGCGATCCCGTCCGGGGATCGTGCACCGGCTCGACGCCGGTACCAGCGGCCTGCTCGTCGCCGCCCGCTCGCGGCGCGCCTACGAATCGCTCGTGGGGCAGTTGGCCGATCGGACCGTGCGCCGCAGCTACGAGGCGCTCTGCTGGGGCACCGTGGGCGACGACCGGGGCGTCATCGATGCGCCCGTCGGCCGGTCGGGAAAGCGTCCGACGCAGATGACGATCACCGAACGCGGCCGGGCGGCGCGGACCGCCTACGAGGTGCGCCGGCGCTACCGCCGTCCGGCATCGGTCAGCCACCTCGACTGCCGCCTCGAGACCGGCCGGACCCACCAGATCCGGGTCCACCTCGCCGCGATCGGCCATCCGCTGCTGGGCGACGAGGTCTACGGCGCCCGGGCTGGCGCCGGGCACCCCCCGGCGGCCGTGCGGCTCGACCGCCCCGGCCTGCACGCCGCGGCCCTGGGATTCCTCCACCCCCACGACGGCCGCGCCGTGGAGTTCCGGAGCCCGCTCCCGCAGGACCTCGCCGCGGTACTCGCCCGCCTCAGCTAGCACCGCTGGGCGAGGCGCCGGCGCTCAGTCCGGCGCCCCCTCGGCTTCGTCGGGCCAGGGGAGCGTCCCGCCGGCCATGGCCGCGATGTCCGCCAGGCTGAAGGAGGAGAGCAGGCGGCGCATCTCCACCCCGACGGAGGCCCAGACCGCCAGGAGGACGCATTGGCCCTCGTGGTCGCAGGCGCCGTCCTTGTGCGGTTCCCCGAAGTCGTCGGCCACGATCGGCGCCTCCACGGCGCTCACGATCTCGCTGAGGTAGATCCGATCGGAGGGTCTCGCCAGCCGGTAGCCACCGCCGACGCCGCGCTTGGACAGGACCAGGCCCGCACCCTTGAGCGCCAGCAGGATCTGCTCGAGGTAGGGCTGCGGCAGACCGGTGCGGTCGGCGATGTCGCGCGCCGACTGGGGCGAGTCCGCTTCGTGCAGCGTCAGGGACAGCAGGGCGCGGCTGGCGTAGTCCGCCCTGGTCGAAACCTTCACACCTGCGAGCGTACCGGTTCCGTTGCCGCCGGCCGGGAGGTGTCGCGCCCGTTGGAGCCGCCGGTGGCGCCGCTAACGTCACAGCCACCGGATCATCCTCGACCTTGGAGCCGGCAAGCATGTCCGACAGCAGCGACCAGACCCCCGAGCAGGCGGAGATCGTCGAGGCCGAGGCGCGCGGCGCCGAGGAATCGCAGGGAGACGCCATCGAGCAACCGGCCAAGGTGATGCGTGTCGGCGCCATGCTGCGCGGCCTCCTGGACGAGGTCAGGGAGGCGCCGCTCGACGAGCGCAGCCGCGATCGGCTGCGGGACATCTACGAGATTTCGCTGCAGGAACTGGGTTCGGCGCTCTCACCGGACCTGCGCGAGGAACTCGAGCGCCTGGCGCAGCCGTTCCCCGAGACCGAGGTTCCGACGGAGGGGGAGTTGCGCGTCGCCAAGGCGCAGCTGGTGGGCTGGCTGGAAGGGCTTATCCAGGGCATACAGGCCACGCTCTACGCCCAGCAGCTCATGGCCCGCCGGCAGTTGGCGGACATGCGGGGCCAACTGCCCCCGATCCGCTCCGCGGCGGAGGGCCGCACACCGGAGGATCGACCCGGCAACTATCTCTGAGCCGGCTCCGGGCCGGGGTGCCGTTTGCTCCTTCGGCGCGTGTCCGGTCGGGGCGTGGGGTGCCGTTTGCTCCTTCGGCGCGGGCGCAAGGCGTCGCAAAGCGGCCCCCCGGACCCCTCCCTCGGGGTTTGGTCCGTCCGCTCGGGGCGTGGGCGGTGGTCCGATGCTCGAGAGTCCGGATGCGGCTATGGTCGGCGGTGAAAGGACAGCGCTGTCATTTGTCCACAGGAGGTGGGGACATCGTGGGGACTGTCTCGGGACGCGGTGAGAGATTCGCACACCTGCACGTCCACACCGAGTACTCGATGCTCGACGGCGCGGCTCGCGTCGATGAGCTGGTGAAGGCGGCGGCAGCGGACCGCCAGCCGGCGCTCGGGATCACCGATCACGGGAACATGTACGGGATCGTCCCGTTCTACAAGGCCTGCCGGGACGGAGGGGTCAAGCCGATCCTGGGCATCGAGGCCTACCTGGCTCACGAGGACCGCCGCGAGCGGCCGGCCCGCCGGGGGCGGCTGGACGACAGCGGCGGCGAGACGGCCACCGGGCACAAGCTGTACTACCACCTGACCCTGCTGGCGGAGAACGGGGCCGGGTACCGGAACCTCGTCCAGATCGCAAGCCGGGCGTTCCTGGAGGGCTACTACTACAAGCCCAAGGTGGACTGGGAGGTGCTCTCGGAGCATGCGGAGGGCATCCTGGCAACCACGGGGTGTCTTGGGAGCCACGTCTGCCAGGCGCTGCTGCAGGACGACTTCTCGTCGGCACTGGCCTACGCGGGTCGCCTACGGGACATATTCGGGCCGGCCGGCACGTTCGTCGAACTCCAGGATCACGGCATCGCCGCCCAGAAGCGGATTATGCCGCAGCTCCTGGAGATCGCAGGACGGCTGGACATCCCGCTGCTGGCCACGAACGACAGCCACTACACGAATCGCGCCGACTCCGTGGCCCACGACGCCTTGCTGTGCGTGCAAACCGGGAGCGTCCGCAGCGACCCCAACCGGTTCCACTTCGAGGGTGACGAGCACTACCTCAAGACGGCGCGGGAGATGCGAGCGCTGTTCTCCGAGTTGCCGGCGGCCTGCGACAGCACGTTGGACATCGCCGAGCGCTGCAACGTCGAGATCACCTTCGGCGACATCAAGCTGCCTCCCTTCCCGGTACCGGAGGGGTTCGAGTCCGCCGACGCGTATCTCGAGCACCTGACGCTGGAGGGCGCGCGGCACCGTTGGGGGGAGCGGTTGCCGGAGGCCACCGCCGACCGGCTGGCCTACGAGTTGCAGGTCATCCGCACCATGGGCTTCGCCTCGTACTTCCTCATCGTCTGGGATCTGATCAGGTACGCGCGCTCCGCCGGCATCCGGGTCGGCCCCGGGCGCGGCAGTGCCGCCGGATGCGCCGTCTCGTACTGCCTCGGCATCACGAGCCTCGACCCGTTGCACTACGACCTGCTCTTCGAACGGTTCCTCAACCCCGGGCGCCGCCAGATGCCCGACATCGACATGGACTTCGACTCGCGTCACCGGGACGATCTGATCCGCTACGCCGCCGACCGCTACGGGCGCGACCACGTGGCGCAGATCATCACGTTCTCCACCATCAAGGGGCGTGCCGCGGTGCGCGACGCGGCGCGCGTGCTGGATCACCCGTACGCCACCGGCGACCGGATCGCCAAGGCTGTTCCCGAGCCGATCATGGGCCGCACGACCCCGCTGAAGGCGTGCCTGGAGCGCGACAGCGCCTACAGCGCCGGCTACGAGTTGGCCGGTGACCTGCGCACGATGTACGCCGAGGACCCCCAGGTGCGGGAGGTCGTGGACGTGGCGCTGGGCCTCGAGGGACTGCGCCGCCAGGACGGGATCCACGCCGCCGCGGTCGTGATCTCCCCTGATCCCCTCACCGAGCACGTGCCTGTCCAGCGCAAACCCACCGACAAGCAGAAGGCCGACGAGGCGCCCATCGTCACGCAGTACGACATGGACGCCGTCGAGGAACTCGGCCTGCTCAAGATGGACTTCCTCGGCCTGCGCACCCTCGACGTCATCACCGACACCGCGGCGCACGTTGCACGGCTGCGTGGCCTCGAACTGGACGTCGACGCACTGGCGCTGGACGACCGGCGCACCTACGAGATGCTCCAGCGCGGCGATACGACAGGGGTGTTCCAGCTGGAGAGCCCGCCCGTGCGCGCCCTGCTGCGATCGCTGTTGCCCAGCAACATCAACGACGTCTCCGCCCTGGTGGCGCTCTACCGGCCGGGGCCCATGAAGGACAACATGCACATCACCTACGCCGACCGCAAGATGGGGCGGGCGGACGTGGAACTCCTGCACCCCGCCGCCTCGGAGATCCTCGCCGACACCTACGGACTCATGATCTACCAGGAGTCCATGATGCGGATCGCCCAGCTCTTCGCCGGCTACACCCTCGAGGAGGCCGACAATCTGCGGAAGGCGTGCGGCAAGAAGATCCGCCAGAAGATGGCGGAGGAGAAGGAGAAGTTCATCGACGGCTGCGAGGCCACCGGCTACGGCCGGCGCGTGGGGGAGCAGTGGTGGAACCAGATCGAGCCGTTCGCTGACTACGCCTTCAACAAGAGCCACTCCTATGCCTACGGCCTTCTGGCCTACCAGACCGCCTACCTCAAAGCGAACTACCCGGTGGAGTACATGGCCGCGCTCCTCACGAGCGTGCGGGACAAGATGGAGCGCCTCACGCCGTACCTGCTGGACTGCCGCCTGCAGGGGATCGACGTGGTGGTGCCCGACGTCAACGAGTCGTTCTCGGACTTCACGCCGGTGCTGGACGATGCCTCCCCCGATCGGGGCCGCATCCTCTTCGGGCTCGCGGCGGTGCGCAACGTCGGCGCCGCCGACGCCGCCCACATCATCGCGGCCCGGTCCGACGGCGGCTCGTTCATCGACTTCGACGATTTCTGCGACCGGGTGGATCCATCGGTACTGAACAAGCGCACCGTCGCCTCGCTCATCAAGGCCGGAGCGTTCGACTCGCTGGATCATCCCCGCCAGGGGCTGCTCAACGTGCACGGGCGAACGATCGACGCGGCCATGGCGGAGCGGCGCGACCGGGATGCCGGCGTCCTGAGCCTGTTCGGTGACGCCGGGGTGGCGACCGGCTACAACAGCAAACCCGTCGTGCCCGACATGCACGCCCCGCGCGAGCGCATGCTGGCCGACGAGAAAGAGATGCTGGGGCTGTACATCAGCGACCACCCCCTCGAGGGCATCGAGCAGATCCTCGCACCCAGGAGGGAGCGCAGCGTTGCCGAACTGGTGGAGCTGCCCGACGGCTCGGTCGTCACCGCGGCGGGAGCGATCACGTCGCTGGCGAGGCGTCAGACCCGCAACGGCGCGCACATGGCCACGTTCACCCTCGACGACCGGACCGGGATGATCCCCGTCACGGTCTTCCCCCGGGCGCTGGAGGCCCAGGATGGGTTGCTGGTCGACGAGGCGGTGGTGATCCTGCGCGCCCGTGTCGACCGGCGGGAGGAGGAGCCGAAGCTCATCAGCATCGGACTCGAGGGATTCACGGCCGAGACCCGCGGCGCGCTGCGCCTGCACTTCCCGACCAACGGCGTGACCGAGGACCGGCTCTCCGCCCTCAAGGCCCTCCTCGGCGAGCACGGGGGTGACTCTCCCGTCGAGATCCAGGTGGGCAGGACGTACCTGTTGCAGCTGCCGCAGGAGTACCAGGTCGACACCGAGGCAGGCCTCGTGCCCGAATTGCGCCAACTTCTGGGAGTCCACGCCGTGCAGGTCTGACCGCCGGGACACGTCGGTTTGCGTTCAGGCGCCCGGCACACTGGACTATCGGGGGATGATCGAGGTGGCCGGATAGCGACTGGACAAGGCGGCGACAATGGCAGTTGAGGTCGAGAGCAGGGATTGCACCGCGGTCAGCGACGCCGAGTTGGAGGCGATGGCCGATCTCTGCACCGAGGGCCCGAACCCCTTCGCGGTCGGATTCCTCTCCAAGCAGACCGAACTTTGGGTGCTTCTGACCGAGGCACGTGAGGGGAGCCGCCTGCGCGGCTTCGTGTTCTCCACGCTGGAACGCATCGGCGGGACGCCGGTCGTGATCCTCGGGGCCGGCACGGTGGCGCGCATCTCCCGGCGCAGCACGGTCCTGCAGGCCCTCGTGGCCGAGCAGCTCCATCGTGCCGTGATGGCCTTTCCCGACGAGGACGTGCTGATGGGTCTCCGCATGAACGATCCCTCCACGTTCGAAGTGTTCAAGGTGCTGAGCAATGTCATCCCCCGCCCCGGCCACATCGCCAACGGCGAGGAGCGGGCCTGGGGCAGGCGACTCGCCAAGCGCTACCGGATCGGCAACAGCGCCTACGATCCGCGCTCGTTCATCGCAACGGGCGACGGCGGGCAACCGGCCGTGCTCGACTACGAGACCCTCCGGCCGGAGAGAACCGACCCCGCCCTCGGTGACCTCATGGGGCCGCTGGAGCGCGGCCGGGGCGATTCGCTGGTGGCGGTCGCCTGGGCCACAGCCGGTCGCTTGGAGAAGTACCGGGACTGAGCCTCTCCGGCGCTCGCACGAGTTCTCGGGCAGGGCGGGCACTCGTGGAACTGAGCGAGGTCATCCGCGCCCGCCGGATGACCAGGAACTTCGACCCGCGGCCACTCGAGCGATCCCTGCTGGAGGAGTTGTGCACCCTGGCGCGGCGGGCACCCTCGGCGGGTTTCGCGCAGGGCGCCGAACTGATCATCCTGGACGGGCCGGAGACGCGGGGGAGATTCTGGGAACTGACGCTTCCCGTTCCCGAGCGGGCGGGCTTCGCCTGGCCCGGACTGCTGCGCGCGCCCGCGCTGGTCCTTCCCGCAGCCGACAGCCGCCGCTACCTGGCCCGCTACCGCGAGCCGAACAAGGCTGGGGACCCGGCGCGTCGCCTGGGGGAGAGCACCCGGGCCTGGCCGGTGCCCTACTGGTTGGTGGACTGCGCCTTCGTCGTGCAGAACCTCCTGCTCGCCGCGACCGATCGCGGGCTGGGCGCGCTGTTCTTCGGCCTCTTCCGGGGCGCGCAGGAGGTGCGCGATTGGCTGCAGGTGCCCGAGGGCGTCGAACTGCTGGGCGCCGTGGCACTGGGTTGGCCGGCGGCCGACCGCCCCAGCAACTCCGTGGCACGCGGCTGGCGCGACCCGGCCGCGGTCCTGCACTGGGGCGGCTGGGACGCCGGGCGGGGATAGGGTGCCCGTCGAGGTCGCGACGGTGGGAGGTGCGATGGCCGGCGAACGGATTCCCCTGGTCGGCTACCTCGTCCTCGAACCCCAGCCGCATCTGGTGGCGAACGAGTGCGAGAGTTGCCGTGCCCGCTTCTTCGATCGCCGCAATGCCTGCGGGTCCTGCGGGGGGCGCAGCTTCGCGCCCGCTCCGGTCGCCACGACGGGGCATCTGCGAGCCTTCTCGATCGTGCACCGGGCCGACCCCGGGGTCCGGGTGCCGTTCGTCTCGGCGATCGTGGAGACCGTCGACGGCACCACGGTTCGTGCCAATCTCGTCGAGGTGTCGCCCGACCCCGACGGCGTGCGGCTGGGCATGCCGGTCCGCCTCGTCACCTATCCGGTCGGGATCGACAGCGAGGGCACCGAGTGCATCGCCTTCGCCTTCGCCCCGGTCGCGGCGTGAGCCGGAGATCGCCGATGCCGGCGACCGGCGGTTCGCGTCCCGAAGGCGGGACAGGACGATCGCGTCAACCCTGTGAGAGGAGCCACCAATGACCGACAGTGTCTGGATCCTGGGTACCGCCATGACCCGTTTCGGCCGCCACGAGATGCTCGACCTCGTGGATCTGGCCTCCGAGGCGGCTCTCGGGGCACTCGACGACGGCGGAGTGAGCGTCAACGACCTCGACGTGCTGGCCTGCGGCTCGCTGTTCTCCGCCAACGCCGGCGTGGGCCAGCAGCTCCTCGGGCAGATCGGCCAGACGGGCATCAGCATCTACAACGTGGCCAATGCCTGCGCCACCGGGGCCACGGCCATCCGTGTGGCGCTCATGGCGATCCGCTCGGGGGAGGCGTCCATGGCGATGGCCGTCGGGGTGGAGAAGATGGGCAAGATGGGGTTGCTGACCAGTTCCCCCAAGGGCAGCAAGGCAGCCGAGGTGTTCGAGCCGTCCGGGCGGTTCGGGTCGGTCCGGTCGGTCGACGGCATCCTCGGCACCAAGACGATGCCGGGAGTCTTCGGCCAGGCGGGCATGCGCTACGCGCACGACCACGACGGCGTGGGTTTCGACCAGTTCGCCCGGATCGCCCACAAGAACCACCTGCACTCCACCCTGAACCCGCTGGCGCAGTACCAGAAGAAGTTCAGCCTCGCCGAGATCAAGGCGGCGCCGATGATGGCCTACCCCAACACGCTGCTGATGTGCTGCCCAACCGGCGACGGCGCGGCGGCCGGTGTGCTCGTGAGCGGGGAGCGACTCCGGACGCTGTCCGCGTCCCAGCGCCGCCGGGCCGTGAAGATCTCCGCCTCGGTGCTCACGAGTGACCCCTACGTGGAGGGCGGGCAGGTGCAGCCCGACGTGAACACCCTCACCCGCAACGCCGCGGACGCGGCCTACGAGCAGGCGGGCGTGGGTCCCGAGGACCTCGATCTGGTGGAGCTGCACGACTGCTTCGCCTCGGCCGAGCTCATCCACTACGACAACCTGCGGCTGTGCGAGCCCGGAGGAGCCGGGGACTTCATCGACTCGGGCGCTCCGTACCGTGACGGCTCCGTGCCGGTGAACGTGTCGGGGGGCCTCATCTCCAAGGGGCACCCCATCGGCGCCACCGGTGTGGCGAACATCTACGAGATCGCCACCCACCTGCGGGACGAGGCCGGCGATCGCCAGATCCCCGGGGCCCGGGTGGGTCTGGCGCACGTCATCGGCCTGGGGTCCTCCTGCGGCGTGCACATCCTGGAGCGGTCAGCCGCCTGAGCCGCCGGCCCGCGCGTGCCGGTCGGCCCCCCGGCCCCCTCCCTCGGTTGATGGCGCGTGCCGGTTCATGGCGCGTGCCGCTCGGAGGCCGGGCTCAGGCGGCCTCGCGGAGGCGGTCTCTCAGTTCGCCGACGTCGCTGGTGGGGGCTTCGCAGACGTAGCCCCGGCACACGTAGGCGGCGCCGTCCGGGCGCTGGGCCCACAGCGGTGAGTCGTACGGCTCGCCCCAGGCCAGCACGGCGTTGGGCAGCCACTGCCGGTGGACGACCTCGGTGAGGTCGGGGCGATCGCCGGTGATAACGATCTCGGTGGCGCCGGCGGCGTGCAGGTCCAGGGCGCACAGCAGGTTGCCGAAGGCGCTGGGATGCTGGCCGGCCAGCGGTCCCAGTAGGCCCAGGATGGCCTCCGCCCGCTCGTGGTACTCCGAGGCTCCCGCGAGGGCTCCCAGCCGGAGCAGGCCGAGCGCGGCGGCGCTGTTCGCCGACGGGGTGGCGTTGTCGAACAGGTCCCGGGGGGTCGCCACGAGCGGCTCGGCGTCACGCCCGCAGGTCAGCAGCCCGCCGCCCTCGGGATCCCAGAACAACTCCAGCAGGTCGTCCGCGGTGCGGCGGGCCTCGGCGATCCAGCGCGCGGCTCCGGTCGCCTCACCCAGGCGGCAGAAGGCGTCGAGCATGGCGGCGTAGTCGGCGGCGCAGGCCAGGTGGCGGGCTTCTGCGGGGCGAGTGGCGTCGCCTGCCTGCCAGGACCGCAGCCAGCGGCCGTCGGGCCGTCGCAGGTTGGCGGTCACGAACTCCCCGCAGGCCACGGCCGCCGCCAGCCAGTCGGCGTTGCCGGTGGCGGTGGCGGCGACGGCCAGTGCGGACATCGCCAGACCGTTCCACTCGGTGAGCACCTTGTCGTCGAGGCCGGGGCGCACCCGCTCCGAGCGAGCCCCGAACAGCGCCCGGCGTGCCTCTTCCACCTCCGGCGGCCGCAGGAGGTCGCCGCGTACCGGCCGCCAGAGGATGTTGGCACCCTCGAAGTTGCCCTCGGCGGTGGCTCCGTACCAGTCGATGGCCGCCTCGGCGGCGTCCCCCGCGGCGGAGCGGATCTCGTCGATGCTCCAGACGTAGAACTTGCCCTCGACGCCCTCGGAGTCGGCATCCTCGGCGGAGGCGAAGCCGCCGCCGGCCAGGCGCAGATCGCGCAGCAGGTACCCGACGGTCTCGTCGACCACCCGGCGGTAGCGGGCCTTGCCGGTGGCCTGCCAGGCCCGGGTGTAGAGCCCGAGGAGCAGGGCGTTGTCGTAGAGCATCTTCTCGAAGTGCGGTACCAGCCAGCGTTGGTCGGTGGCGTAGCGCGAGAAGCCGCCGCCCAGGTGGTCGTAGATCCCGCCCGAGGCCATGCAGTCCAGGCTGTTGACCACCATCGCCAGTACGTCGTCGTCGCCGGCGTTGCGCCAGTGGCGCAGGAGCGCCTCGAGGGTCATGGCCTGCGGGAACTTGGGGGCGTGCCCGAAGCCGCCCCAGGCGGCGTCGTACTGGGGCCGCAGCGCTGCTGCCGCCCGAGCCAGGATCTCACCCTCCGGCGGGCCACCGCCCGACGCCAGTGGCAATCGAGCGGAACGGTCGAGCGCCTCGGTGATGCGCCGCGCCTGGTCCTGCACGTCGCTGCGGCGGTCCGCCCAGGCCTCGTGCACCCGCTGGAGCACGTCGCTGAAGGACGGCATGCCCTGGCGGGAGGTGGGGGGGAAGTAGGTGCCGGCGAAGAACGGCTCACCCTCCGGCGTCAGGAAGACGGTCATCGGCCAGCCACCGTGCCCCGTGAGTGACGTGACCGCCTCCATGTAGAGCGAGTCCACGTCGGGGCGCTCCTCGCGATCCACCTTGACGTTCACGAACAGCCGGTTCATGCGTTCCGCCGTGGCGGGATCCTCGAAGGATTCGTGCGCCATGACATGGCACCAGTGGCACGACGAGTACCCCACCGACAGCAGCACCGGCTTGCCGGAGCGGCGGGCCTCGTCGAAGGCCTCGGTTCCCCAGGGGTACCAATCCACCGGGTTGTCGGCGTGCTGGCGCAGGTAAGGGCTGCCCTCGGTGGCGAGGCGGTTCACGCGCCGAGCATAGGGGTCGCGGGCGGCTGGCCTGCGACGAGCCCCGCTGAGCGCAACGAGAGGCGTCGTCGGCTCGCCGAGCCGGTTGCAACGGGCGAGACCTGCGGTCCGGTAGCGTCCCGGGCGTGACGCGGGTGCGGGAGTGGGTCGCCGGAGCGAGGCCGCGCACGCTGCCTGCCTCGCTGGCGCCGGTCCTCGCCGGCACGGCTTCAGCTGCCCGACCGGGCTTCGGGTGGGGTCAGGGCCTGATCTGGTGGCGCCTGGCAATGGCACTCGTGGTGGCACTGGCCCTGCAGGTGGGCGTGAACTACGCCAACGACTACAGCGACGGCGTGCGCGGCACCGACGACGAGCGGCGGGTTGGTCCGAGGCGTCTCGTTGGCTCCGGTCTCGCCGCTCCGGAGGCCGTGCGCCGCGCCGCGGCGGTTGCCGGCCTCGTGGCGGGAGGCGCCGGATTGGCGCTCGCCGCGGCCGCCGGCTGGGAGCTGGTGATCGTCGGTGCCGCGTGTCTCGCAGCCGGCTGGTTCTACTCCGGCGGCCGCCGTCCGTACGGGTACCGCGGCTGGGGCGAGGTGGCGGTCTTCATCTTTTTCGGCCTCGTGGCAGCGGTCGGGAGTGCCTACGTGCAACTGGAGGCGATCACGGCCCGCAGTGTCTGGGTGGGAGTGGGCTGCGGCTGTCTGAGCTGCGCATTGCTGGTCGTCAACAACCTGCGCGACATCGAGGGTGACGCCGCCGTCGGGAAGCGCACCCTGGCCGTCCGCCTGGGCGCGGCGCCCACGCGGCTGCTGTACGCCGTGCTGGTGCTGGGGGGTTTCGCGGCCCTGGCACCGCTCACCGCCGATGTCAGCTGGCCACCGCGGGGGTTGCTAGCCGATTCGCCCATCGACCCCATCGAGTTGGCGCAGCTGAGCGCCGGGGAGCCCTGGCCACTGCTGGGCCTGGCCGCTGTTCCCCTGGCAGTCGTGCCGCTGCGAAGGGTTCTCCGCGGTGACCGGGGCGTCGACCTCATCGACGTGCTGGCCGCCACCGGCCGCCTGCTGGCCGCCTACGGCCTCACGGTCGCCGCCGGCCTGTGGGTGGCGGCGGTCTTGGCGTAAGCCCGCTCACCGCAGACGGCCTGACGGCCCTGCGGGATCAGGGGGACACCGCGCCTGCCATGGGTTGGGTTTCCGAGGGTCCGCGGCCACGTGATCCATCGGCTCGCGAGGCCGTATCGGCGGCTGGGGCTCGGTCGGAGAGGAATCCTTGTCCGCGGACGATCAGCCCGAGGCCCGTCGGCTTGAGGCCCGTCCATTGGCGGCTCGTCGCTCCGAGGCGCATCGGCGAGGTTGATCCGTCTGCGGCTCATCGCCTCGGGGCTCGTCGCTGGGTGGGTCAGCGGTCCGCGGCTTGTCGGCCCCTGGGGCGCCGGGGTGCGGGTCGTCCGGCGGCGGGGGTGGTTTCTGTTTGCAGGCGATGGTGATGGTGTCGCCGTCGTGCAGGGCCGCCCGGCGTGGCGGTTGGGATTCGAACAGCCCGGGCTGTCGGGGGCCCTCGTCGCTGGCGGCGGCGCCGGCTCTGCGTGGCTGTGTCGCCAGCGGGTCTGCCGGCGGTGGTTGTGCCGGCGGGGGGTGCTCGGGTTGGAGTTCGCGTCCAGGCGGCCTGGCGGTGTTGGTGGGGGTGTGGGGTGGCTGGAGGGTGAGGCTGCCGTCGCGACGTCGGATGACTTCTTCGCCGTTGAGATGGACGCGGACGTGATGGCAGCGGTGACAGAGCAGGCAGGTGTTCTCCAGGGTGGTCTCCCCGCCGTGGCACCAGTGGTCGATGTGGTGGACCTCGCAGATCTTCTCGGTGACGCGGCAGCCGATGCAGCCGCGGTCGCGGGCGACGAGTTGTTTCCGCAGTCGCGGCGGGATCTTGCGTTGGGATCGCCCCAGCAGCGACCCGCCGGTGTGCTTGTTGAAGATGCCGGGGAGGATCCTGGCGTCACACGCCAACGCCAGCACTTCGGCTTCGGTGAGGGGCGTGTCGTCGGCGAGGCGGGCATTGACGACCCGCTCGCGCACCAGGTCGTAGTCGGCCAGGACGATGAACTCGGCGCCCACCGGCGCGTCTTGACCGTCGCTGTGGCTATTGCAGATCAGTTCTGCGAGGGCTTCGGCGGAGCGCTGAGGGGGCGTGGAGCGATCCTTGGGGTCCTCACTGCGGAACAACTCGTCCGATTTGGCCAACAGCGCGGCGCGAATCCGGTTGCCGGTGAGCGGGTCGAACTGCGCGAACAGATGGAACATGCCGTCTCCCTGCTCGCTGATCGAGGCGCGGCGTCGGCGCCGCCGGGAGGCCCGCCGCGCCTCGAGTTCCTGGTCGCTGGTGGCGTCATTCACCATCTGTTTGATGGTGCGTCGCAGCTGGTCCTCGGGCTCGACCTCGGCGGCGTCCAGCAGCGCCCGCCGGTCCACCAGCGCATCGGCGGCGGCGTCGAGGATCATTCCCGCCGCCTCGGGGGTGATCGCACCCTCGGCGAGCCGGTCGGCCACCTCGGGGGACCACTCCAACTGTCCGGCCACCTTCACGGCCTTGCGGGCGCCGGAACGGGACCGCTTCTGATCCCGACACAGCATCTCCTCGGTCGCCTTGTCGCCCTCCCGGCGGGAGATCTCCGAAATCACCTCTGCTTCGGAGGCCGCGATCGCCGCCCGCGCCCGCCCCATGCACCCCAGACGGTCACGCAACACCGCCAACTCCACCTCCCGCAACGACACCGGCGACGCGAACAACCACTCGCCCAACAACGCCCACTCCCCGCCGCCGGCACCACCCCCACCGTCGGCACTGGCGATGCCGGTGTCCGCCTCGGCGGGACCGCGACGGGCGAAACCAGAACCGGTACCCGTGGTGGCCGCTCCGCTGCCCGGCTCGCGGTGATCGCTACCGCCACGACCGGCGGCGCCACGGCCGGTGACGGTGCCACCGGTGTGCCTCGGGTCCTCGCCCATCGCGCCATCACCCCTTCGCATCGGTCCCCGGCACCCCCGCCCGTCGGCGGCGAACGCCGCTTGTCATTGCCTGTCCGCAATCTAGAACAGGGGTGTGACACACCCCCCACACCCGTATGTTCCAGTCTCGAAACTGATCCACAATTGTCTTCGACAGGATCAGAACCGACCGGATAGATCGCGGCGAATCCCCTGCTCAACGGGCCGCGGGGGACTGTCAGAAACTTTGTGTAACCGGCCGTGATGGTTGTCATTGGATGTGGGCGGCGATGCGGTCGCCGTAGTGGACGGTCAGGGTGTTCAAGATGGCTTTCCAGCCGTTGGTCTTGCCGGTGAGGTTCTCACGGTTGCGGCGTTTGGCGGTGGCGACAAGGTAGAGGACCTTCATCGCGGCCTGCTCGTTGGGGAAGTGCCCGCGGTGGCGCACAGCTCTTCGGAACCGGGCGTTGAGACTCTCGACGGCGTTGGTCGTGTAGACGACGCGGCGCAACTCGGCGGGGAACTCCAGGAACGGCGTGAACTCCTCCCAGCTGTTCTCCCAGGCCCGGATCATTGCCGGGTAGGTCTGTTCCCACCCGTCGCGGAAGGCCTCGAAACGGACCTCGGCGGCCTCGATGGTGGGGGCGGTGTAGATCTCCCGCATGGCCTTGGTGATCTGGCCCCAGTGCTTGCGGGAGGCGTATCTGAGGCTGTTGCGCA
>LXNJ01000239.1_pt1 | contig 39148 bp, 31 predicted proteins | sample 809081 | NCBI WGS metagenome assembly LXNJ01 (sample SAMN04870510, study PRJNA318959) | sponge metagenome | biome: sponge; feature: marine sponge reef; material: water | host: Petrosia ficiformis | place: Greece: Milos, Mediterranean Sea | collected 2013-05-29 | depth 5-7 m | reverse complement strand
GTACGCGGGTTTTTCTGAGATCCCAGTGATCAACGGCATGAGTAATGAACTGCATCCATGCCAGTTGTTGGCTGACATCATGACGATCGTTGAAGCTAAAGGTGAGATTGAAGGACGCCAGGTTGCATTTGTTGGCGACGGATACAACATGTGTCAGTCGTTCATCGAGGCATCAAGGCTACTCGGGTTCGACCTGCGAGTCGCGACCCCAATCGACTACCAACCAAGTGCCAAATATCTAACTTGTAGTAAGCGAGTTGACTTTGTCAATTCGCCAGCCGATGCTGTGCAGGACGCGGATGTTGTAGTGACAGACGTGTGGTCTTCGATGGGTCATGAAGATGACACCGACCGAATCAAGGCATTTGACGGATTTCAGATAACGTCTAGCTTGCTCGATCAAGCGAAAAGTGACGCCATTTTTCTTCACTGTTTACCCGCTCATCGCGGAGAAGAAGTCGACGATTTTGTACTTGATGACCCGCGTTCTGCTGTGTGGGAGGAGTCTGGCAACCGCCTGCATTCACAGAAAGCGCTGATCGAGTTTCTCCTTAACTAGGTCTTAGGTCGCATCGGACACCAAGCGGCCTAGCCGCTTGGCCAGTTCGGCGTGACCTCCTGCGTCCGCCCATCCCGCGCACGTGCCATCGAATTGCAATTCGCGCAGCGTGGGATCGGCGTCATGTTCGAGCAACCAGTCAACAAACGTTTCATCGCCGTTGAGCGCCGCCCAATGAAGGGCGGTTTGTTCTAACTCGTTGGTCACGTTCAAGTCGAATCCCGCATCGATCAGCTTTTCCATCACCGAGAATTCGCGGCTGTTCCCCAAACCGAAGAACGCCTCGCGAACGGCGCTGTCGTTCATGTCAATCGAGCGGATAACCTCGTCAACCGTGTCCGTCTCGTTCCCGTCGAGGAGTTCAAACAGCAGTCTGTAGCCAGCGCCAATAGTCGCGCCGCCATTGACGAGCGCACGTACCATGGCCATCTGCTGCTCGGCGGACGACACCACGCCGCTCGACAACAACAACCCAAGGGGGTTCTGCCCCGGTCCACCGCGATACGTGTAGCACACGACATTCGGATCGCAGCCGTGCGCAAGGAGCATGTCAATGATCTCAACCGCATTCTCGGGTGATTTTTGGCGTTCTCCTTCGAAACCGTTCACGCCAATGTAGTTCATGAGTGCACATCGATGCGGTCGCGTCGAACGCGCTTGGTTAAAGTAAGGATTTGCTTCAAGAAGGTCTCGTAACACCTGTGCGTTTCCATTCGCGATTGCATCCGCCGCGAACTCAAACGACTCGATGTCTAGAGCGCGAAGACGCGAACCTCGCGCATTGAATTGTTCTTCGGTAAGTAAATGTGCAAATTTGTCAACGATGTGTGAATTCACGGGGGAAGTTGACCTTAGCGCCACTTCGACGACAGTATCCCCGTCGAAGTTGAGAGCTGACGTTGGTGCTCCTCGTTCAAGCAGTTTTTCAATCGCGTGTTCGTCTCGCGTGATGACTGCTCGATGTAACGCTGTCTCGCCCTGATAGTCGATCGTGCCTAAATCAAAGTTGACCTCTAGCAATAGGTCAAGCGTCTCGTGGGAACCTCGCTTGATCGCTTCATGCAACCACAGTTGATCGTGGTATGACTTAGCTTCCCGGATCTCAGCGCTTTCTCTGATTTCTTGAGCTTCCGACTCGACTTCTCGAAAACATGCGCCGACGAACCGTTCGAAGTCGTCTATTTCCTTCGATTCCGCACCGTTCGCGGCCAGTACGTTGACAATGTCGTTACGACCAAGCGCCGTCGCAATTGCCAATGGCGTTCGATCTCCGCCGTCTGTCCCATCAATATTCGTACCGTGCTCGATGAGCATTTCGATCGTGGCGAGAGGTACATCGCACTGAATGGCTTCGTGTAATGCGTTTCCATCCATGCCAAATACGGTCTTATCCCAATTTGGATCCGCACCTGCGGCTAGCAATTTCTCGACTAGCTCGGGATCGTGAAATTGCAGACAGTGCGTAAGTGCATGACACACGTGCCATTCCGGTGGATCCGCATTGATCAATAGATCGAGTGCGACATGATCGCGTGAGCGCACTGCTTCCCACATCGCGCTGCCTTCGTAAAGCGTGGGTCCGTCATTTATGTCAGCACCGGCATCAAGTAGTCGTTGAGCCAATTCGACATCTCGTGCCAATCCAATCGCTCCGCCCAGACACGTCCTGAACCCACGAATGGAATCTCGCTCAGGCATCCCAACGTTTGGATTGGCACTGTACCGAAGCAACTGATCTGCCCAGGCACGACGGCGTGCGCGTACTGTCGCGTTCGACGCGCCATACTTAGAGCAACAGATATACACGAGCGCTGGTACATCGATTGGTGTCAAGGGATTGTCGACGCCGGACGCATCGATTTCTTCGATCGAAACAGTCTGGTCCATCATTGCCAATCGCACGCCCAAAGAGTCCGACGAACTCAGTGATGAGAGAGCATCGCTGACATTGATGTCGTCGATTTCACCGTTAAGTAACTGAAGTGCAAACCACCGAGCCGCTTGGTGAGGATCGGCTGGCGGAGCGGCCGTTTCGTGACACATCGACTCCCAATCGTCAAATCCCCATTCTGTCGCCACGCAGTCGCATGCCGAGGTTAGGTCTAACAGTTTCTCGTATGGCGCGTCGGTAAACCGACGCAAACGAGCTTTTGCACCGATCCGGTGGCGCAGTGCTTGAGTATGTAGTGCTACAGCGGATTGATATCGAGACTCCAACACCTCCGGTCGAAGAAGCTGATCAACCATGGTTTCGATGCACTCCAAACTCATTTTCGACACGTTTTCACGGTAGCGGCGTTAGGTTAGATCGTGCCAATACGCGTGAGTTTCCAAAGCCTAAGTCGCCGCCTCAATTCGTTCGGCCACTGCGAAAAGATCAGTGCAAAAGAAAGGGGCAGGTAAACCACATTAAAGGACTCATCAATCAAAACCCGAGTCTTTCTCTACTCTTTCAATCACGAGGAAGAACGAGCACCTGATTTTTACCTAGCTTTCGTAATAACGCAAGATAGCCTAAAAAAACAACGCCGAAGTCGCGCTTCCCCAAGGCAAATATCCATGAATATAAACCTTCTTGAATAAGGGCAAGCTAGTTGTTAGAATGCTATTCGTCACGGATGACTCGAATGTGACCGGTTTATGACACGGAAGTCCGAACCCGGCAAACTAGCCAATCTAAGAGTACTGTTTACATCAGTCTGTACTACTGGATATATAATCAGTAGTTCGCTACCGGAGCTGCGATGCCAGAGGAATTTGAAGCACAATCAGATACGGAATTACGAGCCGTACCAGTTAATGGTTCCGCGATGACTAGCAACGGCAGCGTATCGAAACCAACTATTTCACCCCCCGGTGTATGGAACGTTATCAAACGTAATCATCAGACCCTTCCATTCGACCGTACTCGCATTTTCAACGCGATTGAGAAGGCATACATTAGTGAAATTGGTCAGGAGACGACGAAGACTCCCGGTATTCAAGAACTCGTCGATCGCATGACAAGCAACGTTCACGAGAGCCTCATTTCCCGTTACCCGCAAGGCGGGCATATCCATATTGAGGAGATTCAAGATAACGTTATCGCTCGACTCATCGACGCTGAACAACGAGCGGTAGCGGAGTGCTACTCGAAGTACCGGCAAAAACGAAAAGAAGAACGCGACAGTAAGTCGCTGATGCAAACCGTGAACGAACCGCTTGTTCACGTCATCTCGCAAGACGGTGAACGCGTCCCAGTAGATTGGCTTCGACTGCACAAGCAGATCGACGAAGCGTGTGAAGGAGTCCTTGATGTCGACGACCATCTAATCGTCGAGAACATCCGACGCAACATCCGAGAAAGTATGCCTGAGCATGAGCTGCGACAGGCGATGGTCGACACCGCGACTGATATGATCAAGGTAGATCCAAACTACGACACGATCGCAGCGCGCTTTCTGCTGATCCAGCTTCGAGAAGAATGCCTGAAGTTGCTCGAAATTCCGATCGGTGGTCGCACATTCGTGCCAGAAAATCACGCAGACTTGGACGAAGCATATGCCGTTGTGCTGCAACGCACACTTGAGTTTGGCGTCGAGAAAGAGCTCATCGATCCGCAATTGTTGAGCTTCGATCTAGTGAAGCTCGGGCGCGCGCTTGTTGCTGATCGCGATCGACAGTTCGACTTCCACGGACTGCAAGTGATCTACGATCGATACGTGCTGCAATCTGCTGGAACACGTTTCGAGATGCCGCAAGTGTTCTGGATGCGAGTCGCCATGTACTTGGCGATTGACGAGGTCGATCGCGAGGAGCGAGCCATCGAGTTTTATGACGTGCTCTCTTCATTTCGCTTCATCTCATCAACACCAACGCTGTTTAACGCCGGTACGTGCCACCCGCAGCTTTCGTCCTGTTACATATCTACCGTAGAAGACGATCTCGAATCGATCTTCGGCGCGCAAATCTACGGCAACGCCATGCTGCAAAAGTGGGCCGGCGGGATGGGTAACGACTGGACTCCCGTCAGGGCGATGGGTTCCGAGATTAAAGGAACCAACGGAAAATCTGACGGCGTGGTACCGTTCATCAAAGTCGTCGACGCCACCGCAAAAGCAGTCAATCAAGGCGGTAAGCGAGCTGGCGCTGTATGCAGCTACTTGGAAACGTGGCACCTAGACATCGAAGAGTTTCTCGACCTTCGTAAAAACACTGGCGATCCGATGCGGCGTACACCCAATATGAACACCGCCAATTGGATTCCAGATTTATTCATGAAGCGTGTCGAAAAAGACGCGCAATGGACGTTGTTTTCGCCCAGCGACGTGCCAGATTTACATGATTTGTACGGTAGCGCGTTTGAAAAACGCTATGAACAGTATGAAAACGACACTGAATCGGGCGCCATCAAGCTTTTCAAGCGTGTCAAAGCAAACGATCTTTGGAAGTCCATGCTCCGAGCGCTCGCGGAAACAGGTCACCCGTGGATCACGTTCAAGGATCCCTGCAACATCCGTTCGCCGCAACGCCATGTCGGTCGAGTTCATTCTTCGAATCTGTGCACGGAAATTACACTAAATACTTCTCGCGAAGAGATCGCAGTCTGCAATCTAGGCTCAATTAATCTCATCAAGCATATCGACGATACCGGAGAAATCGATCACGAAGCCCTTCGAGCAACGGTTCGTACCGGGATTCGTATGCTGGATAACGTCATCGACATAAATTTCTACGCGGTCGATAAGGCGGCTAATTCCAACCAACGTCATCGCCCGATTGGTTTAGGGTTAATGGGGTTCCAGGACGCACTCTACCGGCGTCGACAGCCTTACGACTCGGATGAAGCGATTGAGTTTGCCGATCGTTCCACGGAATGGATTTCGTACTACGCAATCGAAGCTTCCTCCGACCTAGCACACGAACGAGGTTCGTACCCGTCGTATGAAGGTTCACTTTGGCACGAAGGTATATTGCCGATCGACTCGCTGAAACTTCTGGAAGAAGAGCGTGGCTCGGATTACACACTACTCGATTACTCTCAAACCATGCCATGGGATGAGTTACGCAAGAAATTGGCGGAACAAGGTATGCGTAACTCAAATGTGATGGCGATTGCGCCAACAGCAACTATCGCCAATATCGTTGGGTCGGTCGCTTCGATTGAACCGTTCTTCCTGAATACATTCGTAAAGCAGAATATGTCCGGTGACTTTCAGGTCGTCAACCCTTATCTCACCGCTGATTTGAAGGCATTAGGACTATGGTCAACCGACTTATATGACCAAATCATGGATTTGGACGGCAACTTACACGAAATCGAGTCGATTCCACAGGAGCTCAGAGATCTCTACAAATCTGCGTTCGAAGTCGGTAATCCTGCTCTGATCGAGTGCGCCGCAAGACGGCAAAAGTGGATTGACCAAAGCCAGTCGCTCAATCTGTACGTTGATCCTAGTCGTGGCGTCTCGCCGAGGGAAGTGAAGCTCTGGTATCTCAACGCGTGGAAACTTGGTCTTAAGACGACGTATTACTTGCATTCCCGAAGCGCTACAAGAGTAGAAAAGACATCGTCGGTCGATGCGCGTTTGCAATTCGTCAAGGCAGAAACCACGACGACTGCTGAAGCCGATATTCCAGCCGCTACACCAAGCAATGCGCTACTGACGGCGCGTGGAAAAGACGTGGAAGAAGATTACGAGTTCTGCGATATCGACGACCCGACTTGCGAGTCTTGCGCCGGTTGAAGCATTAGTTTGACGGTTTAAGTCTGACTTGAGTTCGAGTTCGCGTCACGGCATCAATTTAGAAGTGAACCATTTCGAGTATTTTTCACTATAACTATCATGTTAGCTTATTGCTAACAGTGGCAATGCTCTAGCTAATGCGTGGAGGCATAGCAGTGAGTACGGCTACAGAACATACGGACGGAGCAGAAGATTCATGCGGTTGGCGAATTGGGATACCTCAGAAGACGAGGCGGTCTTAAACTCAGAAACACGACACGAACCAGTCGTCGAACCAACACCGATTACAAGGGCGGTTACACCTACGCCACCGGTTTCGCCCTCCAAGTCTGCACCAATCAAGGTCGGCACGGCGGACAACGATGATCGTACGCCTCTTCGCGTAGGCGACGACCTGGCTAACGCGTTCGCGACAACTCAGCGCGTCCAAGTCGACGAAAAGGCGATGATCAACTGTCGAGCTGACCTAAACCAACTGATCCCATTCAAGTACGTCTGGGCTTGGGAGAAATACCTTCTGGCTCGAAAAAATCACTGGATGCCGGATGAAATCCCTATGCAAGATGACATCACCCAGTGGAAGAGCGAAGGAATTTTGTCCGAAGAAGAACGGCAAGTTGTAAAACGAAGTCTCGGATTCTTCGCGACCGCCGATTCTCTGGTCGCGAACAACATTGTTCTTGGCTTATACCGATTAATCACGAATCCTGAATGCCGTAACTATCTGCTATTACAAGCGAGCGAAGAAGCTCTTCACACTCACGCGTATCAATACTGCATCGAATCACTTGGTATGGAAGAGAGTGAGCTCTTCAACATGTACCGCGAGATTAAATCGGTTGGTGACAAGTCCGCTTGGGCTCTCAAGCAAACAAGCTTGCTCTCGGATCCTCACTTTAATACTGGCACACTCGCTTCTGATCGACTACTGCTGGAAAATCTCATCGCGTATTACTGTGTCGTTGAGGGGATTTTCTTCTACTGTGGCTTTGCGCTTATCTTATCAATGGCTCGCGAAGGCAAGATGATCAATACGGCGAAGCAGTTTGAAATGATCATGCGTGATGAATCGATGCATATTAATTTCGGGCTCGACATGATCAATCAGATCAAGCAGGAGAATCCTCACCTTTGGGACGCGGAAATGCGGGAAACTGCGATTCGCATGATCAAGGAAGGTCTCGAGCTTGAGGTCGAGTTCGCGCATGACACGATGCCTAGCGGTATTCAGGGTATGAACGTTGAACTGATGACGACGTATCTTCAATACATCGCGAACCGGAGATTTACGTCGTTACAACTGCCCGAACAGTATGACGCGCCTACCAATCCATTTCCTTGGATGACACGAACCATCGATCAGCAGAAGCAAGTCTCGTTCTTTGAACAGAACGTTGCCGACTATCAGATCGGCGGTGGCATTCAGTGGGATAAAGGGGACTGGTAAAGCGTCTTCAAGCCGCTACGCCACTTGTCCAGTCAAATCACCCAGCAATGCACTAGATACGCTCGTCGCGCGCGTAGCAGTGTCGTCACAGCCTTGACGAATCGTCTCATCGAGTCAACAATCGCGCCTCTAATCTTGTCGTGTAACCAACGCGAGAACACGCCGTAGCGCTGCTACGAACGCTAATGGTTGATCTAAGAATACGTGGTGCTGTGCGTCCTCTATGCGTTCAGTAGTTACCAGGTTAGGAACGAGAGACGCAACGTAACTGCGCGTCTCCTCCGTGAACGACAAGCTGTTAGCGCCGTAAATAAGTCCTACTGGTAGCTGCAACCCTGTGAAATCTTCAGGCGTAGCCTCCGCGTTTTTTAGTACCAGCGGCAATTCTTCATCGAATTTCCAACCCCAACTGCCATCAAGATAGAGCAGCGACTTTCGAGCGATATACGTTAGAAGATACTCGTTGTCACATGGCTGCGGCGGAAATAAGCGAAATCTAGCTTCTGCTGCTTCGCGACTTGGATACACCTTGGCTCGACCGCCTCCCATGACAGGGTAGTCTGGTTCGGGTTCATCTGGATGTCTGATTCCGGAGTCAACGAGCACTAGAGCACCCAAGCGGTCCGCTCGCACGCTTGCAACCTTGGTCGCCATGCGTCCCCCAAAACTGTGACCAACCAACACCACTTGTTCATCAAGACCAGCGGCGTCTGAGACTGCGACGATTTCCGCGGCGTAGGTGTCCGAGTCATACTCGTAGCGAAAATCAGAATCACCCATTCCGGTGAGATCCATCGCCACCACGTAGTAATCGGGCAAGAGCTGAGGTGCAATGAAGTCCCACCAATGTTTGTGGGCATTCATGCCGTGAATCAGCAATACACCTGGTTTGCCGTCGTGGTTTCCCCACGTCTGATACGCAACGTCGCAGTCTTCAACTTCTACCGTCGCGGGTTGCCCCTTAGTCTCAACACTCTCCCAAAACCAATCAGGAATTCCCCCTGATGTGGGTCTATCCCATCGTGCCATTACCGGGACCTCGTGTAAAGTTGACTTGCCATCGGCGACTGGAACGTATTCGGCGAACATTACGCAACGCCATTACATTTTTGGCCTGTTCCGCACGCCAACTATCATTATGTATCCAACAGCACTTAGAACGCGCTAGAGTCACTGTTACCAAGGACTCTTTATCCTGCTGCGAATTTGTAACAAAGAGTATCGTGCTTGATCGCATTTTTAAACGAAAACCAAGGTTAGACCATCCCAGTGCTTCAAAGCGTTTGGAAGCTTTGAAGTCGCTACCTGGTTCAGACCGAGACGTAATCGCAAAGTTAGCTCGTGACGACGAAGACATTGGTGTCAGAACCGCAGCGCTGCGTCGATTGGAGTCGGTTGAGGAGCTGTCGCAGTTCTTAGACGACCCGGACCTCGCGAACGAGACTGTTCAGCTTGTTTGCGCCCAGATCGATACCCGACACCCGTTATTAAGTCGCGAAAACGTCCGAACCTACATGCTCGAACATATCAAGAACGGGCGTGAACTCGTTGAAATCGCACAGCAACGGGCGACAACTCAAGAGATCGCGGAAACCATCTTCCTAGCAAGTTCCGCGACTGTTCGGCAAGATGCCGTATCGCAGATTGCTAACGTCGATGTATTGAGTCACTGCGAAAGAATCTCGAGAAACAAAGACAAATCAGTCAATCGTTTCATCCGTGATCGCCTTGGTGAAGTCAAACGCCTTACTACAAATCGTGACGAAGCGCTTTCGCGCGCTGAGCAGCTCATCGAATCGGCAACTCGCACTAGCGCCACGGATGCTCACTACGCCTCCCTACGAGATGCACAAGAGACAAGCTGGTCTGAAATTCTCGACGAATTAACCGAACTAAACCGCCGATTGCACGAATTCGGCGTTGAAAACCTTGACCTCGACATGTTGAGAACACGTTTTCCGCGTCGCTCAAAATCAACCGACGAGAACGCTGAGGATCCTGCACGTTTTACTGCAATAATCGCGGAACTCAATGCGGCAGAAGACCAATCAGAAGCACTCGAGAAAGCAGAGCAAGCGTGGCTAGAAGCGTTGCGCGTTCAAAGAGTACCGTTGGAACTATCCAATCAGTTCTTCGAAATCACGGCGAGTATCCGATCTGAGCAAAAACACGGAGCCGTTCGTGACGCGCTAACAGAGCGTTTCAACAAGCTCGCTTCGATAGAGCTCGCAATTCCGGACCTAAAAGCCAAGGAGAACTGGACGAAAGTTTGGCGTGTGAGCAAACTCGCGAAGGATCACAACCAAAATGTTGAACGGTTTCTAGCGCATCGCGATTTCCAATCCCTTGATGCCGAAACCCAAGGATCATGGCGTCAGCAACTTTCCGATGTCGGCGCTAACTGTCAGCACATCATCCAACGAGCTGATGAACTCTTCGATGAAACGCTAAAGAACATTGATGAAACGATTCCTACGCTTAAGGAGAAAATCCAGGAAGGATCTTTAAAGGAGGCGATCAATACTGAGCGTCATGTCCGGAATCTGATACTGCGCCTACCGGAAGGAGCCCGTAAGCATCAATTCGACTTGCTTGCGCCGTTCGCTGCAGAGCTAAAGCAGTTACTGAACTGGAAGGCATTCGCATTACTCCCAAAACGGGAAGAACTTTGCACCAAGATTGAGGCGCTGAGAGATTCACCGCTAACGCCTCAAGACCAGTTTGACCAAATCCGTGCCTTACGTGCGGAGTGGAATGCGCTCGGTCCACCAAGCAATCGCGACGAGATATCGCTTCAGAAGCGCTACGACGAGGCCGCAGACGGCGCGTGGCGAATATGCGCCGAATGGTTTGAAGAGCAAAAGCAAACTCGAATTGAGAACGCGAACCATAAAGAAGCACTGGCTCGCGAGTTAGAAAACTTCATCGAAGACACCAACTGGGACGAACCAGATTGGCGAGACGTGCAACACGTACTCAGCCAACACCTTAAGAAATTCAAGGACATCGGTGACACGGATCGTTCGCGAAGTCGGACGGTCAATAAACGATTTTTCGGCGCATATCAGACGATTCGTGACCGGTTGATCAAGCACCGACAAGAAACAAGCAAGGTCAAGGAACGCTTAATCGAACAAGCTCGAGAAGTGTGCGACGACGAACAGCTTGACGACCAGGAGCGTATCAACGCCATCAAGGGTCTACAGGCTGAGTGGAAATCCGTTGGGCCTACCTTCCATAAGGCCGAGGAAAAGCTCTGGTCCGAATTTCGAACGCTATGCAACTCCGTATTCGAGTCCCGTCGAGTACAGCGTGAAGAACGGAAGGAAACGATTACGCGAAATATCGAACAAGCGAAAGACATGGTCGACAAGCTGCTTCGTCGTGCTCGAGGCGGTAAACAACAGTTTGATGCCAATGCCGTTCACGAAGTCGAGGAGCAACTTGCAGAGTTGGTTCTTCCTGCGAGGATCAAGAAAGACCTTGATCAAAAGCTCGCTCAAGTTGACGATATTCTCGCCGATCGAAAACTAGCCGCAATGCAGATGCAGGTTGGTGAACGCTTGAATCTGTTACTCGAGAAAGATTCAGAATTAGCCGGTTATGAATCGAGCAACTCGCCGATTCCAGTCGAGTGGTACGACGCGGTCCAGAATGACATGGTTCTATTCGAATCACGTACGCCACTACAAGATGACTCAACGTTGCGGGACATTGTGCTTCGTACCGAGATTCAAGCTGATATCGAACCGCAAACAACAGAGGACGAAGAACGTCGCCTTCAACTACGGGTTGGCGAACTAGCGACTACGATGGGTCGAAGTGAAGCTTCTCAAAAGGACGTCGCCGAAGGATTGATCCGGGATTGGGTCGCGGTCGCGCACGGCGAACAGCCATTGCGAGACAGATTCAATCGCGCGATGGAAGTATTACTAAAACGTCTTGGTGACTAGTCTATCGTCAACCCCGAGACACGATGGTTTGAGTCTAGCTCGACAACAACATTCGCTCGATTGAGCGCATCGTCGAGCATCCATTCTGTGATTCTCTGATAGAACTGTACGAATTCGGAAACCCACTCAGCATCTTTACGTCGATCAGGCGCAATTGCTTGCTCTTGCTGTAGTCGCCATTTCTCAACACTGTCTATACCCGGTACTCGTAGAAAAACAAAGCAATCCAGTCGATCAATCAACTGCGAATAAGAACCGGCGAGAAAGCCATTCACAGCAGACCGCCATACCCGTTGTGGATCACGGTCGCGCTCCAATTCATTGACCGGGTCTTTCAACTCCGATTCTGGCTGGGAGGTGGCACCCACACACCATCCTTCAATCAATAAGCGATCGCAACGCGGTCCGGTCTCAATGCTTCTTACTCGCTCATCGAGACCTTTGTCAAATTGCGGGATTACTACCGAGCGCTCCGCAGCTATCTCATCCATGGAGCGCAATAACCGAGTGATATCGTGCGTACCAGGCGGACCGCGGGTTACGAAAAGCTCATGCTGATCTTCCGCTAACTGCTCACGTTCATCCTTCGTGAGATAGAAATCATCAAGCGCTAGTGTGACTACGCATTCGTCAACATCTTCAGCAGCTAATTTGATCAACTCACTCAAAGTGCTCTTTCCAGCACCTTGACCTCCACCTAACCCGATGACCTTATAGTCGTGTTGACGCCAGTAATTCACCAAGATCACGGCGAGTTCACGATAGTCTCTAGGGGTACTTGGATCTAACTTTTTAAAACTTGCTTGTAATGCAGCGGTCTCATAGACGCGACCTGCTAGATCAAATACCGAAGGCAAGACCCATCTCCCTGCAAAACTCGCTGGCTATGCTAGCTTCTACAAAACTAAATTCTTGATTCATCATATGTTCGAACTGAAACCATATCGCGTCGAAATATCAGAGCGTGATCTCACATTACTGAAGTCAAAGCTTGAGCTTAGCCGTCTACCTGAGTCAGAAACCGTTGACGATTGGAGCCAAGGAATCCCCCTTGGCTACATGAGCGAAGTCAAGAGCTATTGGCAAAATGAATACGACTGGCGACGATGTGAAGCGACGATCAATCAATACGACCAATTTACTACTGAAGTATTCGGCCTAGACATTCACTTCATGCATATTAAAAGTGAAGCGTCAGACGCACAAGCGCTCGTACTTACCCATGGTTGGCCAGGATCAATCGTGGAGTTCCTTGACGTAATTGAACCGTTAAGGAAGTCCTATCACTTGGTCATCCCGTGCTTACCCGGCTATGGGTTCTCAGGTAAACCTGAAAACCATGGTTGGAATGTCGAGAAAATCGCAAATGCATGGAATACGATCATGCTGCGCCTTGATTACGACGAATACCTCGCTCAAGGCGGAGACTGGGGCGCGGCAGTCACGACCGCTCTTGCTACCAATCATGGCGACCACTGCGTTGGCATGCACACGAACATGCCAACTGTCGGACCCGACCGTGACACGATGGATGACCTCACTGAATTTGAACAAGAGGCGCTTAAGGGAAGCCAGTTCTATCAAGATTGGGATTCCGGCTACTCGAAACAACAAAGCACTCGCCCCCAGACTTTGGGCTACGGTCTCGTTGATTCTCCGATCGGACAAGCCGCGTGGATTCTCGAGAAGTTTTATCAGTGGACAGACTGCAGCGGCCACCCTGAGAACGTGTTGACACGCGATCAGCTACTCGATAACGTGATGTTGTATTGGCTTTCCGCAAGCGGTGCATCGAGTGCTCGACTTTATTGGGAGAGCTTTGGTCGCGGCGGACGAGCTAAGGATGTCAAAATTCCATCAGGGGTCACAATCTATCCGAAAGAGATTTTTAATGCGTCCGAGCGCTGGGTTCGAAGACGTTTCAAGAATTTAAAATACTATCGAATCCAAGAACGTGGCGGCCACTTCGCTGCATTCGAACAACCCGAGCTGTTCGCGTCTGATTTACTAGAGTGCTTCAGAAGTTTCTGAGCTGATGCGAATACTCTCGGTTCGAGCATGACCTACTCACGATCTCTTAACGTCATAGGTCTGTCTTTCTTTCTAATGCCTCCCGTCGGAACGCCACAATGACTCTATCAAATTCACTCACGCTTTTCATTGCCGGAAGCGCCATCATCACATGGCTCGGGGGGTGCGCTTCAACCGACGTTCCAAATACCGAATCGGCGTCAGGAGAAGTGATCATTAACAAGAGCCCGAACGACAACCGCTCTTACCGATATTTAGTACTAGAAAACGACCTCACCGCAATCCTTGTACATCGACCGGAGGAAGGCAAGGCAGGAGCTGCGCTAGCGGTCCTTCGAGGTTCAAACGATGATTTACCCGAACACGAAGGCATCGCACACTATTTAGAGCACATGTTGTTTTTAGGTACTGAAAAGTACCCCGATCCCGATGGGTATGCAGACTACATTTCCAAACACGGTGGTTCTAGGAACGCTTACACAGCGAACGAGCTCACGAATTACTACTTCGATATCGACGAAGAGTATTTCCCTGAAGCGTTGGATCGGTTCGCACAGTTTTTCACGGCGCCTCTTCTCGATGAAACTTACGTGGATCGAGAAAAAAACGCGGTGCATTCTGAGTATCAAATGCAATTGCGTAACGATGCTTGGCGAGGCTTAGCTGTCCAAAAGATGATCGTGAATCCAGATCATCCGGTGTCTAAATTCAACATTGGCAGTTTGGACACACTAGCGGATGTCGATCGCGATCTCGTGTTGGATTTCTACAAAAACAATTACTCAGCCGACCAGATGGTACTAGCGGTTGTTAGTGAGAGGGATCTCGACGCATTGGAGGCGTTAGTACGTGAGCGCTTCAGCGATGTACCTAATCGAGAGCTTGGTGAGTCTCCTATTCCACCGTCTCTATATCTAAACGACTCATTACCGTTCTCTTACGGGTTTCAAACGATCATGTCGCATCGCGCGCTCTTCATCGACTGGCCTGTACCCGATATCCAACCTCACTATCGAACAAAACCACTTAGATATCTCGGCAACATACTAGGTCACGAAGGTGAAGGGAGTCTGCACCAGCTCCTACAAGAACGTGGTTGGATTAACTCGTTGTCAGCGGGCGGCTACCGATCAGATCGTGGCAATTCACTATTTTCTGTTTCGATGGGTCTCACCGAATCAGGCTGGAAGCATCTTGACGAAATTCACGCACTCGTGTTTGCATATATAGAGAACATACGTCGCAATCCAGTCGAAGAATGGCGATTTCGCGAGCAAGCTGCAATCGCGGACCTAAATTTTCGGTACATGGAGCAAGGCTCTGCGATCGGAACCGTCAGCGGACTAGTTCAAGCTACGCGGATGTACGAACCAAACGACCTCCTTCAAGGCCCGTACCTAATGACGGACTTCGACCCAGAGCTTATTAGCGATTACCTCAGTTACCTGACTCGTGATAACGCAATTACACGAGTCAATGCCCCAGACATTGAGACGGATAAAACGGAGAAGTGGTTCAACGTACCGTATACGTTGTCTCCCGAGATCGACACAAACCACATCGTTGAGCACGAGTTCGAATTACCGGCACCGAACGCATTCATACCAGAAGACACATCACTTATCGATGGATTACACGACGCGGTGCCTTCGTTGATGCACGACGCTGAGGGTCTACAAATCTGGCATGCGACAAACACGGCATTCAAGGTGCCTAAGGCGCACGTCTACGCGCGGCTCCAGTATGCCGATCAGCACGATGGACCACTCGATGTCGTCCACAACACATTACTTGCGCGATTGCTGAATATCAAACTCAATGCTCGGTCTTATTCAGCCCTCATCGCAGGATTGAACGGTAGCTTCAGCGCGAATTCAGAGGGTCTATCGATCAACGTAAATGGTTACGATGACAAGCAATCGTTGTTACTCAACGACATGTTGGAGATGCTGCACCAATTCGATATCGATGCAGAGCAATTGGAAACTCAAAAAATCGAATTGGCGAAGCAATACAACAACTTCAAAGACGAACGAGCGTTCCAACAAGCGTATAGCGCGATTGGTCATACGTTGCTGAGCACATCTTGGGCGCCAGTCATGCTGGCCGAGCAAGTTGACGCAGTCACGCGCGAATCACTTGAGGCGTGGATGAAAGAACGACTCGCTCGACTTAGCGCAACAGTGCTTGTCGTAGGGAACGCAACCCAAGAAGATACCCAGACGATCGGCGACACGATTAAAGGCAACATGAATCTTCACGCTGATGACTTTCGAGTACCCACAGTACATCTCTTGGACGCTCATCACACCAGAAAGCTGGATATCGAACATAACGACGCCGTTTACCTCGTCAGCTTCCTCGGTGAGAATGATTCCGTTGAAGAACGAGCCATGATGCGCTTAATTTCACGCGTTGTGTCGCAAGCGTATTTCAATGTCTTGCGCACTGAGCAACAGCTTGGCTACGCGACGATCGCTCAATACAACCAACTATTCACGCATCCTTCGATGGTGTTCCTGGTTCAGTCGCCAGTTGCAGACGTACCTCACTTACAGACTGCGACAAATCAATTTCTGTCTATCCGCAGAGTTGAACTCGACGAGATGACGCAGGAGGAATTCGACGTTTACAAACAGGGACTCCTCACAAGTCTGCTCGAGAAGGACAAGAATCTTGGCCAACGTGCGGCTCGATACAGAACCGACGTCATTTATCAAAATCCGTCATTCGATACACGCGAACAGTTAGCGAGCGCAATTCGAGAGATCTCGTTAGATGACCTTCGCACTGCCTACGATCGCATTCTCGATCTCGACAGTCCGCGACGTCTTGAGGTGTATAGCCCGGGGCAGAAAGGAATCGGCTTAACGCATGGGATCGCGATCACGGACCCCTCCATGTTCAAGCTACGGGATTGACAGCTTTTTTAAATCGACGATTTCGAAGTCCGGCAAGGGACGAATAAGCTCGTCACAGTACTGCCTCCTCTCGACAATTCGTCGGTCAAATACCGTTATCGTGCCGCTGTCCGATTCGCTTCGTAGCAGCCGTCCGCACGCCTGAAACAGGCGTAACGATGCTTGTGGAACATCGTATTGCATGAACGCGTTTTCGAGCCCTAGCAACTCCTTTTGCGATTTGATTACAGGGTCATCAGGCACACTGAACGGAATACGCATGATCACGACGTGCTGGCAGTAGTCACCAGGCAAGTCCACACCTTCTCGATACGAAACTAAGCCAAATATGTAACTTTGGCCGCCGCTGTCGATCGCCTCCCGATGTTTCCTGAGCGTCTCCGCCATGGATAGTTCGTCCTGCATGACACAGAGCACACGAAAACTCTCCGGTAGTTGCTCATACACAGCAATCATGTCGAAACGAGATGTGAACAAAACAAGACCGCTTCGATTCGAAATCAATAACTGTGGCAAATGGGATGCTGCCGCGCGGTTGAATGCCTCGCCTCCCGGTTGACTAAACCCAATATTCGCGATCTGAAACTTGACTTTACCTCGAAAATCGAATGGGCTTGCGATGCGATTGAATTGCTCGTCCGGGAGATTTAGACCCACTTCCTGCTTGAACTGGTTAAACCCTTGACTCGAGTAGATCGTCGCTGAGGTGCAGATAACGCTATGAGCTTGGGACCAAACCGAATCGTTCAATATTTCATCGACCGCGATCGGAACAGTGTGCATCCGCCATTCTTCGTCCTCCGACGACAACCATCGAGCAGACGCACCTAATGAAGCTGATCCCCAATCGGCAAACAGTGAATTGAATTCTCGCAAGGTTGTAAGCAGCTCCGTAAATGAACGCATCGCACGAGCCAATACTTCGGTTTGGATCCACATTGGTAGATTCGCTCGAGCATCATCAAGTGTCTTGAACAGTTCGTTCAACACATCGTGGAGACCTCCAAGTGCACTGGCTAACATCTGTGCTTTTTGATTCGTAGCTTCGTCTATTTGACCGGCGACAAAACGAAATACCTTACGCTGCGAATCTGGTTCAATCGCGCTTGTCCGAGTCAGTTGCGCGAAATGTTCACGCAGTTCATTGATTAATGGCGGTATCTGAGGCGCGATACCCAGGATATCCTGATGCGCACTAGAAAGTGGGTGTCCCGATTCAACGTTGCTCATTAGCCAATTAATGAATTTCTCAACTCCATCAACGACCTCGATCACCGCGGAGGTGCTTGAGCTCACGGCACCCGAATTCATAACAATCTCAGCCAAACGGTGCACTTCGTCAAACACGTAAATGCAGTCCTCAGGCGCAGGGAGCATGTCGATACCTTCTCGACCCGCCGCCATCAACAGACTGTAATTTGTCACAACAACGTCTAACGCAGAAACTTTTTTGCGCGCACGAAAGTAAGGACAAGGTTTCGCGAACTCGCAGGATTGTCGATGACAGCCGAGTGCATCGGTCGTGAATGAACTACGATGTCGCCTCGTCAACGAAATCGGCGCCGCATCCATATCACCATCCCACTTGCGATCGTCGAACTGATCTAGTAGCTGCGCCGCGATTCGCCGATCCGTCCGCGATGGGTTCACATTGCCAAATAAATCAACTGAGTCGCCGCTAATCGAACTAACGTGTTTATCAAGTCGATCGATGCAAGCGTATCGGCGTCGACCTTTGATAATCCCAAACGTCAATGCGGGTGAGAATAAGTCCGCTAGTTGCTGTAGCTCAGTCTTCAAAAGCTGTCGCTGCAGCAGTACCGTAGAAGTCACAACAACGAGTGTCTTGTGTTGACGTCGTGCTTCGATTGCAGCGGGAATGCAATATGCAACGGTCTTTCCTGTTCCGGTTCCTGCCTCGACCACGCCAATCCGAGCCTGTTTTCGGGTCAAGGATTGTGAAATAAATCGCATCATGTCGAGTTGACCTTGACGCGCGGTGTAACCTTGCTCACCTAACCAAGCTTCGTACAAGCGCTTGGCTTCTTCAAAAAGCAATTCGGATTCAGACATGCACTTGAGGTTAAAGACCTGCCAGTCCGTCCTATTCGGCGTGGCGGTAAGTTTAGGGTCTAGCTGGGCGTCGGCATTACCAGATGGCTTCGACATACGAGTTCTGACGGATCAGGTACCCAACGCACGGCAAATGGTCGAGTCCGAATCAGGCAACATTTATGTTGGTACACGCCGACAGGGTGATGTCTACGCAGTAGTGCCAAACAATGAGATGAAAGGTGCCAGCGTACACGTCATTGCATCTGATTTACCCATGCCTTCTGGTGTAGTAATGCTGAATGGCGACCTCATCATTGGCGCCTTAAATCAGATCTTACGAATTCGTGACATCGATACCGTCTATGCGAATACACCCAACATCGAGACGATTACCGATGAACTGCCAGATGCGACTCATCACGGTTGGAAATATCTAGAACGCGACTCCGAGGGGTTCCTCTACCTCAACGTAGGAGCGCCATGCAATATCTGCCTGTCTGAAGACGAGCGTTTCGCAAGCATTCTGCGCATGGATCCAGCGACGGGAGATACGACGATCTATGCTCGTGGTGTGCGCAACAGTGTCGGATTTGCGTGGCATCCAACGACCGGTCTACTTTGGTTCTCCGACAACGGCGGAGATTGGATGGGACCAGAGGTTCCGTTAGAGGAAATCAACGTCGTATCCACCCCAGGTGAGCATTTTGGCTACCCATTCATTCATGCGGGTGTCGTCAAGGATCAGAATTACGGTGCAGACAAGAATCCTGACGACTACACAAAGCCTGCGTTTTACATTCGAGCGCATTCTGCCGCGTTAGGCATAACGTTCTATACAGGTGATCAATTCCCAGCACAATACAAGAATGCACTATTCGTCGCGGAGCATGGTTCTTGGAATCACGCCCCCGGCGCGCCGCGTGGCTACCAAGTCTCGGTGATTCGCGAAACTGGAAGTGGTCTCCGCTACGACTCATTTGTGGACCAATGGCTCATTGATGGCAAAGTCACCGGAAGACCGAATGACGTTCTGATGCTACGTGATGGGAGTCTGCTTATTAGCGACGACCAGAACGGCGCAATTTATCGTGTCACGTATTCTGGTGACGCGGATTAGCGAAACCACCCTCGATTCGTGACGGTGCAGGTTTTGAACTGACGTTCGAACACTTGCACCTGACGCTGGAAAGTAGCGACTGAGTTCCTGATTCCAGGTGAATTCCGCCACTTACCGGACTGGTACCCGCTCAATCCAACGTGATAACTCGCGTACAGCGCCTCAGTATTGGTGGGCGCGACATTCAGGTGTCTCACCGCCCGGCTGAGGTACCAACCCACGAAATCGATGCTATCAGCGAAGTTTGTTCGACTCGCGGTCCGTCGCTTGGTGTCCTTTACGTAGTCATTCCAAGTTTCAATCTTCGCCTGTGAATATCCGAGTGACGTCGACAGTCTCTTACCAGGGATGAAGCCGAGAATCTTTTTTCGCGGCGGTCGAACTGTGGCTCGAAAACTGGATTCTTTATGAATGACTGCCATGAGAGTAGGTACAGGTATTCCCCATTTCTGCTCGCTTCGAACCGCGGACCGGTACCAGGACCTCTTCTCGTCAAATATCTGACAAAGATTCTCAGTATTCCTCGGCGTGGACGTTGATACACAGGCGGAGAGTACGCTAACAACACTCGCGACCATGACGATCAAAGATAAACGACCTAATCCGAAATGGGATGAAATTGACAGGCTATTTGTCATAACTTTGATGTTTTCAAGCTAACTAGTAGCGAAAATGCGTATCCGAGAATCACGTAAGAACGGTTGCTTATACTAACAGCTCATTACCACGAGGTAAAAATCATGGCGATCGAAGAAGGTAAAAAAGCGCCTCTGTTCACGTTACTCGATCATACGGGTAAAAAAGTAGCGCTTCGCGAATTGAAAGGAAAGGATGTCATCCTCTTCTTCTATCCCAAAGACCATACACCTGGTTGCACGAAAGAAGCATGTGGTTTCGCCGAAAACTACAAAGACATTCGTAAAACCGGCGCTGTTGTTTATGGTGTCTCAATGGACGACGCTGCGTCGCACAAGAAATTCCGCCGTGACTACAAATTGCCTTACAAACTCTTGACTGATGCGAATCACAAGGTCATGGAGAAATACGAAGCGTACGGCGAAAAGATGATGTACGGAAAGAAGCGGATGGGGGTGATTCGCTCAACGGTATGGATTGGTAAAGACGGCAAAGTTGTAAAACACTGGCGTCGAGTAACCCGAGCCGCTGATCACCCACAAAAGGTACTTGCGGCGCTAAGCGCTTAAATCACGCAAGTCGGCTTTCTAACGACTTCCCTACCTTACGCGTCCTTGGCCTGACAAGTAATCATCCAACGACCACGTTGTTGCGAAGTGTGCCGATCGGGTCGACCGTGATTTCAATCACATCGCCTTCGTCCATAAACACAGGAGGGGTTCGAGCCGATCCGACTCCGCCAGGCGTACCGGTAACAATGACATCGCCGGGCACGAGGTCTGTAAACGTCGAACAGTAAGCGACTAGTTCAGCAAATCCGAATACGAGCTGCTTGGACTTCGCATTCTGCATCACATTGCCGTTTAATCGCGTGGTGATCTCCATTTCATCTAAATCGCCGACCTCGTCAGGAGTCATCATCCAAGGTCCGAACCCTCCGGTACCGGTGAAGTTCTTCCCTGGTGTGAACTGACTCGTGTGTCGTTGATAGTCTCTCACGCTACCATCGTTGTAACAGCTGAAACCCGCTACGTAATCGAGCCAGTCAGCTGGTACAACGCGCCGTGCGTGACGGCCAATGATCAGCGCGATCTCACCTTCAAAGTCCAACGCTTTGGACTCAAACGGTCTCACCATGTTCCTTAGGTGACCCACTTGCGCAGCTGCAAAACGCACGAATATGGTTGGGTTATCCTCGCCACCGCGTCCGGTTTCAGCCTGGTGTTCGCGATAGTTCAGTCCGACACAAAGGATTTTGTCTGGATCGGTAATCGTCGGCAAATACTCGATATCGTCTAGCGCTAATGGTTCGCTTTCAATGGACTGACTGGCCAGATCATCAAGCGCGTCCGCCTTTATCGCAGCTTTTAACGTGGCGAACGGGCTTTCCGCACCAACGCACACAATCTGGTTACCTGAGTTGAGATAGCCAAATGTTTCATTGCCATCTTGTCGAAACGAGAGCCATCGCATAGTCTATATTCCTTAGTCAAACATGATTACGTTTCGAGCGACTTCGCCAGTCTCTAACTGTGCCATCGCGTCATTGATGTCTTCTAGTCCGATTCTGCTCGAAATCATGTCGTCCAAATGCAATTTGCCTTGAAGGTAGAAATCAACGAATCGAGGCATGTCCAACCTGAATCGGTTAGAGCCCATCATCGATCCTTGAATAGTTTTTTCCTGCAGAAAGTCCGGTCCGTGCAAGCTCACCATTTCACCCGGGGGAATCATGCCAATCACAGTCGCCGTACCACCGCGACGTAGCATTCGGAACGCTTGTTCGGCGGTGATTTTTAGTCCGATCGCTTCAAATGCGTAGTGCACCCCTCCGTCTGTGATCTCTCTAACGCTTTGCACGGCATCATTTTCTGAAGCGTCGACCGTGTCCGTCGCACCAAATTTTCGAGCGAGTTCAAGCTTTGACGCGACTTGGTCAACTGCGATTACTTTCGCCGCGCCAGCAAGCGCTGCACCGTTGATGCACGATAAACCGACACCGCCGCATCCGATGACTGCAACAGTTGAGCCGGGTTCCACAGAAGCAGTGTGAATAACCGCACCGACTCCGGTCGTCACGCCACATCCAATCAGGGCTGCGCGGTCCATCGGCATGTCATCGCGAATCTTCGCGACCGCGTGTTCATGTACCAACATCTGTTCAGCAAAAGAACTCAAACTGGCGAATTGATGCACAACCCCACCCTTTTGGCTCAATCTTGGTATGTCGTCATGTCCACGCCGAGTTTCAGAGGAACCGCACAGAGACATATGCCCGGTCAAACAATGTTCACAGTGCCCGCAAAACACGGACAAACACGTAATGACATGGTCACCCGGCTTGACGTATGTCACATCGCGGCCGACCTCTTCGACGACGCCTGCAGATTCGTGACCCAGTACAACCGGGGTTTGCCCGGGATACGTGCCGTTATAGAAATGCAGGTCCGAGTGACATACGCCGGCTGCTTTTGTTCGCACGACGACCTCGCGCGGACCCGGTTCCGCGAGCTCAACTTCCTCAACTTCCATCGGTCGATTGACTTCCCGAAATACGGCTGCTTTCATGCGTAAGAACTCCTTGCGAACCTAGTAGATAAGCCTTTGCTGTTTATGTTAATGGTGACCGATCGGCTATTCGATTGCTAACGCAGTTCACCGTTTGCTAATGTAATCGCAGCGTCAATCGCAGCAACGGTACTACGCGGATTCGCTACTCCCTTACCGGCGATGTCATATGCCGTTCCGTGGTCGACAGAGGTGCGTATGAAAGGTAAACCGAGCGTCGCAGAGACACTCTCGTGTAGATTGTGTACTTTGATCGCGACGTGGCCTTGATCATGGTAAAGCGCTAGCACGACGTCAAATTCACCATCAATCGCGCGCGTGAAAACCGAGTCCGCAGGTAAAGGACCAGTCGCATCAATACCGCTCGCACAGGCTTCAGTCACTGCTGGTGCTATCTCTTCAATCTCCTCACTCCCAAGCAAACCACCTTCGCCACCATGCGGATTGAGCGCGGCAACCGCGATCTTTGGCGCGCTTAATCCCCAAGCGCTAAATGACGAATGCGTTAGTTCGAGCTTCGCGAGGACACTCTCCTTGGTTACAAACTTGACGGCGTCGCCTAACGATTTGTGGGTGGAGAGATGAACGACGCGCAATCCAGGTGTCATCAACATCGTCGCAGCGCTTGGGATGCCCGCGATCGCTGCGAGCATTTCTTGATGTCCGATATGCTCAGAACCGGCAGCGTGTATGGCTTCCTTATTCAACGGACAGGTCATCATCGCGTCGACTTGGCTGTTCAGGCATGCGTTCGCGGCCGTATGAACGGCTTGAATCGCTGCCTCGCCATTGCCTACGGAGACCTGACCAAACGCGAAATCGTCCGGACGCTCCACGTCGACCTCAACGAATTCCGGATCTCGCTCGAGCTGAGCGCTCGCGATGTCTAATCCATCCTCAAATGCCCAGCGCGGACCAAACACAACCGGCTGACATCGAGCTTCTATTTCATGCAGCGCTTTGGCAAGGATTTCTGGACCAATTCCAGCGGGGTCGCCGAGCGTGATGCCGATGCGCGGCTTCATCGAACTCACAGAATCTCGCTGGCTACGACGCGAAGATCAAATCCTTCGATTCCGACCAAGTCTACCTCTCGACCTGACACAGTGCGAATGTCGCGAATTCCAAGATCACGCACGATCTGTGCGCCTATACCGACCTCAAGCCATTGATTCGCGCGTCTACTTGCACTCGCGTGATGCGTATCGAGCATATCCAACGGCACTCCCGCAAATCCGCTGCGGAGATAGATAAACACTCCGCCACCTAGAGACTCAAGTTTGTCAAGCGCAACATCGATGAGTCGATTTGGGTGTCTAGCCTGTGACCCGAAAACATCCTCGATGAGCTTCTCACGGTGAATGCGGACTGGAACGGCATCCATGGAACCGATGTCTCCAAACACAATCGCAAGATGCTCGGCCTGCTCGAACTTAGTTCGATACGAGTACGCCTTCGCAGGACCGATTCGCGTACGTACTTGAAACTCGCTCACGCGATCCACCAACTTCTCGCGCCTTTGACGCCATCCAATCAGATCCTCAATGGAAATGATTCGGAGATCGTGTTCCTTCGCAAATTTGAGCAATTCAGGTAGTCGTTTAACCGTCCCTTGATCATTAACGATCTCTGCGAGCAGTCCAACTGGCGGGCATCCCGCCGCTTCAGCCAGATCGATCGCTGCTTCCGTGTGTCCTGAACGTACGAGTACACCGCCCTGTCGCCCAATTAAGGGAAAGATATGACCTGGACGTACAAAATCACCAGACTGTGTATTGTTGTTCGCAAGCGCTTGAGCCGTATTTGCACGTTCTTCGGCAGATATACCGGTTGACATACCATGCGTGTAATCAACACTAACGGTAAACGCTGTCGAAAGCGGTGCATTGTTTTTGCGCACCATAGGGTCTAGATTCAGACGCGATGCGATACTCTCGGTGAGTGGCGTACACAAGATGCCGCTTGTGAACCGCACCATAAAAGCGACTGCTTCAGGCGACGCTTTGGATGCCGCCATGATGAGATCCCCTTCGTTTTCTCGGTCCTCATCGTCAACTACGACGACGAGTTCGCCTCGCGCGATCGCATCGATGGCATCTTCGACATCGTCAAAGATCTTTTCAGTATTCACGGTATTCGAAACAACAATTGACTTGATTCGCGATTACTACGTGTTGAGTCGCGGTCGACCGATGAAATCGCGCTTACCAATCGTCGTCCCTTTCATACGAATCATGTCATAAGTGGTCGTCGCGTGAAAGTAGAAATTTGGCAAGGAGAAGGTAAGTAGGAAGTCTTCCGCAATGAAAGGCATCGAGACTGACCCCATCTTGAAGAACATTTCCTTGCCCATGAAACCATTCACCTTATCTTCTGTGTACTCTTCTAGTCCCGCCAATGATTCACTTACCAAAGACTGGAGCGCACCATAATCTTGATCGCCCATACTAGGCGGACCAAACTCCCCAGCCTCGACGCCCTTCATAGCGCCTAGGGAGTGATGAGCTACCGATATGACTTGAAACCTAAACGACAACATATCGTCGATCAATCGCGTTTCCACGACTTCACTCAAATCGATACCGTTTGCCTCACAATGTTCCTTACCCTTATTCAAGACGCCTTCTATCGCGCCGAGAATCTGTTTGTAAGTCCCGACTGAAGCATCATAAAGCGTGAGTGCCATGCTTATTTCCTAAATGAGATTTGATGTGATAGCGAGCGGCGTACGACCACTGCCACCGCTTGTTTGATTGTAGCAATGGATTTTGGTCGTGGTGACTGAGCACTCTGCTCGATTAGCAACCTAGACGCTCTTTCTAACAAAGTACTTGGGCAAGCCGACGCACCTTGCCGAGACGATTCAATTCGGAAGAACGCACCAAACATAACGAAACGATTGCGAAACGCACGCGTCGTTGGATAGGAAGATTTACTGGTGCCTCAAGTCAAAACGCTGACTCAATGGGTAACAGAGACACTGAACTAGCGCGCAAGACGTTCTCAACTATGGTGTCTTGATTCGCAAGCTTCAACGGGTCGCCTAGGTCATCAATTATGAGTACGTAAAGTTCTTTTGTCGATCGCGTGATTGTTGTCTATCCTATACGGACTGAACACAATCAATTGGTGCGTTTCTGTGGCTACAACGGACACAAAACCGAGTTATCACGCATCTGACGATCAGAATCCTATCTCACGCGATCCCAGTATTTTGAGCGGCACAGCAGTATTCCGAGGCACAAGGGTACCCGTAGGTATTCTGTTCGAATACTTAGCTGCCGGCGACTCCATCCACGCATTTATGAATCAATTTCCGACAGTCTCACAGGTGCAGATCGTCGCCGTGCTAAACGATGTGCGAGAAAAACTGCACGAAGACGATAACTGGTATTTAGTTGAAGATACTGCTTGATGAACACTTCGGGCAGGACATTGCGATCCTACTCCACGATGTAGGAGAGGTCCACACGGTGAGAGGTATGGGATTTAGCGGCATGGCCAACGGCCAATTGCTCAGAGCAGCGGCAGACAGTAACTTTGATGCACTGATCACCGCGGATGCCAACATGGTTCACCAACAAAACGAAGCCACGTTACCGATTGCTGTGATCGTAATCCGCTCCTATGGGAACAGACCTGAGCGGGTCAAACCATTTGTCCCGACGATTGCTGACCTGTTGAGCGAAGATCACTTACCTAAAAGGTTCCACGTCCTGACAAGCGCAAGCTAAGTTCGTTGATCTAGGTAACCGATTTCTGATGGAAATCGGTTTGGACGGTGTACAGCGCGCCACCAGCGCTCAATCGTCTCACCGGTGACACTCGTTTCACACTGATTCACGAACGTCTCCAAGTAGTGTTTTGTTACCACAACATCACTGTTGGTAGGACGCGAAGCAGCATAGAGTGCGGACCCATACCTTTTAGAATGAGATGAATTTGCCGTCGCCGTCTCTCTTCGATAGAGCCGTCGTAAACCTCGTGCTTGCGCGATTGTCAAGACAATAGATATTCTGGAGAAACCTATGGTTCATGCAACCATCAACCTGCATTCAAAGTTCCAAATCGATAAAGTTGACGATCGCATTTTTGGCGGATTTCTAGAGCACTTGGGAAGATGTATCTATCACGGCGTTTACGACTCAGACCATCAACTTAGCGACAAAGATGGATTACGCAGCGATGTAAGCGATGCGCTCAAGGAGCTCGGCGTAACGATCGTACGCTACCCTGGTGGCAATTTCGCTTCAGGTTACCACTGGGAGGATGGTGTCGGCGACCGCACCCAGCGCCCTACCGTGCGTGAACTCGCATGGCAAAGCATGGAAAACAATCAATTTGGTACCGACGAATTTATCAATCTATGTCGGAAACTGAACTGGCAGCCGATGTTGGCGGTGAATCTTGGCACCGGATCACCTGAGGAAGCACGAAATTGGGTCGAGTACTGCAACGCAGTCACAGGTACCCAATTCGCCGATAAACGAGCGAGTAACGGAAACCACGAGCCGTTTTCCGTGCCGGTATGGTGCCTCGGAAATGAGATGGATGGTCCATGGCAGCTCGGCCATGTCCCCGTCGACGAGTACTGTAACCGTGCGCAGATGGCCGCCAAAATGATGAAGGATTGCGATCCGAACATCGAGCTTGTAGCCTGCGGATCTTCTGGTCCTCAGATGCCTACGTTTGTCGAGTGGGACCACCGCGTTATGCAACGACTGGACCCGCGTTTCGCTGAATACATCAGCCTACATCGGTATGTTGGAAACACGGATGGTGATTCGGAAGACTACCTTGGCATCTCCAAAGCAATTGACCACCAGATCGAGAGCATTGATGCGTCCGCGAGAGCTGCAGCGGCGGGGCAAGGTTCACGAAGGCGTACGTATCTATGTTTCGACGAATGGAATGTGTGGTACCGAGCACGCACAAGAGAAGACAGGGATGGCGCGGGTAAATTCGCCCCACAACTGCTTGATGAAACGTACAACTTTGAAGACGCGCTCGTGGTCGCGATGTTTCTCTTAAGTTTCATCCGGCACGCGGACGTCGTCAAGATCGCAAATCTAGCCCAGCTCGTAAATGTGATCGGTCCTATCAAGACGGGAGCTAACGGAGTTTTAAAACAAAGCATCTACCATGCGTTTCGGATGGTCGCGTCGCGCAAAGGTGGTCAATCTTTGCGTCAAGCGGTCGATTGCGAGACGTATGAGACTAAGTCTCACGGCGAAGTGCCGTACCTTGATAGTGCAGTGATGGTCGATGGTGATGAGCTCAAGAGCTTCGTGATCAATCGCAACCTCAACGAGGCTTTGGATCTGAGCATCGATTGTGCGGACAGACCGATTGAATCAGTCAATGACAGTGAACTGCTTTCTCACGCTAACTTAAAAGCTGAAAACTCGTGGGAAAATCCTGATGAGATCAACACAAGCGCATTGAGCAACGTAACACTAAAGCATGGTCGTGCACAGATCGAGTTACCGCCTCAGAGTTTTGCAGCCGTGTCGTTACGGCTGGGTTAAATCGCGGTCGCTTCCTTTAGCGCCTCAACATCTTCGGAGCTCAACTCAAGTAGTTCGCCGTACACCTTTTCGTTGTCCTCACCTACTGCATGCGGAAGCGCGACGGCTGGCGGTTCTAATCCTTGAAAGCGAAGTGGCGTATTAGGAATCATCAAAGCGCCCAGTTCGGGATGCTCTAGTTTTTGAAGCGCGCCGCGTGAAATTAGATGCGGATCATTCAGGACGTCCGAAATCGACTGAACGGGTGCACAAATAACCTCGTGCTCCTGACACGTCTCGAACACTTCCTGCGTACTCAAGGTCTTCGACCAAGCCTCAACTACTTCATCGATCAATGCCATGTTTTTAGATCGTATAGCCATATTCGCGAACCGCTCGTCATCTGCGAGGTCCTGGCGGTTCATGGCCTTAAGCAATTTCCGCCAATGCCCCTCACGAATACAAATGATGGCGACGTGACCGTCGCTGGTCTCGTATATGTTGTAGGGTGCGAGAGCTTTTGCCTGGTGGTGATTCCCAACCCTCGGTGGGTTGTCACCAAATCGGTAATACGCCCCTAACGCGGAACAAAGCGTCGGAATGACTGAATCCTGCATTGACACATCAATCACGGCTCCTTCGCCTGTCGATACGCGCTGCATCAACGCCGTCACGATCGCAGAATAGAGATGAACGCCTCCCAATATGTCGCACAGTGCGGGTCCGGACTTGAGAGGCGGCTCGTCTTCGTAGCCAGTGATCGCCACGACGCCACTCATCGCTTGAACGGTCACGTCCATCGCGCGATAGTCAGAATGCGGTCCTTGTTGACCGAAACCCGTCGCAGCTGCATAAATCAACCGAGGGTTGATCGCAGTCAAGTCATCGCTACCAACACCGTATTTCGCCATCGTGCCTGGCGCATAGTTCTCAAGTAGCACATCCGTGTGGGACACGAGGCTTTTAAGTAGCTCCTGACCTCGATCGCTCTTCAAATTCAGCGTGATGGTCTCCTTGTTACCGTTGAGCATGCAAAACGGATAGCCTTCGCCGGAAGCCCGCTCTGCACCACGCAACGTCTCACCAATAGGTGACTCGATCTTGATTACACGAGCGCCTGCCATCGCGAGCAGGTATCCGCAATAGGGACCGTTGTAGATCTGCCCCATATCAAGTACCGTGATACCCGCTAGTGGCTGTCGTTGATAGCTTGCCATTTACTGAGAAGTCACGACTAAATCAATGTGGTCTGATAAATGCACTTCACCACACTGATCCCATCGATTTGTATGTAATGAATTGGGCGGAGTTATACCGTTGACTATCCTGCAGGACATTCCGAGTACGCCAACAAAGCGTCCAATTGATATAGCGATGTCCGCTTCGCCAATAAAATGGATAGTCCAATTCATCGATAAGCACGAGTCAGAAGGTTGGCAGAAGCACGAACACTGACCCTTGAACAGAAGCGAGACCTCTACCGAGACGGCTACATCATCATCAAGAAAGCCGTCAGCGACGACCTCGTTGAAAGCGCCTTGAACCGCATGCGCACGGCAAAAAAAGGCGAGTACGTAGGTTCCTCAGAGCACCTTACCAATTTGGTGAATGCGTCCGACGTAACGCCGATCCTTCATGAAGCGATGGGTTATTTCGATCCGCCCGTTACCTGCCAAGTTGGCGTACTGAAGCGACGTGATCCAGGTGAACACTTCAATAATGTTGGCTACCGCGACCGCGATATGCCATACTACGGCGCTGAGTCCCACATGGACGGTTTGTGTACGATCGGTGTACCTCAAAAACCGGTCCAAGGAACGAAGGAAGAGGTCTACAAGATGTATATCTCGAGCGGTCCTAAGGGTGATATAGGTCGCAGTCCGGACGTTATGGGTCACAACTCCGTGCCCCTCTTTGAAGACCCAGATATGACATTAGGCATGGGTTCATTTACAGCTTTTGTGTTTGTGTGCCTAAACGATCAAACTCGAGAAGGCTGTGGCCAAACCGCGTTACTACAAGGCGCACACCACGTCACACAAGAATTCTTTCGCTGGCAGTACGCCACCAATGGCCATATCGGACCCGAAGGTCCCGGATGGCCGCGGCTGAACTACGACGCACCTAACGGTTGTGGACACACGTACCTACCCCAAGCAGTTCGTGACAAGCTCATTGACGAGACATCGGAATCGACGCCTGATGGCGTCAAGTGGCCGCGACCGACGCAAGCACTAATGGAACCGGGCGACGCGTGCATTACGCTCTTCAACATGCCTCACTCCGGCACTCGAAATGAGCACGGCACAGAATCGCGCAAGAACATTATTTTTCGGATTCGGAATAAGAGTCGACAACCCAACCATATGGTGAATGGCGTCTCAGACCATCCAGATCGAGGTCAACGTGGCGAATGGCTCGAATACGAAGAAGGTAACAATCCTTGGGAGCGCTCCAAATACGCGATTTGCAATATGTGGCATGAATGGGAAGGGATGCGAGAGGTCGTGTCTGAAATGGAGACGCAGAAAGCAGCTGGCTAATGGTCACACGAGCAATAAATCGTGGCTAAAGAATTCGCTAGCGACAATAACGCATTCCCGGATCTGTCCAAACTTGCCGGCGGCCTCGCGATCGTTACGGGTGGTGCGTCGGGTATCGGCTTTGCCATTCTCGAAGCTTCGATCACACATGGATTACATCCCGTCATTGTCGATATCGATGCCACGGCAGTCAATCGGGCTCGCGAAGAGCTAACCCCCAAAGCCCAAAGCGCAGGTCTACAAGTGATCGGCGTCGAGGTCGACGTTTCGAGCGAGGAGAGCGTCCTCGAATTGAAGGCTATCCTCGAATCAAAAGTACCAGAAGTTCCGATTTCGCTGGTAGTCTGTAACGCAGGCGTTGGAGCCGGTGGTGGCGTGATTAGTGCTCGCGACATTGACTGGGACTTTGTAATAGGCGTAAACATCAAAGGCGTCGCGAACTTCGCGCGTCATTTCGTACCCTCGATGCTTCAGCAAGGTGCACCGGGCTCCTTTGTTGCAACCTCCTCTCAAGACGGGCTTTGCGCCGCCCAAGGTGTCTACGGCGTGACCAAACACGCGTGCGTCGCCCTATGCGAAGCGCTCTATCAGGAATTACAAGGGCGTCTGTCAGTACACGTCCTTTGCCCTAACGTCGTAGGTACCAACATCGTACGTTCAGGCACGCATCGACCCGAACGGTTTGGCGGGCCGACGCCAAGTTCACCAGCAATCGATGCGCTTGTGGAACGATTCAAGAATTACGGGATGCCACCAAGTCGTTGCGCAGAAATGGTGTTTGGTGCGATTCAATCAGGCGATTTCTATATTCTTGCAGAAGCAGAAGAGGATCCGGGTCACATCCACAACCAAGCGAAAGTGCGGATGGAGGCGATACTCAATCACGGACGACCGTTCAGACCACAGAGTCCGTTTATTTCTCGAGTCTTCAGACCTGATTCCTGAGCTTGTGTCGCTAGCGCTACAACCAACACCAACCGGTCAAAGATGGTCCGACATCTATTTTTGCTTTCAAGCTAATTCCCACGAATCCTAGACCAGCCACATTGAACCGTCGTCAATCGGTCTCACCTACTCCGTTTCTCCGGATCCATCGAACCCACCGGTCGCGAGAACGATCGAATCCCGCACCGACACAGTCGCGCCACCGCATGCGTCACTTGTCAATTCAAATCCCACTCAGACCAGTGATCACAAAGCTTGTTTATCGATGTTTGCCACGCGTCGTAACTATCTGGGTAATCTAGATACTGCCCAAAGTAACCGCGGTCAGGATGATCGCTTACCCCGTGCCCGACTTTTCGCAATCCCTCGAACGGATTCCCTTCTCGCAACCGTCGAATTCGAAAGTACAAATTTATGCGTGGGTTCGGTCCGAAATTCGGCGTCGCTGTATGGGGGCACGCATGAAGAGCAATGACCGCACTACCTTCAGCAAGGCAAACCGGCGTAAGTTCAGGCCAAGGCCAGCCGTCGATTTCCCCCGCTTGTGCAGCGATACTCGGCAATTTCGCTCGTACATTTTCCGGTAAGCCATTTAAATGTACTCGTCCATCGTGTTCGGAGGTACGTATACGTGGCCAACCCGTACCTTCAGGACCGATAACACTACCCGTGTCTCTTTGCATTCGGAACGACTTCTCAACTTCCTCATGCATGCCTTTCAGGACAGCAAACTGACCATTCCCAGGCTTCATTTGGTCGTTTAACGCCACACCTACCAGTGCGGTGTAACTGCCAAGCGAGATTCGTTTATCAGGGTCCTGCCACAACAGTCCGTCATTTGTGCCGCGCTTCTCATCATTCTTGCCGAAATAACGCTCAGCGTCTATTGGCCGACCGCGAATCGGGTCAATTTCCGCGGCTTGAGTTGGGATAGGTCCAGACCAACTCCCATCTACGTGCGGCGTAGGATGTCCGCCAAGTTGATTGTGCGGGGGAGTTACCGTGATTTGACAACTCACAACCTCTGGGTAAGGACCCATTGCATTGCACAGAATTTCCGCAAGACAAGATTCCTTGAACAGGCGAATCACATCTGGATGAGTCGCCAATTCACGCGGAGGCAAGATACGACGTTCTGTCATCGACATTCCTGCGGAAATCAACTCTCGCGCTTGCTTCACGAACTCCAGCGGAATCACATCGTGAAGAACGACGAACCCATCCTGTCGCAGATCCGCCTGTTCCTGCTCTGTTAGGTTGGATTTGTGCATTGCCTAGTTTATGTCTACCGTCAAATTACGAGTGACGTCTCAGGCTGACTCTATTTTGGGCGAAAATTACAAACGAATAACTCGGGAGAAACCATCGCCATTGGAAAAACCACTTTTATAATCCGTCCGTTCGGCGCTCGTAGCTCAACTGGATAGAGCACCAGGCTTCGAACCTGGGGGTTCGGGGTTCGAGTCCCTGCGGGCGCGCCAACTACCTTCCCGACGTGTACACCGAAGACTGACTGAGCACGTCAAGCATGATTCACAACGCCGCTTACCTGATGCACGAGGCTGGTTCTTAAACGAACATCCTGAGTGTCGATGACCGCAATCCCTTCTTTTCTGCGCTTATCAGGTATGCTGACTAAGCACCTAAGAGGTCTTTAGCGGCTTCAGCGACGACGGTACCCTCGAAAAAGTTCGGGTTTGTCTCACCCCAGAAACGCACCGGGTTTTCGAACACAAAGTGCCGGAAATCCTCGGTTGTTATCCGTCCATCTTCGACAAGCTCGTGAGCTTCGGGCAGTACACCTGCCATATCTTGGACGTCAAAGTGGCCGATGTCAGACCCAAACAATGTCTTGATTTCGGCGTTGAACGGGTTGTTTTGTCTTTGGAAAGCGAGTGCATTCGTTGCGTCGTCCGCTTCGCAGCCGAAATAAAACCGCTCGGCAAACAGGGTCTTGAAGTCGGACTTCTCTCTGATTTCACAAGCCGCGTAGTCATCCAACTGGTTGAGACCGCCTGTCGTTGTCGGACCGTTCTTAGTACTTATGCCGCGACCTGCATTGATTGCTTCCTGCATCGCTGGACCAGCGTACTCCTCAGCTAACTCTCTTAGCAAATTCAGATCTAGTTCGCTCGGATCAGTGAGCTTCAGTGCTTCCCCATTGCGAATCTCCCAGTGATTGATTAGGTCTGCGTACAAAAGCACCGCGAATCCGACGCCGCCTTCTAGGAACGCGAAGTTCAGATCTGGAAATCGACGCGTAACGCCACCCATAAACAAGGACTTACAGACCGCTTCCGAAGCGGCCGCGAAATGTCCAATATGGTTGTAGCAGAAGTTTGAGACGGAGAGTCTGAAGAACTTTCCGCGCGAGCCACGGTGAAACGTTGGTGACACACCAAGCTCACGACACCTTTCCCACACTACGTCATAGTCATGAGCACTGTCAATGCCAAACGTGTCAAGCCATGAAACTAGATCTGCTGAATCCGGATACTCGGTGACAACCTTTTCTATTGGCCGATCAATCAAGCTGTTCAACATCACGACCTTGAGCCCGAGTTCGTTCACAGCGTGATCAAGTTCCGCCAATGCTTCCTCGGGTGTGTGCATCGGAATCACCGCAGCAGGCGACATGCGATCCTTGAAAGGCTCAAAGAGTTCAGCACAGTAGATATTGAAAGCACGACACGCGGCTAAGCGCGCTTCTTCATCGTTAACACGAGGCAAACCGAGTCCAGCCGTCGGATAAAGAATCGCGAAGTCGACTCCAAACTCATCTAACCGTTCGTAAAGTAACTTTGGCATCATTGCCGTTGCGCGATCCTTCGTGTTTCTTGTAGGAGACCCCCAAAAGGCTTCCTGCGGCACATTCGCGCGACGTCGCTCGGCGACCGTCATTCCAAGGCTGCTGCCAACGCGAGCACCATTCATCTCCATTGCTCGAGTTGCCGCTTTGCCACCGATCGCTTCCATCGCGGATCGCACGACCGGTCCGTATTCAAGCCAATGCCCATCCGCATCTATGACTGGATGGCCTAAATTACTGCGTAACTGTGAGGCTACTGACATGCTCATCTCACCCCGTTTCGTCAAACCAATAGCAATTCTGAATTAAACACGATTGTCGATTAGCTGAATGTATCGTGAATTCGTCGTTGCTTAGACCACTCGTGCTAATAACGCGTGCCGACTAGAACCCTTCTAATCGAACCTCACCAGAGTCGAGAGCGGAGCGTCCCGGCGCGAATCAAACTTGGTGCTAATGTCCGAGAACGGACTTCACGCGCTACCAGATTTCGCGCCATTCTCAATCAACAACTCAATGACGTCTGCGTGGACCTTCCGTTTGCGGGCATAGTCAAGCGCGGTTAGTCCATTGTGATCCTTAATTGACGGATCGACTCCGCGTTCCAGTAACCACGGAACGAGTTTGCTTTTTCTCCACTTCATCAAGTCGATCAGCGGCGTCGCGCCATCGAATTGCTGATTCCAGTCAGCGCCGTTGTCGTCAAGCAATCTACAGATTTCAATGTTTCCTTCGAACAATGACGAAAACACCGCCGGATTTGGACTCGCTCCATGAGCCAATAGGTATTTCGTCATTTCTACATTACCCTGCCAGGAAACCGCATACCAAAGCGCGGTCGCATGGAAGACGGTTTCTCCTTCCGCGATGGGTTGCGCGGCGTCAATCTCGATACCTTGTGCTAACAGAAAGTCAACGCAGTCGATAGCAGCTTGCATTCCGTGTGATTTGTATAGGCCTGACATACACACATAGTGAAGTGGCGTACGTGATTCGACATCTTTCGTGTGAAGCACTCGCTGCGCCGCTAGCTGACTCAATCGGGTGATGTCATAAAGTACTGCGGCGGTGTGGACATCACGCGGTTCCATTTCAGGCGTCAAAATCCCCACAAGCTCTTCAAGTGGACCTATCGCAGCGTAGCTCAATGGCGTCAATGCCAGTGGTCCTCCCGGAATCCTGGGATCCGCGCCATAAGCCAACAACGCTCTGAGCGCAGCTGGATGGCCGTCATGTTTTGGAATCGTTCGGTGGTACTGGCAGAGCCGCGTCAACGGCGTGTGTTTCGCACCGGTCCCAGCTCGAACGTTGACATCCGCACCGTACTTGACCAAGATATCGATGCACGAAACATTCCCAGCAAATGCAGCATCCATGATCGGTTTCCAGTGGCGTGCAGCTACTGGGTCGTGCATTGCTAGCCTTGCTAGCTTCTTTGCGTCACCGCGACTGACGGCATCGCTTAATGGTCGATAAGCGACTCTGGGCATATCAGTTTAGTCTTCACGCATTTGACGTTGTAGGTAATTCTCGAGCGTTACACGTTCGATCAGATCTAGCTGAGTCTCTAGCCAATCCACGTGCTCTTCTTCGGATTCAAGGATGCGCTCGAAAATCTCTCTGGAGATGTAATCCTGAGCTTCTTCACAAAATGCAATACCCTCCCGAAGACTCGGCATCGCCTCCATCTCTAACCTTAAGTCGCACTCTAATAGTTCGCGCGGAGTCTCGCCGATATACAAGCGACCCAAGTCCTGCAGATTTGGCAACCCCTCAAGGAAGAGCACGCGTTCAATCAGCGTGTCGGCGTGTTTCATTTCGTCGAGGGATTCTTTGTACTCGTATTCGCCAAGGTATTTCAATCCCCAGTTGTTGAACATGCGGGAATGCAGGAAATACTGGTTAATTGCCGTTAACTCATTCTTCAGCACGTTGTTCAGTAGTGTAATGACCTGCGAATCTTGAGGGTTCATGACTAATCCTTGATAATCCGTAAAGAAATATTAGCAAACTTCTCCTGTATATTCATTCAGTTAAATTGCAGTATGCTTCACTAGGAATATCGTTCATCTAATCTAATTGGTAATCAATCTCATTATCGTATACAATAACCGCATGTATGTGTGCATCTGTTTCGGCGTAACTGATACCGAGATCGTCGAAGCAATAAACGAAGGACACGATTCGGTCAATGCGATCAATCGTGAACTTGGCGCGGCGGGATGCTGTGGTTCTTGTATGCCCAGCATTGAGGCAATAATCGATTTACATAAAGGCGACGAAGGCACGACCGAGCTGCTTTATCACGCAGCTGGTTAACTGATTTAAGCGCGTTACCTGCTCGTGGCAGGACTTAAACGCACCAATTCTCTACTACGTTTCTTTGAACGACAGCTCGAAGAATTTCTTCATACAGTCATCCGCACGTTTGGCGTCTCCAAGCTTCTTGTAGATGCGCGCCAAACATTGGAACGACTCAAGTATTCCGTCCGCCCGTGTGAGATGTTCGATCGCTAGTTCGTTCGACTCGAACATTTCGAACAGAATCCCTAAGTTGTAGTTACCGATCTGATGAGTCGAATCAACCGCTAGCGCTTTCTCGTAGCAATAGCGTGAATCGAGTTGACGGCCACTTAAGAAGTGAAGTCGACCAAGATTAACCCACGCATCCGCATTGCTCTCATCATGGTTAATACAGATTTCATACGCGCGTCTCGCTTCCGCGTCGTTTTCATCGTCTTCGCAATCAAGCGCGTACTGATACCAATCCTCGGCGTCAGGAGACTCGGACCGAACACGCTGAGCAACACGTAACGATTCAAGCGTCCGCACCAAACGCGCTCGTTTAGGTTGCAACACGTCGTTGAAATCGAATGCGCGCTCACCCGTTTCTGGGTCAAGCAATCCTTGCTCAGATTGAACCAGTATGTCGCCACCAACCAAGCCCGAGTTCTTGATGAATTTGATGGCCGACGAGTGAGAGAGATCTTCACCGCGGGTACGGAGAACGGTGGTATAGGCGTCGACAACCTTAGCAAAACTCGTACCTTCATTCACAAGTCTGCCGATGTCGCAGGCAACGACCATATCCTGAAATCGGTAGAGGAGCTGAGCGTTGTCTTGTTTAACCGGCTGAAGAAGCTGCTTCTTGCGAAGCTGGTGGAGTTGGTACTCGCTCAGATTCGACCTGCCACAGACTTCGCGAGTCGTAAACCCGTTAATCGTCTTACGGTCAACATCCATGTTTCATACGCCATGTGCTTACTGCACTAAATCTGATTTTACTATTGAATCGCGAATTTCAAGCTATGAATATATCGCTTTATCGAGCGCTCTTCGTTTTTTCGATCGGATGCTAAAGCTCGATCCAATTTGGAGTGCTCCCAATACACTGATGTCCTCACAATTACGTGCTCTAACTACTCAACACGACCCGTATGCAACGCATCTCGTAGGAGGTTTAACTGATAGTCGGAAATAGGTTCAAACTTCGGTATCGTGCAACGAGGTCCCCAAGATCGACGACCGAATTCAAATACTTCCGTACGTACATAGTCACCAATGCATAGTCTCGATGAGCCACGCGACTCCAAGTTGAGGACTGCATTGTGATGTAACCCAAAACAGTGCCTCCCGAACTGAACCAGCATTTTCTGACGCTTTTCCCCACGCATGGTGAACACGATGTGGCGTTTACTCAGAACTTCGTGATCGCGAATCGCGACCTTTGAAATGCAATGTGTGCGCTTGGCGTAGTCCTTTGGATCAGGTTTGGAGTCGAGAATGCTCGCTAGCGTAACCGGCGCTTCTCCCTGAGTTTCCTCCTGTTCGGCTTCTTCCTCAGTTGGCTCTTCCTGCGCATGCGCGCTAATTTGAATCAATGCAACGAACGTGATCAGAGTAATTGCTCTGGCCCACAGTACATGCCTCGCTACGCGATCAAACACTCTCATCGTGACCGAGCCTCTACAGAGCTCCGCGAACGCATCATTGCGACCTCACAGAACGAATACGTTCTAACTTAATCGTACCCAAAATGTTAGACCTGCAAGCACTCTATCAGTTCTTCAAAGGTCGACGCGATCTCGCGGCGAATCATCAACGACATCAGCGAGTCTCCTCGAGTGACGCCGTATCCAAGCGAAGCAACTGGGATGCTCAGTTCATGAGCCAGCTTGACTAATCGGAAACTTGAGTAAACCATCAAGGACGTCCCAACAACTAGAACACCGGCTGCCGCACGTATTGCTTCATTAGCGGCACGCTTCACATCCGACTCAATATTACCGCCAAAAAACACCACATCTGGTTTCAAAATGCCTCCACATTTC
>LXNJ01000238.1_pt1 | contig 39224 bp, 28 predicted proteins | sample 809081 | NCBI WGS metagenome assembly LXNJ01 (sample SAMN04870510, study PRJNA318959) | sponge metagenome | biome: sponge; feature: marine sponge reef; material: water | host: Petrosia ficiformis | place: Greece: Milos, Mediterranean Sea | collected 2013-05-29 | depth 5-7 m | reverse complement strand
TAAGCCATTTCCCCAATCCTGAATCTCGCGGCGAGGTCGTGTCTGCCCACCAGCCGGATGCCTGCGTCGCGGCGGACGCCTGGCCGGTGAGGCGCGAGGTCCACGTCTTCAACGGGCAGCCAGAGGGTGTGGTCTTTGTCTGTAAGCCACGCGCCCCGGTAATAACCCTGGGCCGCCATGTACAGGTTGGTCTTCGTCGACAAGCCGGTTCCATCCGGGTTGACACCCGTAATGACGAAACGGCCGATTCGGAAACTGTCGGCGCCGAAGCGGATGCGATACCGCCCTCCCCTGCCTTCCACGGCGGTAATATTGTAGGCAGTGCAGCGTCGGGCGTTCCCGATGCGGGCGACTTCACCCTTCAGGCCCGCCGTGCGAAAGGCCTGGCTCGCACGATCCCGTTCCACGACAATCGAGGAAGACTCGGGATCGATTTCTGCGATATGCCCTTGAAGGGTCCTGGGTATGGAGAGCGTACGTCCGTCGGCTTTGACGCTGCCCGGGCCGGACAGGTGCAGGTAGATCAGATTCCCGTCCGCATCGTTTCGGACGATTCCCAGGCTGCCACCGGAAGGTCCGGGGGCATGGCGTATCGTGTCTTCACCGTATTGATGTTTAACCTTGAGCGCGAGGATATCGCCTCCGGCATCCAGTTGCTCTATGGCGTGAATCTTCCTGCACCCCTTAAAGGGTTCATGTACGGCCACAAACCGGCTGGTGACGCCGTCGCCCCCGTTACGCAGAAGTACATAGTTGAGTTGCTTCGGGTTTCCCGGCTTTCTTGGGGGATCTCCGTGTGCCACAATGGCTTCGTCCGAGGGAAGGAACGTTGTATTCAGGCCGGTGCCGTCTTTCACGTCGCGCCAGGTTGAGGACCAGACAGCGGTTGGATTCCCGCGCCGTGTATCGTACAGATAGGAGTAACCGCCACCCCGGTACGTGTAATACGAGCGGCCCTTCGTTAGCGGGTCCGTAAGACCGGCGTCGTCGTAAATGGCGCCGAAGGGCACATCCCGGCCGGCAAGGGTTCCCTGCTTCTCTGGAGGGGTAAGCGTGATCTCATTGGCAGAAAATTCACCTTCGAACCCGTGCAGGCTGTAGTCGTGCTGCGTTCCGCCCGCCACGCGGAAGCAGTCGAGGACGTAGCGGGCGTCCTTTGCGATTTCGATGAGCGCGAGCGTTCGCCGGTATTCCGACGTATGGCGATAGGTTTCCGGTGCGTCCACCTGCACCCAGGTCAGGCCTCGTGCCCTCACGAACTGCTCCAGCCTGCCTGGACCCTGCGTATCCTGCCGCCGGCCGTCCACAACGACCGTGGCGTGGGCCAGGGTGTTCTTCGTCCATACTGCGGGACGGTCTCCCTCTGCGGCGTGTTCGCCGTAACCGAGGTCGGGGATGAGTTTTCGGCCGTACGCGAAGAGTTCGATGTTGAGACGGTCGAAATGCGCGTGCTCGGTGGCCGCCCGACCGTAATAAAGCGCCACTGCGGTACGTTCGCGGCCTCTTCCCGACCGCAGCAGGGCCAGGCCGAAGCCGCCCATCAGCCGGCTTTCCGCGGCCATTTCCTTCCGTTCGGCGGCGCCGTCCGCGTGTGCCAATGGATCAACCGGTTCTTCGAGCAGCGACTCGAAGCCGTTGAATCCGTTCTCTCTCTCCTGAAGAAGCTCGCCGATGAAGGCATCCCCGGTGGCCCTGTACGCCGTCCGCAAGGTATCGCTGCCAAGGGATACGTGGCCCCCGGTTGTGGTCCCGGCGTCGCCGATGCACGGAGTGAAGTGGTCCAGGCACGTCATTTCCTCGGCCCAGCGGTACATGCGCCGGAACCTGGGCCTGTCCCAGATCCGTATGCCCTGTCCTTCCAGAAGTCGGGCGATCACCGTGAGATGCGTAACCCAGCTGCTGTTGTAGCTGGGGGAACTCTCCCACCCCATGCCTTCCCGGAAGATCAGGTTGTCCAGGGCAAAGTTGATCCCTTCCGCGTGGGCAGCCTTGTCGCGAAAGATGTACCCGTCGAAACAGGTGAGCATCTCCTTCAGTTCCGTGGCTTCCCCCGTGTTGTTCAACGTCCAGTCTACGGCTTTGTCAATTTCATTCCGGTCTCCCGAGGCGAGCGCGGCGATCAGCAGGGCTTCCTGGTGCCCGCCGTAGTTGCTCCGGACGTGGCCCCGATAGATTCCTTCGAGGCTCGCGCCGATGATGCCTGCTTCGAGCTTCCGCCGGAATCCGTCGGCATCTGAACCGAAGGCAGGGTCGTCCGGGATGGCGTCGCGTACGGCGTCCAGCGCGTGGCAGAGCCGCCGTACGGTCCCGGATTCGGAAATGAGATCGTTCATTTTCCCGGTATAGCCTGGAGAGAATTCCAGGGCGTACATGGATTGCCTGCTGTAATCCATGTGCGGATAGACTTCGGCCAGACGGTCCAGTATGACGAGCGCTTTGTGCGCGTATCGGCCGTCGCCGCTGAGCAGATGGGCCTGTCCAAGGGAGGTAAGGCCGGCCATCACCGCGTTCCAGATACTACAACAACAATAGGCGATGAACCAGTGGCGAAACGGCCCGTCAGCGCCTTGCCAACCCCAGCCGTCGTCCGCGTACGGGCCGGTAAGCAGGCTCCGGTCCTCCATGCCGCTCTCATAGAATGCCTCAAAGTCATTGCTGGGATAGGATTCGCCGCCTACGGCGCAGGTCACGCGCCATTTGTCCTTGAACGGATCGTGTTTCCATCCGCCCTGTGCGTATCCGCCGTACCCGTTGGGACCGCTGCCGTGGACCGGACAGCCGCTGACGAAGTTGATGGTCCAGCTGCGCGGCACTTCAGGGCCGGGCATAAGCGTGCGGATAAAGTCCTGATCGCGGTCCAGCCATGGGTCCGCGTCGGCAAAGATACGCCCTGCGATTTTCTTTGCGTCGGGATTCTCCGAAACGCGTTGCCGGGCAAGTTGAATCTGTTCCGGGGTGTAGAGATTCACCTGAACTCCTTGTCGTGTGTGACACCCGGCGCGGACGCTGAGTGCCTCTCCAGGGAGCGGGCGTCTGCGCATCCGTGGGCATCGACGTGGCGCTGATCTTCGCGCCCAACAGTATTTCAATAGCGAGGTGAATTCGCAAGCGTAATTTCGACCGCCGGGATGAAATGTGTCAGGCGCACGGTGGATCACCGGTCGGTCCGGCGAGAACGGGTGATTCCCACGCCGGACGGCGCCGTCCTGCGCGAAGTCGATGCCGGTGACGGCGCGGAAACCGGATGTGCCGAACTTCATTCGCGCGCCCCTTGCCGAAGCGCTTGACGGTTGGCCCCATATTTGATAAATAGTCAGTGTTCTCCGGCGGATTTGTCGCTTCGGCACAGCTTCAACGCGTCAGCAGAGAACCGGGTTTGCCGGCGTCAATTCACCGGGGCGATCCCGGACTCGATCTCCAGGAGGACCTGGCAATACGCAACAGCACGCATTCGAGGGGAACGTGTATGAAATACCGTACGCTCGGTCGAACCGGCCTTCGTGTTTCCGTTCTGGGCATTGGCACGGGGGGGCCGAGCCAGTTCGGACAGGGCTCCGGCGTGCCGGAGGCCGACGTCAGCCGGATGGTGCGCAGGGCGCTGGCGCTGGGCGTCAATTTTTTCGATACCGCATCGGGGTACGGGGAAAGCGAGGCCATTCTCGGCAGGGCATTGGCGGACGTGCCGCGGGAGGACTACGTGCTGGCCACGAAGGTACAGGTGGCGCGTGACGAATGGACCGCCACGCCCGAAGACGTGGTCGCCACGGTGGAGCGGAGCCTTGAACGGCTGCGGGTGGACGTTATTGACATTATGCAGTTCCACGGCGTGAAACCGGAAGACTATGCACGAACGATCGAGATTTTTTTGCCTGTAATGGTGCGGCTTCAGGAACAGGGTAAATTCCGCTTTCTCGGCGTTTCGGAGACCTATTCCCAGGATTTCCGACACGAGATGTTTCCAATGGCGCTTGCCGACGACCACTTTGACACCGCTATGGTCGGGTATAATATGATCAGCCCCACGGCGGAGCATCGCGTCCTGCCGATGTGCCACGAAAGGAACGTGGGTGTGATCTGCATGGTGGCGGTACGCCGGGCGCTGAGCAGGCCGGAGGTGCTGGCCGAGCGTATCGCCTATGCAAAGGAAAAGCGCCTGATTGAACGGGATTCCGTGCCGGATCACGATCCGCTGGGCTGGCTCGTGAAGGGCCATGTGACTTCGCTTCCGGCGGCCGCCTACAAATATGTGGCGTCACATCCGGCGATGGGCACGGTCCTGACGGGCACGGCGAACATCGATCACCTGGAGGCGAACGTGAAGGCCATTCTGGGTCCGCCGCTTCCCAACGGCGATATGGCACGATTGAGAGATATCTTTGGCGCCGCGTGGGAGCCCCTGGGGAACTGACGCCGAAAAATGGCGGGAAGACGTGAAACGGTAGAAGGAAGAAGGAAGAGGGAAGAAGGTAATAGGCCACACCGGTGTCTGAGCAATCAGCCGTCAGCTGGAAACGAAAACCAGCTCACACGGAGACACAAAGACACAAAGGGAACCCTGAATCACCCGAAATGCGGGCAACCACAAGGGTTGCCCCTGCAATTGCAACCACGACGCGTCGAGAGCGAGATGCCCTCGCTCCCAGGGGACACAAGATTTGGCGATCAGCGGCCTGCGCACGGTCGGCCACCGAGGGCACTCCGACAGGCTTGCTTCGACAAGCTCAGCACAAGCAACGCGGAGAGACGGGATGTATCGGCCTGCCTGTGCGTGCTATCTCACGCACGCAGACAGGCGGGAGAATGGTAAGGCATTATCGTGACAGGACACGGTCTGAAAGGAGCGTTCCATGGTCGAGTCAAAGGCAGAGTCAGACGTGTCGGCGAAAAACGGCCTGAGATCCGATGTGACCCTGATTGACGCGGACGTCCACAATTATCCCGATTCCATCGACGAACTCATGCCCTACCTGTCGAGCCGGTGGCAGGCGTACGTGAAGCAGTCGGGGTTTGCGATACCGTCGGTTTCACTCTATCCGAAGCTCTATGCGCAGGCGGCACGGCGCGACGCGTGGCCGCCAAGCGGCAAGAAGCCCGGAGCGGACGCCGGGTTTGCCCGGGAACAGTTGCTCGACACATGGGATATTGACTTCGCGGTCCTCAACCCGCTCGTCGCGGTGTCAGCCGTGCGCAATATCGAACTCGCAAACGCGCTGCAGCGGGCCGTCAACGAGTGGACCCGTGAGGCCTGGCTGGATGCCGACAGCCGGTGGCGCGGCTCAATTGTCGTCAACATTCAGGATGCGGCCGCGGCCGCCGCCGAGATCGAACGCGCGGCCGCCGACAGGCGTTTTGTGCAGGTCTTGCTGCTCGTGCGCTCCTACGCGCCTTACGGCCGGCGCGAATTCCGGCCCATCTTTCGGGCCGCGGCGGCGGCGGACCTGCCCGTGGGCATTCACTTTGGCGGCGGCGGCAATCCCATTACGGCCAGCGGATGGCCATCCTATTACATCGAGGACCACACCGGAATGTCGCAGGCCTTCGAGGCCCAGGTAATCAGCCTTGTGTGTGAAGGCGTCTTCGAGGAACTGCCTTCGGCCAAGGTCGCGCTCGTTGAAGGGGGATTCGCCTGGCTGCCCGCACTTATGTGGCGGCTTGACAAGAATTACCGCGGTCTGCGTACAGAGGTGCCCTGGCTTACAAGGCTGCCCAGCGAGTACATCCTGGACCACTTCCGCGCGACAACACAGCCCATGGAGGAGCCGTCCAATCTCCGGCACCTGCTCTCCATTCTGGACATGATCGGACGCGAAGACTTTCTCATGTTCGCCACGGACTACCCACACTGGGACTTCGACGCACCCGACCGGGCCCTGCCTCGAGTCATCAACGGTGCCCTGAGGCAGCGCATTTTTGCCGACAACGCGGCGGCCTTCTATGGCCTTAAAGACAGTTGACATTGGGTCGATTAGCGACTTCGAGCCCGGCCGGCCGCGCCGGGTCAACGCCGGAGGACGGGCGCTGATGGTAGTGCGGCGCGGCCTGCGGTTTTTCGCGTTGCGCGACATCTGTCCTCACCAGGGCGCCCCGTTGTCTGCCGGAAAGGTGGACGGTACAGCCCTGCCGTGTCGTCCCGGCGAGGAGATCTCCTTTGGACGTCTGGGCGAAGTTCTGACGTGCCCCTGGCATGGGTGGCAATTCGAACTGGCAACCGGCCGCGCACTTATCGAACCGGAGCGATACCGGGTGAGAGTCTATCCCGTTCGGGTTGCCGGCAGCCGCGTGATTGTGCAGATGGATTGAGCTTCCCCCCTACCAGCCCGTTGAAAAAGTCCATCCGGGCTGCGTCCGGCCCTTGTGGACGAACACCTGCGTTGCGCTCCCTCCCCGAATCCCCGATTCGACTCGGTCGCGCGCCTTGTCTTCGACCACAATGGCTCGGCCTCGCCTGCAGAGCGACTTTTTCAACGGACTGCTACCGCGCGCCCTCGGCCTCGCCCGCGCTTCATGGCACTGGGGTTCATCGCGCCGGACGCGCGAACGACAATTCCCCGAACGGAGCCAGTGTCCTGTCCCGGAGATAAGTTGCCCGGATTCGACCGCCAAGTCGCCCGGCCCGCAAGGCGCCGGAGCGCAGGCGACCCGAGTAGGGTCGGCGAGCGAGGGGAACGTAACGAGACCTGCCTGCCGCGCGTTGCTTGGCGCAGGCAGGCGGGATGAATCGGCCTGCCTGTGCGTGCTATCTCACGCACGCAGACAGGCAGTCGAATGGTGAGGAATTTCTGGGACAGGACACAGGATTGATCCGGATCAGCAATCCGTTTTCCGAATGGAACCGGGATTTCAGACTCCTGGGCGCGGCGACGTTCTCCGTGGGCGTGTTTTTCGGCGTTCAACTTACGTTGTACAACAACTTCGCCGTGGAGCGCCTCGGCATCGAGCCGCACGAACTCGGATACGTGGAAGCCCTTCGGGAAACGTCGGGATTCCTGAACGCGTTTTTCATCGCGCTGATGATGCGGCTGGCGCCGCCGATCGTCGCCGGCGTTTCCCTGGTGGTGATGGGCGCCGGGCTTGCCGCGTACGCGGAGGTGCATACCGTATTCTCCCTCGCGGCATATTCGGCGCTGTGGGGCATGGGGTTCCATTGTTGGATCCCCATGGAGCAGTCCATGGCGCTGCGGTTTTCTCCGGAGGGCAGGAAGGGGAAATGGCTCGGCCAGTTGCGAAGCGTGCACGCCTTCGCCTGGCTGCTGACCATTGGGGCCTGCAATCTGGTTTTCCACGTCGTCCGTTACGACTGGCTGTTCGCGGCTGCCGGCGCGATCACCGCGCTGGGCGGGCTGGCGATCTTCTTTGCCGGCAGGAAACGCCCGGAGGTGAAGGAGAAGAGTTTCGTTTTCCACCGCCGCTACGGCCTGTACTATGCGTTGAATTTTCTGCAGGGCTGCCGGAAGCAGATGTTTATCACGTTTGCCATCTACGCGCTGGTGAAAGTCCACGGCATGCCTGTGGAAACGACGATGGCGCTCGTACTGATCAATCAGACGCTGATTACGTTAACCGCCCCGCTGATGGGCCGGCTGGTAGACAGGCATGGCGAACGGGCCGTGCTGAGCTGGAGCTACATCGGTCTGGCATTCGTCTTTTTCGGGTATGGCGCGATACAGCACCGTCCCACGCTGTACGTGCTCTATTGTGTCGATAACCTTATTTTCTTCGGAGGTATCGCGCTGACCACGTACCTGCACAAAATCGCGCCTCAGGAGGACCTGAAACCCACGCTGTCCATGGGCGTTACCATGAACCATTTCGCCGCGGTGGCGGCGCCTCTGGTTGGCGGGCTGGTCTGGCGCTACTTCGGCTACCAGGTGATCTTTTTCAGCGGCGCGGTTCTGGCGCTGATTTCCCTGCTTGTGAGCCAGTGGGTGGATCCCGAGGGAATGCTTCGGCGTGAGCGTGAGGCGGTCGCATTGGCGGATTGACATGCGGAACATATCGCGGCGCAGCGCGGTCGGCAATGGTCGACTGGCGAACAGGACTCTGTCCGGGCGGGCATCTGGACGGATGTGCGGGAGACCACTTTCGAATCGAATATGGAGGGCAGGATGAAATTCCGGGAACTTGGAAGAACGGGAATTCAGGTCTCCGAGGTGGGGTTGGGTTGCTGGCCCATCGGCGGGGCGTCGTTCAGAGGCGGCAGTCCAACGGGTTGGTCCGGCGTGGACGTGATGGCGTCGATCGAAACCGTCCGTGCATCCTGGGCGCAGGGTGTGACATTCTACGATACGGCGGATGCGTACGGCCGGGGGAAGAGCGAGGTGCTTGCGGGTCTCGGGTTGTACGACAACAAGAACGATGCCGTGATCTGCACCAAGGTTGGGATGAGTCTCGCGGCGCCGGGCCAGGACTTTTCCGAACCGTATATCCTCGGTGCGCTGGATGCGAGTCTAACCCGTCTGGAGCGCGATTACGTCGATCTTTACCTGCTGCACGGCCCTCCTATTGACGAAATGACGGACGCCCTGTTCGGGCTGATGAAGGACCTGAAGGGTTCGGGGAAGATTCGTGCGTGGGGCGTGTCGATCAGTCCGGTCGAAACCTCCGACGTGGTCGTGGAGGAAGGGCTGCGCGCCATGGAGGGTGGCGCCGAGGCGATTCAGCTGGTGTACAATATGCTTCAGCAGAAGGAGGGTGACGCCCTGTTCCCGGCGGCCGGCGAAAAGGGGGTGGGGATGATCGCGCGCGTGCCGCTGGCTTCGGGCTGGCTGACGGGAAAGTACAACGAGAATACCGCGTTTCCCGCGGACGACCTGCGAAGTCTCAGGTACACGCCGGACAGGGTGAGAGAGACGGCGGCACAGGTGGGGAAGCTGGATTTTCTGCTGGATGAGGCGGATTCGATGGTCGACGCCGCGCTGCGGTTTGTGCTTTCGAATCCCGCGGTATCCACGGTCATACCAGGCGCGAAGACGCCCGCGCAACTCGAGGAGATTGTCAAGGCCGCCGGGAAGACGCTTTCCCGTGAGTCGCTGGACCGTATCCGGGAGTTGTTCGGCTGAACCCGTGAGGTAGGGCGAGAGATAGGGAATTGAGGCCGGACCCGCACCGTGGCAGTATCGAGCGGACCTTGTGTTTGCTGTGGGCGCCCGGAGCGTGAGTGCTTGAGGATAACCGCATGGAGGGTTCTGTATGCTTGGATTTGCCGTAGTTGGCCTTGGTATGGGACGCAATCGGTCCAGGATGATACAGGAAACCGACGGCGCTGAATTGAAGCTGGTTGTGGATCTGGATGAATCCCGGCTCGGGCAGGTGAGTTCCGAACTGGGTGTGGAGGGGACAACGGACCTGGACGCGGCGCTGGGTCGGGCGGACGTAGACGTCGTGATGGTGATGACGCCCAGCGGGACGCACGCCGACCTGGGCATCCGGGCAGCACGGGCGGGCAAACACGTGATCACCACAAAGCCGATGGATGTGTCTACCGAAGCGTGCGACCGGTTGATCGCGGCGTGCGACGAGGCCGGCGTACTCTGCGGTGTGGATTACAATAGCCGGTACGTCGACAACAACTGTCGCGTGGCCGAAGCGCTTCGGCAGGGCTGGCTCGGAAAACCCATTCTGGGCGAGGTGCGGTTCAAGTGGTTCAGAGCCCAGTCCTACTTCGAGGCAAGCGGCGGCTGGCGCGGAACGTGGAAGATGGACGGCGGTGGATCCCTGGCCAATCAGGGGGCGCATCTGCTGGACGTGTTGTGCTGGTTCATGGGCGACGCGGTTTCCGTCTACGGCGAAACGGCCATCATGAACCACGAGATCGAAACTGAGGATATCGGGTTGGCAATCGTGAATTTCGAGAGCGGCGCGAAAGGCACGATTGTTGGCACCACAACGTTTCCAACGAGTGTCTATTTCAGCGCCGAAGTTCACGGTACGGACGGCGGGGTGCTGATCGACGACGTGCTTTCCGGAAAAATGCGGGTTTTCGGCGAGGGACTGGAAGAGCGGCTCGCGGCGGTGGAGAACCCGCACAGGAATATCGTCCAGGAGGTGGTCGGCGCGGTGGATGGAAAAACGGCGTTGCGGGTGGATGGACGGGAAGGACGCCGTACGGTGGCCTTGCTGGAGGCCATCTATACGTCCGCACGGAAGGGTCGACCGATCAACGTGGGCGGATGATTTACGGAACGTACGGTCGTACCCAACGTGCTTCACGGCAGGAACTGCGCCCCGGCAATATTTGCCGGGGCCCGCCGGCTTACGTCGCGCCGTGATCGTGGTCGTCGTGCAGATCCGAAGCGAACTGCAGGGTCCTTGCCGTCAGTTGCCCGCGGCCGACAAGGCCCTTTTCGATAGCCAGTTCTTCAAGGGAAGCCACCCATCGTGCGTAGTAACCCGATGGGTCGTTTTCTTTTTTAGCGGCGGCGATTGTGGCAGCCAGCGCCGCGCTGAATTCGCGCCATTCGTAGGCGCCCTTCTCGCAGAGCGCCACGGCCAGACCGAAGGCGCGGGCTTCCCATGGGGCCTCGAATACGAGTTCGCCATTCTGACGGGGAAGTGCGACAGTTGATTCCGCGTCCGCAATTTTCCGGTCGATTCTACAAGTCATATCCGGCTCACGCGGGTGGGGAATCGATCCTCGACACGCCGATCATCGCGTCGCGCGTGACCAGCGGTACAAGTTGCTCTTCCGTGAAGTTTTCCGTGCCGTCGGGCCGTTCCGGCAGGACCATATACCGGAGATCCGAATTGCTGTCCCAGACGCGGATTTCGACGGTTTCGGGCAGATGCAGGTCGAATTCCCTGAGTACGGCCCGTGGTTCCCGGACGAGTCGTGAACGGTACGCGAAGGATTTGTACCAGCCGGGAGGCAGGCCAAGTACGGGCCACGGATAACAGGAACAAAGGGTGCAGACGACAACGTTGTGGACAACCGCCGTGTTTTCGAGGACAACGATCCCGGCGCCCTCCTTGCCGCCGAAACCCAGTTCGGCGATCGCCGCGGTACCGTTCTCCAGCAGCCTGCGTTTGTAATCGGGGTCCGACCAGGCGCGGGCAACCACCCTGGCGCCGTTGAGCGGTCCCACGTCTTTCTCGTACTTTTCCACGACCTTGTCTATCGTGTCGGTTGCCAGCAACCCTTTTTCAACCAGGAGCGATTCCAGCGCCCGCGTGCGCAGCGCCGCGTCGGACTCGCTCCTGACGGAATCTCCTTGCCTGCCCATGACAGCGGGTCTCCTCTATATCGAATGTGACCGCGCGGGCGCCAGATAGCCTTCCCACATGTCCAGATAAACAGCGTTTTGGGCTTCGGCCGACTCCCCCCACAGATCCCCCGATTCGAAGCGTACGGCATACAGCGGTTGCTCGCGTCGCACGCATCCTCCGGGCAACTTGGCGTCCTGAAGGTTGTGGATTCCGTAAAAGCGCGCGATCGTACCTGTTTTTCCCCGGACGTACCGGGGAAGCCGGGTGTGCCCATCGGGATGGATGTTCCGTGCCCGTACCCGCTCGCCTTTGTGAAATTGCGGCCGGATATCCGCGTGCGGCGGCGTGGGCGAAACGGATTGCCGACCCGCCAGTTCCGCCCGGACGCCGTCCGGGTTGGGGTGGACCGGAGTTTCGGCGTCAGGCCTCTCCCGGAACAGCGCCATTCTCGTTTCCAACTCACCGGCGGTCAGCGCTCCGGCATCGATCAGGCCCTTGATCCTGGAATGCAGCCACTTTTCGTAATAGGTGGAAGACAGGTAGAATGCGGGATCCAGGTTCTCGATATTGTTGCGTGAACCACCGGGGACGGGTACGGGTGTGCCTACGGCAATGCCCAGTACGCGCCGTTCCCACCGGTGATGAAATATCGGTTCGTTTTCTTCGCGAACGATCGGGCCGAATCCGTGCATCCCGCCCATGTCATGGATGCCGTCCATGGTTGTCTCCCTTGCTCCTCAGACCTGTTGGGTCGGCGGATCCACGGGTAAGTCCGTCCAACGTCGACCGACGCTTTTGCAGCCGCCCGAATACCGCCGGGAATCCTGAAACAGATTCTTGAATCAGCCGTTTCGGTTGTCGTTTCCTTCGTAGACGGGTCTGCCGCGAACCAGAATTCGTTTGGGGTTCGGTACGTCTGAGAGTTCGTCCACGCTGTGGTATCCGATGGTCATGCTCATGCGCGTGCGGTCTGTGCGGTTCCCGCCGATACCGTGTATGAGCAGGCTGTCGATCACCAGCATTCCACCCGCCGGCATGGGCGCAACCAGCGCCTGGTCCAGCAGAGTCCGGGTCCGGTCGTGCACGTAGAGGCGTCCTTCGATGCCGGGAAAATGGTGAGAGCCGGGGACGAGAAGCGTCGCGCCGTTTTCGGCCGTCGTCTCTTCCAGGTAGAAGATGACCGTAAAGATCGTCCGGGACCATTGCCTGACGTCCCGGTGGAAACCGTCCGGTCCGGTCTCCACCGACGTATTCAGCGTTGCATGGTTGTGCCGGTTCTTGACCAATTCAATATTGGGCCCCATCAAGCTTTCCAGGGGGTCCAGCACGATGGAACTGGATGCCGTCTCAAGGAAGACCGGATCTCTGTCCACCAGATTCGAGATTCTGACCACCCGCCCGTCCGTGTTTCTCACCACGGGTTCGACCTCCGCCCGGATGTCCGCAAGCACGGCCCGCTGGAGTCTTTCGATGGTTTCTTCGGAGAGACGATCCGGGAGTTTCAGGAAGCCGTTGTGGCGAAACAGGTGTACCTGTTCGGGTGAGAGGGACATGGTCGATGTCTGGTTAATCGGGTTGAGGGAAGGGGTGGGGGTGGCCGACGTAGATGCGTTCTCCGGCGGCGAGAATTTTCTCCGGGTCGTCCTTCATGACGTCGTGAGGATCGTGCGCCTGGTAGGCCAGGGTCATGCTTCTCCGTGACGTGCCGGCGCCGTTGACGCCCGCGCCGTGGAAACAGCAGTCGTTGAAGAGCAGCACGCCTCCCCGTGGCATCGGTACCGGCAGGGACTTATAGAAGAGATCGCTCTCTTCAAATGCGCCTCCCGGACGCCGCCCGCGCTGGAACGGACGCCGGTGACTGCCCGGTACGATGCGGATGCAGCCGTTTTCCAGCGTGGATTCCTCAAGGTAGACGAGGGCGGTGATCAGCGTGGGATGGTATGGCTCTTCTCCGCTGTGCCAGTAAACGTGCTCTGAACCGGGGGGCCTGACCATGATGTGATTGTGTTTGTTCGTGAGCAATTCGACATTGGGTCCCAGGATGGATGTCAGTGGATTCAGAACGACCGGATGGACGGCAGCCTCCAGGTACGCTCGGTCGCGCGAGAGAATTTTCGAAAGCCGACGGATGTCATTCGGCTCACGGGTACCGGATTTTTCCCAGACCACTGGCTCGATCATACCGCTGATCTGCTCGTCGGTGACGGTATTCAGGCGTTCGACCAGGTCGCCCGGCAGCAGTTCCGGAACGAGGTAATAGCCTGTGTGGTTGAAGTACCAGAGATCCTCTTCGCTCAGGGACAAAGGTTTTCCCCGTTATGTGTGAATTGCGTCTATCTGATTGCGAATATGTTAAATCCGTTCAGGTTGCCTTGTCAAGGGTATTCTGGTTGTCAAACCGGACAATGCCGGCGTACACGGGCGGGTTCCGGTTGCCCGGCTGTTGATGTCCTGCGACGCAGTTCATTTTTACTGTGGCGTGAATTAGAAAAAGACGTTATATTTAGTATGACATGCGTTCGATGCCTGCACTGATCGGGCGTCTCAATGTTTCAGCCTGTCAGGGTGGGCAGACGATCTGCAAAGGGTTGGACGGCCGTTCCCGCGGGGACGGTCTTTTTATGTAAAACTGGAAAGGGTTGCTAGATGCCGAATGCGCTGCTGGTCAGTCCTCAGAATCCGGTTACTTTCTGGAGTTTCGACGAAGCCCTGAAAGTAATTGACAAGAAGGTCGCATTTCCACCACTGGGGCTGTTGACCATTGCCGGCATGATGTCCGAAGCCTACCAACTGCGAATGGTGGACATGAACGCGCGTCCACTGATCGACGAAGATATTGAGTGGGCAGATATTGTGATTACGTCCTCAATGATCATTCACTGGCAGTCGCTGGAGGACGTGATCGCGCGGTGCAACCGGAAGGGCGTGCCGGTATTGAACGGTGGCCCGCTTCCGACGCAATATTTCGAAGAAATCGAGGGGGACGCCGTCTTCTATCTGGGCGAGGCGGAAAACGGTTTTATGGACATTGTGGATCGTCTCGCCTCCCGTACGGTAAAGGTTGGACGGGAATACGTGGACCGTCGCGGGAAATTTCAGGATCTGGCCGAAACGCCGTTGCCGAACTGGTCCCTGATCGATTTCGACGACTATAGCAATATGGTAATCCAGGTCACGCGCGGCTGCCCCGAAAGCTGTACGTTCTGTAATATTCCTTCGCTATATGGGAAAATAACCCGGCTCAAGAGCAAGAGCAGAATGGTCCAGGAACTGGACGCGCTTTATGATTCCGGCTGGCGGGGCGCCGTGATGGCCGTGGACGACAATTTCGTGGGCAACAGGGATGAAATAAGGCACGCGCTCGAGGACGAAGTCGTACCGTGGCAGGAAGAGCGCGGTTATCCGTTTCAGTTCCACACCCAGGCCAGCATCCGGGTGAGCGACGATCCGGAGTTGCTGGAGGCCATGTATCGCGCCGGGTTCGACAAGGTGTTCGCCGGGATAGAGTCTCCCGTAGAGGAAAGCCTGAAGTTCATGGGCGCTCAGAAGAATCTGCAGGGCGATACGCCTCTGATGGACAAAGTCAAGATTCTCCAGGAAACCGGGTTCGAAGTCCAGGCCGGATTCATCATCGGGCTGGATACCGACCCGGACGATATCGCAGAGCGGACCATTGCGTTCATCAGGGAGGCGGGCATTCCCGTGGCGATGGTCGGCATCCTGGGTGTACTGCGTGATACGCCCGATTACAAAAGATTCAGCCGGCAGGGGCGTCTGGTGGAAGGTGCGAAATACACTGGAGATTCGGGGGTTTTCAGCCGTGAGTTGAGTTACGTGCCTCTAATCGACCCGGATACCTTGCTGGAACGGCACCGGTGGACGGTGGAAACGCTGAACAGCCCTGAGATTTTCTTTGAACGATGCCTTACGTTTTTCAATAACCGCGGTCGTCATCCGATTGCAGATTCACCCATACGGTTGCTCGAAATCAAGGCGTTTTTCAGGTCGATCTGGCGGCAGGGCGTCCGGAACAGGAACTACCGCTGGCAATATTGGAAGTTCATGCTAAAGGTACTCCTCAAGCATCCCGCCAGCTTGTCGGATGCGGTGCGGCTGGCCGTACAAGGGCATCACCTGATACTCACCACGCAGCGCGCGTTGCAGGTAGACGAGGTAAAGACGTTTCTTGACGAGGCGCTTGAACATCTGAAGCATTTCACGAACGGATATCGCGCGGCCTACCGGAAAAACATGGACACGTACGCCGGGCGTCTGATGAGGGCGGTCCACCACCGTTTCGAGCACTTTCAGGACGACCAACGGACAATGCAGCATCACGCCACGGTGCTTCGTGGCGCCGCCCAGGAATACTACCAGGCCACGTGCGAGGAGTTTCAACACCAGATCCGGGAGCCGCTGGAGCGTTTTCAACAGGATACCGATCATTTGCTGAGGACGTTTTCGTCCGAGCAGGCGGCACTGCAGAGGTCCTAGCGGTGTCCCCTTAACGTGCGCACCACTTTCTCGTCGATCCATCCCGTCTCGCTACGGTGCCTGTGCTTCCTGTTCTGCTTGTGCCGAGCTTGTCGATGCGCCTCCGTTCGCCGTCTATAACCCCAATCAAAAAAAGCAACTCGGCGGCGGCACGAAACCCCCTGAAACGGGGCGCAACGGTCGTCAAAAAGGACGTTTTTTCAGTTCACGTCCAGTGACTTGGTGTACCCTGGTAATCAGAAGTTAAATCACCTTTATCCATTTGCATATATTCGGTTTTACTTCCCCGAAGCATTTCGAATCAAGGTTAAACGGGTCACAGCTTCCAGTAATCGTCGATTTCGCGCTGGTAGGCGTTCACTTTCCCGCTGAGCACGTCGTTGACCTTGACGACCTCGCCTGATTTGCCCGATTCGTACAGCGCTTCGCTTACCGCCTTGCTGCGCAGACCTTCCTCCGCGTCAATTTCCACGTTGCGTCCGGTGCTTATCGCGTCAATAAAGTCCCAGAGTTCCAGCGGCATTCCGCCGGTGATGCCGTAGGGAAACAGGCGTTCGTTCTCCTCATTGCTCAGGCTCTTCCTGAACATCTCCACAACCCGTTCCATGCTGTAGCTGACGCCGCCCAGGAGTTGGCACTCGCCGCGGTGCGCGCCTGCCGCCGGATGGAAGATATCGTATTCCACGATGGTGCCCTTGCTGCCGGTCAGGCTGAGTTGCAGAAAGCCCTTGCCCGGCGCGCTGTTGGTCCACGACCAGGTTCCGATAACACCGCTCTTGAAGTTAAAAATGCTGGTCCAGAAATCTTCCCGCGTGTCGTTGATGATCCTTCTCCCCTTTCGGTGGGGGCGTTTTTCAATTTGCTCCACGCGCGCGTACACACTGTGGACTTCACCGAACCAGTAGCGCATTGTGTCCACCCAGTGGGCGCCGCTGTCCATGACCATGCCGCAGCCGCCCAGCCGGCGGTCGACCCGCCAGTGCCAGTCCGGGATGTTCTTCGGGTCCTGCCACGACGCGCTTGCGGCCAGCCAGAAGCGTGGTTTTCCCATCAGGCCTCCCGCGTTGAACGCCCAATGGATCGCGCGCTGCCCGACGCTGCGGCGGCACTGTTCGGCCGTTGCGGCAATACGTTTGTGTTTCTTCGCCGCGGCGATTATCTTCTTGGTGGCCTTCACGGTGATACCGATGGGTTTTTCGCAGATGATGTTCACGCCGCCTGAAAGAAGCTCGCAGGCAAGCACGTGGTGCAGCCCGTGTGGCCCGCAGACGTCGGCGCCGTCCAGATGCTTCTCGCCGTTGAGCAATTCCTCCACGGTCCGGTAAGCGTTTACACGCTGACCGGTGTGGCCTTCAATCCGTTCTGCCATGGCTGTGGCGCGTTCCGGGACGTCGTCTACGGTGGCGACGATGCGGAAGCGCCGTTCGTTTTTCTCCATGAGTTCGGCGTAACCCCTGAGATGCGCTCCGGCAATGCCGCCGCAGCCCACCAGCGCGAGGTTCACCCGTCGTCCGTTGGATTGCCTGGCCATTCCATTCCTTTCAGTCGTGAACGCGATGCAACGCGGCGGCCGCGTGTGCAGACGGCCCGGTCTCCTGATTGCGCGTTTCATATTATCGTGATCGGTAGATTTGTCAAGTCGTTTGTTCGTACTGAAAGGAGACTCGGCAGACTGGATTTTAACGATCGTGTTTCCTTGCCGGATGACCCGGGTGCGGTATTATCCGGAGTTGAAGGCCATACCCGACTGAATTCCCCTGTGTCTTCGTGTGAGATCTAACCTGAGGAGGTATGACAAGATGCTGATCGACGCCCACAACCATCCCAACTGGCACGGCTACGATGCAAAGCGAATTCTCAATAACATGGATGAGCAGGGCATTGACAGGATGTGGTTGTTTACCTGGGAGGTGCCGGAAGACGAATACGATCCGTCGTATCACAAAGTGCTGCCTCCCGGTGGGGTGGGCATTCCGCTCGAAGACGTGCTGCAGGTGGGAAGGGAGGCGCGCGACCGCTTCGTCCTCGGCTATTTTCCGCACCCCAAAAGGCCCGACGCAGCTGACCGCCTTCGTGCGGCGCATGAAATTCACGGCATCCAGGTTGCCAGCGAGATGAAGGTGCGCGTCCTGTTCGACGACCCTGATGCGATTCAGCTCTATAACGCATGTGCCGAAATGAAGCTTCCCATAACGATTCATCTCGACTACCCCATCAACCACGGTCGGGGGAACTACCCCAGACCGAACTACTGGTACGGCGGGAGTATCGGGGCGTTCGAGCGGGCGATCGCGGCCTGTCCGGAAACGACCTTTATCGGCCACGCGCCGGGGTTCTGGGCGCACATCTCGGGGGACGATCTCTTCGACAAACAGTCGTATCCGAATGCGCCGGTACTTCCGGGGGGTAAATTGTGGGATCTGATGCGCGGGTACGACAATCTGTGGGCAGACCTCTCCGCGGGTTCCGCGCTGAACGCGCTCAAGCGGGACCCCGCGGCCGTGACGAAATTCCTCATCGAGTTTCAGGATAAGCTGCTGTGGGGCCGGGACTATTTCGACACGGCGCTGATGGATTTCTTCCAGGGCCTGGCGTTGCCCAAAGACGCGTATGACAAGATTACCTATCGGAACGCATTGCGTATTCTGGGCGAATCCGTGCCGGGTTAGTCCGGCTGCCGGCAAAACGTCAAACGCCCCGGACCTTCACGTCCGCGGGCGTTTTCCATTCCGGGTCCGCCGAAAGGCATTTGACGGCAATCTTTACGTTCTGACAAATTCCGAGAGTTTCCGGGCGTACGCGGCGTTGCCATACGCTTTCAGGATTCGGTCCTGCGCGCGCGCCGCGGCGTTTTTCCTCCGGGTTTCGTGTTCCAGCCACCATCGCGCTTTCTGCCGGAGTTCCTCCAGGTCGGTCCACGTGTCTATCTCCGTGCCGACGTCGAAGATTTCCTCGATGCCTTCCACGTAATCGGTCAGCATGAATCCACCGCTGCCGGTGATTGCGGTGTCCCGTTGATTCAGATAGCCGTGGGCGTCGGGCGAGTTGTGCTGGTTTACATTGATCCTGGAGGCCCTGTACACGCCCGGAAGCTCCATGTAACTCCGAAAGCCGCGGTAGGAATATCTGGGCAGGTTCTGAAACGTGCCGAAGCCCAGTCCACCGTATACGTGAACCCGTCCCAGGTCTCTGAGTGCGGCGACCACGTCCTGTCTCAGCGCGCGCTGCCCGGGGAAGGGGATGGTGTGGGTGATCCGTTTGACCAGGTCTTCGGATTCCAGGTACTCTTCCGGGCTGCCGCCTTCTTTTGTGTATAGCGACATGATGGTGACTGAGAGGTCACATTCCTCGTGCGGCGAGGGTCTGGCGAAACGATGCAGTTCCATTGCAGGCGGCGGATAGAGTACGATGGCCTTTATACCGCGTCTTGCATAGACATCCACGCTTTCCCTGCAACACGTTGCGGCATATTCAAATTCCCGTGTAAATTGAGGGCTTCGGAGCAGGTCCCACGGATCGTCCTGGGTGTGGGTTACGGTTTTGCACCAGGGAAATCGCTCTCGCAGCTCCCCGATAAGCCCGGGCGGCCGGTCGTCCTTGCTGAACCACCAGATAAGCAGTTCCGGTTCGTGTTCGATAATGATTCTGAACAGACCTTCCCGGAACGCGCCGATATCCCGGTATTTCAGGTCCCACGTGTGGTGAGGAGGGATGATGTCGGCCTCCTCCTTTGCCAGCGCGATATCCGCTTCGAGATTCGCCTCGATACACCCCCTGGTGGGTTGATAGAGGACGTCGTAACCGATGCTCTGGAACCCCTGCTGAATGCTCCAGAGGGATTGGCCGGGTTGGAATCCGCCCAGCAACAGGACTTTCGGCATTTGCGAATCCTTTCAGGTCGGTTCTTGCATCCGCACGTGGATGTTGAATCTGCTTTTTCCGTATTCCTTTCGTTCCCGCGTCAGCATGAGGAAACCGGATCGCTCGCGCACGCGTATAAATGTATACGTGGCAACCCCATCGACACCGTCCCTGGTACCGGACAGTCCGGCCTGGGGCGATGGCCGAAAGATAGGCGAATCGACGTTGGTGCGAAAGACGAAAGCGGCCCGGTTCGCTCGCCCCGCTTTTTGAGTTGCCCGCGAGGGATTTTTGTACTTACTTGGAATCGTGGGCCTTCGCGGGTGGGCGCGTCGAACGGAGGTGTTGCGTTGACAACGGACACGGACCTGGCTGCACGCCGGACTTCAATACGTTTGTGGTGGTCCGCCGACGGTCACCGGTTCCTGCCGCCGGCGCTCATCACCTGCATATTGATCGGCAGCCAGATTACGTATGGCATTCTCGAGGGTCTGTCAAAAACGGCATTGGCCATCGCGGTTGCGGTTGGTGCGGAGGCCCTGCTGGGTTGGCTGCACGGGAGCCGAAGACCGAATTTCGTGAGTGGATACATCACCGGAATCAGCGTGGGGATTCTGATCCGCTCGCTCTGGGTCTGGCCATATGCGCTTTGCAGCGCGGTTTCGATTCTGTCCAAATATGTGATCCGCTGGCGCGGGCGGCATCTCTGGAATCCCTCCAACCTCGGCGTGAGCGCAGTGTTCTTCCTCGCGCCGGACATGGCGGCGGGACTGAGCATTCAGTGGGGTAACGCCGTCTGGGTCATGCTGGTGATCTGGGTATTTGGCTGGATGGCGGTCTGGCGGGTAAACCGGCTGCATATCTGCCTGACGTACGTGGTCAGTTTCCTGGCGCTGGGATATGTACGAAGTCTTGTCACGGGGCAGGCGTATCTGGCCGGCGTCGCACCCATTACCGGTCCGATGTACCAACTGTTTATTTTTTTTATGATTACGGATCCAAAGACAACCGTGAAATCAAGGCGGGGACAGATCTTTGTGGCGTTTTGCGTGGCTGCGGTGGAGGCGGTTTTGCGACTGTTTGAGCAGGTTTATGCCCCGTTCTATGCGTTGTTCCTCGTTGGACCGTGCGCGGTCGCAACGGAGATCTGGTTGGAGAAGCGAGGTGGCGTGGCGGGAAATATCGATACCCGAGGTGAAGTCGGCGGTTGACGGTGCAACCATCTGCAAGGAGGTGGCGATGAAAACTGAAATCAGGGGAAAACACTTCGAAGTGTCCCGTCGTTTGCGTGAATATATCGAAAAGGAAACAGAAAAACTGAGCCAGTTCTATGAACCGATACTGGACACGCGAATAACGCTGGAGCGGGAGAACCGGATGTACAGGGTCGAGATTGTGGTCCACGTGCACAACCACATCCTGAAAGCCACCGACGAACAGGATGTCGTGCATCCCGCGCTTGGCGGCGCGATCGACAAGATGGTCCGGCAGCTCAAGCGGGTCAAGGAAAGGCAGCGCAGGCCGCGCGTCCCCACCCCGGTACGGGACTGAACCCGGCAATTAAATCGAAATGCTCCCTGAACGGTTGCCGCCGCAGGGAGCGTTTCTGTTTCTGTGCCGATCAGGGCGCGTTGGCACTGGCGGCACGGCCGCGCCAGGTCATCCACAGGTTGCAGGCCAGGACCGCCGCCGACGTCCACCCGAGTACGCCGGATAGGCCGAATGCCGTCATCGAGACCGGCAGACCGTAGGAAACACGGTCCAGAATCCCTGCCAGGAGCAGCGGAGCGATGCGGCAGATCGCCGCGGCCGTTGCCAGGTAGAAGGTCGCAACGACCAGTCCGGGAAAGGCCACTTTGCGTTTTTGGAGGAATCCGGGCACCATTCGAGGCGCCATGCCCAGCAGAAGGAGGGTGATAAACCCCGCGAGATGCGTGTGTCGCATGGCATCCGGATCGAAAGGGGAATTGAGCCGGAACAGGACAAACGCGCCGTCCAGCAGTTCAACTGCGGCGGCCACCGCCAGGAAGACGTACGCGGTATAGAGCAGCAGTTCGAATCGCCCGAATTCCCCGTAGTCCGGCATGCCGGGTCGTGTGGGACGTCTGTCTGGCCCGGGCTCGCCGATGCGATTCACGGTCCAGGGAGGATACCACCGAAAGAGAATGTCCAGTTTCCAGATGAAGAGGAGGAGGACGCCCCCCCGGAGGACTTTTCCAATGGGCGACAGATGCGCAAGTGAAGACGCGAAGGACGTCCCGGTGAGTTGTGCCAATACGGGCACGTGGATCAGGATGAGCGCCAGGAGATAGACCTGCCCGTAACGTGCGACGGGCCAGCGGACGGCGGGCAGGCGCAGGTAAAGCGGAAACGTACGTACGGAAAACGCCATCGCCGTTGGAAGGATGACGAATCCGGTGAATAACCCAATGCCGAATCGGTTCCAGGCGATGTGAAGAAGCGGGTTGTTGCCGAAGCCCGCATGAAACGCGAGTGCGCCAGCCAGCAGTGAATACAATCCCCATCCGACAATTGCGATTGCCAGGAAGATGCGAACGGTCTGCAGCGCTGGACGGTTCGGTGCGGCACCGAGTAAGGTAATGACCAGCAGGAAGATATAACAGAAGACGCCCGCGATTTCCAATATCGCGGAGAATCCCAGCGTCCATCGCAGTCCGGTATGAACCGGGTCCTCAAGTCCCGCGGACAGCAGCGGCTGTGAGACCGCGCGAAGGAAAATACCGGTTGTAAGAAGGGAAAGGATCCACGCGGGAAGTCGGGGATGGCGCAGGGGCGTACCGGCCAGACGAGGCAGGAAATAAAGGCTAACGCCGATGATGAAAAGGCCGATCCAGCCCAGGAGTTGGGCGTGGCCATGGGCCTGGAGCATGGCGACCCACCAGTTGCCCATGGGCAACTGGAAGCCGATCAGCACGGCCAGGATGGCGGCATAGCCGAATCCCACCGTCAACGCAACGGCCAGCGACGCCAGCACAAAGCCGAAATGAAATGGGGTGTGGCTGCGGCCCCGGCTATCGGACAAGGCTGGTCCCCCGGGTCAGGTTGAGAGACAGCTCAACTTGGTGAGTAATGTGAAGAAATGAGCGACCGGGCCGGTTTCGCGGGCGAAGCCGCGGCAATGCAAACCACCAACTCTCGTACGAGGCGACTGTCGGTTCCGGTAGATCGCCCACCACACCATTAACCCCAAATCGAAAGAAACCGCAACCCGGCGACGCGACGAAAACCCCTGAAACGGGATGAAACGGTCGTCAAAAAGGACTTTCTTTCAGTTCACGTCCAGTGACCTGGTGTATCCTGGTAATCAGAAGTTAAATCGCCTTTATCTACTTGCATATATTCGGTTTTACTTCCCCGAAGAATTACGAATCAAGGTTAACCCCGTTCGCCCAATTCCGCAACCTCTTTCGAGAAATCTTCCGGCGAACCGGGACCTACCCCCAAAGTGGGTAGACGTAAGACGTTGGAGGGTAGAGATTGGCTGCCATATAATGTTTCAACTCAGGCCGGAGGCAATTTGGTGGAACCTATCGGGAAGGGACTTCGTCTCACCACTTCCTGGGGGACGGGGGAGAGGTCTGCGACCCTTTTGGTCGCTTCAAAAGGAACACGCCGTAGGCAGGGAATTTGGGGAGATCTGGATGTTGAAGTTGGCTTTGATCACGTACATTGCCCTGAGACCGCCTGGGCATTCCCGAGGCGACATAGCTTGACGGATCAGCGCGGAAATGCCCCCCTCTCCTCAAGCGGGCAGTCGCGAGGATGATCCGGCAGGACGGCTGCATTCGATGCGAGTCCAGTCGCACTACGCTGATCGCTGTTTTTTCCTCTGTGCCTTTGTGTCTCTGTGTGAGTTGATTTTTGTCGTTAACCGGCTGCCTCCTGCTGTACGCTGACACCTGACAGCCTTCGCCTGATACCTGGGGATTCCAATGAATTCCGGATTGCTGAATTGCGTTGTCATCCTGCTCCTGCTGAACCTCGCCTCGTGTTCGCCAGGGGATACCGTGACCGTGTCCGGCGCGGTTGGCCGGCCGGGAAACGTCCCCTACCGTGCGGATTGGACGCTGGAGACTTACGTGGCGAAGGCGGGCGGGTACCTGGCTGAAGCGGATACGGGGCGCGTGGCTCTGGTCCGTAACGTGGGGGACAGCGTGGTAGTCGGAGCGCACGGCAACGTCCTGAAATGGGCGGTCGATGACGCCCCGGCCCCATTGCCGGGCGACCTGATATCCGTCCCGTTGAAAACGTACCGGGTCCGGTTCGATACGGTGATGACGGTCAGGGACCTGCGGCTGGAATGGAAGGGTCATATCTACCGGATGGAGCGTGGCAAAGCGGCGCTCGGGACGACGCTGCGGGGTGTGGTGGCGACGGTGTTCTTCGGGGACGGGGAGGTGATCCAGCAGCATTCAGGGAACGCGGCGGGTTCGTTTCAATACCTGTATGTGATCATGCATCCTGATCGGTACCTCGCGCTTCCGGCTGCGATCCGAATTCCAGTCGCCGACCGCGAGGCGCTTGAAGACGCGGCAGCGCTGCACCGCTATATGTTCAGGACGTCCGCGTTCAGGGCGGGAGAACGCACGTACCTGCCGCCGGACGGTCATTTCCGGGTTCAGGCCGGCATCTGGCTCAGTCCGAAGAATGCGTCGTATCCCGGTAGTGGCGTGCGGAAACGGCATTTCGGTGACGGCCGGATATGGACGACGTTTCCGGACGGGAGGCAGCGGTGGCGGTATGCGAACGGGCGAATTGTGATGCAGTTTCCCAATAACACACGGGAAACGCGGTCTCCGGACGGTTCGGTCCGAATTGAAGACGCGCTGGGAACCGTAAGGACAACGTATCCGGATGGCCGGATGGTGACCGAAGACGCCGCGGGCAACCGGCACAGGGTGTACCAGGACCGGCGCCAGGAATGGCGGCATGCGTCCGGGAACCGGATGACGATATATCCGGATGGTCGGCGGCAGCACCGGTTTGCCAGCGGAACCGTGCGCACGGTGCATCCCAACGGTGTCGAGCGGACGGTATTCTCCGACGGGACCCGGCATGTGCGGTATCCTGGCGGAAGTGTGGAGATCGAGGCGCCCGGTGGGTCACGAGAGAAGCGTTATCCGGATGGAAGTGTCCTGGCAACAACCCCTGAAGGGCATCGAATAAGGGTCTTCGAAGACGGCCGTCAGTTTACGCGGATGAACGACGGCACGACGATTGAACAGTTTCCTGACGGACGAAAGATACAGAAACATCCATCGGGCGTTACGCTGGAGGTATTCGCGGACAGGTCGCGCCGCACCGTGTATTCGGACGGTTCGGAAACGCTGCGCCGTCCCGACGGCGTACGCGTCGCAAGGCTTGGGGACGGGACGGTGATCGAGGAATTCCCGGACGGCAGGATTGTGCAGACCGATACATCGGGCGTGCGGATGGAGTTCCTGACACCGGATCGATACGTTATTTCGGACCGGGAGGGCAACCGCGTTGAGGTAGGCCCTGACAGTACCGTCACAAAGCAATTCGCGGAGCCTTTTCGGTACCGCGGTACGATCCGGCGTGGCCTGATCGACCTCGAGCGCGTACCGGAACGAATCTCTCCCGGCATGGAAGCGTCCATCCATGGGACGGTGGGAGACCTGGTGAAATCGCTGTCAATGGCGGTTTTCCTGCTGCCGGATGGTGACGTTCTGGATATGACGACAAAGCACCAGAGGGGACGGTTTACCGGGTTCCTGCTGATTCGCGAACCTGGACACTATCGTCTGCAGATCCAGGGGAAACTGGAAAACGGCGATGCGGTTTTGCTGGAAGACCGCATGTTGAACGTGGGTGATCCGGCGCCCCTGGTGAAGCCTGTGATCCAGGTCGCATTGTATCCTGGCGATGCGGCTGCGGGCCGGCGGCTGGTGGACCTTGTGAATCAGGCGCGAAGCAGGAAGGGCCGCATGAGATTGAAGTGGGACGACGACCTGGCCTACGCGGCGGCGTCCCACCTGAAGGACATGCTTGCGTACGGCGCCGTTTCGCACCGGTCGCCCATGTACGGAAAACTGACGAGCCGCCTGGAACGACTGAATATCCCATTTGAGGTCGCACTGGAAAACCTGGCGACCGCCCCCTCGCTGGAGGAAGCGCACTGGCACCTGATGTTGAGCGCCGAGCACAGGCGGAATGTCCTGGACCCGCGACTGACGCATATCGGAATCGGCGTGGCGCGGGAGCGGGGCCAGGTGTGGGTGGTCGAAATCTTCAAGCGTGGATTCTAGGCGCGAGACTCGGACGTCCCCGCGAAACTGCCTGCCCGGATGTATGAAACTGCATAGCGGACGGTCTCGTGCGGGGAGTTCGGGCTTTTTTCGTACTTGAGGATTGGACGTGAAGATCAGACTCGGAACGGGGTTCCTTGTCGTTGGCGCATTCGTCTGGTTCAGTGACGGATTCGCATCTGTACCTGCACGAGAATCGGCAGATGCGGCCTTCCGGATTGCGGTCGAGCGGCTGGGACGGGTCTCGTCCGGGGAGAGTCTGCGCGCGTTGAATGACGTGCTGGCGCTGGATGAAAACCACGTCCTGGCACATGTGGAAATCGCCAGGCTGCATATGTCGAAAAACACGCCTCTTGCCAGGAGCGACGCCGAGAAATTCCTGCGGCGCGCAATCCACCTGGATCCGGAAAATGGGGAACATCGGGTGTTGCTGGGCGATCTCCTGTGGGCGCAGGGGTTTCTGTTTAACGCAAAACGACAATATGAAGCGGTCCTGGAGCGTAATCCCCGAAACGCGCGTGCGGCCTTCGGGCTTGGAGTATACTATGTAAAGGACTTTATGAAGTATTGGAACATGATCGACACGGAGGGCAGCAGCCATCGTTTGTTGCTGGAGTGGCGTCATTTCGCCAGAGAATTCCGTGAACTGGCAATCCGGAATCTCGGGCAAAGCATTCAGCACGATCCGGGCTTTAAGGACGCCTATTACCAGTTGGGCCTGGTCTATATGGAGGATATGAAAGCCGCTCCAGAGGCCGCGGGAAGAGCGCTGGTCAGCGTTGCCAACTCACTGCTGAAGGAATTTCCCGCGGACAAGGACGCGTTGCTGTTCGCCGGGTTGGGCTACCACACCGGCGGATATCCGGAAAAGGCATGGGATTTTTACGTCCTAGCTCTTGAGAGGATGGACGCTGAGGAACGGTCGATCATCGAGTCGCTGGAGACCGTCGCCGGAGACGAGAAACGGGTGCGGGCAGCGAAAGCGGATTCTCAGACTCAAGAGGTCGGGGGTGCGTGGGCGGGCACTTCCGGGCGGGAGCGGTTCTGGCGCGGACAGGACCCGCTGCTGCTGACGGAATGGAACGAACGGAGAATGGAGCACTACCGCCGTGTGGCCTATGCCAATCTGCGGTTTGGCAAGCCCCGGAGGGGGATTGCGGGGTGGCGCACGGAAATGGGTCGGGTCTACATCAAATACGGAGACCCGCTCAGCCGGAAGGTGACGCGACCCGAGGTGGGCCAGCAGGGAGGGACCGCTCAGACGCACACCGAACTGTGGGCGTATGAAGGCTTTTCATTTCGATTCAGGAACTGGAACGGCTTGGACGGGTGGCACTTTGACGTCAGTTCTCTCCATTTTCCTTCGGGAGAGTGGGTCCTCAAACGCACGCCGCAGCGATTCGTCGATCCCTATCGCGACCTGAAGTACAGCATGCCGTACCAGGCGGCCGCGTTTCGAGATGACGGCAAGATACGCCTCGAGGTGGCCTATGCGATTGCGAAGGAGAAGTTGAGGACGTCCGACACCGGCGCGGTCGACCTGCGGGACGGGCTTTTCGTGTTTGACGGCGCCTGGAATGCGGTCTCGCGGGCGGTGTATGCGACCCGATGGCTTGCGGACGTGGGAGAGGATAGTCTCAGAGCGCGGTACCTTCTGTCAAAGTCGACGCTGATGGTCGAACCGGGGGATTATCATCTCATCGCCGAGGTGCAGGACCGCGGGACCCGGTCCATCGGGACGTTCAGGAACACGTTCGCCTTTGCAGCTGAAGATTCCTCGGTGGCGATGAGCGATCTGCTCATGGCAACCGGCATTGAGATGGACGATCCGTTTCCGAAGCGGCGTGAGGATCTGAAGGTAGCGTTGAATCCTTTGCACACCTTCTATCATGCGGAATCCGTGTACATCTATTTCGAGGTCTACAATCTGACGCGGGATGATTTCGGAAGGACAAAATACGAGATAACCTATCGGATCGGGCAGCCGGAAGCAACCGAGGTGGTTCCCGGGAGATTCGAGGCTGTGGCGCTGGCGGAACCGCCCGGGAACGTGCGTTTACGGATTGGAGCGGTCCGGGAGGACGGGCCCGTCGAATATCAGGTGAGGTACATTCCTGCCGAGCGAGACCGGGTTTCAAGGATGGTCCGCAAGTTGGACAGGGATACGCGAGAAACCGCGGTCACCGTCCGGTATGAGGGGGACCGGGCGGATGATTTCACCTATCTTCAAATCGAACTGGACAGGGTCCGGTTGGGAGTACACGCCCTGTCTGTAGAACTGAAGGACCTGAACCGTGCGGGTCAGGGAGACGAGAGACGCGTGTTATTCCGGGTGATCGAGTGAAGCAGGGGAGTCGCGTGAGACGGCCGAAGCAGGAGGACCACCCCTCGCTCCGCGTCATTCGAGGTGAATGACGTCTGCGGGCACTTTAAGTCGAAACCGGTGATCCGGCACCCCGGAATTGACCTTCCGGCTGATGACCTGAATCCGTATCCGGTCGCTGCCCTGGACGATTTCCATACGGCGCGGAAGGGCAATGCCGTTCTGAAGCTGGTATTCGGAGAGGATTCGGCGGGATACCAGCGTTCCGCGTGGCGTGTAGACGCGCTCTTCGAGCAGAACGGCCGTGCGGGAATCGAAACGAAGGCGGCGCGTCCACAGGGGTTCGATAATCTCTACGAAAAGCGTGTCGCGGCGGGTCACATACTCGCCGATTCGCGGCAGACTCAGTGGAGAGAGATCGACGAGGCCCAATATCGCCTCACGGGCACCGTACGGCGTGAGATCCACCCCGGTGACGGTGCGCAGCACGTCCGCCGAAGGTCCCTCCAGATAGTGGTTGGTCCTGGCCAGGTATACCGAAAGCGAGTCGCCGCGGGCAAGTGCGGAAAGGACGCTGCTGAATAACACCTTCATCTCCATTTTCAAAGCGTCCGGAAACCGGTAGAAGAGTACGACAACGCCGTTCTGTTTGACGCCGTCTACGCGCATATTGATTCCGGCACGGACCTCAAGGTCGTGAAGGCTGTCGACCCTCGTGGAGACGATGCGCAGCAGGTCGGCGGGGGTCGACAGGGGTGCGACTTCCGGGAGGCGGGAGAGGGATGCGGCACAGCCGGAAAGCACGAGGAGAAGCAGACAAAGGGCAGGCTTGGATGCGACGGATCGCGTTCCGGACCGCTGCTGGCGTGCCATTTCAGGGTCCGCTTGCGTTGTCGGGGCGGAACGATTGCAGTTTGCGCCGGATGGAATCGTTGCCGGGATTCAGATCGGCCGCGCGCCGCCAGTGTTCGAGGGCTTCGTGGATGTTGCCCAGGGCCCGCGCGGCATCGCCCACGTGGTCCAGAATGATCGACAGATTCTCAAGCTGGTCGGCTGTGCGGAACGCCGTTTCGATCTTGTTCAGCCTGCTTTCTTCGGCTTTCAATGCAAGCTTGAGAAACCGCATTGCGTCGCTGTATCGCTGTTGCTGGAAATAGACCCATCCCATGCTGTCCAGGTACGCGCCGTTTTTCGGGTCGACCTTCAGCGCACGTTGGATATAATGCTCCGCTTCCCCCAGGCGAACGCCTTTTTCCGCGAACATGTAACCCAGATAGTTGAGTGCCTGGTGGTTGTCGGGCGCCCTGGCAAGAAGGCGCTGGAATACGGCAACGGCGTTTTCGAACCGCCCCGACCGCTCGTAACTGTGGCCCAAGTCGAAAAGTACGTCCTCCAGGAGTTCCGTGTCGTCTTCGAGGCGGTTCAGAAGACTTTCGAGTTCGGGAATTGCGGCTTCCCAGTTTTTCTCTGCCAGATAGGTACGCCCAAACTCCAGTCGAAAACGGAGGTCATCCGGCCGGGCGTTAACGGCCAGGTTGTAGACCTGTCTGGCCTGTTTGGGGCGGTTGCTCAGGCGGTACGTCCGTCCGAGATCGAACACGATCCGGGCGTAGAGATCGGAATCGGCCGGGGTTTCGCCGAAGAGTCCATTGAGAATCCCGATGGCCGGGTCCCAATCCCGTTGGTTCAGATAGGTATGGGCAACGCCCAGGCGGTACATCGGATCGGATTTGACGGATATCGCCCTGAGGAAGGATTCTCGTGCCTCGTCCGCGCGGTCCATGGATAATAGCAGCGACCCCTTCCGGCCGAGCAGGTCGTGTCGATCCGGCAGTTCCTCCATAAGACGGTCCAGAAGGGCTTCCGTGTGCTGAAAACGTAGGGTGTCCAGGCCGCTCTCGGCGTCCGAACGTGGAACGCTTTGCGGGAGGTGGATTGACAGCCGGTCCAGAAAGAGCGTGTCCAGTGGCGTTTCCGAAATCAGGGCTTCCAGATGGTTGTGACGATCGTATATTGAAATCAGCTTCTTCCAGAGCGTGATCGTGGTCTTGTTCAAGCGGTGTCGAAAATGCGCCAGACCGGAACGATATATCGATGCGGCCTTCAGCGTGTCGCCTTCGGCGAACGTCAGGTCGCCAAGGCGATTCCAGATCTGGACCTGTTCGGGATCGCGATGTAGAATTCTGCGGTAGATGCCGGCCGCCCTGAGGGGCAGATTCAGCCGCTGATACCCGTCGGCGATCAACAGATCGAACCGGATGTTCGACGTGGGTACGGCAGCGGCCCGATCCAGTGTACGTAAAACCTCCTGACGCTGCCGTCTGGCCGTGTAGATCTGGAGAAGATGGGCATATGCCCGGAAATCCGCGGGTTTCAGGCGCGTGATGGCCTCGAGTTGGGCCGTTGCCAGCGTGGTATCCCGTTGTCCTTTGGCCAGGGTGTCGAACAGCAGCCATCGATGCGCCGGGGCCCGGGGTTCCAGCCGTACGGCTTTTCGCGCCGCTTCGCCTGCTTCGGCTATGCGGTTCAACGAGATCAGGTTGTGCGCAAGGGAATTGTACAGCGTGGCAGCGGTGGAATCGATGGCAATGGCCGCTCTCAGCGACGCTACAGCTTCTTCAATTTGTCCGGCAAGTTTGTACCTTTTGGCGTCGATGAAATGACCCAGCGCACGGGAATCCGTCCCGCGAGGTTCGGCCCGTGGAGGGTCGACCGCCTGTTGTGGCGCGGCGCAACCCGCAATGCCCGTGAAACCGAAGAGAATGAGGAGTGTGCGTGTTTTCATATTCTACGCGTTGAATCCGGAACAATGGACGTCGAACAGGAAGAGCGACCGCACGGAAGGGGTTACTGACAGTTTCACGATCCGGATCAGAAAAGGTTGCCCGCCCGTCTTTCGAGGATCAGCTTGCCGGCCTCGTGTTCGATGGGGATCGGATAGTCTTGCGTAAAACAGGCCGTGCAATACTGGAGCGAGGAGTTTGGGGCCACGCCGAGCATGCCGTCGAGCGAGAGATAACCCAGGCTGTCCACGCCGAGATGTTCGCGGATCTGCTCCACGGTTTTGGCGCTGGCGATCAGTTCCTTTTCGGTCTGAAAGTCAATTCCGTAAAAGCACGGACCCACAATTGGAGGGCAGCTCACACGCACGTGAACCTGCCGGGCGCCCGCTTCGCGCAACATGCGAACCAGGTGTTTGAGGGTGGTGCCCCGGACAATCGAATCTTCCACGACAACCACCCGCTTCCCGTTCAGGACCCCCCTGACCGGGTTGAATTTGAGCCGGACCTTGGACGATCGACTGTCCTGTCCGGGAGTGATAAACGTGCGTCCGACGTAGTGGTTCCGTATCAGGCCGATTTCGTGCTTGATGCCGGACTGATTGGCGTATCCCAGCGCCGCGGTATTGCTGGAGTCCGGCACGGATATCACGATGTCTGCGGCGGCAGGTTGTTCTATGGCGAGCTGCCTGCCCAGGCGCCGCCGGGTCTTGTCCACGTTGTCGCCGAAGATGATGCTGTCGGGCCGTGAGAAATAGATATATTCGAAAATGCAGAACGCGTGGCGATCGGCTTCCGAGGTCGTAAAGGCGCGGAGACCGTGCGAATCTATCATAATGAGTTCGCCGGGTTCGATGTCGCGAATATAGCGTGCCGAGATGATGTCGAGCGCGCAGGATTCGGAGGCGACAACCCACGCATCGCCCAGCTGTCCCAGGCACAATGGACGGAATCCGTAGGGATCGCGTGCCGCGAACAACTGGTTTTCCGTTGCCAGGACCAGCGAATAAGCACCCTCGATTCGCCGTAAAGCGTCCATAATTCGATCGGCCATCTTCTCTTCTCTGGATCTGGCGACAAGGTGCAGGATCAGTTCGCTGTCGGTCGTCGTCTGGAAGATGGCGCCGTCGTCCTGCATCCCGTTTCGGAGTTCGGCTGTATTGGTGAGATTGCCGTTGTGCGCGACGGCGACAAACGCGTCCCGGCACTCCGCCAGAAAGGGCTGTGCGTTGGAGAGGGTGTCGGATCCGGTTGTGGAATATCGATTGTGCCCGATGGCCAGGTGGCCCGGCAGCCGATTCATGACGGTCTCGTCGGCGAACACGTCGGCAACCTGCCCCATTTCGGTATGGCGGAACAGGTACTCACCGTTACCGGAAACGATGCCACTGCTTTCCTCACCCCGGTGCTGCAGGGCGTGCAGGCCCAGCGTGGGAAGTTTCGCCGAATCGCCGTCCCCATAAATGCCGAAGATGCCGCAAAAGTGTTTTACACCCTGTTCCATCGGCCCTCCTGTCGGTCAGCCCCTGCGCCGTCTGCGTCTGCCGTTTTTGCTTCTGCGGTTACGCCCCCGTTCGGTCCTTGAACCGCCTTCCTTCAACAAAAAATCGAGCCGGCGGAATCTCCTGTCCGCCCGTACCAACCGGACCACCACCGGGTCGCCCAGCCGGAACCGTCTGCCGGTGCGTTGTCCGATAAGCGCGCCTTCGTTCTCGTGATACACATAGTAGTCGTCTTCTATCGTACTGACCCTGACCAGTCCGTCAATCAGGACGTCGTTGAGCTCCGCGAAGAATCCGATGGGCCGGACGCCAACGATAACGGCATTGAAGTCGTCGCCGACGCGATCTTCCAGAAAGCGGATCTGCTTGACTTTGACGGACGCCCTTTCTGCCTCCTGAGCCACGGTTTCCCGGCCGGTTACGACGTCGCCGAGCGCCGGAAGCCGTTCCCGGAGCCCGTTCTTTCGTTCTTCGGTCAGGCCGCCTGCTTCTTTCAGGAGCCGGTGGACCATCAGGTCGGGGTATCGCCGAATGGGGGAGGTAAAGTGGGTATAGGTGTCGCAGGCGAGGCCGAAATGGCCGACGTTGTCCGGCGAATAGACGGCTTTCTTCATGGACTGCAACAGCCTCGCGTTCAGCACCTGCCCGAAACGCTTTCCTTCGACTGCGGCCAGGAATTTCTGGATATCGGAAGACGTGATCCGGTCCCGCCGCGGAAAGCCGAACCCGAAGGCGGCGGCCGTGTCTGCGAATTCCAATAGCTTCTGCGCGTCCGGCCTTTCATGAATGCGGTACAGACCTGGAAGATTCCTGTCTCGCAGATGGCGGCCGACGGTTTCGTTGGCCAGAAGCATGAACTCCTCGATAATCCGGTGGCTGTCGAGGCGTTCGCTCCTGGAGATTTCGGTTACATTGCCCTCGCAATCCACGACGATACGTGGTTCGGCTATATTGAAATCGATCGCGCCCCGTTTCATCCGCCGGCCGGTGATGCGCCTTCGCAGAACGTCCATCTTCCGCAAGACGTCTGCGTGCGGCGCAGGATCGGCCGACCCGCCTCCATTGAGAAACTTCTGGGCCTGCAGGTATGACAGCCTTGCCCTGCTTCTGACCATGGACGGCGCGATCCGGGATTTCATCGGCCGTCCGTTCGCATCCAGGTCGATCAGCACGCTGACGGCCAGCCGGTCCCTGTCGGGAAGAAGGGAGCACAGGTTTCCGGAAAGGCGCTCCGGAAGCATGGGAATGACCCGGCCCGTGAGGTAGACACTGGTCCCTCTCGCCATGGCCTCATGGTCCAGCGGGCTGCCTTCCTTTACGTAGTGGTCCACGTCGGCAATGTGTACGCCCAGCCGGTATCCGCCTCCCGGTCTATCTTCCAGAGAAACCGCGTCGTCGTGGTCCCGGGCGTCTTCCGGATCGATGGTAACGCAGAAGAGGTGACGCAGGTCCAGCCGGTTAAGGGTTTCCGCCTCGGGAATCCGGTCTGTAAACGCCTCTGCGGCTTCAAGTACATGCGGGGGAAATTCGATGGGCAGGTCGTACTCTTTCACGATGGAAAGGGTGTCGATGCCCGGATCCCCGGGTTGGCCCAGGACATCGACGACCTCGCCTTCGGCGTTGGCATGTCCCGGGAGCCAGGGCCGGAGCCGGGCAACGACCAGTTGGCCGTCGCTGGCGCCTCCGGCATTTTCGGGAGAGACGTGGAGATCCCGGGGAAATCGGGGATCGTCCGGTTCCACAAAGGCGAAATGGGCTCCCGCGCGGTAGATTCCGAGGATGGATCTGGCGCCGCGTTCCAGCACACGGCTGATTTCGCCTTCGGGTTTGCCGCCGCGCCTGCGGGATATCCGGACCACGACGCGGTCGCCGTGCAACGCCCCGCGCAAGCCACCGGGACCGACAAAGACGTCGTTTTCCTCTTCGCGGCAGACAAATCCGAATCCATCGGGATTGACGCTGAGAAGACCCGTTGCGAGATTGAGCCTGTCGGGGGCGCCGAAGCGGTTGTTGCGCGTCCTTACGATGGCGCCTTCCCGTTCGAGCTCAACGAGCAGGCGTCGGAATTGCCGATAGTCGTTTTCGGGCACACTCAATGCCCGGCTCAGTTCGCGAGGCTTGAGCGGGCGCCCCGTTTCACTTCGGATAAAATCCAGAACCCGGTCGCGGGTTATGGACATCGCGTTAATCCATACCGTTCAATGTAGATTTCCATCCACTCCTTAAGAAGCGGTCTTAAAATTCTCTGCGGTCTTCGCGCGGCTGCAATAGCGCCGAAATTTTGAAACACCTTCCTGGAAGACGGCGCCGCTATTTTCTTGATGCAGGGGGGTGAGTACCTTATTTTCTGGCAACCGCCCGAGTTCGCGTTAAATATATAAGTTAGTAAGCAGAAAATCAAAAATAAAAGGCGGAAAAATCAGAATTTTCCGTCTCAAGACAAGGAGGTTACGCAGCAGGTCACTCTGATTCATCGTGTTTCACGCCCTGAACCAAATATAACGTCACCAAAGGAGCTTCGTTATGAAACGTCTGATTCCATTCGTTCTTCTTCCGCTGTTTTTGTCGGCCTTGCACGGGTCCGCGTTTGCGCACTGTGAAATTCCCTGCGGGATCTATGGCGACGAGGCCCGGTTCTCGGCCATCGCGGAAAACCGGAAGACCATTGAGAAATCCATGAACCAGATCAACCTGCTTTCGGCCGAAGCGGGTAAAAACGCGAACCAGCTTGTGCGGTGGGTGAATAACAAGGAAACGCACGCGGATCAGATTCGTGAGATTGTTGCGCAGTACTTCCTTGCACAACGCGTCAAAGCGCCTGCGAATGACGATCCGGCAGCCGGCAAGACTTATTCCAGGAAGCTGGCGCTGCTTCATCAGATGATCGTTTCGGCGATGAAATGCAAGCAGACCGCCGATCCCGCACATGTGAAGAAATCGCGAGAACTGCTGGAGGCGTTCCAGGCGCTGTACAATCGGCAGTGAGCGTAACGCAGTATTTCGGCCAAACGGGCCGGATGCCTGTCTGCGTGCACCGCACAGGCAGGCAGCCTGCATGGACTTTTTCAACGGGCCCTTTGCCCTGATTCCGCCGGAGATTACACGCCGGGTCTTCCTGACAAGACCCGGTATTTTTTCTGAAAGACAGATTTTCCTTGCCAAAAATACACCGGTTTGATATATTTGTCGATTATTAGCACTCAATAAGTCAGAGTGCTAATAATGATATACAGCAAATAGAATCGATAGATTTAACGCCGGTCCTGTTTTCCAAGGAGGTTAGAGACATGGCAGTCAAGGTGAAGCCGCTGGGAGATCGTGTGCTGGTCAGGCCCCAGGAAGAAGAGGAGCAGGTGAAGGGTGGCATCATTATTCCTGACACAGCGAAAGAAAAGCCTCAGCGCGGTGAAGTCGTGGCCGTTGGAGATGGCAAACTGGACGATTCCGGCAAAAGGATTGCGCCCTCCGTGTCATCCGGCGACGTGGTACTCTACGGCAAATATTCAGGCACCGAGGTGAGGCTGGACGACGAGGATCATCTCATCATGTCTGAGAGCGATATCCTGGCGATTATTGAGGACTGAGGCGGTTCATTTTAAAGATAGGTCAAGGAGGACGAAATGCCGAAGCAGCTTGAATTCGATGTTGCGGCCAGAGATGCGCTGAAGCGCGGCGTGGACCAGTTGGCCGAGGCGGTCAAGGTAACGCTGGGCCCAAAGGGCAGGAACGTCGTGCTGGACAAGAAATTCGGGTCGCCCACGGTCACCAAGGACGGCGTTACCGTGGCAAAAGAGGTGGAACTGGAAGATCCCTATGAAAACATGGGCGCTCAGATGGTGAAGGAAGTCGCCTCCAAGACGTCCGACGTGGCGGGCGACGGTACCACAACGGCAACCGTGCTGGCCCAGGCGATTTACCGTGAAGGGCTCAAGAACGTGACCGCCGGCGCCAATCCCATGGATCTTAAGCGCGGCATCGACAAGGCGGTGGCCTCGGTCGTAAAGGCAATCCAGGATATCAGCAAGCCGGTTGCCGGGCACACCGAAATCGCACAGGTCGCAACGGTTTCCGCCAACAGCGACACGGCAATCGGGGATCTGATCGCCGAAGCCATGGATAAGGTAGGCAAGGACGGCGTCATTACCGTTGAAGAGGCGAAATCCATCGAAACAGGCCTGGAAGTCGTGGAAGGCATGCAGTTCGACCGCGGGTATCTGTCGCCTCATTTCGTAACGGATCCGGACAATATGGAGGCGACGCTGGAAGAGGCGTATCTGCTGATTCACGACAAGAAGATCTCGGCGATGCGCGATCTGCTGCCTGTTCTTGAAAAAACGGCTCAAACCGGCAAGCCGCTGCTGATTATCGCCGAAGATATCGAAGGCGAAGCCCTCGCCACGCTGGTTGTCAACAAGATCCGGGGCACGCTGAAGGTTGCAGGGGTCAAGGCGCCGGGCTTCGGCGACCGCCGCACGGCCATGCTGGAAGATATCGCCATCCTGACGGGCGGCCGCGTGCTGTCCGAGGACGCGGGGTTCAAGCTGGAAAACGCAACCACGGCGGATCTGGGGCAGGCCAAGCGAGTCACGATTGACAAGGACAACACGACCATCGTAGAAGGCGGCGGCGAGTCCGGCGACATCAGGGGGCGCGTTGGACAGATCCGGCGTCAGATCGATGAGACGACATCGGACTACGACCGGGAGAAGCTGCAGGAACGCCTGGCCAAGCTGGCCGGCGGCGTGGCCGTGGTGAACGTAGGCGCGGCAACGGAAACCGAAATGAAGGAGAAGAAGGCTCGTGTGGAAGACGCGCTGCACGCGACGCGGGCTGCCGTGGAAGAAGGCATCGTCCCCGGCGGCGGCGTGGCCTTTGTCCGTGCGATCGATGCTCTGGATCGGGCCCGGAAAGATGCGCGGGGCGACGAGAAAATCGGCGTGGAAATCGTGCGCAGGGCCCTGGAAGAGCCGCTCCGGCAGATTGCCGACAACGCGGGTGTTGAGGGCGCGATCGTCGTACAGAAAGTAAGCGCCGGCGACGGTGGTTTTGGCTTTAACGCCGATACCGAGGAATACGAAGATATGATCGCCGCAGGTCTGTTGGACCCGACCAAGGTGGCGCGCACGGCTTTGGAGAACGCGGCCAGTATTGCCGGGTTGCTCCTGACCACCGAAGCCGTGGTGGCGGACATACCGGAAGAAGAAAAGCCTCCGCCAGCGCCTCCGGGCGGCGGGATGTACTAACAGCGTCTCCATTCTCCGTAACGGAGAGCGGAGGTCGGCATAAAAAAGAAACGCGCCCCGATCAGGGCGCGTTTCTTTTTTTATTTGCCGCATTGGCGGGGTCAATCGTCCGCGGCTTCCTGTTGCGTCACGCCGCTGCAAAAGGCAACGTAGTCGATGAGTTCCGTAATCTCCGGGTTGTCGCCGCAGACCGGGCAGCCGGGGTCGCGACGGATTTTGAACGTCCGGAAACTCATGGCCAGCGCATCGTACATGAGCAGCCTGCCGATAAGCGGTTCACCCTGGCCGAGAACCAGCTTGACCACTTCGGTTGCCTGGATTAACCCCACGGTTCCCGGAAGTACTCCCAGGACCCCGGCGTCGGCGCAGGACGGCGCCAGTTCCGCGGGCGGAGGCTCGGGATAGAGGCACCGGTAGCAGGGTCCCTCCAGATCGCAGGGATAGATGGTCACCTGACCCTCGAAGCGGAAGATACTGCCGTCTACGATGGGCTTGCGCGCGAAAACGCAGGCGTCGTTTACCATGTAACGCGTGGGAAAGTTGTCGCATCCGTTTACCACGATGTCGTAGTCCGCGATGATGTCCATCACGTTATCGGAACTCAGGTACTCGACGTACGGGACCACCTTGCATCCCGGATTCAGGTCCTGCAGGGTTTCCCTTGCAGAAATGGCCTTCGGCCTGCCCAGGTCGGATGTACCGTGCAGGATCTGGCGTTGAAGATTCGTGACGTCCACAACGTCCGCGTCCACGATTCCCAGGGTGCCGACACCGGCCGCCGCGAGATAGTAGGCCGCGGGGCATCCGAGTCCGCCGGCGCCGACCATCAGAACTTTGGCATCCAGCAGCTTTCCCTGGCCCTTTTCGCCCACTTCGGGTACCAGCAGATGCCTGGAGTACCGCTGAACCTCGGCTTTGCTGAGCGCCCTGTCCTGTTGAACCGGGTAACCCGCTTCCACCCAGGCGTCGAAACCGCCCTCGATGTAGTCGACGTTTTCGTATCCCATACGCCGCAGGTCTCTCGCGGCCAGCGGACCCTGATTTTCGTCGCCGTAGACGATGATGGCGGTTGAGCGGTCGTTCGTCAGGGTTTCGATTCGCAGTTCGAGGAATCCCCTGGAGAGGTTCTCGGCGCCCTCGATGTAACCCCCGGCGTAGTCCTCCCGCTCACGGACGTCCAGCAGCAGCACGCCGCCTGTCCGCTCCCGCGCTTCTTCCGGCGAGACGCCCCGGACCTCGCTCCTGACGTTCTCCATCAGCGTTTCGAATGCCGTACTCATCATATCCCCCCGGTGCAGAGTGGTTGGCATCATGTCCTGATAATGTATCCAATTCCGGCCTGGAAGGCAAAAGTAAATGCGCAAGGAAAAAGGAGGAAGGAAGAAGGAAGAAGGAGGAAGGAAGAAGGAAGAAGGAGGAAGGAAGAAGGAAGAGATTGCCCGCCTTGTGAGGTCTCTTCTCAGACCGGAGGCAAGGAGGAGGAACCTATCGCGCAAGGATTTGTTCTACCGGCTCCCGTCTCCCCGCTT